>Ga0307412_10000110_pt1 | contig 64540 bp, 95 predicted proteins | sample DK1Cmetagenome_3_FD_203823 | JGI IMG/M metagenome (GOLD analysis project Ga0307412, IMG submission 203823) | Maize rhizosphere microbial communities from greenhouse at UC Davis, California, United States - DK15-C-1 | ecosystem: Host-associated > Plants > Roots > Rhizosphere > Soil | place: USA...
GTGGCGCAACCGTGCCTTTTGGGCTCACGTCACGCTCAGCCAGTTTGTCATCATCACGATCCAGGGCGTCGCGGAAGTCAGCCGAAAGCGGGAGCCACTTGGAAAGACGACGAAACACCGTCTTTTTTGCCATTTCGGGCCAGTCTGTGGACCAAGGACCACTTGCGCCAGAGCGTGAGCGTTTGCGGATGCTTTCGACATCATCATGACTCATCACCTCCGACTTCTCTGTACCATCTTTGAATCGGCAAATGGCATACACCGCATAGATGTCTCCGCGAGGCTTGCGACGATCAATGGAGTGTTTCACGATGACGCCTCGATCTTCCTCAAAGACATCGTTCTCACGCACCACATCGGCGTGAATGTTAGCCACAACACCGGAACGCATGGCAAGTTCCACGAGGCCCTTGTAGTCGATGATGAGCGTGCAGGTATTCCCGTATGGGATCAGGTGAGCGCGGCGGCCATCTGGCTCCAAACCAAAGCTGGAAAGGCTAAGAAGGCATGACATCAAGCTTTCTTGGGTGCAGTCTGCCAGCTTTGGCGTCTTGGTGATCGCCGTCATGGCGATGCGTAGGAACCGATCTGGCGTCAGATGGTTTGGCAGCGCTTTGGCTATCTGCTCGCGAATGACCTCCTTTGAAAGAAGGGCGCGGAGATCGGATGTTTTGTTAGCAAGTTGTTGATTCATAAATACATGATTGGTTTAATGTGCGTTAATCAGTCGCACCCCTGAATTGCATATTGCAATACTACAAGGTTGCCGCCTTGGTCTCGATCCACTTGGCAAAACTCTCGACCTTTTCAGCGATGTCGGCGGCGACGGAACGGGCCTCGGTGGATGTGACGACAGGAACCGTGAGGGTACGAACCTGAGCAGCGAAGGCGCGGAGTTTGTCGGCTTCTGGCGCGAGTGCGGCCTTCTTAGCGGAAGCTTCCTCGGCGCGGCGCTTTGCGTCTTCCGCTTTCTTGCGCTCGACCGCCTCCCGCTCAAGCTTCTCCCGCGCGGCACGCTCCTGGGCCAGCTTGAGTTCTGAGGCCTTACGCTCCGCTTCAGCCTTTGCGTTGGCGATGCGCTGCTCTTCAGCAGCTTTCGCGAGCGCCTCTTGACGAAGCTTTTCAGCCTTGTCACGCTCAGCTTTGAGCGCAGCTTCAGCAGCTTCACGCTCCTTGCGCACCTTCTCTTCAGCGGCCTTGCGCTCCGCCTCAAGCTTCTCCTGCGCGGCTTTCGCCTCGGCCTCCGCCTTGAGACGGGCGGCTTCGCGCAAAGCCTGCTCAGCCTCGGCTTTCACGCGAGCTTCTTTGGCTTCACGGCGCAGGCGCTCATTCTCGACCTTGATGCGCTCACGCTCTTCAGCCTCGGCCTTCTCCGCTGCAATGCGAGCCTCTTCGGCTTTGCGCACCTCTTCTTCCTTGCGGGCTTTGGAGGTTTTTGCGCCCTCCAAAAGCATGGAGAACTGATCGTCGGTCATGTCGGCCAATCCAGTCACGGGGCCAGTCTGATCGTAGTACGGAGACAACTCTGTATGGCGGCGGTCCAGTCTCTCGGCACGCTCACGCTCAGCCTGGCGCTCGGCAAACTTCTCCTGCTCCAAGAGATATTCCTCAATAGGTTCGATGAGATACTTCGCGATGTTGGCGAGGCCGTCGATTGCCTTACCTTTGCGAAGGGAATCCTCTTTCAAGCCCTTGCGCTTGCTCTCCACATTGATGCGAATCTCGCGCAGAGCGAGGCGGCATTCGCGGGCAAGCTTCATCTCGCGAGTCTGCGAAATGTCGGTCACCTTGATGGCTTCGGCTTTGAGTCGCCATTCTTCAGCTTGAATGAACATAGGCTCGAATGCAGCGCGGAGGCTGGAGCCGGTTTCAATAGTCAGTCCGTTGGAGAGAATGATCTCGTCCACTTGGGCGAGGGGTGTAGATAGTGATGTATTGCTCATACTGTTTATATTAAGTACTATTGATTGATGCGCGTTACAGCCGCGCCCCTGTTTGGTTTGTTACTTTGCAGGCTGTTGGGCGTCTCTCATCATGAGTCGAACACGAAGCTCGCCAAGATATTTGACGGCATCAAGCGTGCTCCACGCATGTATGCAGAACTCGGACTTCGTAGTGTTGTCATCAGTCAAGTCTGACGCAGAAAGTCCGGTGTCGGTCCAGTCAATAGATATGACTCGTTTCCTACACCCGATCTCAATCCATCCCCACTCGGTTTTAATGAACCACCATACTCCACGGGGCGGCTTTTGCCAGAAGTCCTCGTGCTCTGGTTGTGAGCCATACCCATCAATCAACGGTTTGACGCCGTTGGTGCGGAACCCAGCCAGAATAAAGATGGACTCCGCTTGCTTCTGTTCCATGTGCATACTTTTGGTTGGTTGAACTACTCCGGAGTGACTGCCCAGCCGCCAGGATTGCCGAGAGGGACGTGATCCATCTCAGGGAGTCCGGCTTTGCGCTGTTTGGCGTTGAACCGGGTGAGGGCGGTGGCGCGGGCAGTCCACATGAGGAAGATTTCCTTGCGACGCGCCTTTTTATCGAGCCGATACGCCTCGGCATAGGTCATGCCGCGAGTGTTTCGGAAGCACGGCGACGGCTGACGGGCAGGCATGGCGCGGAATCCGTTCAGCATCCGCTGGCGGGTCGCACGGTTCTTGCCGCGCTGAGGCGCATGGGACTCAATGACGGCGATGTCACGGGCTTGTTCAGGTGATACTTCGATGGTTTCGCGGTGTCTCATGGTTTTACTATTCGGGTTGGGGAAAGAATGCACTGACATCTGGCTTTTTCGGCCAGTTGGTGATGATGCCGTTGGCGTCGATCTGGAGGGTGACATAATCGCCGTACTGTCCGGGGATGACACCATGGGGAACGTAGTCATTCTCAATGGAGGCAACTTCCTCGCCTGCATGGTTTAGGAGACGATAGGTGCCGCTGTCGCAGACCTTCATACACTCAATTTCGCCGACTATTCCTTTCGGCCATCCCTGAATCTCTCCGTTGTCGATGGCGACAATGACTTTCCACACGTCATCTTCACGAAGGGGGAAGTCATTCGGAATGTCCTCCTCTTCATACCTGACTGGCAGCACGACGCGAATGAACGCGATGTCCACCTCCTGTTGAATCCAAACTTTTGCTTTCATGGTTGTTTTGGCTGGTTTCTGAATGCGGTGAATTGACTGAGTGTGATCCGGCCTTTCTCGGTGAGAGCCAGAATGACTGCCCTCCTGTTTTTCGTTGTCTTCCTGTAAACGAGTTTCATCTCGACCATCCGTTGCACGAGCGATGTCATTGCCGCAGACAATACTCCGATGAGTGGGTGAATCTGCTTGAGTTTCATCGGCTCCACGGCATCCCGGATCGTCATGAGGATTGCGAGTCCTCCGATTGAGAGACCGTGCTTGCGGCAGAAGCGGGCCGTCAGTTGTATTTCCTCGGCGGTCATTTCGCGAGTTCGACGATGCACGGTTGAGTGGGGCGTCCAAGCTCCTTGTTGAGAGTCATGAACTCGCGGGCCAGGGTCTGGATGGCGGATTCGGATTTGGACTTCCTCTCCGTCTTCTGTGGCATCAAGCCCATGTCGCGCCGAAGGTTTGAGACATTGGCGTTGTTCACGGGGAACCCCAGTGCAATGGTCGCCTGCCGAGCAAGTTCTTCAGCTTTCGTCCCCTGCGTTACCTGATGGTCTTTGTCAAGGAAGTTGTAGAGTTTGACTGATTGAACGGTGGTAAGAGTATTTCGCGTGATCATACTGGATTGCTTAGTATTTGGTTTTGAATGGAAGCCCCCGGCCCGAATCGAACGGGCAACCAGCATATTACGAGTATGCCGCTCTACCATTGAGCTACAGGGGCGATTGGTTACAGGCACATGTAGGCGATGATTCCAAGGCTGAGGATCAGGATGGAGGCCGCTTTGATGCAGCCGTCTTGCTCCTGCCTGATGGGACGGCGGTCGTCATCATTGAGGATCACCCTGTCCCTGATGTTGAAGTATTTGGGCTCTTTGCTCACGCGGGCTTCCCTCCTTTCTTCCTTGCGGGTTTCAGGTCGGGGGCGATTCCAGTTTGAACGAGAGCGTGAGCCGTCGTGCGGATATTGCTCCGACCAGAGCTTGTGGTGATGCCGAGGCGCTTGGACGTTCGCCCAATGGCCTCGTATTCGGACGGCGTGAGTGATATTGTGATGGATGGCATAGTGCCGATTTTGCATCATTGTTCTAATCGCGCAAGTAATCATTTTAATAATCTGATTCTTTTTTCTTGCCAAGTCGCGGGAAGGGTGGATGATGGCGAATATGAGCGAACAGACAACCAACCGTAAAGACGTGCTGCTGCGAGCCGCCTTCGATCTACTCAAGCGGGCGAAGATGTCTCGCTACGTTCTTCATGCACCTGAAATCGTTGTCAGGTATGATGAAGCCAATTGCGACGGGTCTTGTTTGATGGAAGACATCGCCATCGAATTGGACATCGACACCACCTCAGACCCAATCCCACTTGGAAAGGATGACGAATGAGCAATCCACAATTTGACGAAGAGTGCCAGAAGGCGGAAGCGGAGAAGACCGCCAGGAAGAAGCCACTGAGCACCAAAGAAGCGTTTGCGCAATGGTGGGAGAAGCATGGCAAACCTCCTCATGGGGTGTCAACATCCTACTCGCAGAACTTCGCCTTCCAGTGTGCTTTCAACGCCGGAGCACAACACCAAGAGAACGTCCAGATTGCCGCACTGGTGGACATCCGAGAGGCCATCGGGGATAAGGATGGCCGTTTGATGTCCGATGAGGTGGTCCAGAAAGTCATCCAGTTGCAGGCTGATAATGCCTGCCTCATGCAAAAAGCAGACATGCTTTTCAACATTGAGGAATCGCTCCTTGATGCGCTTCAGCACAAGGTCATGCGGTCAGATGTTGCTGCGGCAGCTTGCCCTCGCATTGCTAAACTGGAGGCTGAGAGCACACGGTTGAGGGATGCGTTGGAGCCCCTCGTGTCAGCGTGCGAAGAGGAGTTCGCAGGGCCGTCCACTGATGGTTTTGATGATGAAACATCCGTGGGCGGAGGTGAAGATGGAGAGATGACGATCACATTCGGCATGATCCGCCGCTGTCGCAAAGCCCTCGCCAACCATATTGTTGACGCCAACAAAATGGTGCCACCGGACAGGGTTGTTGAGTTGGAGGAAGCTCTTCGACTCATGCTGCCCATGGCAAAGGGGTACGCTGCCGAGCATCCAGTTGGCAGGAATCGTGAGATGGTTATTGATGCTGAGAATGCTTTGGCTGGAACTCTGGTCCAGGGTGATAGCAGCAACCCTTTCCAAGCCTTGACGACTGAAAAATGCCTTGAACTGGCTGATATGGAGGGTGATCACAACCCTCTTGCGATCAGTCCTGATCTGGATGGAAAGGAGGGGGCGTGAAGAACTACACTAACTCCCAAATCAAAAGCATAGTTCGTCGTCTCTGCAAGATTGGGAAAGAGATGGAGGATTTGCGGATTGGCCTGATGTCTGGAAACTGCAATGACAATGCCTTTCTCGTGGATGAAGAGACAGGTGAAGTTCTTGGCGGCATTATAGGCCCAGAGGGAGTTTGGAAGGGCGGAGATCCTCCCACCTACAAACGAAATGGGAAGTTATACTGTCCAGATTACAGCCCAGAAGCTGAGTCGTTTTTCAAAACTCTACCAAAGACACCATGAGCATCTTCGTCACCACCCTATTCTTCCTCCTCTGGTCTGTCATCCCGACTGCCGTGGAGGGCATCACTAACGCCGCCAAGGTCATCGGCATGATCCTCATCATCCCCACTCTCTGGATGCTGGTCATCAAGGTTGACCGGATGAGGACCAGCCGTAGGGAAGGGAGGCCAGCGTGAACCCTGAAGACATTCGATTCCAACCGAGATGAACTGGCACAAGGCAACCAAGAAACCTCGCATTGTCGAGTGGGTGTGGGTTCTCTCCAGATGTGGCGAAAATCCTCACAAGCTGACTATGACCAAGGGCCTCGCTGAGACTTGGTACAACGGCAAGGACGGTTGGTGTGTCACACCATTCGGAGGTGGTACGATGCTTCCAGATCGCGACTTCTTCGCCTGGGTGTATGATGAGGAATGTGACCTACCTACTCACACATCCCCCGATTTGACGAAAACTGACTGATGACCAGCAAACCCAAACGACGAAAGGAAAAAGCCATGAAACCCAATCCAACCTACCCTGTCGGATTCCGCTGGCTCGAAGGGCTGCAAAAGCCTGTGCCAGATGAACCCCTTCGCCCGATCAAGACGATGATGCGGACTCTCCTGGTCATTCCCCTGCTACTCTCCTGCACGGCCTTCGGGGAGGATCTCCACCTTGCAAAAGGCGGGATGCTCTCCGGGGAGTTGGGCCGGGTGACTACCGAGTCAGTCGAGATCGTGACCACCATCGGGAGAACCTGGGTGTCGCCCGCCGACCTGACCGCCGAGACCCGCGCCCGTCTGGGCATCGGGACCGCCGCAGACAACGCCGTCGCCGCCGAGCAGAAGCGGATCGCCGAGGACAAGGCCAGCTTTGAGCGGCGCATGCGCATCGCGCTCCTTGAGGCGCGTGTCGAGGCTCAAGACCGCGCAGATGTTGACCGACGCGCCAGAGAGGCTGCAAATGCGCAGAAAGCGGCAGCAAACGAGGCTCGACGCCAGTCTGAGGCGTTGGAGGCACTGGAACGCGAACTCATCATCCGAAACCTGCAAGAGCAAGCGCGATACGGCCCGGTCTGGATCTCTCGGGAGCTTGCTGAGAAGCTGAAGCGGTAAGGCCATGCAATCCACCGAACCAATCACAGAGGAATGGTTGAAGTCTGTCGGCTTCAAGTGGCATCAATTCTACCGTCAACCCGGCAAGCATTGGCTGCTTTGGATGGGTTCAGTCAAGCCGAGGGGGTTCAACGGAACGGAGGATCTGGGAATTGAGGTTGCGTTCAGCCGGGACAATGAATGGTTCTGCTGGCTGCGGTCAGACACAGCGCATCGGTACAGCCGATTCATCCACATCAGACACATCACGTCGCAGTCAGATGTCATATCGCTCGTAGAGGCATGCACTGGCGTGCCGTGGTGCCCTGAAAACCATCTATACGGATCGGTTCATTGTCAGGAGCATGCCGATTCAATCCGAAGGGATGATGAACGACTCGACCGCCGCATGCTTCGCGAAGGTCACCCATGGAAAGACTCAGAGAAAGATCCGACGCAAGGTCGCCCGCTGGCTGAGCATCTTGATGTTGCCGAAAAGGTTCGCGAGAACCTGCAATAATTCCCGCGCACAACCACCCGATTCTAACGATTTTCAACAGTCCGTAATAATTTCTAACAACGCGGCATCGGGTCATGCTCGGTGCCGCTTATCCAAACAAGCATATGACTGTCAGAGAACTCATTCAAGCGTTAGAATCAATGCCAAGTGAAGCGGACGTTCTAGTCCCATCCCGAACAGGCGGGTGGAGCTTTGTCAATGAAGTGGATGTGGACGAAGATGATGAAGACATTGTGAAGATCGACTAACCCACCCCACCCCATGAGATTCCTGAAAGACATCGGGCGACTGTCCGACCACCACGCCGACAAACCACTCCACAAACACTGGCAAATCGTCCTGGCGGTCGCGATGATCGTGGGAGCCTTCGCCGGGTTCGTTTGGATCGCGTACAAGATTCCAATGCAATGACTGACCTTGAAACATTCGCCCTATTCCTTCCTCCAAGGAAAGCCCCGTCCACATCGGACTATCAGAAAACACCGCTTGGCGTGGTCAGGTGGACGGGTGACAGATTCAAAAGTCCACCCTCAAGGGAGGAAGTGACAGCGAGTGGCTTCAGCATGTTTAAATGGTGGAATGAGAATGCGGTTCAACGGTACTCTATCCATGGATCACTCGTGAGGTATTCACGAGAATATGAAGAGGCACCGTTTGAGTTGTGCATACTGTACACTGGAGAAATTACAACGCCAGTAGACAGCGGTTTCGACTGATGGTTTCTTTTTCCTTGCGTGGAAATGCCTAAAATTGTAGCCGTTCATACGGATGTCCACTGGCAACACCACCAACGACAGGCTGACAAAGCTTGAATCCGGCTTGGCCAACATCAGCCAAGAGGTGGCGAACATTCGCTCGGACATCGCTTCACTTGCTCAGGCACAAAATGCCTCACGCATCACAAACTGGCCCCTCGTCATGACGATCATTGGCGCAGGGGCCGCTGTTTTGGGCGGATTGTACAGTACCCTTGCCAGCCGCCAGGAAAACATGTCACTCAAGGCAGAGTTGGAGATGGTGCGATATGTGCAACCCGTTGTCGTCTCCTCAGAACAATCAAAGGCAGACCGGGGAATGCTTCATGACCGCGTACAGGACAACAACACGAAGCTGACAGCTCTTGCTGGCAAAGTGGACGCTCACTATGCCGAGGCTCGCTCCACCGTTGCAGAAATCGAGGCGCAATTCCGCAACGTCGGCAACACCCAGAACCTCCGCTATCAAGAGATATCCAGGCTACTCGGGCTACTCTGGCAGAAGGCGTACAACGAGCCGCTTCCTCCACCATCTTTCTACCCTGACGCGCATCGGGACATCATGCAGAGGTGAAAATAGGCTTGCAAATCTTGCGCTAGACGTGATGGTTGAGGGGTATGGACGCCAAAGAACGAGAAGTTATTGAAGACGTATTGTCCGACATTGAGGATGATATAAAGACGGATGGCTGGGTTGAAATGCCAGCGAGAAACATTGCTCCTCTAGCCCGCTTCGCCCGTCAGCAACTCAACATGACGCAGAAGATTGACGCATTCCGCAAGGCTATCATTGAGGCTGGCGGAGTGAAACTTCACATTCCCGTTGAGCATTCTGTGAAAGTCGAGTCACTATTCATGGCATTGTTCACCACAGAACCGAAGGAGGTAGAATGAGCACTCGCCAAAATGCTAAGTGGCGGAGGAAGGCGCGTATCCGGTTGCTCGCTAGGGACGGCGCGAACGTGACTTGTTTCTGGTGTAAGAGACCTCTATTCATTCACATGAATGGGCAGGGTGACCCGGACTATGCGACCATTGAGCACAAAATCCGTCTTGCTGATGGCGGAACAAACAGACTTCAAAATCTCACGTGGTCTTGTCCAAAGTGCAACCACACGCGTCACACATCATGAGTGAAAAAGAACAGATCAACAGGTTCTCAAAAGAACTGGTGGCGCTCATTGACCGATACCGGGCTGAATACGAACTCACGTTGGCATCAGCGGTTGGTGTACTTGAAGTCGTGAAGCACGAACTTATCCACGAGCAAATCAAGGAGGAGTAGGTTCACTTCCTCCGCTGACTCGACCAAAGCAGAGTCACATCCCGGATGATCCACGGCTTTTGATCCCCGCTGATGACGCGAATCTTCACCTTCACGGCGGCATCCTGAATCGACAGCATGAGGGAGTGCTTGCACAGTGGATAGTCGCCCATGTCGCCGTAGGTCCGGGTGACAGTGTTGCCTTTCTCGCCCGTAAACGTCACCTCAACGATCCCGCGTGATCCGGCCACACTGGACCAGATCAAACCCTGGAAATGCTTGATGGTCGCCGGGTCGCCCATGTCAAACATCCCGGTCTCCATCACGGTATCGACCGAGCGGAGATACTTCACGCCGTTATACGTGACGGTCCCGTAGCCATTCTCGGCAGCGCCAGGGGTGTAGGAGGGCGAGTAACCCGTTGCGGGTGTCGTGACCCCGAAGGTATCGCCCCGGTCGTTCTGGCGCACGGTGTCCATGTAGAACAGGTTGCCGCCTTCATCGCTGAACAGAATCTCGGTACGGTCGAGCTCCAGTTTTGAGGCATGGTACATCTTTGGGTAGTCGAACGGGCCTACAATCCCTTCCTCCAGCATGTCGTACCCAAAGCCCTTCATGGTGCCATCGGTGGCCGGGAGCCACATCCAGAGCATTTGCCCGTAGGTGTCAGAGATCATGAAGGTGCGCTCCGACTCATTCACCAATCGGTTGCGGTCGATGGTGTCACGCAGATACGCCGCCGCCTCCAAGCTTTTAAACTTGGAATCCTTCTTGCCGTAACGGGCGTTGTTCCATTCGTAAATCTGGCAGTCAGCGCCGAGGAAGTAGCTCTTCGCGTCCTCCCATTGGGCGATCATGTTTTGGTTGAACGCGCCCGCTGTAACCTGAAGGCTGTAGCGGGTGAAGTCAGATGTCGTGATGCTGGTGATGCCAGACTTGGTGTGGGCGAAGATGGTTCGCTCGTCTCCAGTCAGCGCCGTGATAGTCGATTTACCCGTCTCCTCAGTGCTCCCTTGGATCGTCAGGTAGTCTTGGTTCCACATCCCCTCTGGCGCGATCTCGTCCGCCAGCGATGCCTTGCTGAACTGAACTCGGGCCGTGTAATTGGTGATGCCAGCTTTCCAGACCTGACCGTTTGAGAAGACCGTGTACTTTGACGGCAACGGCCTTGACTGGTCGTTGCTCATCACCTGACCGATCTCCACGTCTGTCCCGAGGGTGTAGACGTTGGTGCCATCGGTGTTCGGCACCGTGCGTACAAGATTCCAGACAGCTTCGTCGCCCGTCCCAAACTGGAGGTAGATGCGGATGAATCCGAACCGGCTGCTCTCTACGGTGCTGTTGCCCGTGACCTGGACTTGCAGGTCTTTGAAGTCGCCGGAGCCGATCAGCACACTTGCGGATTTCTCGGACGACGGCCCCTCGTATCCAAAGCCATTTGTGCCGATGTCCCAGTACCGCAGATACACGGTTTTCTCCGTGTTGTTGAACCCAACGCTTTCGTTAGCGTCCACACCGCCAGACATTGCGGCGATGGAGTAGCTGCCAGAATCATCTGTTGAATTTGATCCGCTGGCAGTAGCTACCCCGAATGTGAGCGTGGATGAGTTCCACATCGCTATGATGGCGCTGTTGCTGCTCAATCCCGGGCCAGGGGCGGTGTGGATCAAGAACTGATAAGGGCTCGCTTGGGTGCCTGCGCCAGACCTCTCAACAAATAGCGACGCACCATAAAGGTCATGAATGATGCCGATCTGGATGTTGTGCCCAGTCGTCCCTGGGAACTGCGTAGGATCAGCCGTAAACACAAGGTTCACGCCACCCGCTCGCCCCGTTACCACCCGTGTTGCCTGCACGTTCGCCACCGTAGACACCGCCACGGGCACAATGACGGGCTTTGCTGGCTTCTCATTGGTCCCCGCCTTGCGGAGAGTCCCGCTGCGGGCAAGCTGTGCAATCCGGTCGTCATCGACGCCGTTGCCAAGAAATACCTCCTCGAAAATACGGCGATCATACCACCGTGCGGTGGCGTCGAGCGTAGCGTTCTCCAGAACCGTGTAAACCACAGATCCAGCGTCGAAGTCGTAGTTCCCTGTGAAACTCCCGTCGTCTCCGATGTAGATCGGACCACCACGGCATTTCGAGGTGTTGAAGTTGTAGAAGTAGAGCCAGCTTTTGCCTTGGCTCGTGATCTTCACGCAACTGACTTTGTTGGTCGCCGTGTTGATCCCCAGCGTTGCCGCCAATGAAACGAACGTCGGAATCCCAAGCAGCCTGTAGTAGTAGATCGTGCCCCTGAATCCACCTTGAGGACGCAGAATCAGGTTGTTGGCGGCGGTGAGACGTTCTCCCGTGTGGGTCGTCTCCCGCAACGATGTGACGGGTTCAAACTGGGCGATCTTGAACTGTGCTTGGCGGCTGGCCATAGGCTACCACACCCCTCCATTGCTGACGGACTCTTGGTATTCGGTCTGCGGCTCCCTGATGATGTCAAGTTGAGCAAGCGCCCGCTGGTACTGCTCGTCAATCTGGGCTTGGTCGCCGTCAAAAAGGTGGTATCCGCTGAACCGCTTTCGCGCAATCGGGTAAAGAATCGTCTGATCGAACCCATAAGGGCAGAGTTCTGCTGTCGTGTCGCTGGAGAGATTCGTGATTGCGGGCCAGAGTTTGCGGACGAAGAACTTCAACGGGAATGCCGATGGAGGGATGGGATTAAGCCGGATGAACTGGCGGGGAAACCCGCTTGAGTTTCTCAGCGTCTCAATCAAATAGGAGTCCGGGGTGTCGATCTCCCGGTCGGCGGTGGTCTGCGGCATGTAGCGGGCCGCGCCATAGTCTCGTGTGGTTCCGTAAACGGTCCAGTCCACAAGCTGGGCGTTGCTCGTGATGGGATACAGTCGGCGGTCGGCGGCGAGTTCAATCGGAGCAATCACCTCGAACACACCATCATCAAGGGGGATGCAGTCGCTATAGACGATCGCGGTTCCGGTCCCGCTGACAGTCGCGCTGCCCCACGGGATGACAAGTTCCCAGCCCGCACCCACGGCGACAAGCTGGTTCTGGAACGCTTGGTTGCCAATCTGGACGGTGCAGCCGTTCATCCACGACGCAAATCCAGTCCCGCCCGTGATGGTCTTGGAATCCTGGGTAAGGGTCAACCCCGTGAGAGCCGCTTGCGCCTTCGTGTATGCGCCAGATGGAACGCGGGTCCACCAGAGCGGACCAAGGGTCGCCATCTCCTCCCGTGCCGCGTTGATGTCATTAAGCACCCGTTGCAGAAGAACTGGTCCTGCATGGGTGGAGTTTTCGACCCCCACCATGCCAAGGAGTGCGTCGCGGAGGTCGGTAACGGCTGACATGGGAGGGAGTATGGTTGCGGCAGACGGAGTTGCACCATCATCTCAGCCGTATGAGAGCTGCGTTTTGCTGTTATACTATGCCGCGATTTTCGCGACCTTAGTTCGCGCTGCGGGCCACTTCAACAAAAGACGTGCCATCCCACAGAAGTGAGAGAATATCGTTTGCGTCAGGAGTCCACGCGGCAGACAAGACAGCCGTGCCACTATCAGGCAATTCCACCGCATTGGTGGCTGGAGCGCGGAGGATGTACACCTGCCCGCTGATCGCACCCGTGCCAGATAGGACGATGGTCCTATTCGATCCCGTCGCATTGTCGGAAGTGAAGATGATGTTCACCGCAGTTCCCGGCGTAACAGTCTGGCCGTCTGCCGTCATCGCAACCGTCGTAGCGGCCTGAGCGCCGGAGACTTGAGCGGTGCGGTTCGTGACGGTGATCGTAGCGGCCCGGACGGGTTCCTCAGCGGCAATCGTGGTCTGGAAGGAGTCGCGGGTAGCGCCTTCGAGCACGAGAGCGTTGGCTGATGCCGTGACGGATACCTTGCCAGAGCGATCAATCAGACCGCCAGATGTGACCGCGTAGGGCACACTCGCGCCAGCCTGGGGATTCACCTGCTGGACAGCGAGGTCAATCTGGGCGGCACTCTGAGCGTCAGAGATGCGCGGAGGCCAGACAGAGAAGAACGCAACCGCCAGAATGGCAGTCAGTAGCGAGAGGGTGGCGTATTGCTTTTTCATGGGGTGTCGAGGTGGTGGTGTTTAGCGATTGAGAGTGATGACGCCAGCGGCGTTCTGTTTGATGGGCGGGTGATCGAGTTCAAGGAGTGCCTTGATGGCGTCTTTCTCGACTCCGAGGTCGCGGGCGATAGCAGTGATGCGAACTTTCTCGGTCGCGTTCTGGACGTACTCCACGACGGACTTTGCGAGGTCGGATTCAGCGGCGGGAGATTCGGGTTCTTCTGGAGGCGCTTGATAGTCATTCTTGTCATCCTTCCACTCATCAACCTCCTGCGGTTGATCGGTGTCAGCGAGGTCAACAACTGGCTCGGTTTCCGGCTCAGCCTTGAAGCCACCTTCAGGGAATGCTGGAATGCCAGGGGTCGGCACGATCCCCTTTTGCTCAGCGTAGGCGCTGAGTTGCTTTTTCTGATCTTCAGTGAATGGAACCTGAATGAAGGTCGTCGCACCATCCTTTTCCGTGACTTCGATGTTGATATCCTTCACTGGCTCCATCCCCTCTGGCCATTCAGCCGGGATCTCGACCACTGGAATCGGAACCTCGTTCGCACCGCGCCGGACTTCCCAAACGTCGCTCGCACTGGCGTTGAAGTGGTACACATCGCGGAACCACATGATGGGGACTCCGCGTTCACGGTCCTGCATCGCGATACCGATCTGACCGAATTGGCCATGGACTTCGACGGTCAGTCCGCTGTTTTGGAACTCGGCACCAAGGCGGGTGGCTTTTTTGAGCCAGTCATGGGATTCGTTGGAAATGACCCAACGATCAACGTCAAGCCCCCTTTGAACTGAAACGATTGGAACAGGGATATTCACACCATGTCTGCCCACGCTTTCCATGACATCACGCCGATACAGGTTGAACTCCTCTAGTGAGGCAAAGCGATAAACCTGATGACCCTTGATGTTCGCATGAGTCAAGCCTAACACCTTATGTCCTGCCTCGCAGGCAACTGGACGGGTGGCATTGGGATACACGAAGCCGATCTCAAGGAACTCGGCAGGACTGGGGATATAGGCTTCAGACATAATGATGGCATGTTGCACCATAGAGGGGTGGACCGCAAGCCTGCGATCCACCCCCGAACTTGTAAGCGTTGCTTACACGATGGTCGGCCAACCTGGAGGATTGTACGCCGACTCAACGATGGCGTAGCCGTTCACCACGTTGTCGGCGTTCTCCACCGCGCGGCACCCCCAGATTTGACGCCAGCCAAGACCCGTCACGTTGCCGTAGTCTTCGACCTGCTGGATGCGCTCACCGTGGCGAGCGCCACCATCAAGCGAACCCCAGCCAGTCACCATCATGTGCTTGCCGAACACCCACGTACGAACGAACGGCTGGCCGTTGGCGTTCACTTCGTAGATGCGGGAGCCGACCGGAAGAGCCTCGGTTGCCACAACGCTGGAGGTCCAGACGCCGGAACCGTAGGTCATGCTCCCGACGGTCGTCGCAATCGCGCCAGTGGTGCTGGCCGCGAGGCGCAGAACCTGGGTGATCTGGTTCCCGTTGTTCACCTGATAGGAGAAGATGGCAATCTTCCCGGTGTCGGACGCCACAACCGCCAGATAGCGCATCGTAGTGGTATCCGCCGCGATCTTCTCGCCTTCGTGGCCAACGTACTGGGCGTTGGAGAAGTTCTGGAAGTACAGCGGAGCCGTAAGAGCGCCGAACGTCGCGGTGCCGCCGCCCTTGATGGTCTGGGCAGTCGTGGTCGCGGTGGAGGGGATCACTGCACCGAGGTAAGCGCGAGGAGCGCCCAAGCAGGCTTTGGGGCCGATCTGGGTGCCATCTTCAACCTGCCACTCGTGCAGCCATGTGTTGTCCCATGTCGGGAACCCACCCGCGAACAGGTAGTTCTTGTCTCCACGTTCGCCCGCCTGGGAAAGCAGGTTCTGGTAGGAGTTGCTCTGGTGCATCCCGTCGAAGGAATACTGGCTCCCCAGCGCGGTGAAACGCCAGATGTCGGCTCCTGCGTTGGACTTCTTGACCGAGAACGGTTCGGCCTGAAGGCTGACAAGGCCACTCTTGGCGCGGGACACGTCACCCAACTTCAGGTAGTTGGCGCTCTTGAGGGAGTCGCGGGAGGTAACACCATCGGCATAGAAGGTGTTGTTCGAGTGCTTGCGCTTCTCCATCTCGAAGAGGATGTCGGAGGACATCTTCCAGGCGAAGAACTCGGCGAGCTTCTTCTTGCACCGCTGATCCCACTGAGAACCGATGACGGTTTGCTCCTTGGTCTGCTTGTCGGTCGCGACCGCATGGCGGAAGTGGCCGATCTTGGCGCGGTAGTTGGAGTGGTATTCCTTTTCCTCGGAGCCGATGAGGGTCGTGGAACCCTGCACGCCAGCACCGCCGAGGGGGCGATCCATGGTGAGCACGATTTCCTGACCGTCGAGCTTGCCGAAGTCAACGAGTTCAAGGATCGGGCGTTGTTCGCCGATCCCGCCGATGTAGTCGTAGAGCGGATTGGCCCGACCACGCATTTGCAGCGTGATGGACTTTTTCCATTTCACTTCCTGCGTGTCCGACGTATTCAGCCGGGTCAGGAAGTTGGTGAAGTTGGGGATGTCGTAAGAGGCCATGGCCGTAGGTGTATGGATGTTGAGGGCCTGCGACACATGCCGCAGACGGGTTTGATTCACGCAAGATCATCAGCCGGAACGTGCCGACCTGATCTCGAATGGTGCTGCCAGAGGTGGGATGGTTACGCGATTGCGAAACCAAGCCCATGTTGGGCCGCTTTTGATCCGCTGTAGATTTCAGCGTCGTACAACGCTGCCACAGCTTCTGGACCACCTTCTTGGAGGGCTTTCGCCACCGCCTCTTGAGTGATGCCTTCTTGGCTTGCAGACTTCGCCGCCGTAGCGGCAGACCCCTGCACGGGTCGGTATCCAGCCTTCTGGACGGGCTTCTGAGTGGCTTTCGCCTGCTCTGTGCCCTTCTCTTCAGACTGGGACTCCTTCGCGGACTTGATGTCCAAACGGGCAGCAACTTCCTTGAGGATCAAGTACGGGGCTTCGGGGTTGCCCTTGTACTTGTGGTTCTTATCTCTTGAAAACTTGTCGATTGCAACATGCATTGCATCAGAAAGCCGAGAGTCTTCAATCTCAGACTCGGGAAACTCCTCAATGCCTCGACGAACCGCTTCGTTCCACTTGGCGTCGAAATCTTCAGCGGTAGCAACCCGGTACTCATACTCGGCTTGCTCCTGTTCCTCTTGGATTTCGAGGCGCTGGATTTCGAGTTTGAGGTCGGTCTCCTGCTTGGACAGCTTGCGGATGTCCTTCGCGGTAAGATCGTAGTCCTCGTCGGATGAGTCGAGTTTCGTGGTGATCTCGGTCAACTGTGTCCGCTTCTCCTCAAGAGTGGAGCGGATTTTCGCCACCGTGTCAGGGATCTCGGGAGTGGCGTCGGCATCAGCCTCGTCGTCCGTGACACCAAGCTGTTCTTTCGCGATCTCCAGAGCTTTTTCGAGGGGAATTCCAGCCTTCGCGGCGATGGTGGCAGCGCGGCGGTCAACCGGACTCCACTTGCCGATGCGAACACGCTTTGGGTCTTCAGCCTCCTCCTCGTCGTCATCCTCGGATTCTTTCTCCTCGGACTTCTCCTCAGCGGTGACTTCCTCGGAAGCCTCCTCCGTTTCTTCGGTGGACTCACCTTCCTTCTTGTCCTCAACCTTCTCCTGTTGTTGATCCTCGATCACAACCTGCTTTTCGCCGTCGGGCTTCCCAGCCTCTTCGTACATGGCTTCTGCGGCTGCATCAAGATCAACATACTCGTCGGACATGGCCCTATCGTAATTCCACGCAACCATGGTGCTCAACAGATTCCGATGGCGAAAAACGATACCATCCGCTACTATCCGCAACCATCCAATACATCACGACATGAAACCACCCTCAAACGATACAAAGACGGTCAACGCCAGAGAGTTGGCGGCAATGCTCGGAGTCAGTCGGTTGACGGTGCTCCGATGGGGCCGTGACGGGCTGATTCCGTCGATGAAAGTCGGGCGACTCGTGATGTTCGAGCCGGAGAAAGTGAAATCCGCAGTTCAGAGATTCAAACCCAAAACCGTATGAAGCAAGACACCAAAATCGTAGTCACCGGAGCCAGCGGGTTTATCGGTGGGCACCTCGTCAAGCGCCTTGTCGCGGACGGGTACACCAACATCCGAGCCATCGGGCGCGGGGATCGCTGGTGGCAACAATTCCCGGAGGCCGACAACCGAAAACTCGATCTCACGAACCCGACTGACTGTGACGAAGCGGTGTCGGATGCTGAGGTGGTGTTCCATCTTGCGGCTGACATCGGGGGTATTCAGTACATTCAGGCGCGTGATTTTGAGTGCATGAGGAATGTAATAATCGACGCCAACGTCATCGAGTCGGCCAGGAAGTACGGGGTTGGTCAATTCATCCTAGCGAGTTCGGCGTGTGTTTACCCTGACAGCGCGGCCAAAGAGTGCTTGGAGGACTCCGCATTCCCGGCGAATCCGGCGACCGGGTACGGGTGGGCAAAGATCATGAGCGAGAAGATGGTCGCTGCGGCAGTCCCGCATCAGATTGCCCGTCTGCATACCATCTACGGCCCGCATGGCGACTGGGAAGGCAGCAAGGCGAAGGTGATCTCGGCGTTGTGCCGGAAGGTCGCAGAAGTGGCACTCGGGCTGTCCGAGACGGTCCACATCTACGGGGACGGCACGCAAACGCGGACGTTCCTTTACGTGGATGACGCGGTTGAGTTGTTGATACGGATGGCGACGAGAAAGCACCTGCGTGAACCGATCAATATCGGACACCAATTCTCGCGGAGTGTGATTGAGGTTATTGCGGCAATCGAAGAAGCAGCGGACTTGAAGACGCGGAAACTCTTTGACCTCGGGGCGAACGTTGGACTTCAAGACCGTGGGTGCAACACTGGACGCGCTCAGGCGCGACTTGGTGGACTCTCTCCAACATTATTTGAGGACGGCATCACAAACACCTACTCATGGGTGCTCGATCAGGTACAAGAGAAGGCGGGACTTAACCGTCCTCGTCCCGCTCTGCAAAGTGCTGGGCAACTGCCGCCATCATGATCGGGTCGGCTTCGGATGTCCATTGAAGGTATCCATCCTGCGTGATCTCAAGGTCGCGTAGGATGTTCATCCCGTCGATGTAGATGTGACGCTCGGCGTATTTCCGCTTTGTCTTGTCGCCGTGGTACTCGTGAAGGGCACTCCCGGCTACGAGTCCAACCTTCCCGCCCGTCCAGTCAGCAATCGGCTCTGCCCACTGCCGCCAGATGGCGCGGCTCTCCATCGTGCCGCCAATCGAGTTGAGTTGCAGGTCAGACAACGGCTTGCCAAAGAACGCAGCTCCTGCAACGGCATCACCACGCCCGGTGGCCGAGTAGGGGAATAAGCCGCCATATCGTGTCCAAAGCTCTCTACGGGCTGCATATGCGAATCCAGGGTGCCCGAGAACCGCGTCCCCCGGCTGAGCCAACGCCGCAGTCGATTGCAGCCGCTGGATCTCCTGACCATCCACTCCCATCCATACTGCGGTGTCGTAGGGCTGCACGACGTTGTATGCCTCCAGCGCAAGGGATGTCTCTTTCACCCAATCGGGATTGGTGAACTCAATGTCGGCATCCACCCAAGCCAGTTTGGTGTAGTGCTGAGGAACCAGCTTTTCCGCGGCATTAAGGAGTGCCTCTTTCTGGAACGCGATGGCATGGCGAGGGACTTGCACCTGCACCCATCCCGCAATCCCTTTGGTGATCGGCTCCTGCGATGACAAGTAGGCTTCCACGCCAAAGACCTGGGCACCATCCCTCTCCATCCTGCGGCAGAATCGGTGGAGGTTCGCACGCGGGCGGTCGTATCCAGCGAAATTGAAGTGGCAGGCGATGACGGCCAAGTCCGGCTGACTCGCGGTATCATGCCTGCTATAGCCGTAGTCTGGCCCCCATTGCGCGGCGTCCAGCGGCTCACCGCGAAGACTCCTGATACCGTCCGTGAACGAGCTATTGCGCGTCCCGATGAAGAACCGGGCTTGTGAGCACGCGAGGAGGTCCGCGCACGCGGTGGTGAGGTCCGTTTGATACGGAAGCGTGTAGTCCTTTGGGATGTGACGGAGGTTATTGGCCCCGAACTCCTGGGTAAACGCATCGAAGGTGTCCTTGCCGTCTGTGGACAAGTAGATCGGGAGGGCGCGGAACCCCTCGCGTCTCATCACCTCGGCAGTCCGGCGCACGAAGTCATCTGTTGTCAACTTGTGCCAGCCGTCGTGGTCGGTCCGGCGCACATGCACGGCAAGACCGCACATCGCGCCTTGTTTCGCCATCTCTCGCACCCGGTCACTCCACTGGATGGAGCGCCATTGTGTTATCTCAAAGTCCCTGTCATGGCCTCCGAGTATAGTATTCGCGATGCCTTGGAACATCGTCGAGGACGCAATCGGGACGTGGTTGTCACGAGTCGTCTGGATGTCCACGCCGGGGACTGAGAACTCGCCGTTGTGCTTGGTGGCGTATCGGTTCTGCTCCCACAAGAACTCCAGGGTTTCGCCTTTTCGTGAGCAGACCGCTTGGTATCCAAGCATGATCCGCAGACGATTGCACAACCCGCCGACGCTCGATATCTTCATACCTCACAGTTCACGAAGGCCACGGAGAAGCAAGGCGACGCCGATCTGTTTTGTCGGGGCGTCGGGATCGAATTTTGAATCCGCAGTAAACTTTCCGATCTCGTCGCAGTGGTTTGAGAACGCCCACAAGTAGGGGTTGTCGGTTCCCCGTGTGCCGTCTTTGTTGCGGACGTTGCGATAACCGAAGCCGTTGTATCCCTCCAACTTGTAGAGGGTGCCCTCAATCGACCAGTCCACCCACTTGGTGAGACCGTCGTACTGTAGCGCATCGACGGCAGATTCATCGAAGGTAAAAGGTGGCATCCCTGTCTTTGGGCGTCCTGCTGGATGCTGCCATGTCCTCTTGCTCAGTTTGTCCCCGTTGTGGAGATGGCACCCAAAATCAAGCCCGCATTCCATGTTGTGGATGATGCCAATGATCTCCCATGGAACGCCCGTCTTGGCGGTGATGCCTTCGTACCTCTCCCTGCCTTTAGCTATGGCGGCGACACGGGCGGCAACAACGGCTTCTTTACCCTTGTCGGTCTTCATCGTATCCCAGAGGCGGCGATACTCCTCAGCGTGCGGATTCTTTGGAGGCGTCATAGCGGGAGTGACGGTTGATGGTACTGGTTTCGGGGTGTCGGCCACGTTGTTGCGCAGCCGTGAAAAGAGTCGTGAGAACCAGTTCACGCCAGCCTCCCTATCCGCTTGAGGTACTTCACGCCCGCATCAATCGCCAGTCCGACCAGAACAGGCTCAAGGCCGTTCCAAATCTGACGGAAGAACCTCAACACGTGATTTCGCTTTGTCTCACCGCTGCCAGGGGCCGGGAAGTCCTTCTGGGCGTCGATCATCAACCCCTGAAGGACTTGCCACTGGTCAGCAGTCAAATCTGGAACTACTTCCGCGACCTCGGTAGGGACTGCCTCGTCATCGACCGTCTCTGGAAACTCCATCGGCGGATTGAATGTTGCGGTGATCCAAGACCAGAAGCGGCGGAATGGGTTCATAGTGGGAGGATGTGGTTACTCGGTGACGCCTTTCACGTTCTCGCCACCAACCGCAACGGCGGCAGGCGGCCGCTTCACACACAAGATGGCGAACACGATGTTCTGGCGCAGAAGATCAAGGCCCCACTTGGCGAGGTCGCGGTCACGATGGGCGACACCGAACTTGCCGAGGCTGTCGTCAATGAGGTTGATCAGCGCGGCGTGGGCATCACCGCCCTCTGTGGTCGCCAGGAACTTGAACTCGTCGTCGATGCGTTGCAGCCCGGTCAGTCCCGTCTTGGCGACGCTGTAGTTGCCGACCACGAGACCGATGCCGTCACCGACAGAGAATCGGCCATCAGCAAGTTTCTCTTTCACATCGCCAGCAACCTCCGTCGCGAAGACGATGAATTCAGCAGTTTCGGGCACGCCAGCAGCGCGGGCGGCTTCAAGGAGTGGATTGGGTGGAGTCTTGGCCATGGGATGGTTTCGGTTTGGGTGGTTCTGGCGCTGGTTTGGTCGGATACTTCGCCGCATGACGACGACGCATATCGTCGATCTCGTCTTTCGGCGTGCGCTTCGGGATGGTGGGTTGGTCAGGCATCAGGGAGAATGGTCCAGTCTTCAGCGAGCACGTCGGTCTGGCTCGCAAGCCAGCCTGTGAGAACTTTCTTGTCAGCGGTCATCATCCGAATGCTGCCGAGGGCCTCAATCTCGCCACCATTCGCCTCAGCCATGGCTTTCAAGTGAGGTTCGCGGCACCACTCGGCTTTGACCATGGCGGCGGGAAGAAGCCAGAGATACATGTCTTTCCCGTTCCACCCTGCTCGGGAGACACGTTTGCCGGATTTGAGCGCGGCGATTGCGTCGCCAAAGGTATTTCCTCCAGAGAGTCGGGCTAAAGCAGCTTCAACCTCCACGAGATTCGCGGCCTCTGCGTCGGCTTGAATTGTGTTGCCTTCCTGCCTGTTGATCGGCTCGTTGGTCTTCAGGGTGTCGCGGTATTGCTCCAATGCGGAAACGGCTGCTTTCATGATATGATGTTCGCGGTGAACTCTGGGTTCTGGGTGGTGATGAGTTCCGGCATAACCGATGTGGTGTTGCCGAAACCGAGGGATATGACGACGAAGGTTGTACCGTCAGAGTATGACGTATGCCCAGTGACAATACCTCTCTCGCCGCTGGTCTTGTGATAGACGATAGCGCCAAATGGGAACTCGTGTTCGATGGGCTTGTCTGCGTTCACGGCTTATCGGCAGGAGGGTTCGGGTCTTTGTAGTCAGGCGGCACAAGAATCCGGCTCGTCTTATTGTCGAACCATTTCACGCCAACCATCGTGGCAATCGGGACGGCGAGTTTCAGCACCCCCCACGACAGCAACGCCACCAGAAAGGCAGTTCCAAGGCACCAATCAGATACCAGCGGCATCTTCCACCACTGCATCAGCATCGGAGTCAGCATCGTTCCAGCCCCAATCGAGACCGTGAACTTGCCGCCGAGTTCCTTGGTGGACATCGGAATTTGAGCGCCTGATTCGTCCTTCTCACGCGGGAACATCCACACGCTGGCCCATGCCCCGCCCATCGCTCCGATGAAACAGAAGAGACGCAGCATGTTGTCCTCCATGATGGAGGACCGCGCTGTCATCGCGTCAGCCGCCGTCGCAACAAACGCCATGTCTGGGATGACGATGACTCCACCGATTGCCGCTACCATCGTGGCAGCGGTTGAGAGGGCGAGTAGAAATGCTGCTTCGGTGCCAAACATAGGGTGGTAGGTGGTTGTGGTTGCGTTCTGTGTAGTACCATTGTTGGCATTCGCAGATTTTACCACTCCCAGTGAGCCAGCGTAACCTCCACGTACGGAATCTTGTTCTTGTATTCCTCCACTGTCGCCCTCGTCGTTATGCACCCCATCGGGAGCACCAGCAGCACGGCGGCAGCGAGAAAACGTGAGATCATGCGTCAATTCGGGTTTTGAGCGCCCGAAGCGTGACGAGAAGGTTGCCGACCTGCTCAGCTTCATGGTGGATGGTGTCATGGGGTTTCAATCCTGCCGCTGGTTCATGGACGAACTTGATCGCCTCACCCTTTACCAAGAAAGGATCGAGTTTCGAGATGAGGTCGTTCGCCTCATCGTAGAGTTCGCGGACAATCAACTGAAACCCGACCGCAGTATCGCGCAGGCGGGAATTGCCAGGGGCTATGGCTCTCGTTTGCTCCTCTGGTGCAGTCTGCTCATCAGCAGCATCCTCGACAGCCTTTCTCGTCAAAACCTGCCCTCCTGTAATCGCCACCACCTCATGAGGCTCAAATAGCGGATTGGTTGGAGGTTTTGAGACGGCATGGTTCCCGTTGGTTTGTGGGAACCTTGTTGGTTCAACGAGGATTTGCTTGAGCATACTGTTACACGTGGGGAGGCAGTGGGACTTCAATGTAGAGAACCTGAATCCCCACTGTGGACCCGGCTCCAAGGGTGACGACGAGCGCGGCGCCACGTGCCGTCTCGAACCACCCGTGATCGTTGTTCGGGATCGCGCCGCCGTTGGCTCCCGGCGTGAATGCCGCTGAGATAGCCGTGCTGGCGCTCTTGAAGGTGATCTCGGTTGCGGTGTCACCAGCGAGGAACAGGACGCCGACCACGCGGATACCATGGCCTGTGACGGCAGCAACGAGCGTGGTGTCACCGCCAGCGGCGGCATTCGCGAAGGTGCGTTTGACAGGCCGATTGACAATCTGGCCACTCTTTTCAACGGGGATGAGTCCTGATGCGTACATGGGCGTCGGGGGTGATGATTATGGGTTGTGTGGTGAAAATCAAACCTTTTCTTTTTGTCCAAGGGCTGCTTTGGAGCATTCGTCCATGAGCCGCTCAAAGAGTTCCATGTCGGAAACCATCTTCTCGACGAGTGAATAGGACAATTGGAACCGGGCAAGAGACATCCTCAGCGTCATCTCTGGCGTGACATTCGGATCGAGCGTAGTGAGTTCATGTCGAGCCTGTTCCTCCTGCAAAACCAGCCACTCGACAAACTTCGGATTGTCCATCAACGCTTTGTTGCGGTCGTAGGCGGTACGCGCTTCCGGTGGCAACTCCCCGCCTGCTTCCACTCCAATGGCTGGACTGCCATCGGTCGGGAAAAATTGTCGGTGGAGGGCTCGGTAACGGCTGCTAGGCTGCAAGTCCTGTGACATTCGGTGGCTATTGTGTGGTTGGTGGTGCTTGTGATTGAGCGAGCATCATCGCCTCCTGCTGCTGACGGGCAACAACGGCCTTTGCTTGTTCGAGCACCTGTTTCAAGATCCGGTTGGCGTTCGGCACCTTGCGAGCGGTCAGGATGCTGGAGTACATGGGGAGCATCGCCTCAGCGATTTCTGGGGACTCCATGCAAAGCTGCTCCCATGTCTTCGGCCCCACGATCATCGCTAGGGCTTCGTTGAGCTTCTGGATCTCGTCGGGGGAGAACGCCTTGCTGAGCGTGGGCTTGACGGTGTTGTAGAGGCGTTCAACATCCGTGTTCTTGAGCCACTCCCAGAAGATTTCTGCCTTATCACCGCCGAGGAGGTTCGCGATCTCGCCCGGTGGTTCCTCTTGGTCTTTGAGGTGATAGAACAACGCTCCGAGGCTGTCCCGGAGGCAGTCCATGATCCCCGATTGGAGATCCATAGTCGCGTTGTCTGACAACAGATTGGCGTCCGCTTGGATGCTCTGAAGCTCTCCAAGCGTCCCGGTGGTGGGCATCTTGCTCGCCTGGGCATCTTGCGGCGTCATCCCGCCTGTCATCAACTGGGCGTTCTGCTGCATGGTCTGGAGCATCGACCAGATGTTGCCGTCCATCTCTTGAAGCGGGATGGTGGTGATGACCTTTTCAATATCTTGATCCTTCGCCTCCAGCGTGTAGAGCCGTGGCCCCGGCACAATCGGAATCCCCTGCTTCTGCTCCTTGAACACTCCGGCGCGGACAATGTGTATGCCGCCGCTGCGGGATGAACGGGCGTCCACCCGGTTAATCATCCGGTCGATGAATCCATGCTCATTCTGGAGATACTGGTAGAACCCCATACCATACCAGCGCCCGCGAACTGGGATCACGCGAAGCACCCGGAACGGGCGTCGCTTGGTCGGGCTGACCTTATCCATCTCGCCGTAGAAGATGAGTTCCTTGGTCTTGTAGTCCCACACAACGCACAACTCTTTCGAGTACCCCGTCATGTCACAGTCGATGCGGCACCACGACTCCACGACGGTCACTACGGGCATACCTACCGTCCGATCTGCATCGGATTCGGCCTTCCTGTTATCTTCCGGCTTGGCTGCATCCGACTGGGTGGTGTTGTCCTGGTTGTTGACCTGTGCTTGCGCCCACGCTTTCCCGGACTCGGTGATCTCCAAGTCCTTGAGTTGGTCCAGCAGCTTGTCCAGCTTGATGTCGAACACGTGAGCGATGTACTCGGCAGTGTGGATGTCTGGCTCAAGCGGGTCGCAAACGAAGTCCGAGTAGTGGACAGGCTCGAAGTTCAGGATGTCTTCGCGGGTGATGTCCTGTGCTTCGACATCCTGTTTCGAGACCTTCGCGCCCTCTGGACGACGGGCCTGTGGGTCACGCTTTAGCTGCCACGCATCCAGTTCGTCCGGCACCTTCTCCCACTCGTCCTTGTCGGTGATCCAGTTGCCCTTGGAGTCTTTGATCGGTGTGTTGTTGGCATCGACCCAGATTTTTACCGACTTCGGACCGCTGTAGGGCGTCATCGCCAGCATCCCGATCTTCTCGATGCCTTCGCCACCAACCAGTGCATGAAGCGCACCGTTGCGGAGTCCGTACTTGCATTTCCCGAGTTCGAGGTTGTTCCGCCAAACACGATCCGCAAGCGTCAATCCGTCCGACTCGTCTTCCTCCCCCTCGGCCAGCAGACTGACGAATGGGTCAGAGTTCACCAACTGGTTGCAGGCTTTGGCGTGCGCTACCAGAATCGCCCTCTTCGGGATGTTCAGCGTGGTGTTGAACTCCCGATAGAGCGCCGAGTACCGGGAATCGTTGCGGCGGTGTTCAAAGTCGTTCTCAAACTCAGCCCATGCCTGCTTGCGGATGGCGAGGAAGGTGTTGAACGATTTGTTGTCCTCCCACCCCATCGACTTTCGAGCGTGCGCGTGGAGGTCGCCCACCATTTGCTGCACCCTCTCCTCTTGGGCTGCATCGAGCACAAGGCCACCTTCTGCGCGGAACAGGACGCATGTGTTGTTCGGGGAGTCACTCATGGGCTATGATGTCGGGCGTTTGGCCCATGCGGGCAGATTGTTCGATGCCGTTGATTGTCCAGCATTTGCGGCAGGTTTCAAGGCTTGCTTTCTGGCGTCAGCGTTTGCCTTCTCTCGAAGTTCCTTCAGACGTTCGATCACGGCGGGCGTCGGAGCCTTCGGGTCAGACTTGCTGACAAGCGGGTCTTTCGCCATCGCATCAGCCATGAGATCGTGACGGAGCTTGTCGTAACGGTCCATCTGGTCGGGCGTCATCTCGCGTTTCTCGGACTTCTTGGTCTCTGGGTTCTTCTCCGTCACCGAGTACGAAGACTTGTTCGGCTGGGACGGCAACCAAGCGGCATCTGGGTTCTGCTCGTTCCACGCTGAAACGATGTCAGTGAAAATCTGCGGATTCTTGGGTGCATCGCGGCCTGTTTCGTAGGTCTGGACACCAGCGCCGAAGAGCGACAACAGCGTAAATGTCAAACCTTTCGGGACGCCCTGGTCTGCCATCACATCTTTGATGTTCTGAAGCGACATCGGCACCGTCATCTTCAGAATCTCTTTCTGGATCGTGACTTCCTCGCCCGCGAAGTCCTTGCCTTGCAGGAGATTCACGGCGGAACCGATGGCCGGACTCAGCTTGCTGCGGAGGAACTTGGCAATCACATCAATCGTGGAGTCTCCGCTGTAGGGTTTGAGCGGTCCACGAAGCGGCACAAGCTCACCCTTCTTCATTGTCTTTCCGGTGACGATGCGAGAGACGAGAACCGTGGCTTGCAGAATGCCGCCGAACAGATCGAGCCGGGTGTTGCCGAATCTGGCTTTCAGGAAGTCGCTGGAACGCGGGTCGGTTTCAAGGAACTTGGCCTTCTTCTTCTCCTCGTCATCTGTGAACGCCAGCCATGCCCAATAGGCAAGGCCCATGGCGGTTCCGATTCCGACAAGGAACTTGCCGTACTCCTGGGACACAAGGGCGCGGGTGCGACCATTCCCGCCGTAAAGCGGCTGGCCAAACAGCAGGTTGAAGCGGCTGGCCATCAGTCGCGGGCTGAAGAAGATGGTGGATAGGATAGGGTTTCCAGATGGCGGAACCTTCTTGCCCTCCAGTGTCTTCGACATCCCGATGATGCCACGTCCGGTCGCCACGTTGATGTAGTTGGCGAGTGCCGCACCTTCTTCCATCGTCACCCGGCCATCGCGGCCAAGCGTCTGCACCATGGTGTTGAAGGAATCAAAGCGAAGCTTGTTCAGGAAGGTGACGAACGCACGTTGAGATGCCTCAACGGTGCCGAGTGAGCCGAGGATAGCACCAGCAGCAGCGCCAGGGATTGCGCCAATGCCAAGCAGACCAGTCGCACCAGCGGCAGCTCCGAGGCCAGCGCCAACGGCTGCACCCTTCCATCCGCGAATCTCACGCGCCCACCGGGACATATACTGCTCCTCCATCTTGGTGAGGTCCAGTTCGCCCATGTCGGTCAGATAGAGTCCCGCCTGTTGTGCGAGTGCGAAGTTCGGATGGTTCCGAATCTCGTTCTCGACCTGTAGTTGGTATTTCTCTTTGGCGAATGCCTTAATCATCGGCCAGACAGCACGAGCGGCGCGAGCGGGGTTCCCAAAGGCGATGAATCCGCCTTGGCGAAGTGGGGCACTCAAGTCCACGGAGGTCAGGACGGCGCGACCAGTATTCAGGATCTCACCGCCTGTACCAAGGATCTTCAGGATGGTCGGACGGTTTTCGAGTGTGCGGTTGAAAAGGAAGGTGTTCCAGTCCCGTTTCGCGGATTCGAGTTGGTGCTGAGCGTCAAGTCGGCGTTTGTCGAAAGCGCGATCCACATCGCTGCGGTCTAGCGTTGGAACCTCAAGGTATTCCTTGTTCTTCAGCTTACGCTCCAGCTTTTCCCGCTTGCGCTCGGTGGCTCGGCGGAAGTTGTCGAGCGCGATTTCCTCGGGAAGCCTTGAAGGGTTCTGCGCTTCCTTGAGTGCATCATGGATCTCCTGAAGTTCCGCTCGCTCTTGACGCAGAGCCTTCAGTTCTGGCGTTTCCTCAACGGGTTCACGCTTTGTCCTGCCTACATCGGGGAGTCCCCGCGACATGCGGTTGATCCGCCCTTTGAGTTCATCAATGGTCCGTTGCGTCGCTTTCGCCAGGATCGCTGCACGCTGAGCGTCCGTCTGATTCGGACCCTCCACCATGCGGACTGCCTGACGAAGCCGTCCAAGCTGGGATTTCAGGTCTCTAATCTCCTGCGGCGGCAACGGCTTGGCACCCGGCTTGTTTGGCCGTTGTCCGGTGATGAGACGGCGTTGAGTCTTCTCGATCTCCTCCTCAAGACGCTTCTTCTGCTTCGCCAGCCTTTCAGCCTGTGGTTCTCCCGTGAGTTCGCGCAATGCCTTGAACTCCTCGCGTGCGATACGAGCATCCTCCCGAGCCTTCTGGGTCTCGGCGGTAGCGGTCCGGTTTGGCTTCTGGCGGGCGCTGAAGTCTGCGGCAGCGATCCGGCGCTTGTAATACTCCTCGGACGCTTTGGCGGCACGAGTAGCAGCGCGGTTCCATTTCACGTCGTCGGACTCGCCCGTCATCTCATCGACGGCGGCTTTGAGTTCGTTGCGGAGCTTCACCAGTGCGTTCAACTCCTCATCGTATTCCAGGGTCTGACGATCTGGACGCGGCTTGCTCTTGCCGTCGATGATGGCTTGCAGGTCTTCGATCTGGTTCTGCAACCGGGTCTTCGCCGCCTTCTTGGCACTCGCCAGCTGTCCTTCACGGGTGGTCTCAATGCCCATCTTACGCATTGCAGCCTTCACCTGTGCAGTGAGGTCGCGCACACGCTGGGACATCGGTCCGCGCTGATAGCCGGACTTCAGAGGATTCTGGCCACGATTTGCCCGTTCCAGTGATTCAAGCAAGCGGGACTCGGCCTTCACCTCGGAAAGCTGGCGCTCCAGTTCATCCTTGGTCGGCTGCGTGGTCTTCCCGTAGTCAGAGAGGATGACGCGCACGTTTGATTCCGTGGTGCCTGGGAACAGCGGTTGAACGTCTCGGGCGATGTTCGCTACGATGTCTTCCGTGCGGTTCACCTTCTGGCGGATGTAGGCGCGGGCAAGGTTGGTGAGCAACTCCTTGCTGAGTCCCTTGGTTGGGTCAGCTCGGAATGCTTCAATGACACCCTCTGGCGTCTTCAACCGCTCACGACGCGCTTTCTCGGCAGCGAACTCCTGTTGTGCCGTCTGAAACGCCTGCTGTGACACCGTGAAGATTTCCGGCACTCTCGGACGGATGTCCTCGCCAAATTCCGCAACCATCTTGGCAGTGAAGTCTGGTAGCGTTGTAGCGCCCTCTTGGATGTACTCGGCACCGATCACGCCGTAGTCAGCAAGGTCGTCTTCTGGGGCTGACGGGGCACCTGCTGGACGCGGGCCTTCAGCCGCGCCAGTCGGACGGTTCTTCTTCAACCGCTCCCTCGCCGCCTTCGCCTTGTCTTTCAGGTACGCTTTCTCATCGCCACCCTTTTTGACCACGCGCTCGGCATCCCGCTGCATGTTCTGACGCAGACGGTCGAGCGCGGCTTTCACCTCACGCACTTCCTGCTCTGTGTCGGTAGCATCCAACTTGGCTTGTGCGGCCTGGATCTTGTTCGCATGCTGGGTGATCTCCGCTTGTTCTTGCGGCGACACCTCAGCGCCAAGGTTCGCCTCAGTCTGGAAGGTCTGAATCAACGCCTCTGGCGTGTACACCTCATCCAGCTTCAGGAACATCTTGCGGATGTTGAGTCCTCGCCCTTGGCTTGTGCCGACTCCGACGGCTGCGACATCAACGTCATTCTCCATCTGCTTGAGATGGTCGTAGCGTTGCTTTGCGGAGTTCTTTTCCGGCCCGTCCTCCATGCCGTTGATCTCGCGTTGAGCCGCTTCTTTCTGCTGCTTCACCGCAACCTTCTGCATCAGCAAAACAGCGGCTTCCACGTCCGTGACGGCACGCGGGGCGTTCACAAGCTCTTTGACGAGCGCCTCACCAGCACGCGGGTCTTTCCGCAAGATGGAGCGGGCTTTATCGAGCGCCTCTGGCCATGTGTGGGCAGCTTCACGGAGGATCGGGTTTTCACCACGCGCTTCACGCTCGGCGTCCGTATCGGCATTCTTGAGCGACGTGACGTTTTCCAACTCTTCACGGACTGCCGTCTGTGCATCCTGACGGTTCAGGCTATCCACCTCATCATCAGCGATCCTCTGTGCATCCTCTTTCGGCATCCCGTCTTTGACGCGATTCTCGTATGACTGACGGATTGCCCGCACTTCATCCAAGATAGCCTGGGCATCTGGCGCAAGCGTGCCGATGTTCTCCTGCTGGCCTTCTTGTGCAAACTCAAAGAGCGCCACGATGTCATCGACCTCTGGCGCGGACTGCTCCAACTCTTCCAGTAGCTTGGCGAGTTCTGCGGAGTCGTCGGGTTCTTCGGCTACGGATGGGGCACCTGCTGGTTTTTTTGCAGGAATACGAATCAAGTTCCAAGTGTCACCGTAGAAATTGGTGGCTGACTCGTTGTTCTTCACTCGCTGTTCTGGCGTCAAAGCCTCGACGAGATCCAGTCTGCTCAACTGGATTTTCATCCGGTTGTCGAACAGCAAATTCTTGAACTGACCAAGGGATACACCGGGGTTCTCTTTTACCCATGCTTTATAGACATCAGAGATGAACACCTTTTCTTCGCCCCATCGTTCAGATGGAGGGATTGAGGCGGCGATACGCTCAACGTCATTGTTGAATTCAGCTTTTTTCGTCGAACCTTCGGTTTTAACCGGGTTATTACCCTGTTTACTCCGCTCAGCTTCCTGACGGCGCGACTCCTCCAATGCTGATGGTGCAGCCTTCTTGAAGATCGGACCTTTGGGTTTTGAGGCAGGTTTCGCAGCGGCTTTTGCGGCATCAACCGCCTTTGACACATCGGCGTAGGAATAAACTTTCACTCCCGCTGGAACAATGGCCTGGACCGCATCGACAAACTCTTGACCCAGTGCCGGATTCACCAGCACGGCGGTAATGTCAGCCGCATTCCCGAACGACTTCATGCCGGGTTTACCGACGAGGATGAATGCACCGTCACGTACTGCGACCCCGCCCGCCGTGGTAGCGAGACCAGCGGTTCCCTGCGGTTTCGCAAGTGGCGCGTAGTGAAGTCCTTCAGCCCGGTTGTCTGTGCGAATACCGTCGCGGAAGATGCGAGCCAGGGCATCCAACGCAGCAGGCGGTGAGGCTTTCGCCATGCCGTGCGCCGGGATGTCTTTCCCGTCTTCACCTACTGCGTTGAAAGCTTTATTGGATTCCAGTTCGCCTTCTTGCAACGCGTCTGTCCAGTTGCGGTTTTGCCGCATCCAGTCATTCGCGAGTTGCTTGGCGCGGTCGAAATCGACATCGGTTTTGTCCGCTTTCTTGTCGCTCGCAGCGTTCTCAGCCTTAGCGGGTTGCTCCGTTTTTGTCTGCTCGGTTGTCGCAAGACGTGTCTCAATCTCCTTCACGGCTTCACGCGCCTCTTTCAAAAGCGCGTCCATGCGTGTCTTCACCTCGGGGAGCATGTCGCCCTTCTGGATGCTGCGGATGGCGTCGATGAACTCATTCAGCACATCGCGCAACCTCTGGAGAAGACTTGGGCTGGCGGTCTCCTCGGTGATCTTCCGCAGATCTGCATCCTGCCAATACTGGCGGAAGAACTCCAGCGCGGCGGTGAAGTCATCTTCGGGTGAGAACGTGGCACCCGTCCGGGCGAAATACACCTCCGCGGACCGTTGCTTGATCGCATCAGGCAACTCCTGCCACATGGCAGCGAAGTTGTCTGAGAACGTCTGACTTTCGTTCCCGCGCTTGACCGTCACGGCATGACGGAACTCCTCATCAAGAGCCGTCTCCATGTAGTTGCGGATCTCGGCAGCGTTTTTGAACTGGCGGAAACGCCGGATGGCGCGGGTCGGGTCGATCTCGACACGTCCGGTGTCAAGATCCACCTGCATGAAGGAAGTGGAATCGTTGGCCCCGAATCGGCGGAACTCCACGCCCCCAAGCTTTGGTGCCCAGCGGTCCAATGCCTGACCAATCAACTTGGCTCGAGCACGAATCAACGTCGCGGCCTTCTGCTGGCCGTTGAGATCTGCGATGCGGGCCACTTCGTTGCTGTACTCGTAGAAGTAGCGTCCTGGCGCAGTGCCTTTTGGGACCGTTACTGCACGGGAATCTTTCTCGGTCGGCCTCTCTGGCGTGACTGTAGCTGGCTTACTTGCGACAGCTTCAGGTGTAGATTGTCCTGTTCCTGGGCCGGGAGTTGCCTCGCTCCCGACAACAGCAGGATTTCCAGTACTCCCTGCGGGTTCAACTTCACCATCGCTTGGTAGTGGTCCGGCGGCATCCCCGGTCGCTTCAACTGGACTGACATTTCCTGCTCCTGCGTCGGGAGCAACAGCGGATTCGGGAGCGGGAGTGAGGCTGGCATCTTCTTCTGGTGCTGGTTGTTCTTCTTCAGGGTCTTGATTGGCTTGTGCGCGAGCCTCCTGCTCATCCAGTTGGATGAGGCTGCGGGTAGCTGGGAAGTTGGCTTCCAGGGCGTCCAGCGCCCCTTGCGTAATGATCGGCTTGCCGTTCTCCAGCTTCACGGCTGGAACGCCTTTGCTTGATCCCTGCTCAATGGCTCCATTCTCGTTTCGTTCAAGGCCGACAACCGCAAGCTGCTGGTCGGTGAACTGCCCGAGCTCAGCGCCTTGTGCGATGTCGCGGAGAACTTGTGCCTGCTGCGTGACCGTCGTCGTCTCCTCGGGTGTTGCACCTTGAAACCCTTGGATCTCGGCGTCAGACTGCGCCATCGCCTGCTTGTCACGGAATCCCTGATACAACTCGTTGGCGACATCAGCGCCTCCTGTGGAGGCCGATACTGCGCCCCCCAGTGCCCCACCGATCCATGCGGCTTCAAAGGCTTCGTTGAGGATCTCTGGTACGGTTTTGTTCTGGTTGTAGGTGGATGCAGCCAGCACACCCTGGGCAAGCTGGTCAAGTCCTTCTTCCAACGCTTCTTCACCGACATCGCGCCCGATCTCCACCAACTTACGACGGAGGATGGTCTTGACAGCTTCACGGCCTGTGGTGCTGCGGAAGAGACCTTCCACACCGTTCATGCCGCCGCCATACGTGAGAGCGCCTGTGATGATCGCAGAGATGACGGCGGGCTTCAGCGCATCCCGTGCCGCGAGGCTCTCGGCTTTACCTTGCTGTGTACCAGCTTGGAATGCCTCAGCGTAGGTGCCGCCGCCCGATTGTCCGGCTGCTGCCAGCGCGGAACCCAGAAGTGGATTGCCAGGTGTCAGTACCGACCCAGCAAGCGCGGGAAGCAGCGATGTGCCAGCCCCAGCAACTTTCGTGAGGCTGTTGGCCAGGATGCCCGTCCCGGCGAGTTCTGCCCCGACGTTGTAGGCATTCTGCCGCTTGGTCCAAAATTGCATGGCGTCATGGAGAGCCGATTGCGCGGACTCCCCAAGCTGACTTTTCGCCCCCATCTTCTCCACGCCAGCGAGTCCTGTGGTCGTGAGCGCCGCCAAAACACCCATGGCCTGCTGACCGATGCCTGCGCCACCAGCGTTCACACGGTTGATAAGCTGGTCTACCCAGCCGCCCTTGCGCTGTTCCTTAACGAATGCCGTCGCCTTCTGCTCGATGTTGCCAGGAGTGTTGTCTAGGAAATCCTTGAATGCTGGAATCGCCTGCGCGGCTTCTACGATCTGGGTCGCAGCCTTCAAGCGAAGCTCGGGGAGGAGCGCCATGGCCCTGTCCTTGGCTTCCTGATCGGCTCCAGAATCCTCCACGGCTTTCCGGTAGGCATCTGGGTCGGCCCAGTCGGCTGGGTTCACCACGACGTTCCCATTGTGGAGTAGTCGGGTGCGCTTCTTCTCGAAGTCTCCCCATCCAGACTCAAGGTTCATCGCGTCTTCTAATGCGTTGGAAGCCTGTTGCTTGGAGATACCCGCCTTTTCAGCCAAGGTATTCACCTTCTCAGTGACATTTCGGAGGAAGTAGTCCGCGAAATCCTCACCAGGCTTCTGCTCGATCTTCGTGCGGGACATCTCAGATGCAGCCTCACGAATGAGATCTTGCTCAACCTCGCCAGCCTGCAAGAGCCTCTCCCGCTTGGCCTGATACTCGTCGGTCATCGCCGCAAGCTGCGCCTCGAACTCTGGACGCGCTTCGGGGGCGACGTTTGCGGACTCCTCACGGATGCGGTCCAGCGCCTGAACGAATTCATCGTCAAGCTTCTGGATGTCGGGAATCACCTTGCCGATACCTGGCTGTTGCTGGCCGAGTTTCTCCAGCTTTGCACGTTGCTCAGCAAGCTGCTCGTCGCGGACCTTACGGGATTCAGCATCGAGCGTCTGGCCGTCAGCATCCATTGCAGCGGCCTTCTGGGTCACAGTGTCAATCTGCGGCTTTAGACGCTCCAGTGCGGTCTTGCGCTCGTCCCACGCCTTTTGCGCTTGTTCCCAGAGGCTCTTGTCCCACTCCTCTTTGACGGGGTTCCCCTCGCTGTCCCGTGAGGTCACGATGATGCGGTTGGTCCCGCCAGGGGTTGCGGTGGTGTTGAGGTTCTGTTCCTTCAACTCCATCCACCGTTTGTCGGCGGCTGTGATGGCGGTGTTGAGTTGCTGGACCTCGGCGTTCAGTGACTCTCGTTCTTTGGTGTAGCGGTCGAGGCGGGTGGTGTAGTCCTCAGCTTTGGCGGCGGGAGTGGGCGGCAAAGCCGTTTGCGGGCCGGGGGCATCGTCTGTGACGGTCGGTTTTCGACCAGCGCGAAGGTCTTGGCGCAGGGTTGTGACATCCCGCCCAGCGTTGTCAAGCTGTTGTTGCGTGGTGACAAAGCGGGTCTGGCGCTCTGATTCGCCTGACACAAACGCGTCTCGATCTTCCTGGGCTTCAAGGTTCTGGCGCTTCAGGTCTTCGATGAGCGTCTCATCGAGTTCATCCTTCTGGGCAGCGCGGAGTTTGCGGGCCGTTTCAGCCACACGACTTTCGAGCCTCGCTTTCTCGATTCGGTTGAGCGATTCCTCATGCTGTAGAGCCTCCTTGGCCTTCCCAACGGTGTTTGCGGCGGTGTCGATGGATGCCGCTGCCTCGCGCTTCTTCGCCCACTGCTCATCCTCACCCAGATCACGGGGTTTTAACCCGCGAACCGACTGGATTTTCCGCCCAGTCTTCGGGTCGGTGACGGTCTTGCCGAGCGTCTCGTAGGCGTCCACTAGGTTTCCTTGTGCATCACGGGTCCACGCCTTACCCTCGTTGTCATCCGTCCAGACGTTTGTGTTCTGGGTACGACGGAGAATCCCCCCATTCGGCGCAGTCGCGGGCCGTTTGCTCCCGGTTTCGGGGTCGGTCTGGAGTTGATAGCCAGCGTCTTTTGCTGCCTGTTCGGCTGCTTTCTGGCGGGCCACCGCAGCTTTCTCGGCGGCTTTCTGCTCTGCCAACAACTCACGATCAACGCGCTTGCGCATCTCAGCGTCCTGATCCTCCTGCACCTCAACTTCCGGGTCTTTGATCCCAGCCATGGCCATAGACGCCTTCCGACGCGTGGGAGACGGGTCGTTAAGGATGCGGCCAACGGCTGCTTGTTTTGCCCGCGCCAGGGCGGAACTTGAGAATGTGATGCGTGGCATGGGTGATATGGCCTGTCAGGTGGGGCGTGATTGGGAGCGCCCCTGTAGGTTGTCGTGCTACTGCTTGCGGGCGCGGAGTTTCCACCACTCCCACGGGACTTTCTTGCCGTCCTCTACAACGTAGCGATCTTTACGGCCAGAGGCTTTCCCGGTGGCAGTCATCTTCCCGCCTTGTGTGGACTCGGCTTCAACGCCTGAGAATGCATTTGCGGTGCTGTTGCCATCCGTCTTGGCAGTCGCTGAAACAGCAGGTTCTCTAGCCTTCGCGGATTTACGCTTCACTCGCTCAGCCTCAGCATAAGCGCGAGCGTACTCAGGGGAAGATCCCCGAGACGTATAGTAGGCTTCCGACTCCTTGTCGGATGTGTCACCACCACCTTGAACCTCAGCACGGCGTCGTTTCCGATACGATTCCTCACGGGCCATCGCAGCGTTGGACTTCTCGTTCTGTGCTTGATCCTCGGCGGCTTTGAATACCGCGTCAGGATCTCCACCGCGTGCAGCAATCCGGCTGGCAAGCGCCTGCTCGGCGTTGACTCCCCGGATACGTCCCGGCACACCGCCAGAAGACGAGCGGCTCAACATGCGGGCAGCACCAACATAATCGCCACGGTTCTCCATGGCGGCGGCACGTGCTCGGGATGCCCAACGAGGAAGGGTGGTTGCCATAAGTTATCGGCTACTACGGGCTTTGCGGAGTTTCGCCATGTTGACGGCACCATCCCACGACATCGTGCCTTCATTCCACGTCTGGCCGACTGCACGGCGAAGCGCCTGCTTACGTGCATCGCCCATCTTGGCGTCACGGATTTGGTTCACTCGGAAAGTGTAGTCTGAGTCAACCTGCTGAGTGCGGAGTTTGTCAAGGTTCGCCTGTTCGAGATCCTGAAGGGCATCAGACCCGACTTTGACCCGCACAGTTCCCGGCTGCCCTTGGCGAGCGCCTGCCCCATCTCCTGCGTAGACACCTGTGCCGCGGCGATAGTTGGTGTTGGCAGCGGAGTTGCGGGCAACGCTGTCCATGGCGGCTGAAACCCCCTGTTTAGCGGCCATCTGTCGCGCCTGGGACTGGTAAAGCAGATCGTTCTTGGCCTTGTCGCGCTCGTGGGCGAGTTTCTTGACCAGACTGCTGGCGGATTGGAGTTTGATGGCCATGGCGGTTATTCCTCAGATTCTGGGTTGCGGCGGGACTTCTTCTTGGCGCGTTGAGCCATCCCGGCCCAGCCAACAGCGCGGAGATCCCGCAGAAAGTCTTCCTGCGCCTTGTCCATCATCGGGGCTATTGCGGAACCCGCAACCGGGACTGCGATCCTGCCTTGTCGGCGCTGCCCCAAGTGGTTGACGTTGGGGTCGAACTTGGCGGGTTGCTGCTGGACCCGCAGTCTTTCCCGGTTCTGGAATGCCGGGGACTTGCGGGCAGTGCTGAAGTTTGTCGCGATCCCTGCCATAATGGCAGCATGATGCGATTTTCAAGGCTTTGGCGCAAGTGGTATTTTGAACGCCTTGATTGTCATACAGAAAGAACCCTCCCGATCCGGCCTCTCTCTCGCACGCAAGAGAGGTTTGGAGGATGGCCAGAAGGGGAGAGTAAGGGTATGACGCAGAAGGTAGGTTTTCTGGATTCGGAAATTGCCGCACAGCCTGATCAAAACCGCCGCTTTGGATTCTGAGTGCCTAAATTCACCCGAGAGGTACAGTGGGCTTTTTCATCCGATGGTTCACAGGCTATTGTCCAGCTACGACTTCCTTTCCTTCGGGCGTCAAATTGGTGCGTAACATTCAAGAAACGCGGAAACCTTATCTTGTGGAGGGCGGGAGAATCAGGACTGAAGAGATGGATTCGGGACTCGAACTCCGAACGTCACTTTCGTGACACTGCGTGATTGCCTAGGATCAGCAGCGCGTCTACCAGCTTCCGCCAATCCATCTCTTCAGTCCTGAATTTATGCCGCTGTCTGGTGTTCAACAAGGTACACATATAACCCCGTTCGCAGTTCTCCTACGACTCTATTCCAGACAGCGGGTTAAGGGTTGATTGATGCTAGTCGCATCCGCAACTGTTGCAAGCAGAACTTGAGGATGAATCCCCGCTCGTCATGTAAAGGAAGTTTTGAGCGGCGGTGAAACCAGCCATCGGGTCAGGCTGCGAATCTGTCGAGATCGAAGTGAAAGACCGTTGTTTCTTGGCTGGTGGCTTGGTAGGCTCAGCCTTTCGCGTTGGCGCACGCTCATTCTCTTCATGCTTCAGGCCGGAAAACAGGGCGGTGAATCTTGGAACGTCGTAGGATGCCATAGTGGTTACTGGTTGATTGCTCTCGGTCCGATGTTGCGGCCACGGCGACGGAGGATGGAGGTCTTGGCGTGTTTCTGGCGGACTATAGCACGTCGGGCAAACACTTGTCTTGCTTCCCAATCTTTGATATACGCCTCCCCTTGGGCCTTCCGTTCGTCATTGCGGCGTTTACACTCGGCCCTGGCTATCACCTCCAGCGCCTTCCCTTGTGGGCTGTCATATGGCTGCTTGATGAGCGCCCATGTCATGCCCCTGTCATCAACGTGGTATTCTATGTCTGAGGCGTATGCAGGCTTTGACCAGTTGCTCGTGTCGGGCGGGTCATCTCGGTATATCCACCACAGAGCAATCTTCACGATGCTCAAAGTGCCCAATCCGACAGCAAGAATCCAGAAGAGTGTTTCCATCACAATCCCTCCCCCTCTGTGAATGTGATCTGAATGCAGGCGATGCGAGGTCCGCCCATTTCGTCGGCATCCTCCTTGGTCTCAAACAGACCATTGCAACTGCCATTGTACACGTTTGTCCACATGGTTCGCGTAACCGGGGCCATGAAGAGGTCGTTGCCGCTTGTGGTTGCATCATCATGATACCCACCATTCACGATGAACGTTTCCATTCTCCTGTTGATACTGGCAACTATTTGATAGTTGTCGCAATCGGCGCAGTACGTGATGAACGTAGCAGGTCTCCCGTTACGTGTCTGTATCGGGTGGCCAGCTTGGGCCAACTTCAGGTCAAAAGGCTTCAGGGCGCTCATACTTCTGGGTCGAATTTGGATTTGAACTCTTTGTCTGACATGACGTGAGGATTGTTGATGTCGTCCCACACCACCCAATCTCCAATCTGCAAATCTCTGCCCCACCAGTTAGAGCAGCGGACTACGACTGATCTGATGATGCGCTTCCCATTGTCTACCTGCCAGTTGTTGAGGTAGATGGGTTTAGGCAGTTCCTGCTTGTCGAAGATGTGAGACGCCACCAACTCCAATGTCACCTGAAACGCTTGGAAGCGCTGTGGTTTGCTGATGAAGACTTGGGTTGCCATACTGTTGGATTTGAAGAAGTCAGCCAGTCCAGGTTGCTCACAGATGAGGTTTCAGTTCGTCTCGTGTACTTGAAGACGGACCATGTGTTTTCCGCTGCGCCCTCGATGCTGGCTGACTCAGCCGTCATTCTCCCCACTTGCGCAATCATTGCAAGCGGTTTTCTCCACAAATCACAACCCATGCGCCTGATTGTCCCAGTCGAACCCATCATCGCGATAGCTGTATTGGGCATCTGGTGGCCCCTCAAGATGTGGCGTGAACTGGGTCGCAAACTGAATGCACGACATCCCGACCGAGAGCATACGCAGCCAGTCGTCGCGTTCACCAGCGGGTGGAACTGGGTCGCCGTCTTTGTTCACCGTGATGTAGCTGAGTTGGCGGATCATCTCGGGACAGTTGACGACGAGCTTCTGTTCGCGGATCACCCTGTCGAGGTTGTCGGTGGATTGACGGTGGAGCCCTGGCTTGCTGAGCCAGCCGAATGTCTCTGTGGACTTCCCTTGCGTGAGCCGTGAGCCGTCGGCACCCATTCCCGGCCCCCAGAGGTTCTGCACGCCGATCTCCATCAGCCTGTTTGCGGCGTTGTCGAGGTTGTCGATGATCGGCACCACGGTACACCGCCCGTACATCCGATGGAGCGCCAACACGCGCTGCATCACCACATCGGGCGCTGATTCGTCCTCAAGTTGCAATGCCGCCACGAGTTTCGCAGGTGTCACGGCCCGCGTCTCCGGGTCTACATGCTCCGAGCAAAGCACGCCTATCGCGTTGGTGTCGCGGCGGGTGGCGCTGCCGACCAGCAACTTCCCATCTCGAAACCTCACTGACAACACATAGGATCGGCCTTCCATCGGCGTATTCCACACCCGGCACCATCCGCCTGGGTTATCCCGTGGCACGCTCGCCCGCGTGGTCTCATTGGTGATGATCTCCATGATTCTCGGCTGGGCCGTGGTCGGAACCGAGGCGATACGGAGACGCTCGACACCCGAGGCATCGAAGCGGCGGCTGGATTTTGTGACCATCACCCCCGACATCTTGGCCTCAGCCTTTACACGCAGGGAGTCGCAAAAGTGACTGCACCAGTTATGCACGATGTCGTTCGTCAACAACCCCGTCTTTTCATCCTGCTTGCGTCGGTACTCGCGGAGGGCCTCCAACCCACGCTTGCATTTATCGGCATCGAACATGCAGAGGTCCAGCATCTTCGAGACCTCGTTGATGCCCAGCCATGGATCGGTTGTTCTCGGGACGGTGACGACGTTCTCCAATCCAGCGAGCGTCAATTCCTCGCGGAAGGTCATGCCGCCAGGGCGTAGTGCGTTCGCATCGTGTGGTACGTAGTGGGCGTTGAAGTCATAGCCCTTCGCCCGCATGTGGGCCGTGCGCTGCTCGGTCGTCAAAAACAGGTTGTGGTCGCAGTCGATGACATGCTCGTACCCAGCAATCGTTTGCGTGTACCAGACGACCGTGTTCTCGGGTGCTCCGAGATCCCAGAAGGTGTCCACGGTGTACTCTGGATTGTGCGGCAGCGAGGTAATCTGGCCGCGGGTCATCAGCGTGTCCATCATCACCCCATAGATTGCCCCGATGATTGGAGCCTCCCAGCACTCGTCGATGGTGCTCGGGAACTCGCGCTTCATCTTCGACCCCTGTTGAGCGGAGGTCAGCGTGTACCAACGCTTTTGCGCCTGGGTGAAACCTTTTTTCGTCTTCTCAGCCAGATCCCTGAAATATTGCTCCACCTCTCCTGAGACGGTGCCGCCATCGAATCGGGCGCACTCCGGGTCATTGTGCCACGGGAAGAACATCAGCACGCCCTCGGCATCCTCTGCCTTCTTCATGATCGGCTCGATCAACTCCCAGAGGTCTCCAGACTTCCCGCCCATCCACGTAGTCTCGACCACGCGTTTCCCCTTACGTGCCGCAGGAAGCGCGCCGGACCGGATTTCCGCTGACCTGGGCCTGTCCTCGAACGCGATTGGCCCCCACTCGGAGACCCAGAGGAACGAGCAGTCGCCCCCGCGGGCTTGCACGCCTGCATGGATGCTCGACTTGAACTCATCGGGAACCGTCTTGATCTTCAACTCGAAGTCTGAGTCAGACCGCTTGAATACCTCCAGCCTGCTTGTCAACTCGTCGGGCATGGATTCAGCCGCGAACCTGATGATGTTGCGCATCTTCTCAGCCGCGAACTCTTTGGATCGCTCGATCAGCCTCGCCTGGGTGCCGCCTTTCCAGATTGCCTCGTCAGCCATAGCCACTCCGATCCCGGTGGACAGCCCCAAGCGGCGGGCTTTGATGATGTAGACTGGCACCGTTGGGCTTTCACGCAAGGATGTGATGACCATCTCCTGCTCTTGGCGCATCTTGAAAGGGATGGGATCACCTTCCCCCTCTTTGCGGATCTTGTAGAGGTTGGAGAGACGCCATCTCCAGTCGGCGAGGAGTTCGGGGGTCATGTGGTTGCTCTGTCTTTCATGGCTGCGTAAAACTCTTCTTTGTCCGTCGAGTAGAAACCTTGCCCGACAATCTCGTCGAAGAGTTGGCGCATGGTCGCCAATGTGGACTCAAGCCTTTGCGCGTGGCTGGGGCCTTGGAGTTCACCGAATTTCATCTCGTCATAGTAGCCGGGATATCCAAGGCCATAGTCATACAGCAGCGCCATGCTCATCAGAAGCCCCGGAGGAGGCTCCCTTCGCGACGACTTTTCCACGTTCTTCCACTCCTTGTATTCTGGGTCGCTGGTAGAGTCCCACCACGTGTCGTTCACAAGCTCAAATGGACCCGTATGGGTGAACAGGAACTCGCGCATACCATCGGCTTTAAACTGTGCGAATTCACCGCTCAATTTCCCCAAGTCGAAGAACTCCTTGGATGCCTTGCAAACCAGACTGTAGTCAACTCCCATAATTCAAAACCCTCTATGTTTCCGCATCTCGTTGAAGTGCCGCCGATGCGCTTCCTCAGCGTCCTCTGGCGGCGTGAAAGGTCCATGGTAGATCGTCAGCCGTCCCAGCGCCAGCACTACGGCGAGCCAGATCAGGACGGTGATGAGGAGGCCGAGTTTCATGCGTTGTCCCCGCTGAAGCCTCTCTGGCCTGTACGACCATTCATTCCGGGTTCGAACATGCCTTTCCCGTACCACTGCGGCTCCTTCCTCCTCCGCTTCTCACTATTCTCCTGCTGGATGTCAGAGAGCTTGCGGAAGCGGTGAACAAACCAATAACCCTCAATTCCAACAAGCTGTATGACCTCCCAGTGTATAGCGGTTTCAGCCTGGAAGGATTGAACGACGTAGATCTTCCCCTTCTCCACAAAGGATGTGCTTGGCACAGATCCCGGTGAATCGTCGATGCAAACTACCTTTTCTCCGATTTCAAACATGGTCTTGGTTGGTTGGTTATCCTCTGATTTGGTCCCACGCCCACTTGAGCATGCAGATGGTGCCGAACACGAGGATCGGCCATTCCCATGGCTGGATGGCAGTCTTCATGCTTTTGGCTTCCTCTTGGCGGGTTTCTTGGGCTTTGGAAAGGCAAAGCTTCGTTCACGCTGCCTCAAAACCTTCTTGATCCCCTTCTCCCACTTGGCCGTATTCTCTGGCGTCCTTGGGTCGCCGGGGTGTAGCGGAGGGATGTGTGCCGAGATCCTCGCCATCGTCCCCTCTTGGGCCAGCACGTGAGGAGTCACCTCACCGTCCTCCCAGTACGCAATGAGGCGCGGAGAGACGCTCAGTAACTCGGCCATCTGTAGCCGAGTCATCCCGAGTCGCTTTCGCTCGGCTTGGAGTTGTTCGGCGAAAGTCATGGTTGGTTGGGCGCTTTGACGAGCATGAATGCGGGGACTACCGACCGCCAAGGGATTCCGGTGGTGGAGATGCCTTGGATGAGAAGGTACTGGCACGGATCATCAGGGGCTTTCTCAGCCACGCTCAGCACGACAGCGCGCCAATGTGACCCCGTGCTGATGAGCGGGGCGTCGCGGTACTTTGGCGCAAGCTCCACGATGTCGCCTGTACTCCATGCGGGTGGAGGATTAATACTCTTCCTGAGCGCGGCCTCAGCCTCAGTCGCCGTTGGGTAACTCCGTTTGCGAGCCGTCTTCTTCTTCGGTTTGGTGGCCATACCCCGCAATCATTGCCTATCCCGCAAATGTTGCAAGCGGGAATGTGCGCTATTCGTCAGATGGTGGAGCAAGGGATTCAAGGGCTGCTCCCAGTCCTCCCGCCTTGGATGCCAGTCCACGAAACCATGTGGCGCATCGAGCGGTGGTCTGGATGTCCAGGCGCTCGGTTCTCTTGAGTCCACCTTTTGGCGGTCGTCCTGCTCCAGGGCGTTTTCCGCCTTTGTTGTGTTTGGGTTTCATGTTCTGTCTTCAATCTTGATTGTTCTTTGGCGTTTCACGATTCCCTCTGGGAGCCAGACAGGGATTAGGTGAGGTCTGCCATCTACGGTCATTTCTACAGTGGCTTCACAAGGATGGATATAGACCTTGGAGGGGTTGATAATGAGGAAATCCGACCCCATCTGGTTGACTTGGATAGGGTCTTTTCCAGGGATGCAGAGATCCATTGTGATGGTGGAGGAATTGCCAGACCATTTTCGCTGGGGGATGTGATTATCCATAGAATTCTGTTGCGACAGATTGGAGGGCCGGGAAGGACAAGAGGACTGTAGCTCGCTAGCGTGGCAATATGCGACAGCTGTCCTTCCCGGCTGATTGTGTCAGGCGAAGCAATCCACGAGGTCTTCATCCTCATGAGCTGCCTTTACCGCCCGGTACTCGGCAAGCGTCAGGCTCCACCGCTCGATAGCCTTGGAGCCATCATCATCCTCACTGGATTCCCGATTGGGCCAGAGGATGCAATCACCGGAATCGTGGAGCCAGAGATATGCGTTTTCGCCCGCCTCAGCCTTGGCTTTCTGGATAGCGGTTACCGTTTCCTGCGCGGCAACGCGATCATTCAGGAAGACCCAAGCATCTGTATCTGTTGCCATGCCGTGCTCAACAAGGCCGGATACCATCGCCTCATAGGCATCTGGTGATTCCATGGCCTCCTCCAGAGAGGGGCAGACCAGTTCTATGACAGACTCATCCGACCATTCCACCTCTCCATCCTCGTCCAGAGTGGCCTCCCGACCATCGCTGGAGTCAATATAGCTGGAGGCACCATAGTCCCCTGAGATCGCCCTCTCAGCGTAATCAGAGGCATCGTATTGCTTGCTCCAGCCTGATCCCGGGCCAGAGGTGCCGAATGACGGCCCAATCACTCCAGAGGCAATGGAGTCATGGTCTTTGCATGCTGCCTCGATGGCTGAGGCGACATTGTTTCCAGCTTCTGCGACTTGTTCGATTGTGATTTTCATACACACCCTTTATACGCTCTCCCCTCTGATTCGTCCACATAAATCAATCATTCGAGTAGAAAAAGATGAACCCAGTGTTCAAAACGCCAGTTTCTCCAAACGTTCAAAGAAAGTTGTTCACATTTTGAACAAAATGCTCTTTTGAACAACAAAGAGCGCGCGACTGCGCGAGGATTGATTTTGACAGGCGCGTGCGACCTGGCATCTCCGCACCCCTGACCTCAGTCCTTCCGCGCATGGCCTGTGGCCAACTGCGCCATGAACGCCGTGAGCGTGTCTCCGGCTTCAATCTCGTGCTTCTCTGGGGCATCAAACCCCAGCATCTTGCAGAGTCTCTCCATGATTCCCTTCTTGTCCGGGAATGTGGCGAAAGGCCCCTGCTTGCTCATCTTCAACTCGCAGAGAGGGTTTTCCATCCCTGCATCGCTGGGTTTGGACTTCACGATGTCGATGCACATCTTGACCAATTCTTCCCTGGTGATCTGGAGTTTCTCTGCTGTTTTGGTCTTCAGTTCATCAACCCTGAAATTCACCTGAACAGACCTCAAAAGCTTTGGCCCAGCGGTTTCCGCCGATTGAACCGTGCAACCGCTGAACACCTTTTGGTAAGCAGCGGATGCACTCAACCCCTTCGCCACCTCTTGAGCGAACTTCTCGTGTCTGGGGTTTTTCAGGACTGGCATAAGAGGTTGATGGTGAGTGAGTTGATCAGAACTCGCCAGTGTCTACCGTGAGACCGAGATCGACAAGGCGAGTCTGCGGATAGGTGTTCTGGATTTTAGAATTGTACTTCTCGATGATGGCCGTTGGGAACGCGATGATTGCCGCGTTGAGGGCGTCGAGATGCTCCTGGGTGAGGGTCGGAGTGGCCTGAACGGACTTGTACGCCGTCCAAGCGTGCGTCTGCGTGCGGATGGGGGTGTCCGCAGTGGTGTAGAGCGGGGAAGTGATCGACTTTCCTATCGCAGCTTCAAGGGTAGCGGTATCTGCGACTGTGCAGATGACTAGATAGCGGTCAAGGTTTCCGACTGGTGGCGTAATCATAGTTTATGGGGCTGGTTTGAGGGTTTCGTAAAAAGCTTCTACCGTGCCACGGTCAACATTAGAGGGAGGTCCATCGTAGACGAAAAATGCCACTGTCTCAAGAGATCCGAAAAATGTCAGCCCCATCTGGAAAAGTCCCTTATCTCCCACGTTTGCAGAAAATGCTGACTGCACAGTCAAAACCATCCATTCATCAATCGGGGCACAGTCGAATGGACTAACAAGGTCAACTCCATCGCGTCTCATTGAGTTTGGCGGAACTGCCGCCCAGTTGGTTTGCCCTTGCTCAACTACGCCCCAATTACCTGGGCCACCGTTAGCCCTGTCGTAAAGGGAGAAATATGAGTTCCAGGTTGGACTTTTACTGTGGAGTAGGCAGGTATAATATATCGTAGTGGATGAAGGGTCTTGCGTGAGATACCAGTCATCCACACCATCCAGATCAATGTAAGGCGTGCCATCTGCCGCCAGAAACAGTGTTCCCTTTTTTTCTTCATCACCTTGCTCAGGCACCAGTTCAGCGTCTTCCGAACCCATCGTAGCAACCTGATCTCCTTCGCCTGTGACTGGCGTCGTCCGCGCCACATCCTGCCACATCGGCCTTAATGCCACCTTATCCCACGTGGTCTCGAACCGGAGCCTGTAGGCAATCCCGTCGAGCGGATCGACTTCGCCCGATCCTCCGGGTCCAGAGGAACCAGCGCCAGTGAGGAGCATTGAGGTGGACATACGCGGGTATTGTAGCCGGACCACCGTTTTTGTCACGCGGAAAGAGAAACGCCCCTGGGTCGAGCGCGTGGCCGTTTTCGAGACGGCATGTGTGAATGAGCGGCCCACCGCTACCTTTGCTGACATGCACTCGCCCAGAGGTCGGAGGCGTGGCGGCTGGGACTATCAGCACCACGGCCTCATCTGGAGTCTTGCGGGGGATGGGTTGTGAGTCAACCTGAAACAGAAAACCCCTGACAGCAGGGAAGCCATCAGGGGTTTCTTGTATGAGAGGACCGAGGATCGGAACAGAAGCGGTTGCAGGTTATCGCGGGGAGGTTTGGGCGTCAACTATTTTCCAAGGCTGGCCAGGATGCCGTCGAGCTTCTTGACGGACTCCGGGTCGGTCAGCAGCTTCTGAACGCGCTCGGTTGTAGTCTCTGTTCCCATAGCGAACAGGATCTCCTGTTTCGTGCGCTTGGGGTCGAAGCTTGTGATCCCGGCGCGGACCTTCTTGTATGCCTCGTTTGCCTTTCGGATTTCTGGAGTTGCGACGCCATCCCAGTTAACGCACATGTTTTGACCTCCCCAGAGGTTGACTCGGAGATTGGCATCCGGGTTGGCGATTGCCGCCCTGAACTCCTTGAGCACCAATTGGGTGACGCCAGCCCATAGCGCATCCGCTTGCTGGGTCTTGGCCTTCATCTCCTCGGCGTGCTGGACTCGTGCCCGTTCCACCAGCGCAGCCACGATCTCGGATTTGCGCGGAGGTGGCTGCATGACAGCGATGACGGGTTGGTTGCCCGCAACGGTGAGTGCGGATGTCTTGGTTTTTGGTTTTGTCTTGGTCTGCGTTTTCATACTTTTGATGTCTGCTTTTTCGGGGTGATTGGTGCGTCAAGCTTCTTTCTCGCAGGGTTGCCATGTCTTTCCGTAATCAGCAGAGAATTGGTATTCATCTTGTAAACCTTGGAAGGATATTCTCTTGAATTTTTGGTCTCTGATGTCGCAGCAAACGATCTCATCCAGTTGGCATGCAACAACGGTGAAGAACCAACCAGGATTCTCGCATTTCTTGTGCTGAAACCGCATATTTTCCCGAAGGTCCTCCGGTCCAAGCGGCACCATCACCTTCTTCTTGGGAGATGAGTGGAATGGATGTGAAACAGGCACCCTGTACATACAGGTCGATGGGGTCAGTCCTGCATGATGGACTGATGCCCAATCTTGTTTGTCTTTGCTCCAAATTTCCACCCCGGTTGTCCAGCTTGGTACGTCTTCGCCTTTCGCGAGAGGACGGAACCCCTCGCCAAATTGCTCAGGCGTCCACCCTTCTGGGTTGTGATAGCCGTCAAACCTCTCTGGCAGCGGCGGGAACTCCAGGGGCTTGATGCGGTAGTCCACATCAGGCCAGTTCCATGCCAATGTGGAAACATCCATCCAGTTACCTTTGGAGCCACGTGTCCGGCATTGAATGGCCTTTCCCTCCTTGGAGGCGGTCATCACGGCAATTTTGCCCTGGGTGGTTGATGTGTCGATTTCGCTCACGGTCTTGTTCCTTTCGTGTTGGTGTTGAGTGTCTCCAGAAACGCCATCCAGCGGCGTTTCTCGGCTTGTGCGGGTGTCTCGGGGCGTGGATGGGCGTCAGGCCGCGCTACGGGCGGTTTCTGGGGCATCCAGGGGGCAAAGGCGGGACTCATCTGGTCTGGTGTTGCAGTGTTCTGGGTTCAGCGCGTTCAACGAGCCAGAGGACTGACGCGATTCCGAGCGCGATGGAGACGGCGAGGATGATGGGGTTGAGGCGAGTCATTCTCCCTCCCTCCAGAGGTCTAGAGTTTGTCCGAACGTCTCAGCGTGCTGTTCGGCAGTAGCGTCAACCATCTGGAAAATAGCCCCAGTTTCTGGCACATACCAGAACCCTTTCTTGCCGCAGATCACCTCACGCAGGACGACCTCATAGTCACCCTTTTGACGCTCCGTCAGATGAGAGCGCATTACACGGCAGTCGTTGAGATCCTTGAAGTAGTCTGGCACCATATCCCAAGCAAGGAACTCCGTGCCGTCGATCTTGTGATGACCCATGAGAGCGCCATCCTCGTAGTCAGGTGGATCGGCAATTACCCACCCGCACGCCTCAGCGATCTTGATTCGTTTTTGCCCTTGCGTCATACGATTGATTCTGCGTTTTAGCTATGCGCAGCCCAGCGGTTGGGTTGGGGTTCAGGAAGGAATATGCGTGAACGTGCTCATGCTCTCCCTGATGGTGATCTCATCGCCAGTCTCCTTCTCGTTGTAGGCCATGAGCGCCCCAGCTTTGCCGGACGAGATCACGCCGGAGATCCATTCCCCATCCACGCTGTCAACGCGCATGGCGAACTGACCTTTGCGGGTGTGGCGCACATGGTATTCCTGCCCGATGATGAGTTGGTTTGCTGTCATACTGGTTTGCTCTTTTGTGTTCTGATGATGCTTTAGTCCGCGGCCCGAACGGCGGAGGCGTTGGCGGCGATCATGTGGGCGTGAACCACCCGCCAGTCGTAGCCGACAATCTCGTCCTCGGTGAAAGTCCCGTCGCCAGCGTAGTCAGACATACCCTTCTGCTCGTTGATGGCGGCGGCGTACTTGCGGAGGAGTCCAGCGATCTCCGAGGATTCGTCGGCGTTGAACTCAGGGAACGTCCGGCTCATTCTGTACCGCTTCACATCGGAGATGTAGCAGTCCATAAGATCCCGCTCGTCATCGGTCAGCAGGCGCTCGCCCTTCTCCGTGTGGTGAACGCGGTCAGCGTCCAGCAGCTTGGTAAACGGGTAAAACACCTGTTTTTCGAGGCAGTCCAGCGCCTCCGCGAGATGCCAGTTGCGGGAGATGTCGGCCATCCGCTTGGCCTCCGCTTCGACGATCAACGCGGTTCCGAGGCTGGCACGCGCTTCGTTGTACTTGATGGACGGCACAAGGAACCCTGGCAGCTTGTGGCTCTCGGGTGCCGTGATGATCATTTGCTCGGTTGTGGTGCTCATACGCTCCAATCATAGCCGCTTACGCATTCACGTCAATACACTTTATGCAATCTTTTCGCATACGGGAGGCGAAAGCTTGGAAATCGCGTGCTCGAGCTTCTGCTTCAGTTTGTCTCCGCTGAGTTTCAGACCAGACGGGTTTATCTTGTTTTGGTTGATCCCAAAGCGTGCCACAAGCTCGTGATGCCGGATGCCCCGCTCTTTCGCCAATTCAAGCAGCCGCCCGTAGAGCGTCTCAAGTTCTCCCGGCTTGCATCGCTTCTGCATTTGCGGCGGGAGACCGTTGGGGAACCTCTCGCTCGTGGTCAGCACCTGCGGCGGTTGCGGCTCCTTTGGAGTCTTCTCCACCTTCTCTCGCCGTTTGAATGTACGGCACCGCTGTACATTGTTCGCCAGCCTCGGGGCGCTCTTTCCCGCTCCAGCGCCAGGACAGGCAATCGGCTCGTCGTTGCTGTGGTCTTCTTCTGCGGCCTCCTCTTGGATGTCCGTGAGTTGGACAAGGCCACGGCGGAACAGCGCGAAGTTGAGCTTGCGGTTCTCAACATCGCTCCCCGGCATGTGCCACCAGCGGTACGTGTGTCCGTTTCGGGCTTTGAATGGGAGTTGCCAGACGGGATATTCTGCGGTGGTCATACTTGCTTGGTTGTTCTGTCGAGTTCTTCGATGGCGCGTTTCAGGTAAATGGCTTTCTTTACTGAAGTTGATAACGCAGCTTTATGCTCATCACTGAATTTTTTACCCTTGCGCGCTTCGCTCATCTTTCTTCTTGTCTCTTTTGAAACCAGTTTCCCAGCTTGGGACATCCGCCTTCTTTGAGATACAATGGGTGAAAATATGGACATTATTTTGGGAGGATGTCCCATTTCTGAAACCAGATGCCGTGGACTTACCCTGTTTCTGATATTGCATATACTTTGCGCCGACAGGTTGAATACTGCTCCTATGTCTCTGTATGTCCTGCCTTCAAGGATCATCCTGTCTATAGCCCTTACGTCTTCAATGGTTACCTTCGTCAATGACTGAGAGATATTCATCTTTGCTTGCATGCTCCTTTTCTTGCCAGTGTGCCACAAGGCCGTTTGATTTGTGGCTTTTTCGCTCCGCTTAACGCCAGTCCTTTTCAAGGCACCAGACAATCTGGATTCTATTGATTGCTTTTTAGAAGCTATTGATAGAAGAGCCTTAGTTTTCTGTGAAGTCACCCTCCCTCTACTCGCCTCCCCTATCTTTGCCTTTGTTGATTCGGAAACATCTTTTGATCCAGTAGCATCCTTTGTCATATTCAGACCGGACTTATAGGATTGCAGTTCTGTTATCCAGAACGTTTCTCGCTCCTGCAAATTTCCATCCAAGTTATATTCTATAACCCCAACAAGAAGTTTATCGAAACCTCTCTTTTTGAAAATGTAAGTCAGTTTTGCATTGGGATGCCGCCCTTTCCTCAATGCGCATCTGTGTTCTCTCATTCTCCTACTGAGATCCAATGTTGACCCAACGTAAAGTCTGCCAGAACATGCACATCTCAGTGCATAGACGCATGCGCGCCTATGCACTGATGGATCAAGGTTTGCCATCGGCATCCAGACCACTGCATGCAATCTCATCTCGGCATTTTTTACACAGCCCTGTCTCTTTTTCGACATCATCCATCAATCTCCTTAGATATATAGCTGCGTCAAGCAGTTCTTCATACAGGGAGCGTTGCCAAAATTGTTTGGGTTGACTATTAAGTTCAACAGTGGTCCCGTACTTCTGCAAGCCAAAAACCTGCCGCGACGCGATGTCGCGGCAGACCCTGGCCTCTGTTCCAGTCGGCGTCGGGTCAGTACCGTTTTCCATGGAGATGTGGGCGAGTCGTGTTGTAGGCATGCTTCACCTGAATGGCTTCAAGGATGTCAATGCCTAGGCGACGGCATTGATCAAATGCACGGATCACCACATCTGCATACTCTTCCTCGGCACACGTCAGAGGCTTCAGGCCGAGGGCTGTCATCTTGTCAGCCTTGTCGCAAGGTTCATTGAACTTGCCGTTGCGGTGAGCACTAAAAAGCTCGGTCACTTCCTCATGTAGCAGGTTGGTGTGTTTGATGATGAAGTGGTCAACACTTTCACTTGGATCGTGGAATCCTTTGTTTTTGGCGTTCTCATGAACCGCGTCAGCGATTTCGTCGATGGTATTGAATGGTAGTTTCATAATTCTATTGTTGTTTCCCTGCACGTCACACCCGCGCAAGCGAAAAGATTGCTTATTTCAAGAACAAGATTCACAAGCCCCGTCCAGCGCACAAGACGCCTGTGGGGCAGGCAGAGGCTCGTTGAGGTCGTCATCTTGGATAGGCAGTTCGACACACTCCCCGATGGCGTCACCTCCCGGCGTTGGGAATGTTGATCCACCGGGCCACTTCCACCCATTCTCCACTTTAACCCAGTGCCCACCCATGAATGCATGCGCCTTTGTGCCGAGTGGGTAGTCTCTCCACGGTCGGTCACATTTGATCTTCTTCGGAATCTTCGCCCTGACCGCCTGCGCGACCTGGGTCAACCCCTCCTGTTCGAGCCTCTCGGCCATTTCGCGTAATTCCTCGGCGCTGCGTCTTGGTGCTGGTGGTGGTGTATTCATGACAGGTTCTCCCATGTTTGAAGGTTGTGGTCTTCGGCTCCACCGCAGGCAACATGAGGTCCGTCATGGCCAGCGGGCAGTGTGCATTCCATCTGCCATCCTGCTCCTGGGTGTTTTGACCCGCATTGCTGTTCATCTGGGAGTCGGCATGCTGTTCCATCGCATGCCCCGGTTGAGTGATATTGTGGTGTGTTCATGCGAATGTAAGTTGATTCTTGTCTTTTACTGCTTTGCACACATGCGGCCACATCTCGTGATCGACACGTCCAAAATTCACCTTTGATCTTGCCCATCGCTCGACTCCTCTTGTCTGAACGGAGTTTCCCCGGTTCCAGCCAGTGCCGTCGCAGGATTCAACGCCGAGCGATTCAAGGTAGTACAGTTTCTCGGGTGAGTTGCATCTCAGAACATTAACTCTCTTAAACTCCTTGGCCCACATTTCAACAGTCCCCCACTTGAACTCGTCCGTCCCGCCAATAGTTATGACCTGTGGTTGGATTTTTAATTTCTTCACATCATCAACTGTCATGCCGTCTTGAGTGGCGATGGCCAATGGGAATCCGCTGTGTTTTACAATAGGCGCAAACTCGTCCCACCTTTCAAGTGTAGCTGGTGAATTTCCAGGGATGTCAGGAACAATCGCCCACAATGGAGGCTGTGGTGCGCTCTGTGCCCAAAACAGCATGTGCCTCCACTTCGACTCAACCGTCTCCCATTTCTCATAATTGAAGGTGTTTGTTGCCATGTCCCAGCACTTAAACGCGCCGTTGTCCATAGCATAAGGGAACCAAGGCCACGGTCCACGCTGATCACCCGGAGAAAACAAATGCCCTATCCTCCTAGTCTCACGAGCAAGAGAGTGCCAGAACCATCCAGTTGAATTGGCTGGCATAACAATCATACGGTTTCCTCTTTCCAAACGTAAGTGTTCATGGTGCTGGTTTCGGATGGTTGTTGGTTTCTCTGAAGATGTAGGTCGGCCCGTGGAACTCAAAGGGGATGACGGTCCCGCGTGGACCACCGCGGATCTTGGAAAACAGCAGGTTGCGAACATCCTCCAACCGTTCTCCCGTGTCTTCATCTTCTGGAGCCTGTAGAACGCCCACAACATCAGAGTCCATGCCTACCGCTCTAGATTCGCGAAGTTTCCCGTCATCATTCAACTGTGAAAGGTTGATGATCGTGACCTTGAGCAACTTGGCATCCGCCTTCATGGCTGCGCTAATCTCCGCAACCTCACGCTCCCGGTTATGGCCTTTCTTGTCCGGGCTGACGAGCTGCAGGTAGTCCAGCGCGAAAACCCGTGTTTTCCTACGACGGACCTGCGCCCGCATGTTGGCCCGCAACGCCGACAGCTTGATGCCGGACACGTCTTCGATGTGAATTGGCCATTGCTTCAACTCCACGGCTGCCTCCATCGCTCGCTTCATCGTTGCCCGGTCTGGCAATCCGTAAAGGTACTCGTGGCCGGGAATAGCGCTCTGAATGCAGAAGAAGCGGTCGGTATTCTCGTCTGCCGTCATCTCAAGCGTGTAGATGCAGGTCGATACTCTGGCGCATCCCAGCGCCCTAATGATGTTTTGCATGAACGCAGACTTCCCGTCGCTGGTGCCCCCGCCGAACGTCCACACCTGCCCCTCACGCATCCCGCCCGTGGCTGCATCCACGCGACGAAATCCGGTTGAGATGCCAGGGAGCGCCCCGCCGCTCAACATCGCGGACTCGTACCGGGTCAACGCATCCTCCACAAGCTCGCGGAAAGACTTGGCGCGGCTGTCGGTTCGCTCATCGCGCAACTGGATAACCTGTTGCTCGAACTGGTCCAGGATGGCGTTCGCGTCTTCCGACGGCACATGACTGTAAACGGCGTCCATGGTGGCATTGCATACCTCCAATATGTTCCGCAGCATCAGGAGGTCTCGGAGAACCTTCTTGCTGTACTGATACAGGTCTGACTGCATGAGGCTGTGAGCGATCTCTGCGAACTCACCAGGGCCTCCGATGGCGTCCAGTGAGCCGTCCTGCATCATCCACGCCAGCACTGACCGTGCCTCAATCGGTTTCCCGGCGGTGTGCATGGTGCAAAGTACGTCGTAGAACCTTCGGTTTGCCGCATGGTAAAACGCCTCGGGCGGCATCGTGGCCATGAAGTCAGGCAGGTACTGCTCGGGGTTGGTGAAGAAGCACGAGAGGATTGTCCTCTCGGTCTCTGAGTTGAACGGTGTGTTGCGGTCGGTCATGACTGGTTAGAATCCGGTTGGAAGCTTGGCTTTAGGCTTTGGCATCTGTTGACTTGAACGCGACCATCGAGCCTCAAAAAGATCAGGCGCTCGCCACTGTTCTGCCTCGAAGAACTTCGCGGCACTCGGGACAAAACGGTTTTTCGTCCCGCCGGGAGCCTTCCGAATCAGCGTGGCACACTCCCGCACGGCCTCGTAAATTTTCTCTGGGTCATCACCATTCAGCATACAGGCGCTGATTGCATTCCTTGATGCAAGTGGGGAGTCTTGGTGTGGGTAAGCGGCAACGATCCTCTCGACCCATTCCGCATCCTCGCGCGCTCTCTCTCTCTCTGTATTTAATGAAGGGGTGGGTGGTGGGTGGTGGGTGGTGGGTGGTGGCAAGGCTTGAGCAACTTGCTCCCCACCTTGCTCAAGCCTTGCTGCGTTCTTGCTCAAGTCTTGCTCAGCAAGCTTTCCAGCATCCATAAGTAGTTCACGTTCATCAGAAGTCAGACTTTCTACGCCGTACCTCTTCATGTGGGAAATCGCAGCGCCCACCTTTCGCGTCTTGATGCGGTCGCGTTGCGCAACGCGCTCCTTCTCAAGCCTTGCGTTCCACCTCTTGCCTTCCGACTCAGGGAATTTCGCGAGCAATTTTTCAGTGACACCACGGCCTCCAAGCCTCTTGAGGGTGGCTACATCAGACGGGAGTCCGTTCATGATCCACTGGTGGCAGAGTAGCCGAAGGTAACTCAACTGTTCCGCGTCGCTGAGGTCCATTGTGCCAGCCAACCACCGTTCAGGGTAGAAGTCGAATGCGGGAGCGTGTTTGATAGCGACACTCATGGGAGTTGTGTTGACTGGTAGGTCTTCATTTGAGGTGTTATGCCGATTTCCATTCATCGCCCTCAACTACTGGAGGAGTGGGAGGTTTTCGGGTAAACGTGAATGCCTGCCCCTCTTGATCCAAGTGAGTCGCCTCACGAACGAACTCTGCGAAGAAGTGCGGGCACAAGCACCCGGCCCTGTCAGCAAGATCAGCCAACATTGGTATCAGGTTGTCACCGCACCATCCGCCCTGGGTGTACCTAATAGCTGCCTTCTCTCCCTCCTCACGTTCTGGGATAGCCATTACTATTTCGACAGAGAAACGCATCACAACGGAACGCTGCGGGATGCTGCAATCGGAGTAGTGCTTGTTCCCAACGAGTTCGTCACAGTCCCGGCATCGCCCCGTGGAATCTGCATCCGCCTCCTGAACGATATGATTTTGGGCAAGCATGTGGTCAGAATTCCTCCTCTGGCTCAAGCCCTTTTTGCTTGAAAAACCACTCAGCAGCGACCAGTAGAGTTTTAAAGAACTCTTCCCTCGGTACTCCTTGGCTTTCTGCATGAGTGATGATGCGACCTATCGTATTGAGGGTGCTTGGCTGTTGTGAATGGGAATGGAAAACCGAACCGATGCGCTCCCACTCCATCCATTGTGAACAATGAAATCCATGATGGTTCTCATGACACGCCTCACACAATGTTCTGAGGCCCCAGTCTGGATAGTTCCAAGGCCATCTGCCAGAAACATAGTATGAATGATGGACATTCAAATGGACATCATCGGCATGGCACTCCTGGCACGCAAACCCATCTCTCTGCATGATCTCCAGGCGCTTTTTCTGCCACCTGGGGTCTTTCAGCTTGTCGCTGTAGGTTTTGTTCATAACCCAAACAAAAACCCTCTGCGGGAAACTCCGAAAGTTCCGTCCAAATCCGGGGAAGAGAAACCCGGTAGGCAGTCGAAGCGCCCCGCAGAGGGCATTGGTATTGAGTCTAGTCTCTTCATGTACGGACGCCGTTGGAAATCGGCTTCCCTGACATCTCTATCAGGGCACTGCATTTTCGCCAAGTCGCCCCTGAGCGCAAGAGGTTTTTGCGCTGGTTTGCAAATTAAACAGCCGCTAGGAACGCTTTGATGAACTCCGCTGCGACTTGTGAAACGATTGCATTGCCGTAACCCCGCAGTAGTCCCACTCTATCGGATACCCCATGAGCCAGCGGGAATGTCCCGGCCTCAACGCGCCTAAACTTTCCGTCTTTGAATGGCAACACGTCGAAATTACTCCAGCAGCGTCCGAACTCAGTGCGCCGCCCGCTTGATTCGGCCCTCCATTGCTCCCATCCGTCGCCCTTGGAGTGTTCCACCCGGCCAGGACCATCGCAGCCTGCTGACTCAATGGAACCCCCGTGTCCGATGGTCTCGGCCCTTTGTCTCCTCTCGTCCCGTCTTGAGCGGTCGGCGAGCACCAACCCACCATTCTCGCTACAATCTGTAGAGGCAACCCTGCCCCGTTTCCGTTTCGCTTCAACGCCTTTAGGTTCGAGATTCGCTGTAGGTGGGTGTCCACACTCCCCGTCAAATTGATCGCTTGCGCGTCTGGTGTCGGCCACCCAGAAAATCCGTTGCCGAGGATGCGGTGCCCCGACGCACGCAGCGCACAGATCGGCGGCCCCGACGCCATACCCCATGTCTTCCAAGTCAAGGCGTACTCCAGAGAGCCAGTCGCGCCCAAGATTGCTTGCAACCTGTTCGCCAAAGATGACTGAAGGGTTGCACTGTTCGATGTGCCACTTGAATGACGGCCACAAGTGGCGCTCATCATCAACCCCCTTGCCCTCGCCTGCCTGGGAGAAAGGCTGGCACGGGCAACTTCCTGTCCAGACGGGCTTATCATCCGGCCATCCCGCCAGCCGAAGAGCTGCGGACCATCCACCAATGCCCGCGAAGAAGTGGACTTGGTTGTATTGCGTGAGTTCTGCTGGCGTGATGTCATCAATGCTTCGTTCATCGACAACTCCTTCTGCGATAACTCCAGTTTTAATGAGTTCTCGCAACCATGCCGCTGCTTTGGGATCGTGCTCATTGTAGAAATTCATATCTTCAGACACTCAGGCAAACGTATCCGTCGCCGGGGATGATGACCGTGTAGGAGCCATAAACGCGCTGGGTCAACTCAGTGCCCAGCCACTCTGTCGGCTCCAGGTTCTCGTCGTCGCCAAGCTCACGGAGGAACGCCCGCCACATCGGACGGGTGATGAATGTCGTGACCTCCAGTTCTGTTGCGCCAGGGCCTTTGGATTCGCGGGCACGGGTGACTTGTCCGATGAGTGCGTGGGTAATGTCGTAGTCGCTCATCGGCAGGCGTCTCGTTTGCGGAAAATGACCATCCGGCGGTTGTGGTCCAGTTCATGCGTGCAATCAACTGCGTCAGCGATTGATTTTGCGGCATCCTCAAGTGTGACGAGAAATGGAGTCTTTGACTGCATCGCAACTCTGACATCTTCGACGATCATTTGGCCGACGAATGTCGCGTTGTTGAGTTGCAGCTTATCCTTCACGATGTCCCGAAGGTCGTTGAATGACGTTTTCATAATTATGCTCCTTTGTTGATCTCCTCCATCCTCTTCTCCATCTGTTCAAGTCCTTTGCGCAACATCGACACCTGATATTGGATCTGCTGGGTGAACACCTCTTGCTGCGCCTTCACCTTGTTGCGGACAATCGTCCCGACGTACGGCGAAGTGTGGTCGATCCCCGCGGATTGCAGGTAGGCGATGATCGAACCGTAGGACTCGCAGAGAGCGCGGGTCTCCTGGCTCTCGCGGTTCAGTTTGCGCATCATCTCGCGGGTCTTCCGTGATACCGCGAGTCCGAGAGCCTTGTCTTCCTCCTTCTCGTCAAGAAACTGCTGCGCCCGTTCACGAGCGCCCATTTCGCGGTCAACGCCGATGGTTGCCCGACACATCAAGACGTAGCGGAAAACTGACTCCGGGATCTTCTGGTCGGTTCTGCACACGGCTTTCTTGCGGGTGATGAGCCGCATCCCGGTTCCCCAGCCGACAGCCTCCATCAACCCGACCTCTGCCGGGAGTTCATTGGGATGGATGATGCCAGGGGCGGCGGCGAAGTACAGGGTATTGCACATCTCAAGGTATCCCTGCCATTTCCGGTCGCCGAGGAAGTCTCCACGAGTGACCTTGATCTCGTAGCCTGTGATGTGCGGCTTAGACCAGCTACGCGGCATGACCCATGCGTCCATCTTCTTGTGCGTGGACCGTGCTTGCGTGCTGCCGTCCTTGCACTCTGGGACAAACACGTCCTCAATGTGCTTCTGCCGCAACGCTGAAAGGATGTGACTCGCGGTGTATTTGCGGTCAGACTTCTTGGCGGTGAATAGGTCTGCACTCATACCTCATTCCATAGTTTCCAGCCGTTGAGTTCCGCAAGACTGGCGACAGCTTCTTCCTCAGAATCCGCAGCGATGATCCTGCCCTGCACAGAGGCAGCGAGGATGTCATCCACAGTCTCGGGATAGTCACCTATCCACGCCTCCCATGTCAGATGATGTTCGGGAGTCTGTCGCGTCTTTACATCGTGCTCATGCAACCACCGGAGACGCGGCGACAGGACGGGAGGGAGGTCGGGGAAGAGGTCGTCGCTCATTTCGCCTCCTTCTTCGTTGGCGTTGCGGTGTAGGACCAGTGGTAGAGAGTCCAAGAATCCTTTGATGTTTGATACGATTTCTCGAAATGCGAATGGAAATTCGAGTAGGAATGATGCCACCCATCACCAGCGCAGTCAGCACAGATTAACCCAGTTGGGTCGACGCCTGATTCATCGCAGAGAAGGCATGGAGTCGTCTCGAATCCCATCTTGTAGGCTTCACCTTCCGTCACATCACACGGCTTTCTCACGCGCACATCCGACAGGGTGACAAGGGTTCGGACTGCCCATGGTGGCATCTGGGTGGAGGATCTCCATTGGAATCCTGGAGGCAATCCCCAGCCTTCCTCCTCAGTTGGATCAGCCTTGTAGGCAAGGACTGCTGGATAACCAGAGAGGGCCATATCTCCCCACGTCTCCTTGCCAAGCAGCGGGACGTTGAGGGGGAGGGGGATTCCCTGAAGTTCGGACATGCCGTCATGCATGAACCACCGAACACCATTTTGAAGCGGGAGCTGTGAAGTTATGGCGGACACTCCGCGGGCCAAGAAGGCAGGATGCGGTTGAGGGTTCAACACCCTCCAGATCGTGATGGTCTCACCACGGGCCAGCGCTGCCGACTCATGGGGTTTCAGATTGATGCATTTCTTCATAGATTCTACTCCTCATGTTCAAAGTATTCATCCTGCTCATCGTATGGAGCCAGTCCAATAAGACGTTTGGTTGATCTTCTGACCCAGTTCCCGGCGATGATGTCCTGCACCATGTGGCCGAAAGTCTTGTATAGGGTTCCTCGCTTGGAGAGGACACCATAGGCTTTGAGCGACACCGTGACGGCTGTCTGGCCGCCTGGGTACTCGCGATGCCTCACGGGCGGGTTGCTGGCCACAGGAAGGCGCACCCACTCACCTGATATCAGGTCCTCGAAGAATCGCTTCGGGCTGGGACGCTTTTGGTACACGTACCCCTCCTTCACGCAGAGTTCACGGAACTCCTTCCCCAGTGCGGCGGGGTAACTCATGCACATCTCATTTCCCTTCATTTCGTCGGTTCCTCGGTTGATTGCTTTATCTCGGAATACTTGCGGTTCGGGTGCTGGTTGGCCTCCAGCCAGTCAGCGGCTTGACGCCAGTTCTTGAATGCTGGTGAGCGTCTCTTTGTGACACCCTCTGGATGGTCGCGAGACGGGATGGTTGTTCCCGGCCTCGCGTAGATGATGGAGATGAAGGAGCGGGTCACGCGTATCCCTTTTTCACCCTTCTTCTTAGCGTTTCTTTGTGCATGCCATATTTATCAGCTATGTCATTCAACATGACGCCTGACATAAATAATTCTCTTGCGCACTTCAACTGCGCATCCGTTAAACGCCTTTTTCCGGGTCTTGGTCCACTCACAAATTGACCTCCATTCCTTCCCTTTGCCATCATGTCTAAAATGTTATCTCGGCAATCACCCTTAAATAGGTGATCAGGATTATTGCATGAAGGTGTGTCACATTTATGTAAAATCATAAACTCACCAGCTAAAGTGTTGTTTGCGACTTCCCATGCAACTCGATGGGTGCTATATAGGCGGCTTCTTCCTTCTACGAAGATACGTATTTGGCCGTACATTTTTGAGTGAGAACCAGACCATAGCCAGCACCCACTTGAGGACACTTTTAATTTTGGTTTTATCCTATGGGACCAACTCCACTTTTTATTTTTAAACTCATGCCCTGCGTAATCATACTTAGGCACCCTGGCTATTTTTATGCCTAATTTTGACGCTTTCGTCACAATGGATGTTGGCGTTTTATTCAGCAATCGGCATACAATTTTCATGCCGCGGCTTGCATTTTTACGAAGCATTTCGACTTCAGAATCAGACCATGTTTTCATGCCGCCAGCATAGACAACATAAAATCTAACTGCAAATCCTTTTTAATTCATCACGTGCTTGCTCAACTGATTTTATCAGGCACCATTCACCCCGTTGGGTTAAAATTAACGTGCGTACATGCTCTTGACCTGGGTCTAGTTTCCCATTGCCAAACTTAACCTCCCACGCTACGAATTTGCCATTAAGGCAGAAGATAAAATCCGGCGTGGATTTAGTCCCAGTCCGCCGTTTATGCATAGCGTCTTGGTCGAACCAGATGCCACGCAACCGCAGAAGGTCCGCTATCTGATTCTGCAAGTCGCGCTCAGACTTGATCGTGTATCGGCTGATTGCTTCCTCAGCGGTCATCACGCGGGCACCAAGAGCCTTGCGATCCTCGGGCCGCATACGGCGCAGCATGTTGTCAGGGAGGTCGGTGGATTTCATTCTCCCTCCTTCCATAGGCCGAGGCAGATGCCGAAGGCTTCTGCGCGTTGTGGCGGCGTGGCCATGTGTTTATCGAATTCCGAAACTCCTTCATCCTTCATCATGATTTTATAGGTCAAGCAGTGCATATAAAGAGCCTCCTTTTCATAGGGCATCGCCATCAACATCTCATGACATGCATTGAGGTCATTGAAGTAGTCTGGGACTGGGATAGGCCCAATATCTGGCGCTTTCTGGGACCGCGGATGTCCAACGATAAGATCGGGACCGTCATAATGTATATGATGCCATCCCATCGCCTCGGCTATCTTGATACGTTTCTCTTCCAGCGTCATACCTTCTCCTTCCTCTTGGTCTTCTTTCGCGCCTTCTGCATCATCGCCTGTTGTTCTGGCGTGATCGTCCGCTTGCTAGCCTTCCCGCCCTTTCGCGAGAAGTCGGCAAGACTGTCAGGGATTTCAGTGTGGCAGTTCGGGCACTTCATGCGGACTCCTTCTTGTGTTTAAGGTAGCGGAGATATTCTCGAAACCCGTCAGGGAAACAGTCGGCAACCTCCTTGTATTCAAACCACCGCCGTTGAGCGCGAGTCATCTTTCGAGGTGTGCCCATCTCGCCGTATTCAACTCCATCGGTCGGATGGTAGTTGTTCACAGTTCCCGGCTTCTCGCTGTCCAGTGTCACGCCGATGTAGTTGCCGCGATCCGCGACTATGATGCCTGGTTTTCCGCCGATCACCACGCGACGCCCAATGCAGGCAGGAACGCCGTAGTAGTCGGTGATGTATTGAAATGGCTTCTGGGTCATTCCCCCTCCTTCTGTTGAGGTGCTGGAGGGAGAGGTATCCAGTGGGTAGGAATAACTTCAATTTGTCGCATCTCCACTTGGCATTCAACTGATGATGCGCTCCTGTAAAACACAGGGCAAGCAAACCATTTTTCATTCCACCTGAAACCGCGAGCGGTTGTTTTGTCTTCTTCTGGCCCCCATGCTAAGTCACAGAAAAAGTACTTACCATCCGATTTTGGAGCCGTCTCGATGGTTTGCCATCCCTCCAGTGTGTACCGTGGAGGTTGAGGGGTGGAGTTGGAGAGGGTATCCCGCATATGTGCTTCGAGGACTGGATCAAGCCAATCTCTACGAGTCGGGAGTTCGTTCACCACGCGATTGAGAATATGCTCCAACTCCTGAACGCGGGCGCGGAGGTCTTGCTTCTCGTTGTCCAGCTTGTTGACTAGAACAGCGGACTCCTCCAGCGCCTTCAGGTTGTCGGCAATCTCGGCCTTCGCCTTCAGCCCCTCCTCTGCCGCTGCGATGAGGGCGGGAGCGAGGTTGTGGAGAGAGACAATGGACTGAGCATTCGCCTCAATTTCCTCCAGGGGGTAAGCGCACCCTCCAGAGTCCATGAATGCCACACACTGCCCCGACGAGTCTAAAATAACCGGAAAATTCCCAGAATGGTCCTTCCGTATTTCAGTGACCCAAGTAATCCCCGTGCCATTGTCCAGGGACAACTTCAGCCCGTCCAGTTCTTCTTGTGTGATGGTGTTCATATCGCGACTCCGTGAAATTCGTACAGGTGGTTTTTGATCGCCTCGATGTCCAGACCGTGCTTGGACATCTCAAGACGAAGCTGTTGACTCTGGACAAGCTGATCTGTCTCCAGCATCTCAACAGGACGGCGGTTCAAGGGTTCAACCTCGAAAGTGCCGTCCTTGATTTCAGTCCAGTCGGAGAGGTCCGATGAATAGGATTGATCCCCCTCTTTAGGAATCCACCCCCAAGCTTTCGCCTCTGCGGCGGTGAAGATTTTCCAGTTGGTTGTCATGACTCGGCGGCTCCTTTCACTTTTCCGAGCACCTCTATGGCTTTACTCCACTTGGAGCAATGGTCAGCGAAGTTAGATGAATGATGCCATTTCCGCATCACAGACTCAGCGTCGCCACTCGGATATGTCTCTTGAAGCCACGACTCAAAAGCTGACTGCTCGGCATTGAGCAACCTTTCCTCCAAAGCTTCCCACAAGCATGGAGCAGCGGCGATGAGACGGGCATCTTCTTCTGCTATGCAGCCTGTTACGCTCAAATAGCGACCATCCACCCAGCCAAGACCATCACTTGCAACAGGTGTGATGATCCATACAGTTGGATCTCCTGCCACTACGGATGGTTTAGCCACCCATGGCCCCGGCGTGTGTTTTATTTCGCTCATACAACGCAATCGTAGCCGCTTATGTTTTCGCGTCAATAGGTTTCCTCACAAAATCTTGTGGTCTGGCGTGGAAATTCTGATTCGATCATCTGGCAACTCAATTGCAGACGCAATCGTGATTGCATCGCTCTCTGATGTCGCCTCGTCGTAGGTGTCCCAGACGCCGCAAATCTGGACCTCGATGATCCAGACCTGCGGAGGAGTGGTTATTTCGTCATTCGTCTTCACTGCCCCAAGCTATCTCCTTCAGATATTTGGCGGGAGCAAGAGGCTTGATTCCGCCGCCGTATCCAGGCCACTCAGAAGGCGGCTTGCCTCGATACTGCTTCAGCATCGCGATACAGTAATCCAGTTTTTCGCGCCCACGTCTTAGCATGTCATCAGTGGGTTTATAAACCTGCACCTCATGCGGGGCCTTGTTTTCTTCCGCAATCCAGAAAGGGTAGATGTTCTCATGCCCTTCCGATTGCAGACCGCGTGAGTAGATCACAAGCTGCATATCGTAGTCAAGTTGATCCACCTTCTTGGCAAACGAGTGCGGGCGGCAGTCCTCCAAGGTCTTGAGATCCCCCAGAATCGCGCCCTTGACCATCTCTTGCCCTTCCTTCCATTGCCCTACGCCGTCCATATCCAGCAGCATCTTGAAATCGATGCCGTCGATATTGCACTGAATGCATCGCTCCCGGTTGCGGCATCCTCGAATCAGCGCGACAGCATCCACGTCACGCGAGATGCGCTCAGCCATGCGTTCGGTCTTTTTCACATCCTCTTCTTTGATTATCGGAAGAGTCTGTGCTTTGCGCCATTCCTTGCCCTCCTTGGTCGCGAAGTTCATCCCAGATGGCTTCACCGCATAAAAATGCGAGATGTCCTTGCCTTCAAGAATCAACGCATGAGCCAATGTCCCCACCGCATAGCGAGACGGATCATCGGGCTCAGGATCGTTCACTGCCGCAATGTAATGCGCCGGAGAGCGAAGCATGTACTTCAGAGTGGAGAAGTTAACCGCCTCTATACGGCTGTATTGTTCACGATTCATTTCGCGGCCTCCTCTTCAGGTTCATAGCCAAAGCCATCGGTTGTCGTTGGGGTTGCGGATGCAGCAACTTCTGGCTCATCAGGCAAACTGAAAATAGGTGGCGCAACCGTGCCTTTTGGGCTCACGTCACGCTCAGCCAGTTTGTCATCATCACGATCCAGGGCGTCGCGGAAGTCAGCCGAAAGCGGGAGCCACTTGGAAAGACGACGAAACACCGTCTTTTT
>Ga0307412_10000111_pt1 | contig 64380 bp, 40 predicted proteins | sample DK1Cmetagenome_3_FD_203823 | JGI IMG/M metagenome (GOLD analysis project Ga0307412, IMG submission 203823) | Maize rhizosphere microbial communities from greenhouse at UC Davis, California, United States - DK15-C-1 | ecosystem: Host-associated > Plants > Roots > Rhizosphere > Soil | place: USA...
ACAACAGTACTTGCCACCGGGGAGACCTTTACTACCCCTGCACTGACTGCTACTACTACCTATTATATAGAAGTAAGCAAAGCTGGTTGTGCAAATGTAGAGCGTGTACCTGTTAAGGTAACGGTAACTTCAACACCAACTGCTCCTACGGTAGCAGCTGCAGGTCCTGTTTGTTCTGGATCTTCGGCAACACTATCAGTGAGCAGCCCAGTAGTTGGAATAACGTATACCTGGTATTCTGTTGCTACCGGCGGAACGGTACTGTTTACAGGAAATAGTTTCACTACTCCTGTATTATCTGCAAATACAACCTATTATGTACAAGCTTCAGCAGGCACCTGCACAAGTGCAACGCGTACAGCTGTAGCAGTTACGGTTAATCCGTTGCCAGCTCAAGCAACTGTTAGTACAAACAATGTTTCAATAAGCTCTGGGCAGACAGCAACTTTACTGGCAACTGCAAGTGCAGGAGCAACTATCAATTGGTATGCTGCACCAACCGGAGGAGCTACACTCGCAACAGGTGGCAGCTTTACAACCCCAGCATTAACAGCTACCACTACCTATTATGTAGAAACAGTTAATGCTAGTGGATGTGTTAGTTCCGCAAGAGTTCCTGTTACTGTTACTGTAGTCGGCGGGCCAGTTAATCCAAACTGTAATGCGGCTAATAGCCAGCAAAGTGGCATCGAAGGTATATGTCTGTTATGTGCTATAGTTGATCCAGGTAATTCTGTTGATAATAACTTCACAAATTATACTTCAATAGCGCTTCCAGTAGGTGTTGCTGGTTCAGGGTATCAAAGATTGCTGTTCCCAAGCTCGGGTGCTGCAACCGACAGTATCCGTCTGGATCTTGAAACTCCGACCGGCTTAGCAGATGTAACGGTGTTAGGTGGTATTCAGGTAAGAATAATGAATGGCACATCCGTTGTTAAAACCTATGATCTTAACGCTTCGTTGCTATATCTGAAACTATTAAGCGGTAATAGATTTTCAGCGACATTACCGGCAACGGGCATCTACGATAGAGTAGAAGTTAGGGCTGGTGGACTTGTGTCAGCCTTGGTAAATCTACGTATTTATGGAGCTGAAGTGATTTATCCAAATCCAACTGTTTCTGCAACTGGCCAAACAATCTGTTCAGGATCGGCAACAGTTCTTTCTGCAGCTGCAAACGGTGGAACAACTTTAAGATGGTACACAGATGCCACAGGTGGAACTTTGGTTCATACCGGAGAAAACTTTACAACCCCTGTATTGACTGTAAACACAACTTATTATATAGAAGTTAGCAAAGGAAGTTGTGCGAATAAAACACGTATTCCTGTTACAGTTACTGTAACTACTGCTCCGGCTAAACCTGTAGTAGCTGCAGTCGCCCCTGTTTGTTCAGGGTCTTCAGCTGTAATTCCAGTTACAAGCCCGGTAACAGGCACAACTTATAAATGGTATACTGTCGCAACAGGTGGAACAGCAATTTTCACTGGTGCAGTATTTACAACACCAGCGTTAACTGTAAATACAACTTATTATGTTGAAGCAGCGAACGGTACCTGCGTAAGCGCTACACGTACGGCGGTTGCTGTAAGTGTAAACCCACTTCCGGTGCTACCACAGATTCAAGCATCTGCTACAACAATTAACCCAGGTCAAACGGCTATATTGACAGCAACGTCTGCAGATGCAAACGTTATATTCAAATGGTATACGTCTGCAACTTCAACAACAGCCATTGCAACGGGACCAACTTACGTAACTCCACCACTTACTGCAACAACTACGTATTACCTGGAGGCAACTTCTAGTACTACGGGTTGTTCAGCACCAAGTCGTGTTCAGGTAACAATTAATGTAAATGGTGGCGGTAGCCCGAACCCGGTTCCTTGTGAAGCTCCAACTTTAGAAGAGCATGGAGTGAGGGGTGTTGCACTTCTTTCGGGGGTGTTTAATCCTGAATTAGCTATAGACAACAATACCAAAACCGGATCTTCTTTAGTCCTTGCAATAGGTGCATTAAATGCATCAGTTTATCAACGTTTGGGCTATTCGAGTTTGTCAAATATTGGTGATACTGTGCGCGTATTGTTAAGTGCCCCAGGAAAATTACTTTCATTGGGCATTCTTTCAAGCATCCGTGTGGGTACTTATGAAAATAATACAAATAACAATGATGGTTTAGCAATAAACGATCCTCTGGTACGTGTGGAATTGTTAAGTGGAAACACTGAAGCGCTAGTTTCATTTGTACCAACAAAAAGATTTAATAAAATTGAGGTTAGCGTAAATTCAGGACTTGCAGGAGTACTGACTACTGTTGATGTAAACTATGCACAACGCGTTCCAGTGGCTCCTGAAGTAACTGTGCCGAATGTTACAGCTTGTGCTTCTCAAACAGCTACACTCACTGTACTAAATCCTAAGGCAGGTATCACATATAAATGGTACAATGCAGCGGGAGTATTCCAGGCAAATGGAACTAGTTTCACAACACCTGCTTTAACTGCTAATACAAGATATTTTGTAGAAGCAAATACTGCCTCTGGTTGTACAAGCTATAGAACTGCAGTCAATATTACAGTTACACCTACACCTCAAACGCCTGTTTTGGTATCAAACGATATTAATACCTGTTTGGGTAACGATGTTACTTTAGCTGTAAGCAATCCGCTTACCGGAATTACTTATAAATGGTATAATAGTACAGGTGTATACCAGGCAGGTAAAGATGGAGTAACCTTTACAGTAACAGGTGTTAATGCAGCTACCAGCTATTCCGTGTCTGCGGTTAATAGTTGTTTAGTTGAGTCTGCAAAAGCAACGGCTAATATTAAAGTAGGTACACTGGATAAACCGGTAATCACACCGGCATCTGTTACTGTTAGATCAGGCGCTCGTGCAATTCTTACTGCTACCTCAAGTACAGCAGGTGCATTGTTTAAATGGTATGATTCTCCAACTTCAACAACAGTTCTTGCCACTACAGCTGAGTACACCACAGACCCATTAATAAATACAGGAACTGTTGATATCACAAGAACTTTCTATGTAACTGCAGAGTTAGCTTCAGGATGTCCGGCTTCAGCAAGAGCGTCAGTAGTGGTAACTGTTACCCCAAATGCATCTCCGACAGACATTCCTTGTGAAGCTGCGACCGTGGATCTTGGATATGGGGTTGATGGTTTGGGCATACTAACAGGGGTATTTAACCCAGAAAAAGCAATCGATGATGATGCAGAAAGTGCCTCTTCATTTGTTATGCCAGTTGGTGCATTGGGCGCCTCAGTTTATCAAAAAGTTGGATTTACAAGCCTATCTAATGTTGGTGATACACTTCGCGTTCGCGTAAGTTCTCCTGGTAAATTATTGTCGCTATCAATTTTATCTTCTGTAGAATTAACAACACTGAAAGCAGGCGTTAGCAATAACGATATGATTGTTGTTAGCAATCCGATTGTTCACCTTGAACTGCTTAGCGGAGACAGAGGCGCAATACTTTCTTTCGTTCCTCAGAAACAATTTGACGGAGTAGAGTTAAGAATAAGATCGGGTGTTGCCTCGGTTCTGAATACACTTGATTTTAACTACGCTCAACGTGCTATTGTTGCTCCAACTGTTCAAAGCGCCACAGTTAGTGCATGCGCCGGTACTTCAGCTACCTTATCTGTACAAAACCCAATTGCGGGTATTGTGTATAGATGGTATAAAGGAACTGAGTATTTAACCGGCAAAGACGGTGCAAGTTTAACCACTGATCCAACACTTGCAGCAGGTACCTATGATTATTTCGTACTTGCATTACGTAATGGCTGTCAAAGTGCTAAAACGAAGGTAACAGTTACCATCCTTGCATCACCAAATGCACCAGTGGCTGCAACAGGAAACCCTGCAACTACTTGTCCTAATACTCCGGTAGCGTTAAAAGTGAATCCTGTAACAGGTGTTACCTTCAACTGGTACGACGCGTTAACAGGCGGTAACCTTTTAGCTTCAAATACCGACACTTATACTACTCCTGCAGGATTATCTGTAGGCAAACATGACTTCTATGTAGAGGCGGTAAATGGTAACTCATGTGTAAATACAACGCCACGTACTAAAATTACATTAGAAGTAAATCCAACAGCACTTCCAACTGACATAACTGTTGCCGGAGCCAATGTACCTTTCTGTGCAGGAACAGAAGCAACACTAACGGCTACAAGTACCACCGTAACGTCACCTATATTTACATGGTATAAAGATGCAGCGTTAACTGATGTGGCCTTTACAGGAGCAACATTTAAAACTCCTGTACTTACTGTAACCACAACTTATTATGTAACGGTAAGAGGTGCAAATAAATGTGAGAATACTGCTGCTGCCGCTAAAACAGTGACCTTAACAGTTAACCCACCTGCAACAGCAGCTGATCTTGCGGTAAGTGGAGCTGACGCACCATTCTGTGCAGGTACGATAGCTACATTAACAGCAACTACAACTACTGTTACCAATCCGGTATTTACATGGTACAGCGATGCTGCGTTAACTAATCAGCTTTTTGAAGGACCTGTTTATAAAACACCGGCTCTGACCGCATCAACAACGCTTTATGTAACAGTAAAAGGTTCTAATAAATGCGAAAACTTAAGTTCAGGTGCAGAAATTGTGACCATAACAGTGAACCCTCCTGCAACTGCGGCAGACATTGCCGTTAGCGGAGCAGGAACACCTTTCTGTGCTGGTGCAATAGCAAATCTTGTCGCCAGCAGTACAACAGTAACAAATCCTGTGTTTACCTGGTACAAAGATGCGGCCTTAACTGATGTTGCATTTACGGGAGCAACATTTAAAACACCAGCCCTTACTGCAACTACTACTTATTATGTTACCGTTAAAGGAGGCAACAAATGCGAAAATGCCGCAGCAACAGCTAAGGCAGTTACTTTAACTGTTAACCCGCCTGCACTTGCTGCTGATATAAGTGTAGCTGGGGCTGATGCGCCATTCTGTGCGGGCAATACCGCTAAATTAACGGCAAGCAGTACAACGGTTGCCAACCCAGTGTTTACCTGGTACAGTGATGCTGCGTTAACAAACGCGGTGTTTACCGGAGCAATTTTTAACACTCCGGCACTTACCGCAACCAAAACCTACTACGTTACAGTTAAAGGATCTAACAAATGTGAAAACACTGCAGCAACGGCTAAAGCAATCACATTAACAGTTAATCCTCCAGCTTTGGCAACAGATATTAATGTAAGTGGAGCCGATAAACCATTCTGTGCAGGTACAACTGCTAGGCTAACTGCAAGCAGTACAACAGTAACCAACCCAGTATTTACCTGGTATAGTGATGCCGCATTAACTGATGTGGTATTCACCGGAGCAATATTCAATACACCAGCGCTTACTGCTACTAAAACTTATTATGTAACTGTAAGAGGTTCTAATAAGTGTGAAAACGCAGCAGCTAATGCTAAAGTTGTAACCTTAACTGTTAACCCACCTGCAATAGCATCTGATATTACAGTGGCGGGTGCAGGGGCGCCGATTTGTTTCGGAACAACTGCTAAATTAACAGCAAGCAGTACAACAGTAACTGATCCGGTATTTACCTGGTATACTGATGCTGCGTTAACCAATGCAGTATTTACCGGAGCAGAATTTACTACTCCAGTGTTAACCGCAACAACAACTTATTATGTAACTGTAAGGGGATCTAACAAATGTGAAAACACTGCATCAACAGCAAGAGTGGTTACCTTAACCGTAAATCCTCCGGCAGTGGCTTCAGACATAAGTGTAGGTGGTGCTGATGATCCGATTTGTGCTGGCACAACAGCTAAATTGACTGCAACTACTACAACAGTGACCAACCCTGTATTTACCTGGTACAGTGATGCTGCGTTAACCAACGCTGTATTCACGGGAGCAGCCTTCACAACACCTGTGTTAACTGCAACTACCAGTTATTATGTAACTGTAAGGGGATCTAACAAATGTGAAAACACCTCATCATCAGCAAAAGTGGTTACGATAACCGTTAATCCACCGGCAACAGCCGCTGATATCAATGTGGCAGGAGCCGATTCTCCATTCTGTGCAGGTACTTCAGCTAAGTTAACTGCAAGCAGTGTAACGGTAACTAATCCAGTATTTACCTGGTACAGTGATGCCGCCTTAACCAATGCAGTATTTACCGGAGCAGAATTTAATACACCATTATTAACTGCCACCAAAACTTACTATGTAACTGTAAGCGGCGACAACAGATGTGAAAACACAGCTGCTACAGCTAAGACTGTTACTGTAACGGTTAATCCACCGGCCACAGCAGCTGATATTGCTGTAGCAGGAGCGGGCTCACCATTCTGTGCAGGTGCAACTGCTAAGCTAACCGCAAGCAGTACAACAGTAACAAACCCAATATTCACCTGGTATAAAGATGCTGCGCTAACCGATGTAGCATTTACCGGAGCAGAATTTACTACTCCAGTATTAACAGCAACCACTACTTATTATGTAACCGTAAGAGGTTCTAATAAGTGTGAAAACGCAGCAGCGAATGCTAAAGTTGTAACCTTAACTGTTAACCCACCTGCAATAGCATCTGATATTACAGTGGCGGGTGCAGGGGCGCCGATTTGCCTGGGAACAACTGCTAAATTAACAGCAAGCAGCACAACAGTAACTGATCCGGTATTTACCTGGTATACTGATGCTGCGTTAACCAATGCAGTATTTACCGGAGCAGAATTTACTACTCCAGTGTTAACCGCAACAACAACTTATTATGTAACTGTAAGGGGATCTAACAAATGTGAAAACACTGCATCAACAGCAAGAGTGGTTACCTTAACCGTAAATCCTCCGGCAGTGGCTTCAGACATAAGTGTAGGTGGTGCTGATGATCCGATTTGTGCTGGCACAACAGCTAAATTGACTGCAACTACTACAACAGTGACCAACCCTGTATTTACCTGGTACAGTGATGCTGCGTTAACCAACGCTGTATTCACGGGAGCAGCCTTCACAACACCTGTGTTAACTGCAACTACCAGTTATTATGTAACTGTAAGGGGATCTAACAAATGTGAAAACACCTCATCATCAGCAAAAGTGGTTACGATAACCGTTAATCCACCGGCAACAGCCGCTGATATCAATGTGGCAGGAGCCGATTCTCCATTCTGTGCAGGTACTTCAGCTAAGTTAACTGCAAGCAGTGTAACGGTAACTAATCCAGTATTTACCTGGTACAGTGATGCCGCCTTAACCAATGCAGTATTTACCGGAGCAGAATTTAATACACCATTATTAACTGCCACCAAAACTTACTATGTAACTGTAAGCGGCGACAACAGATGTGAAAACACAGCTGCTACAGCTAAGACTGTTACTGTAACGGTTAATCCACCGGCCACAGCAGCTGATATTGCTGTAGCAGGAGCGGGCTCACCATTCTGTGCAGGTGCAACTGCTAAGCTAACCGCAAGCAGTACAACAGTAACAAACCCAATATTCACCTGGTATAAAGATGCTGCGCTAACCGATGTAGCATTTACCGGAGCAGAATTTACTACTCCAGTATTAACAGCAACCACTACTTATTATGTGACAGTAAGAGGCGATAACAGATGCGACAATACAGCAGCCACAGCTAAGGTTGTTACCGTAACGGTTAATCCACCAGCCACAGCAGCTGACATTGTTGTAGCAGGAGCAGGCTCACCATTCTGTGCAGGCACAACTGCCACGCTTACAGCAAGCAGTACAACCGCTACTAATCCGGTGTTTACCTGGTACAGTGATGCAGCATTAACCAATGCAGTGTTTACCGGGGCAGAGTTTACTACTCCGGTGTTAACAGCAACTACAACTTACTATGTAACTGTTAGGGCTGCTAATAAATGCGAGAACACTGCCGCAACAGCAAAAGTGGTTACAATTACAGTTAATCCTTTACCAGAAACACCAGATGTTGCTAGTGCAGGAACAAGTATATGCAGCGGCGAATCAACTGTGTTAAAAGTAGCTAATGCTGAGGCAGGGATCTTGTACCAATGGTACAGTGAGTTAGCAGGAGGAACATTATTATTTACTGGTGAAGAATTTACCACACCAACCTTAACTACTAATACAGATTACTACGTATTGGCAGTAAGTGCTTCAGGTTGTGGAAATGCAACTGGTAGAACTAAAGTAACAGTAACTGTTTCACCAAAACCACAAACACCAATTGTAGTTTCAGCAGTTGTAGATGCCTGTATAGGAACTCCGGCTGTATTGAGTGTTTCAAGTCCTCAAACTAATGGAGTAACCTACAAATGGTATACTACTCCAATTGCTGGAACAGCTGTTGGTACAGGCACAAGCTTTACTACGCCTGCAATCACAACAACTACTACATATTATGTTGAAGCTTCAACAGCATCTTGTGTAAGTACGGGTCGTACAGCAGTTAAAGTAAACGCTTCACCAATTCCTACAGCGCCACCTGCAATATCAGGAGCTGAAGGGCCATTGTGTTCAGGTACAACTGCTACACTTTCAGTAACCAATCCAGATGCAGCGCTTACTTATAGCTGGTATACTGCAGCAACCGGAGGAACTTCAATTGCTCAGGGTGTAACATTTACTACACCGGCTCTAACAACAACTACAACTTATTATGTGGAAAGTAGCAATGCAACAGGATGCTCAAGTACAACACGCACATCAGTTGTGGTAACTGTACTAGGTAAACTTGAGGCACCAGTGGTTACTGTTAAAGAGAACAAAGCAACAGAAATAACATTCCAGTGGAATCCAATACCAGGAGCAACTGCTTACGAAGTTTCATTAGATAATGGACTAACATGGGTTGCACCTACAGGTGGAGCGACTGGAACTACTTATCTGGTAGCTGGTTTGAAACCTGATCAAAGTGTAACAATAAGAGTTAGGGCTAAAGGTCAGCTTGACTGTCAACTGAGTGACGCAACCAGCTTAACTGCTAAGAGCGATAATCCTCTAGGAAACACAATTTTTGTCCCTAATACATTTACACCAAATAATGATGGTAAAAATGATATTCTGTACGTGTACGGAAATACAATTGCAAAAATGAAGTTGCGTGTATACAATCAATGGGGACAATTTATTTACGAATCATTAAACATTCAAAATGGATGGGATGGAACGTATAAAGGTGATATACAGCCGAACGGTGTGTATGTGTATTTCCTGGAAGCGGAATTTAATGACGGGACTAAAACCACTAAAAAAGGCACAATAACCCTATTAAGATAAAAGATGTTTCCAGTTAATATTAATCATTTACCTAAAAACTCGAAAAACAAATTTGTTATGAAGAAACTAATAAAAATAATAGCACTAGGAGCATTTTTAAGTTTGGGAGCTGTAAGGGTGGTTGCACAGATTGATCCGCACTTCTCTCAATACTACGCTCACCCGCTATGGCTAAACCCAGCACTAACCGGGGTAACGGACGGTGAATACCGGGTTTCTTTGAATGCCAAACAACAGTGGGGAACTATTTCAAATTCATTTTTAACCGGGGGGGCGTCATTTGACATGGCCCCGGTTAAAAACTTAGCATTCGGTGCAATGGTTTTGAATCAGAATGCTGGAGATATTAGTTATAATCACCTAAGCGCTATGGTTTCAGGAGCTTATCGTATCCACTTTGGAAAGATCGGTTTAAACATGATAAACTTTGGTTTGCAGGCTGGTATTCTTAATAAAAGCTTTGATCCATCAAAGATCACCCTGGGTGCACAATTCAATCCAATAACGGGTTATGATCCCAATTTTGGAATAAACGAATCCTTTGCTTCATCTAACACATTAGTGCCAGATGTGAATGCAGGATTTATGTATTTCGATGGAAATCCAGGACAAAGAGTTAACGTGTTCGGAGGTGCAATGGCAGGGCATATTACCAGGCCAGTCGATAAGTTTTTAGGGAATAGCGTTCGTATGCCAATTAGATATGCAGCTCATGGAGGTGCTAGAATCAAAATGTCAGAAGTTCTTGATATTACACCAAATGGGTTATACATGAAACAGGGTAATGCACGCGAAATAGCAATCGGGGCTTATGCACAGTTTATGCTTAATCAGGAATCAGATTTGCTTTTCGGGTCTAATTATAGGGTTGATGATTCTGCGATAGCTTTCTTCGGGTTACACCTAAAAAATATGGTCTTTGGGGTAAGTTATGATTTTAACACTTCAAGTTTAAGTAGAGCTACACGTAATCAGGGAGGGTTAGAGTTATCCATTTCATTTACCAGTAGGAAGGGAATTACAGGCCCTAACTTCTTTTGTCCAAGATTATAAACTAACGCGATATGAACCTAGCATGATTCATCATGCGAGCTCCATCTGACCACCTAAACATAAATAAATCATTTACAGATGAAACTGCTTAAAACATTACTGATCCTGTGCTTATTCACAACTGCTGCAAATGCGCAATTTGTAACCAATAGTAAGAGAGTAGCGGATGTCTATTTTCAAAATAAAGAGTATTACGCAGCCGCAGAATATTATAAAAGATCACTGCAACTATCCTCCGCAGATAGTGCTGGGTTTGTAGTGCCTTATGGTTTTGCAAATAAGATTAAACAAGATAACCCCAAAAAGGAAGATTACGAATACAGCGTATTTCAATTGGCTGAATCGTTAAGGCTTTATAAAAACTTTACTGACGCAGAGAAATGGTATGCTTTGGCAAAGGAATTTAAGGATCCGAAATATGTACTTGCTACATTTTGGTATGCCGAATCACTGAGGGCAAATCAAAAATTTGAAGAAGCAGTTACGGCTTTCAATGAATTTGCCGGCAAGTATAAACTTAATGATGCGTATGCCGCAAAAACAAAATCTGAAATAGCTTCTTGCCAGTTTGCATTATTTGAATTGCGCTATCCGAGATTGTTTAAGTTAACCAAGCTTCAAAACGATATTAACCAGAAAGGATCAAACTATACACCGGTTATAAAAGACAGTAAATTTTACTTTACATCTTCCAGACCAGTAGGTGATGCAGGCAAAAAGGAAATCTTAACTGATCAAAGTAATGCGAAAGTGTCAAAAAAAGAGACCCCATATTTGAATGCAGTATATGAAACTCCAGGTAATCCTTTAACGGGAGGCATCACAATTAAAAAGGTAGCATTAAACAGTTTAAACAAAGAAGCAGCTGCTCCGGCTTTTCATCCAAACGGAAAGGCCATTTATATTACCAGCTGGACAGCTCAGGGCGACAAAAAGATCTACCAACTAGCTTCATCAGATAAAGGTTGGGGCGATCCAGTTGAGTTAGGAAGCCAGGTAAATGTAAAAGGATTTAATGCTATTCAGCCCTTTGTAACTAAAGATGGCAAATACTTAATCTTCTCGTCTAACAGACCTGGTGGACAAGGTAAGTATGATTTATGGTATTGCCCTTTGAGAACTGATGGGTCATTAGGACAAGCGATAAATTTAGGTAATAAGATAAACTCCCCTGAAGATGATCAGGCTCCCTACTATAATGCTCAAACCAATAAATTGCTTTTCAGTAGTAATGGCAGAATAGGGATGGGTGGATTTGATTTTTATGAAAGTGAGGGTGATTTCACTAATTGGTCAGACCCTCGCAATGTTGGTTATCCATTTAACTCATCAAAAGACGATATCTATTATACTCCTTCTGATAATTCAGATACCGAAGGCTATATTAGTTCAGACCGTGAATCTCTTTGCTGTCTGGAGGTTTTTAATGTAAAACGTGAATACCTTACCGTTAAAGGTATTGTATACGATTGTGATACAAAACAGCCCTTACAAGATGCCACTATTATACTTGTTGATTCATTGCAAACACTTAGAACAGTTACAAATCAAGCCGGAGAGTACACGTTCAAAGTAAATTCTAATCGTAAGCTAAAACTTACAGCAGAAAAAGATAAGTACTTCTCTAAAATTTTAAACTTCAGTTATGATGATTTAGCAAAAAAAGATACATTGTTTAGTCCCGATATTTGTTTAACTCCTTACGAAATTGACAAACCTATAGTACTTAAGGATGTGCTATATGAATTTGATAAAGCAACATTAACTGAAGATTCAAAAGGTAAGCTGGATCATTTATTTTCAATCATGGAGGATAACCCTAAGATTGAAATCGAGCTAAGTGCGCATACAGATAGCAAAGGTTCAGATGCTTATAATATGGACCTGTCAGTGAGAAGAGCGAAATCTTGCGTAGACTATTTGGTTTCAAAAGGAATACCGATTTCAAGAATGACAAGCAGAGGCTATGGTGAAACAAAACCAGTAGCTCCTAATGAACTACCTAATGGCAAAGATAATCCTGAAGGTCGTGCCCTTAACAGGAGAACTGAATTCAAGGTTACAAAGAAATAAAATACGAATACCCGTCTGTTAACAGGCCTTCAGAATTTTATTTTTGAAGGCCTGTTTTTTTAACCTTATCTGTAAATATTGGGGAAATGAATCCAGTTTGAGGAAGGTTTACCCCTCTTTACTTTTTCTGAATTGTAGCTTTTGTCGCACATAATCCTGATCCCTCGTTTTTCATCCTCAATCGTAAATCCCCTTCAATTAATAATAGAAGATACATTTATTTGTCGTTAGCCATAAAAAAGCAATTTTTTAAAGCACAATAACAAATCGGGTATGGTAATTGCCATGTAACCGACATATTAGCTGCTATGCAATACCTTGATTGCAAGTGCTATGGGATAAATTAAGTTTAATTGTTTTGCGAATTGTAAGTATGATTGGAATCAATGTAATTTCACCAAATGAATATCCTTGCCTGGAAAACTTAGAGCAATATAAAATTTTGCATACTAAGCCGGAGCCAGTGTTTGATAAACTAGTAGCAGTATCGGCAAAGATGTTAAATGTTCCTTTAGCGATGATCAATTTTGTAGACAACTATAAAGTCTGGGGTATGTCAGAACAATCAGAGTCTGCTGATCTGGATACCGATCAAGCTAACAATATATGTTCAATTGCAATACAGAATGATAGTCTTGTGAAATTTGAAACCATCACAAAAAAACCTGGGTTAATTTTAAATCCAATGATGCTTGGTGAACTTGGGATACAATTTTTTGCTTCGGCTGTTATCACGACTAAAGGAGGACTTAATGTGGGTTCAATTTGTATTGTAGATAGTCAACATAGAGACTTTAGTTCAACCGAACAGAAAAAATTGGATTGGATAGCCTCCATGGTAACTGCCGAAATGGACAAGCGAATAGCGGTGTATGAAGTGGCTTAATTCTTCCTATACAGCCCGGAATGATAATCATCTAAATCTGTCCAAATAGTTGGTCGGGTTTATGCAGAATATATAGATTTCCAAAATTGTATCTACACTACTTAGGGACGCACTGTCTTCGCTTCATTAGTCCGGTTAAAGGATGCTCAGATAAAAAATTTATGTCTTTGCCCTCCATGGTTTGTATTTTGTTTCCGCAATATTCACTACCATGTTTCAAGTCATCATCAGGTCCTATTAACACTGGGGAATTTACAAGATCCTTATAAGCAGAAAAATGGCATCAGTTACTTTGCTTTTGTCAGTTGTGATCTTCTCCCTGTAATTGTATCCCTTCAACAGGAATTGTGCCGAAGTTCCTCTAAATAGAAAGAGAGATAGAATGCGTGTAAATGGCAGGCCCGATCAAACGTTCATGTAACTCCTCGTAAATTTTCGTAAAGATGCTGTCTATGAAACCAATATTCGGTTAATTAAAGAAATTTGTCAGTGGTAAATAATCTATATAGACTTGAATCCATATAAGGAAATAGGCGTTTATAATCATGTTAATCATTTCAACCGGCACTGCTACGGCCTAAGAAGATGATCCCGACGTACCAATGATGCGAGTTCGGTTTACTGCCTGCGGCAGGAGCGGTCTATGATGTAAAAAGGATAAAACGCAGCTTAAACCATGATGCCTTCTTTTCTTAAGATGTAGTTGTAAATACCCTCAATAGGTTTTTGATATATCTTACCAACTTTTACCTGATTCTCAATACAAACCTCTCTTAAAATATCCTGATAGTAAAATGCAATAGAGCCTACAAAGTGAGTATCAAGGCTTTTATAATTAGGGTAATCCTTAATGTTGGAATCTACAAATTCCTGGAAACCCTCACGTAAAATATTAATAATAAAAGGATGATCAGGATGAGAAGCCATAAAACGACTTATCGAGGCCAGGTAGATATTTGGTGCTGGTTTTTGATAAAGATTGGTAATAACAGATTCCTTGTCAATTTGATAAGTATCGGCAAATTCAACAGCAAGATCAGCAGGCATCTGATGATATAGATAGCTTGTGATCAGTTTGCGACCAAAATAGGTGCCTGAGCCTTCATCACCAAGAGCATAACCCAAGCCATGTGCCCCGTTATGAACTTCTTTACCGTCGTAATAAGAAATATTAGAACCAGTACCCAAAATACAAGTCAGTCCTTTTTTATCACCACAAGTGGCGTATGCCGAACCAATTAAATCATGCTCAACTGACACATAAGCCTTGGTAAAGAAAGAAGAAATCCCGTTAGAGATCACCTCAATTTTATCAGGCGACGAGCAGCCTGCACCAAAGAAATAGATTTCTTTAACCTTATCAGCGTAAGGGGCAATTTCTTTCTTCTTTGAAAACAATTTGAAAATATCATGTGCATTTAAGAAATAAGGGTTTATTCCTTGCGTACTAAAGTTGATTTTTTCATTGGGGCTGTAACCCATCCAATCGGTCTTAGAAGAACCACTGTCTGCTACTAGAATCATGCGATAAAAATACTAATCTTATTGGATATTTAAAGTGCCACTTATCTCTTTTAAACTGATTTCTGTAAGTTTTGCCTGATATTGAGCATCTAAAAACCTGGTGATTGCGTTTATAGCGTTTCTTTGGGCCTCTCTAAGTTCCAGAGGGGCAATGCTTCCTAGCCTGTACTTTGCTAAAGTGATATCTAGATTTTGCTTGGCAATGTCAACATTTTTAGTCTCAACCTTTAACAAATCCAGGCTTGTTTTATAATTCTCGAAAGCAGTTAGCAGCTGGGCGTTAATAGTTTGCTTGGTTTTTTCAAGCTCCACTTCAGATGAATTGATCTGCACCTTAGCATTTCTTTCATTCTGACGCTGTAAAAAACCATTAAAGATATTCATGCTTGCCGTTAAGCCATAAGAGATACCCTGACCTCTAAATTTCTGGTTAAACCCAGTAGGGTTGGCGCTTCTCGAAAATGCATAACCACCATTTACACCAACTACCGGATAACGCTGTCCCTTTACCTCTTTTAAACTAAGTTCAGCCACCTTTTTATTAATAAAAGCATTCTGTAGATCAGGATTCAACTGTAACGTTTGCTCCTGCAACAGGGTATAATTCAGTTTGTAATCAATGTCCATATCCTCTTCCGCAGTAAATTTAGTATCAATAGCCCTGGCCATAACCTGATTAAGCGTAATCATTGATGTTTGCAAAAGGTTTTTTTGCTGTAAATAGGCAGATGTATCGGTATTGTAGTCAACCTGAGCAGCTAAAACATCAAGTTTCGAACCCTTACCCAGCTGCAGTTTGTTATCAGCAATGGTTAATCTAAATCTCGAAATATCCAATGCACTGTCATTGGCAACAACAAGCTGTTGCTGTTTTACCACTGCATAATATGAATTAATTACATCAGCAATTGTAGTTAATATAGCGGCTTTTGCATTTACCTCGCCCTGTTTTTGCAACTCCTTTAATTTATCATAAGTAGCAAACATCTTAAAGCCGTCGAAAATGGTCCAATCCAGCGCAACACCGTAGTTCATGCTTGTATTCCTAACACCATCGGCAACTCTCTCAGCACCAGTAGAAGTGGTTTGTACTGTATTTTGTCTACTCCCGTCCGTTGCAAAACTCCCTGTAACCCCAGGTAAAAAACCGGCATTGCCAATATTGGTGTTGTTCTTTGCAATCTGCAAATCATTGTTAACCAATTTTATGTCGTAATTATTTTGCAGAGCGATGGTAATTGCCTGTTGAAGCGTTAGTTTCTCCTGGGCAGCTGCATTTTGTACAAAGGCTGCAAGAAGTATGATCAAAATAAAATTAAGCTTTTTCATGTTTCTCTTTGTAAATGGCCACTTATACATTTTCCGTTTTCAACGCAGCTATTAAAGACTCTTTTAGTTCTGAATTTTCCTTGTGTTCTTTAGACCAGAACGAATAAATAGCAGGGATAACAAACAGCGTAAGAATCAGCGCGAATATAGTACCACCAACAATCACAATACCCATACCCATCCTGCTTTTTGCAGCGGCACCTAATGCCATTGCAATAGGAAGCGCACCAATGGCAATAGCCAAACTGGTCATCAAAATAGGTCTTAACCTCGATACTGAAGCCTCTCTGATTGCATCATGAACGCTCTTGCCCTTTTCTTTAAGCTGATTGGCAAATTCAACAATCAAAATACCATTCTTAGTTACCAGTCCGATCAGCATAATGGTGCCAATCTGGCTAAATATATTCCAGCTTTGGCCAAACAACCAGAGGGATAAAAATGCACCGGCTACAGCCATCGGTACCGTTAATATAATGATAATAGGGTCTTTAAAACTTTCGAACTGTGCTGCAAGAATGAGGTAAACCAACAATAACGCAAGGCCAAAGGCAAAAGAAGTATTAGATGAACTCTCTCTAAAATCTCTCGACTCACCGCCTAAATCTGTAGAAAACGTTTCGTCAAGTATTTTAGCCGATATCCTGTCCATTGCATCCAGACCTTCTCCAATACTTTTGCCCGGAGCCAACCCCGCCGAAACAGTTGCTGCGGTAAAGCGGTTATTTCGGAATAGCTGTGGCGGACTGCTCTCTTCTTTACTCGAAACCAGGTTGTCAATCTGAATCAACTCACCTTTATCGTTTCTAACATATACAGAACTAAGATCAAGTGGATCTTTCCTGTCGCCAACCTCAAACTGACCAATAACCTGATACTGCTTTCCGTTCATAAAGAAGTAAGAAAAGCGCTGACCGCTTAAGCCCAATTGTAAAGCAGAACCAATATCTGCAACAGAAACCCCCAGGTTTTTGGCCTTAGCCCTGTCAATAGTTAAGTCAATTTCGGGCTTATTAAACTTCAAATTCACATCAGAAGTTGTAAAAGTAGGATCCTTAGCCACCTCATCCATAAACAAAGGCACTTTTTCTCTTAGCTTTTCAAAATTCTGAGCCTGTATAATGTAATTGATAGGCAAACCACCCCTACGGCCAACCGAAATAGTAGGCTGTTGCGTTACAACCACTTTTCCTTCAGTATATTTTCTGGTAATCTTGGTTAAAGCATTAGTAATATCAGCCTGAGAACGTTGCCTTTCTCCCGGGTCACTTAAGCCCATTCTTACGAACCCGCTATTTGTAGATGCCGAACCACCAAAGCCCGGCGAGGTAACCGTAATAGCCACTTTCTTTTCAGGCACAGAATCCTGAACCATTTGGGAAACCTTACCCACAAAATCATCAGTATAGGCAAAAGAAGAGCCTTCAGGTAGAGTAAGGTTCATGTTAATCGCGCTTCTGTCGTCGTAAGGAGCGGTTTCTTTAGGCAATATCTTCCAAAACAAAACAATAAGACCCAAACAAACCAAAATAATAGGAATTGCCAACCACCTTCTGTCCAAAAACTTGTTTAGTTTTTCTTCGTACCAATCATTCATGGCCACAAAGTATGGCTCCGTCATGTCGTAGAATTTGGATTTTTTGTGCCCGCTTTTTTTCATCAGGTAAGCATTTAGCATCGGTGTTAAAGTAAGCGATACAAATGCCGATATGAGCACGGCGGCCCCAATTACCACCCCAAACTCCCTAAACAGCCGGCCTACAAAGCCCTGCAAAAATATAACCGGTAAAAACACTGCAGCTAAGGTTACTGAAATTGAAATAACAGCAAAAAAGATCTCGTTAGAACCTTTAATTGCGGCCTCAAAAGGGGAGTAGCCCTCTTCTACCTTTTTAAAGATATTTTCTGTAACCACAATACCATCATCAACCACCAAACCCGTTGCCAGTACAATTGCCAGCAGCGACAATACATTAATCGAGAACCCAAAAATGTACATGATAAAAAACGTAAACACCAGCGATACCGGAATATCTATCAGCGGCCTCATTGCAATTGCCCAATCCCTAAAGAATAGGTAAATGATCAGAATAACCAGAATCAGCGACAAGATAATCGTTTCCGCAACCTCAGTAACAGAGCTCTGGATAAACCTGGTTGTATCCAACGAAACATTAAGTTTTATATCCTGTGGAATATCTTTTTGCAGCTGCTCAAACCGCTTGTAAAACTCTTTAGAAATGTCAAGGTAGTTAGCTCCCGGCTGCGGAACCAAGCCAACAGCAACCATAGGCTTTCCAGATTCCCTTAAAACAGTTTCTTCGTTTTCAGAACCCAGAACCGCGTAGCCAACATCTTTTAACTGCACTACATTGTCCGAATCATTTTTCAGAATCAGGTTGTTAAATTCATCTTCGTCAGTTAATTTACCTAAGGTTTTTATCACCAGTTCCGTACTTGCACCCGTAATTTTACCAGATGGCAACTCTACGTTTTCCCTGTCTAACGCAGTAACAATATCTTGCGATGTTAAGCCATAGGCAGCCAGTTTATTAGGGTCTATACGAATACGCATGGCATATTTCCTTTGCCCCTGTATCTGTATACTACTAACCCCGGTTATGGTTTGCAGCCTATCAGAAATCACGTTTTCAGCGTAATCACTTAGCTGCATTACATTCCGCTTATCGCTTTGCACCGTCATCGTAATTACCGCATCAGAGTTAGCATCAGCCTTACTTACAACCGGATTGCCATCGATATCTTTAGGCAAACTTCTTGCCGCCTGCGAAACCTTATCGCGCACATCATTGGCTGCATCGTCTATATTTTTATCCAGATTAAACTCTATGGTAATATTACTACTACCCTGATTACTTGATGAAGAAATATTCCTGATCCCGTCAATCCCATTAATAGATTTTTCAAGCGGTTCAGTGATCTGCGATTCAATAATATCAGAGTTGGCACCCGGATAAGAAGTTCGCACAGAAACCACCGTAGGGTCAATATTAGGGAACTCCCTAACTCCTAAAAAGTTATAGCCGATAACCCCAAACAAAAGGATCATCAGGTTCATTACAATGGCCAAAACCGGCCTTTTTATACTCGTGGTTGAAATACTCATCCTGTCGCTCTTAGTTTTTAGTAACTGTTACATGTACCGGCGTCCCTGTTTTAAGAGCCATGGCACCTGTGGTTAAAACTGTATCTCCAACTTTTAGTCCCGAAGTAATCACGATAGCTTTTGCCGTACGCGTACCCGCCTCAACAGAAATCTGCTGTGCCTGTCCGCCCTTACTTACAAATACCGTTTTCCCATCAAGTACAGGAATTATAGCCTCATTAGGAATTAAAATAGCATCGTTTAAAGTGGTAAGCGCTAATTTAATCCTTGCAAAAGCACCCGGCAGCAACTCGTTATTCGGGTTAGCCGCCAATGCTTTAATCTGTAATGTTCTTGTTTGTGAATTTATTCCCGGTTCAATAGCAAATACCTTTCCGATGTAAGATTTTGCAGATCCATCTGTTCTAAATGAGATCTCAGAGTGTAATTTGATCTGGCCTACATACTTTTCAGGAACCGCGAAGTTTATTTTAATAGGATCTATGCTAAGCAGGTTTGCAATAACACTGGCAGGGGTAATATACTCTCCAACCGAAATAGAGCGCAACCCAATTTTCCCGCTAAAAGGGGCATATATAGATGTTTTTGCCAATTGTGCACGGACCAATTGCGTTTGCGATTTAAGCGACTGCAAATCTGCAAGCGAGGTATCATACTCTTCCTGACTAATTGCTCCCTTTTGCAAAAGCTGTTTTGCCCGGGCTTCGTTAGTAGCCGATAATCGTTCTTTAGTAAGTGCGTCTTGTAACTGAGCCTGTATATCCCTGTCGTTAATTTTTACCAGCAGCGTACCTTTACTTACGTTAGTACCTTCCTTAAAATTAATTGCGGTAACCAATCCAGATACCTCACTTTTTAAAGTAACAGCCTCGTTGGCCTCAACAGCCCCTGTTATTTCAAGATCATTGTTAAAAGCAGCAGCATTTACTACTACGCCATTCACATTCATTGTTGGCGCGCCGCCTTTGGCTCCCTTGCCTCCGCCTTTTCCGCCACCTGAATTTTCGATCGCCTTATTGGCCGAAATCCTGTAATAAATAAAATAAAGAAACCCTAAAACAATTAGGGCATAAACGATATACTTGAGCTTCATATTGGCTGTGTTGACTTTGTTAGCGTACAAAAATATTCAAATATGGCGCCTCACAAGGCTTGTATTAAGGATGTTACAGCTCCATTAACGTAATATTTTACTTACGAGCATATTAAAGGGTAGGTAAAATATACACTATTTTAAGCACTTTTATCTAAGTTTGGCACAGCAAAAACAACTAACTTATATTAATAAAGAATTTTTGATGAAAACATCATTAGCAGGATTAATCGTATTACTATCAATAAGTATGACAGCTAAGTCGCAGGTAAAGATTGGGTTCGAGGTAAATTTCACTGAACCACAGGCACATTACGTTGAAATGGAAATGAACATTTCAGGATTAACTAAGGATTATGTAGACGTTAAAATGCCTGTATGGGCACCAGGATCATACTTGGTTCGCGAATTTGCAAAAAATGTAGAGGGCTTTTCGGCTACTGCAAACGATAAGCCTGTTAAGTTCGAGAAAGTAAGAAAAAACGCCTGGAGAATTTATTCCGCTAAAGCAAAAAACATAAAAATCAAATACCGCGTGTATGCTTTTGAAGTATCTGTACGTACCTCTTTTGTTGATGAAAGTCATGCTTTTTTATCAAGCACCGGAATATTTATTTATCCTGATGGCATGCTAAACTTACCAAGCACTGTTAAAGTGAACCCGTTTAAAGGTTGGGAAAAGGTATCTACAGGCTTAGAGCCGGTAAGCGGAAAACCGTTTACTTATACGGCATCGAACTTCGATCTTTTGTTCGATAGCCCTATTGAAGTAGGTAACCAGGATGTTTTTGAATTCACTGCATCTGGTGTTAAACATGAAGTGGCTATGTATGGAGGTGGTAATTACGACAAGGAAAAGCTACAGGTTGATATGGCTAAGGTTGTTGAGCAGGGAACCGCTATTTATGGCGAGAACCCGAATAAACACTATACTTTTATAGTACACAACCGCTCCGTTGGAGGTGGTGGTCTGGAGCATTTAAATTCTACCGTACTTGGCGCATCCAGAGATAAATATGCTGATCCAAAAGGATATAAAGATTTTTTAAATCTTGTTGCACACGAGTATTATCACCTTTGGAACGTAAAACGCTTACGTCCGGTAGCCCTGGGTCCATTTGACTACGACAATGAAAATTACACTACAAACCTTTGGGTTGCCGAAGGTTTTACATCGTACTATGAGAATAAACTAACGCATCGTGCTGGCTTTTTTACTGTTGATGAGACCGCACAGGCGCTAGCAACAGCTATTGCCAATGTGGTAAACACACCGGGCGCAAAAGTTCAGTCGGCCGCCGAAGCGAGTTACGATGCATGGATTAAAGCATATCGTCCTAATGAAAACTCTAACAACGCCACCATTTCTTATTACAGTAAAGGTGAGGTTGTTGGTATGCTTATGGACATTGAAATTGCCCATGCTACTAAAGGAGCCAAGAGTTTGGATGATGTAATGAAAAGCATGTACCATGAGTACTATAAAAAATTAGGCAGAGGTTATACTGATGCTGAATTTAAGGCTATGGTAGAGAAAATTAGCGGCATCAGCTTTACTGATTTCTGGGCCAGATATGTAAATGGAACGGATGCTATTGAGTACAAAAAATACTTTGGCTATGCGGGTATTAGTGTTGTAGACGAAAATGAAGGTAAAATTATTCCGTATTTAGGTGTGGCATCTAAAAAGGTGGAGGGTGATATTATTGTATCGGCTGTTTCGCGTAATTCTGCTGCCTGGGATGGTGGCTTAAATGTGAATGATCAGATTGTAACTGTTGATGGCGTGCCTGTTGAGGTTGCTATTGAGAAAATGCCGGTAGTTACCAGTAAAAATGTTGGCGATGTGATTACCGTTACTATTAGAAGAGATGGTTTGGTAAGGGATATTAAACTTACCTTAAAGGCTAATCCGAATGTTAAATTGATAACTACGGTTAATGAGAATCCAAGCGAAGGAGAAAAGGCTGTAAGAAATCGTTGGCTTTTGGGAAAGAAAGGTTAAAAAACACTTACTATTCAGCGTCTGGAATAAATGCGCTGAAAAAGCGCAATGATTCCTAGACCTCTTCTTAGCAAGCATTTTTTAAGGGAATTGGGCGCATAATATGGAGCACATCCCCGTCCTCGACGACAGGAGAGATCTCTTGATTATGTGAATCGTTTCGTCGCTACTTCTTGGTCGAGAGACTCCTGTTTAATTACATATAAAAGCAAGGGCTGCGAATTCATATTCGCAGCCCTTGCTTTTATATGTAATTGCTTAATAGTGTACTAGTTAAAAAAAGTTAAATGATCTTTGTCATTTAAGTAAATGTTTATCTTGTGGATTATTAACCAATTATAACCAGAAATTATGCGCTCATTCTCTTGTTATCTTATAATGATCTTTTATTTGTTTGCTATGTGTCTAACTGCATTTGGCCAGAGCAAAGACCGTTCAATACCTTCAACAAAGCTGTCTATTGAAGCGCAAAAGAACATCACGATAACAGGCAATATTAAGCAGTTTGCTAAAAACGAAGGTTTAGCAGATCAATATGCATTTCAATACATAGATCTGATTACAGGCAAGGATGTCATTATACCAATTAGCAAAGATAGCATGGGGAATTACAGTGTTACTTTCCCTGTTAATGGTTATCAGGAAATACAGCTCACTCAAGGAGTTAAGTCTGGAGATGATATCCGCTTCGGTTTGTATTTCACGGGGCGTTTTTTTGCAAAGCCGGGAGATGTGATGGACTTCGATTTTAAGCGATTAGAGGATTATACATCTAAGCAAACGTTTAAAGGGAACATGGCTAATGCCAATAACCAGCAAGACGAATATTATAATTCATTGAGAGAAGCACAAGGTTCAACTGATCTCTTTTCTTTTGATTCCCTGGATTCCTTAAAGCCAGGCGGTTATATTCAATTTAAACAATCATTAACGGCACAATTGAAAAAAGTACTTGACTTTAACGCTAAATATTTCAGTGCTCTTAATGCCGATCCATTCCTGAAAGCACAATCGGATCTTGAATCAAAATACTTTGTAGCTAGCCATCTATTGATGGCATTACTTAAGACAAAAGAAAAAGACCCAAACCTATTACAATTTCTCGATTCAATAGGAGCTCCATTAAACAATCAGAAAGCTTTCGGAAACTTTAGGTATAAGAGTTTTTTAAATAGTTATTATCAATTTTTGGAAAGGGAAACATTTGCATCTGGTAAGGAGGTCACTATTCTGTTTACAGATTTGGTCAGGTACCTCCTAAAAGAACATATTGAGTTTTCGGAGGATGAAAAAGCACTTTGCCGGAAAATCCTTGATACAGTGAACAAGGCCTCAGAGGCAGATAGACAGTATTTTATAAACACATATTCAACCAGATTTGACCAGGAATACCTGATGACATTTAAAACAAAGGCGACTTTTGATCAGATAGCATCTAATAAAAATCGTTTTGTAAAGGATGTATTTCTGACAAGATTTCTGAGGGAAAGATTGGATAAGAATCAATTAGTAAATATCAACTCATTAATCTCCAATTATAAATCAATAGTTAGTGACAATCCGGTGAAGAAGCTGTTTTTAAAGGATTATCAACTGGCGTATGACAGGCTTTATAAAAGCAAGCTCTCTGCTAAGTCTGTTTTAAATGATGCCAAAAAGCTGCCCCCTGATGCGCTGGTTAAAACGATTCTTGAGAAATATAAGGGAAAAGTAGTTTACCTGGATGTTTGGGCAACCTGGTGTGTTCCCTGTCTTTCAGAAATGGCCAATTCGAAAAAACTCCGCAATCAGTTCATCGATAAAGACGTTATTTTCTTGTATTTATGCATCAGCTCACCAACTGAAAGCACGTGGCAAAATTTGATTGCCGGTCATAACATAGAAGGAGAGCATTATTTCCTGAATAATGCACAAAGCGCCGAATTGGGTAGAGAGTTCAATATTAGTTTCATTCCCAGGTATTTGATTATCGATAAAGAGGGGAAGGTTGCTAATGCTGAAGGCCCCTCTAGTGCTAAAACGGTAGCGGAAATTGGGGCGCTGTTACTTAAATAGAATGAGGTATATATAAAACAAGGGCTGCGAATTCATATTCGCAGCCCTTGCTGTTTTTCAATAAGGAAGATGTGTAGTTTTATCTAGAACGCGTAACGTAATGAAATGCCGAAACGCGCTGCGGTAAATTCTGTTCCTTGATTAAGGGTAAACATTGGGCGCCAGTCAAATGCAAAGTCAATTGGTGCATTTGGGATTTTAAAATCTAAACCAGCGGTAGGTCTAAGTTGAACTGCAGTTGAGTGTTTTCCAAACAAGAAATTCGGACCAACACCTAAGTACCAGTCTAATCCTCTTGCACCTGCAATTGGAGCCTGATATTGAAATTCTGCACCTAAACCAACAACGTTTCCGTCAAAAAAGATAAGGTTGGCATCAACTGCACCGTTTCTAGAGAAGAAGTGTTTTACATTAAAACCAACACCGGTTGAACCGTCGCCAGCGTCAATACGCATACCTAGTGCAGTTTTATAACTTTGAGCATTAGCCACATTTGATGTTAATGCTAGCAATGCAGTGCAACAAAATAGAGTAAAGATTAATTTTTTCATAATGTCTGTTTTTAACTTTTTATTAGATGAAAGCATCATAACAACTATTGTGCCACGGCATGACATTCAGATTATAAATACTGGTTTTCAGTGAGGTTGTTTTATAAAAAGAGCAAATTGCCCTTATCATACGGAGATTTAAATGTAGGACTGATGGCATTGCTATACGATAACTACAGTCTTTTCTACTTTGATTTGCCGGCGATGTTTAGCTCAGGAAAAGAAAATTTGGAGAAATCTATCAGATGATCTTGAATGATTTATATCATACTCCGACATCGCGAACGAGCAGAGAGATAACAGTGCGGTCTGAATTGGGAAGAATGTTGAGAGCTGCTCTAATCATGAATTGTTCTTTATCCGCCTCCTAAAAATGACCCAAATCACACTGCAATTGTAAAATAATATTGATTATTTTTAGTTAAGTTTGGAAAACAAGGGGCGTAGAGGGAGAATATATGGGCATATCCTTTGTGAACCAAATTCCTATAATATAAATATTAAGCGAAGTACCATGGCTGTAACGATAACAAGAGTATTCGACTTGCTTCAATACAATTTAGAGAAATTTCCAAAGGAAGAATTTGTTAGTGGTAAAATAAACGGAAAGTGGGTAAAATACAGTACCCAAAAGTTTTGTGATACTGTGGATGCATTGAGCCGCGGATTAATTGGTATCGGGTTGGGAAAAGAATCCAGAGTGGCAGTGATTTCGCCAAACAGACCTGAGTGGAACATCACCGATTTCGCTATTATGCAAATAGGCGCCTATCAGATACCACTTTACCCAACGCTTGCAGAACACGATATCAAATTTATTCTTGAAAATGCAGCCGTTACGGTTGTGTTTGCAGCCGATGAAGCCCTTTATAAAAAATTAAAAAACGTATGTGCAGAACTGGCTACTGATATAAAAGTATATACGTTTAATGACGTGCCGGGTGCCAATAATTGGTCTGCATTGTTAGATGATGGTGCAAAACAAACTCATAATCTTGATGAGTATCGAAATCAAATAAAACCAGAAGATATTTTAACTCTTATTTATACTTCGGGAACAACCGGAACGCCCAAAGGAGTGATGCTTACGCACGATAACCTGGTTAAAAATTTCGAGAACTCCGCGGTGCTTTTGCCAGAAGGAATTACAACGGGTTTGAGCTTCCTGCCCCTGTCTCATATTTTTGAGCGAATGGTTGTTTACCTGTACATGTATACCAACACATCTGTTTATTATGCCGAGAGTATGGATACCATTGTGGCCGATATTCAGTTTGTAAAACCTACGGTTTTCTCTACCGTTCCAAGATTATTGGAAAAGGTATACGAAAAGATCATGGAAAAGGGTAAAGCGCTTACCGGTATTAAAAGGGGAATCTTCTTTTGGTCGGTAGCCCTGGCAGAGAAGTATGAAATTGAAAGCGGTTGGTTCTATAATTTTAAATTAGGCATTGCCAGAAAACTCGTATTTAAAAAATGGCAGGAAGCCTTGGGGGGCAACATTATCGTTATTGTTTCGGGCGGTGCGGCATTAAATCCGCGATTGGCAAGAATCTTTTGGGCTGCGGATATGCCAGTATTTGAAGGTTACGGATTAACGGAAACATCACCGGTAATTACAGTAAACCACTTTGGTAATACCATGTTTGGTACTGTGGGGCCCGCAATTAAAGGGGTAGAAGTAAAGATTGCCGAAGACGGAGAAGTTTTGGCGCGTGGCCACGACATTATGAAAGGCTATTATATGCGCGATGACCTGACTGCCGAAACTATAGATAAAGATGGTTGGTTCCATACCGGAGATATTGGCGAGCTTGTGGGTGGCAAGTTTTTGAAAATCACAGACCGTAAAAAAGAGATATTTAAAACTGCAGGCGGCAAGTATGTGGCACCTCAAATGATAGAAAATAAATTTAAGGAAACACCTTTGGTGGAGCAGGTGATGGTATTGGGCGAAAATCGTAAGTTTCCATCTGCCTTAATTGTTCCTAATTTTGTGGCGTTAAAGGCCTGGGCAGCGAAAAAGGGAATTGGCTATACCACCGATGCTGAAATGGCAAAGGATCCGAACGTAGTAGAAAAGTTCCAGCAAATTGTAGAGCTGTCTGGTAAAGAATTTGGTAAGTGGGAGCAGGTTAAGCGCTTCGCCTTGCTGGCAAAACAATGGAGTATTGATGGTGGTGAGCTTACCCCTAAGCTTAGTTTGAAAAGGAAAGTTATTCTGGAAAAGAATAAAGATATTATAGAAAAAATTTATGCCGACGCAGAGAATTACAAAGAAGAGAAACACGCATAGGAACATTGTATTAGCTTTAATTACAGGGTTAATGCTATCTGGGTGTGTTGGAGGACAGCTTGGAAAGCATAACAGCAACGAGTATAGAAACGGAATGGTGGTTTCTGCAAGTCCGCTTGCCTCTAAGGTTGGCCTGGGTATTTTAAAAAAAGGTGGTAACGCGGTTGATGCTGCGGTTGCCGTACAGTTTGCCCTGGCAGTAGTTTATCCGAATGCCGGTAATCTTGGTGGCGGGGGTTTTATGGTTTATCGCGCTGCTTCTGGAAAAACCAATAGTTTAGATTTTAGAGAAAAAGCAGCGGCATTGTCATCAAGAGACATGTATTTGGATTCTGCCGGTAATGCCATTACCGATAAAAGTTTATACGGCCACCTGGCTGCCGGTGTTCCCGGCTCTGTAGCCGGAATGGTCGAAGCACATCAAAAATATGGTAAACTGAAATGGGCTGATTTAATTGACCCATCTATAGAATTGGCAAGAAACGGTTTTAAAGTAAGTGCCAGACAAGCCAGAGAGCTTAACGGATTAAAGGAAACGTTTACCAAGTTCAATCCAGATGGTACTGCCTTTTTGAAAGCAGGCGATTGGACAGAAGGTGATGTTTTAAAGCAGCAAGAGCTGGCCAATACTTTGGAGCAGATTAGAGATCATGGTCGCGCCGGGTTTTATGAAGGTGCTGTTGCCGATAGTTTAATAGCCGAAATGCAACGCGGACAAGGCATTATCTCTAAAGAAGACCTTAAAAACTACAAGGCAGTTTGGCGTAAGCCCACCATAGGTAACTACAAAGAATATAAAATTATTACAATGCCTCCGCCATCAAGTGGTGGCATTGCTTTGTTGCAGTTGCTTAAATCGGTAGAGACTTATCCTTTAAAAAGATGGGGTTTAAATGCTGATTCCACAGTTCAATTGGTGGTTGAGGCCGAACGCAGGGTATATGCCGATAGGGCTGCCTATCTTGGAGATCCTGATTTTTTTAAAGTGCCGGAACAGCAGCTTTTAGATAATGCTTACATCAAAAATAGGATGAGCAATTTTAGCTGGAACAAGGCTACTCCAAGTGCAGAAGTTAAAGAAGGGAATTTAAATGGCAGGGAGCATGAGGAAACCACACACTTCTCTATTGTAGACAGGGATGGAAATGCGGTATCTATAACTACCACATTAAACGGGTCGTATGGTGCGGCTGTAGTTGTAAAAGGAGCGGGTTTCTTGTTGAACAACGAAATGGACGATTTCTCCGTAAAGCCCGGAACACCTAATATGTATGGGTTAGTTGGTGGCGAAGCCAATGCCATTGCACCAGGCAAGCGGATGCTAAGCTCTATGACCCCAACTATTATCGAAAAAGATGGTAAACTATTTATGGTTGTAGGCACACCTGGTGGTTCTACTATTATTACTTCGGTTTTTCAAACGATATTAAATGTAATAGAGTTTGATAAAAGTATGCAACAGGCGGTATCGGCTAAAAAGTTTCATCACCAATGGTTGCCCGATGAGGTTTATACTGAAGAAAACACACTCGATAGTTTAACTATGTTAAAACTTAAGGCTAAAGGGTATAATATTATCCCTCGCGGCTCAATTGGCAGAGTGGATGCGATATTGAAAACCAAGTGGGGATATTATCAGGGTGGTGCCGACCCCCGCGGCGATGACAGCATTGCAGCATGGTAGTTTTGTATAGTATATAGCACAGTGGCTTTACCTCTTAAACATTGTTAAAGGTGGTTTTGGCTGTTTGGCCTGAGTATTGAATAATTGAACAGGAATTAAAAAGATTCTGATAATTATTTAAAAACTCGATCTATGAAACTAAGACTATTTAAATGTTTACCCGTAGCTGTTGCAGCACTGCTTGTTGGTGGTGTAGCCCAGGCTCAGGATTCTACAAGGGTAACAACTAGCGATGCAAATAAATTAAATACGTGGTCTATTGGTATAAATGGCGGTGCATTAGCTCCAATTTCTCCTTTGGGAGGAAAAAATGATTTCTCTAACTGGAAAAGCAACTTCGGTTACGGATTATATATTAAAAAACAATTTACGCCATATTTCTCATTGCGTTTAGATGGGGTAAGAGGTAAATTGACTGGTGATAATTCAGAACCATACAAAAGTGGTGCGGTAAACGATAGTCCTATCAGTGCTTTCGAAACTACTCTGGATTATTCAGCAAGCTTAAATGCTGTAGTGAATTTGTTTAATATTGATATGTTCAATAAAAACAATGCATTGCAGTTATATGCATCAGCTGGTGCTGGTGTTGCTGGTTACAAGGTTAAAACCTCTACCGGTAGTGCTGGTTTAACCGACTACAAAAATGGTGAAACACTTAATGAACTGGTTATTCCGGTTGGTGTTGGTGCTAAATTTAAACTGTCTGACAGGATAAACCTTGATTTGGGATGGACTATGAACTATCTTGATAATGATGATTTTGATGGTTACTTCCGTGGAAGCAATGATAAATACTCATACGCTTATGGTGGTTTGGAATTTGCTTTGGGTAGCGGTCAGAAACAACTTGCATGGCATAATCCTGTAGCTTTAACTTATGATGAGGCTTTACAGGCTAAGCAAACTGCCAATGCTTTGAAAGGTGATCTTGAAGCTCAGAAAGCCGAGAACCAGAAATTAAGGGGCGAAATGAACGATCTGTTGAAAGATACAGATGGTGATGGTGTTGCCGATAAATTGGATAAATGTCCGGATACTCCTTCAGGAACTGTAGTTGATGGATCTGGATGTCCGTTAAAAGTACCGGCTCCGGTTGAAAAAGTTGTTATTACAGAAGCAGATCGTAAGGTTGTTGCTGATGCAATTAAAAACTTAGAATTTGATTTGGGTAAAGCTACAATCAGATCTAAATCATATGCTACATTGAATCGTGTTGCGGCACTGTTGGTTGAGAAAAACTTTAGTTTGAAATTAGCAGGCCATACTGATAATACAGGATCTGATGCGTTAAATATGAGATTATCTAAAGATAGAGCGGAATCTGTAAAAGCTTATTTAGTGTCTCAGGGAGCTAATGCTTCTCGTATTGAGGCAACTGGATATGGCGAGAGTCAGCCTATTGCAAGCAACAAAACTGCAGCAGGCCGTCAGAAAAACAGAAGGGTAGAGTTTACGCTTTACTAGTCTGAAACAGTATTAAGTTTAAAAACCCCACTCTATTGTTTTAGAGTGGGGTTTTTTATGATATAATATTTTGCAAATTATACTTGCAAACTAATTATTATTTCAATAGCTTTGTTATGCAAGCATAGTATTTAATGAAACAACAGGAGACAATAGACTATTTTTTAAAGGTAGTGTGGCAAAACATGGCCAACACCTATAACCAGATCGCATCCGGATTCGGAATAACGCAGGCAATTGGTTATGTATTAATTAATATAGACAAAGAGGGGACGGCGGTGTCCCAGCTTGCAGGTCTGCTTGGGGTCAAGGCAACGAGTTTGTCCAGGATGCTAAACAATATGGAAGAACTGGGGTTAATATACAGGGAAACTTCTGCCGGGGATAAGCGATCGGTTAAAGTTTATCTTACTGATTTTGGCCGCGAGAAAAGACAGCTGGCAAAAGGGGTTGTGATTTCATTTAATGAGTATTTAAATGAAAACCTAAACTCTCACGAGAAGAACAATTTGATACTATCCTTACAGAAATTAAATAAACTGACTTTAGCTTATAAAATACCTGAAGAAAACAGGGAAAATAAAGGCTAACCAGGTAACAGCTTGACAATCATTAAAAGTAAAAATATACTGATGGAAATGATAAACAAAAAGATAAATAAGGTAGCGGTATTGGGATCCGGAATTATGGGATCGCGTATTGCCTGTCACTTTGCAAATATAGGTGTTGAGGTCTTGTTGTTAGATATTGTGCCAAAGGAGGGGCCAAGAAATGGTATAGTTGATACAGCCTTACAAACCGCTGTAAAAACCAATCCCTCGCCAGTTTATTCCAAAAAAGTACTTAACAAAATTACTACTGGTAATTTTGATGATGATATGTCTAAAATTGCAGGTTGCGATTGGATAATAGAGGTTGTTGTAGAGAATCTGGATATTAAGAAAAAAGTATTTGAGCAGGTAGAACAGCACCGTAAACCGGGTACTTTGGTTACTTCCAATACTTCTGGAATTCCTATTCATATGATGGCCGAGGGCAGAAGTGACGATTTTAAAGCGAATTTCTGCGGCACGCATTTCTTTAATCCTCCTCGTTATTTAAGGTTACTTGAAATTATACCTACTCCACATACCAAACCTGAACTGGTAGATTTTCTGATGCATTATGGCGATAAGTTTTTAGGTAAAACCACCGTTTTATGTAAAGATACGCCTGCATTTATAGCAAACAGGGTTGGTGTGTATTCTATTATGGCGTTGCTACATCTGGTTGAAAAGATGGAGCTGACGGTAGAAGAAGTAGATAAATATACTGGTCCGGCTTTGGGCCGACCAAAATCGGCAACTTTCCGTACTACCGATGTAGTAGGGCTAGATACCATGATTAAAGTTGCCAAAGGACTTTATGATAATTGTCCGGATGATAAAGCACACGATCTTTTTAAGCTTCCGGCTTATGTAGAAAAGATGGAAGCCAATAAATGGCTTGGTGATAAAACCAACCAGGGTTTTTATAAAAAAACAAAGACTGTAGATGGCAAAACAGAGATTCTTGCCCTTGATTTAAAAACACTGGAATACAGACCGCAGGTAAAAGTTAAATCGGCTACACTGGATTTGACCAAACCGATTGAGAACGTAAGAGACAGGATGAAAGTGTTTGCTGCAGGTAAAGACAAAGCAGGCGAGCTTTTCAGAGCTTCGTTTTTTGGTTTGTTCGAATATGTTTCTGACAGGATTCCGGAGATATCTGATGAACTATACAGAATTGATGATGCCATGCGTGCCGGTTTTGGATGGGATTTAGGTCCGTTTGAGGTTTGGGACGCTGTAGGCATAGCAGAATCTATTGAGGACATGAAAAAATATGGACACGAGGCTGCGGCCTGGGTTCATGAGATGCTTGCTGCCGGTAATACATCGTTTTACAAGGTAGAGGATGGGGTTCGAAAATATTACGATATCCCTACCAAAAGCTATAAAGCAGTTCCGGGTACAGAGGCGTTCATTATTCTTGATAATTTAAGGGGCAGCAAGGTGATCTGGAAAAACTCCGGTGCATCGATTATTGATTTGGGCGATGGAATTATCAACGTAGAGTTTCATTCTAAAATGAATACCATTGGTGGCGATACTTTACAGGCCATTAATAAAGCAATTGATATGGCAGAGAAGGATTACAGAGGGGTGGTGATTGGAAATGATGGTGCAAATTTCTCGGCCGGTGCCAACGTAGGGATGATCTTTATGATGGCGGTTGAGCAGGAGTGGGACGAGTTGAATATGGCGATAAGGACGTTCCAGAATACTTCTATGCGCATCAGGTATTCTTCTATCCCGGTAGTTGTCGCGCCACATAACCTTACACTTGGTGGTGGTTGCGAGTTCAGCTTACATGCCGATCATGTGCAGCTTAATGCCGAAACCTATATGGGTTTGGTTGAGTTTGGTGTAGGAGTTATACCCGGTGGGGGCGGTACCAAAGAATTTGCTTTAAGGGCATCTGATGAATATAATGATGATCAGATTGTTCAGAATGTGCTTAAGGATAGGTTTTTAACTATCGGTATGGCTAAGGTTTCTACCTCGGCTGTTGAGGCTTTTGAGCTGGGTTACTTGCAAAAAGGTAAATATTCTATTTCTATGAACAGGAGCAGGCTAATTGCTGATGCTAAGGCTAAGGCAATTGAACTTGCCGATGCGGGTTACACACAGCCAGTTAGACGAAAAGATATTAAGGTATTGGGTAAACAGGGTTTAGGTATTGTTTACGCAGGTGCTAATACCATGTATTCGGGCCATTACATCTCCGAGCATGATAAAAAGATCTCTGAAAAATTAGGTTGGGTGATGTGTGGAGGTGATCTTTCATCGCCAACAGAAGTAACCGAACAGTATTTACTGGATTTGGAAAGGGAAGTGTTTTTATCGCTTTGCGGTGAAAGGAAAACGCTTGAACGTATCCAAAGTATTGTAACTAAAGGCAAGCCATTAAGAAATTAATTTTTTGATTAAAAAAGATAAGACATGCAAGAAGCATATATTATAGCAGGATATCGTACCGCAGTAGGCAAAGCCCCTCGTGGTGTATTTCGTTTTACGAGGGCAGATGATCTGGCAGCTGAAGTAATCAGACATTTGGTGGCATCTATACCCAATCTGGATAATGAGCAAATTGATGATGTGATTGTAGGTAATGCTACGCCTGAAGCAGAACAGGGACTAAATATTGGTCGTATGATATCGCTGATGGGTTTAGATACGGATAAAGTACCGGGTGTTACCATTAACAGATATTGTGCTTCAGGCCTGGAAACTATTGCCACGGCGGTTGCTAAAATTAAAAGCGGTATGGCCGATTGCATTATTGCCGGTGGGGTTGAAGTGATGTCGGGTATGCCTTTTGGTGGTTGGAAAGTTGTTCCGAATGCCGAGGTTGCCAGGGTTAATCCGGATTGGTATTGGGGGATGGGCTTAACAGCTGAGGCGGTTGCGCGTGAGTATAATGTGAGCAGGGAAGATCAGGATGAATTTTCTTATCAGTCGCATCAGAAGGCTGTTGAAGCGATTAAAAATGGTCATCTGAAAGATGGGCTTTTACCAATTACGGTAAATGAAAACTATCTGGATGCTGATATGAAAAAGAAAACCAGAAGTTATGTGGTGGATACTGATGAAGGGCCAAGGGCCGATACTTCGATAGAGAAGCTGGCTAAATTAAAACCTGTATTTGCAGCTGATGGTTGTATTACTGCCGGTAATTCTTCGCAAACATCAGATGGTGCTGCGTTTGTTTTGGTGGTTTCTGAAAAGAAAATGAAAGAGCTGGGTGTTGAGCCTATTGCACGTTTGGTTAGCTATGGTATAGCTGGTGTTCCGCCGCGTATCATGGGAATTGGGCCTATCTATGCCATCCCTAAAGCTTTGAAACAAGCGGGTATGACGCTTGATCAGGTTGAATTGATTGAATTGAATGAGGCCTTTGCTTCTCAGTCTCTTGCGGTTGTTAGAGAATTGGGTATCAATAAAGATATTTTAAACGTTAACGGAGGTGCTATTGCACTTGGTCACCCACTAGGGTGTACTGGTGCCAAGCTATCTGTGCAGTTGTTTAATGAATTAAAAAGAAGAAAACAAAAATACGGTATGGTAACTATGTGTGTGGGTAGCGGACAAGGTGCGGCCGGTATTTTTGAAATGCTTTAATCTTATAGGTATTATGGAAACTACAGACAAAAAGACTATTAAGGGCGGAGAGTTTTTGATAACAGAAACCGCTTATCAGGATGTATTTATTCCTGAAGAATTTGATGAAGAGCAAAAAATGATTGCGCAGACTTGTCGTGATTTCCTTGCTGCAGAGGTATATCCAAATCTTGATCGTATTGATACGCAGGAGGAAGGATTAATGCCTTCGCTAATGGATAAAGCAGGAGAGCTGGGGATTCTGGGTGTATCTATACCTGAAGAATACGGCGGTTTTGGGAAGAATTTTAATACTTCGATGCTGGTAGCTGATGTTATTGGTGCCGGTCACTCTTTTGCTGTTGCGCTTTCTGCACATACCGGAATTGGTACTCTGCCTATTCTGTATTATGGAAATGCTGCTCAAAAAGATAAATATATTCCTAAGCTGGCAACTGGCGAATGGAAAGCAGCTTACTGCTTAACTGAACCAAATTCTGGTTCTGACGCCAACTCTGGTAAAACAAAAGCCAAACTAAGTGCTGACGGTAAACATTATTTGATCAATGGTCAGAAAATGTGGATCACTAATGGTGGTTTCGCTAATGTGTTTATTGTGTTTGCCAAGATTGATGACGATAAAAACCTAACCGCATTTATTGTTGAGCGTGAGTTTGGTGGCATTACCATGAACCCTGAAGAGCATAAAATGGGTATTAAAGGTTCTTCGACCAGACAGGTGTTTTTTAACGACTGCCCTGTACCTGTTGAAAACATGTTATCTGAGCGCGAAAACGGGTTTAAAATTGCTGTAAATATCTTAAACATTGGAAGGATTAAACTGGCAGCTGCGGCTATTGGTGCCTCTAAATCTGTAATAGATACGGCTATTAATTATTCGAATGAGCGTATTCAGTTTGAAAGACCTATCTCTAAATATGGAGCTATTCGTCATAAACTGGCCGAGATGGCTTCTAAAGTTTATGCTGTGGAGTCGGCTAATTACCGTGCAGGTCAGAATATCGATGATGCATATGATACCCTGGTTGCGGGTGGCATGGATGCCGGTAAGGCGAAATTAAAATCTACAGAACAGTTTGCAGTTGAGTGCGCCATTTTGAAGGTATGGGGATCTGAAGCGTTGGATTATGTTGTTGATGAAGGTGTGCAGATTTATGGTGGTATGGGATTCTCGGCCGAGGCACCTATGGACAGGGCTTATCGGGATGCGCGGATTAACAGGATATTTGAGGGCACTAACGAGATAAACAGGTTGCTTACTGTTGATATGATGCTGAAACGTGCAATGAAGGGCGAACTGGATTTGATGACTCCGGCAACTGCTGTTGCAGGTGAATTAATGTCCATCCCTGATTTTGGTGAAGAGGATGATACTTTGTTTGCTGCAGAAAAGAAAATCATTAAAAACCTTAAAAAGGCTACTTTAATGGTTGCTGGTGCTGCGGTTCAGAAGTTGATGATGAGCTTGTCTAAAGAGCAAGAGATTCTGATGAATATTGCTGATATGGCCAGCTATGTGTATGTAGCTGAATCGGCAATGTTGAGAACGGAGAAACTGGTAAGTGTCAGAGGTGAAAAGGAATGTGAAGGGCAGTTGAATTTAATGCGCATTTACTTTGTGGAAGCGGTTGATGCGGTTCAAAAGGCTGGTAAAGAAGCGCTATGGGCGTTTGCCGAAGGCGATGAACTGAGGATGATGATGGTTGGCCTGCGCAGATTTACTAAAGCAGAGCCGTTTAATGTTAAAAATGTTCGCCAAAGTGTGGCACAGCAGCTAATAGCTGCAAATAGATACTGTTACTAACTTATTTATACTAGGAGTAACATTTCATAAATAAACTGGGCGCCCCTAAAATATTAGGGGCGTTTTTTATGTCAATTGTTAAAATTGGTTAAAAATTGTTCTATCGCCAATAAAAGACTATTTTTGTGCATTATGTTAAAAAATAGGCTTTTATTAGGGATAGCTGTCATTGTTGGTGTTTTAGCCGCGTGTACAAAACCTGAAGTCTATGATGAAAAGGCTCAGTTTGAGATTGATGAAACGATAATTAAGGACTGGGCAGTGGCAAATAAGGTTACTTTAACAAAAGATACGAGCGGGCTTTATTACAGAATTGATTCTGATGGTACAGGAGCCGACGATCGTGCCCCTACTGATACTTTAACTGTAGAGTATGAAGGCCGCTTAATGACCGATTCAGTTTTTAGTCGGGCTACCGCTGATAATCCGTTTAAGTTTATTCGGGAAAGTGTAATGCCGGGCTGGAGAATAGGTTTGTCTTTAATTAAGCCAGGTGGACGGATAGAGTTACTGGTGCCTTCAAAGCTAGCATATAAGAATTACCCTACTCCCGGAGTACCGGCAAATTCTGTATTATATTTTATTATTGATTATAAAAAAGTTGCTAAAAAAGTAGATAAACAAAAATAGTATGTTAAAAAAAATTACCTCATATACCTTTCTTCTAGTGGGTTTGATTCTTCTAAATTCTTGTAAAAAGGAATATGAGTCTATTCAAAGTATAGATGATACTAAAATAAAAGATTACATCTCGAGCAATAATATCACCGATGCAATAGAAGATCCTGATAAAACAGGATTTTATTATCAGATTAAAACACAAGGAACCGGAGAGCTTTTTAAGACTACCGATTCTGTTTTGTATTCTGTATCTGTAAAATCGTTATTGAACGGTACTAATTATCACACTACACCCGCTATCTCTAACTTAGGAACTTATGTAGGGTATGCCAGTTCTTTTTCTTATTCTGGCGGTAGTAGTGTTGGATCTGTGGGCATCCAGCTTCCAAGTTTAAGAAAAGTATTGCAGACCCTTAAGCCGGGTGGTGTTGCTAGAATTTTATTGCCTTCATACCTGGCCTTTGGTAAAAACGGAACAACTGTTTTAAATATTCCATCAAATGAAAATATTGAATTCACTGTTACTACTTACCCTGAAAAGTCTCAAAGGTTATTGGATGATAGAAGAATCAGAGAGTTCATACAATCAAAAGGTTTAACCGCTACAAAAGACCCATCAACCGGAGTTTACTATTCTGTTATACAGGCCGGTACAGGTACCGAAGTTATTGATCTTAATACTACTTTGAAAGCCAAGTATACAGGTCGCACATTTGATGGAACCTCATTTGATTCTAATACTGATGGAACATTTTCAACCACACTACTTGAAGTTATTTCTGGCTGGGAAGTGTTGACGAAGTTTACAAAAGGCGCAAAAGTTAGAATTTTCATCCCATCTTCAGAGGCTTATGGAACTACGGGGAGTACAGATCAAACAACGGGGGTAGTGAGGATTCAACCTAATGCCTGTTTAGATTTTGATATTGAAATTGTTGATGTTACCAACTAAGTTTTACTGCTTAGTTTGAAAATTAAAAGGCGCTTTTTTTGAAGCGCCTTTTAATTTAGTATTGATTAAAGGTGTTGTTTGTTAAATTTAAGTACTTGTTCATAGAATCTACATTCCTTCATATACCGTCATACAAGAAACATTTCCATCTAAACTGTTAGGGTTATAATAGGTTACTTTTATATTAACATCTTCATAATTTCTTTGAAAACTATCTAAAATATAGCCGCCGACTGCTTGTTTGATATAAACCTTTGTATGAGCATCAGAATAATCCTGATTTGCATTCCTAAAAAATACAATTGTCATTCCTTTTGTAGCTGAGAATTTTGTCGATTTAGCTCTATCATTAAGATTTGGATAATCACTAAAATTTTGAACTGATCCAAAAGGAACTTTGTAATCAGGGGAAACAGCGCCTGGTCCAAATGGATACCCTATCGAGCTAAAAGTTGCAAGCCCTGTACCCTCATTAAAGGTTTTGCTGTACAAAGAGACCTGATAGCCTCTTATGCTTTGAGCTTTTGCGTTTTGAACAGTTAAGATACAGCCTATAATGACTGTAAAGAGCATCGTGAGTTTTTTGATTTTTGTTTTCATTTAATGATTTGTTTAGAGGTGATTGTGTTTCAATGAAAATATGTTGAAATTTTTTTATTATGCTTGTTTTTATTGTTCATTTTTTATTGGCGCTGTATTTTCTTTGCAAGAAATATAAAAAGTTGTTTTATTACCCAGCAAAACTTAAAGTTTTTAACTGATAAAAGCTCACTTAATAATTGATTTGGTATGCTTTTGTAGTTGTTTGTATTTTGCTGCCAATTTGTGAAAGAACTCTTTGGAAGGAAGCGGAGAAAGGTCATAAGGGCATAATTATAAATGTATCTTTTTTGGCCTCTCATGTTAGAAACACAATTGGATACAAGTCTCTTCGAAGCAAATGATGCATTGTCTCTAGCCTGACACCTTTCACAACAAGGTGAATGTAAATATCGGTTAATGCATCTTCTAGGTGGGTGTTTTTAAATATAAAACTTGCATCCAGGAATTTTTGGACAGATATGTTTTTGCTTTTGTTAAGGTTTTGTTGGTTATCGGAACTGCTATTGATCTCGGACCTACTTTGAAAGCTAAGTATACAGGTCGTACACTTGACGGAACTTCATTTGATTCTAATACTGATGGAACATTTTCAACCACACTACTTGGAGTTATTTCTGGCTGGGAAGTGTTGACGAAGTTTACAAAGGGCGCAAAAGTTAGGATTTTCATCCCATCTTCAGAGGGGTATGGAACTACAGGGAGTACAGATCCAACAACGGGGCTAGTGAGGATTCAACCTAATGCCTGTTTAGATTTTGATATTGAAATTGTTGATGTTACCAACTAATTTGGTGTCTATTCATTTAGTGCATCCTTAAAAACTTTTAACACTCTTTCTCTTGCAAAAGCATGTTCAACAATAGGTTGTACATGCTTTTGTTGTTTATATTCAGGTAGCCAATGGTTGATATAAGCCTGATCCGGATCAAATTTTTTGGCCTGAAGTTCCGGATTAAATACCCGGAAGTATGGTGCGGCATCGTTTCCACATCCGCACGACCATTGCCATCCTCCAATATTGCTGGCCATTTCGTAATCCAATAATTTCTCTGCAAAATAGGCTTCGCCCCAGCGCCAGTCTATTAATAGATGCTTAGTTAAAAAAGAGGCTACTACCATGCGTACCCGGTTGTGCATATAGCCGGTTTGATTGAGTTGTCTCATTCCTGCATCTACCAGTGGGTAACCGGTTTTACCCTCACACCAGGCTTCGAAATCTGATTCATTGTTTAGCCATTGGATATTGTCGTAAGCAGGTTTAAAGGACTGATGCACGATTCTGGGGAAGTGCCAGAGGATCATCATGTAAAAATCTCTCCAGGCAAGTTCGGATAGCCACTTGTTTGCTTTTTGTTTTAATGCTTGTTGTGCAGCCTCGCGGATACTTATTGTGCCGAAGCGAAGATGCATGCCGATATGTGTAGTGGCATCAACAGCTGGGAAATCTCTCTTGTCTTCATAATCGGTAAGTTTGCTGCCGAAACGTTTTGAGGGGAACTTTTGGCTCGACTCTTTGAATCCGATTTCTGCTAAAGTAGGTAATGGAAGAGAGGCTATTTTAAGAAGATTGTTGAAGTAGTTGTTTATGGGATATGACTTAATGTAAAATTCATTAAGCTTTGCCCGCCATTGGTTGAAATAGGGAGTGAAAACGGTGTAAGGCTTTCCGTCGGCCTTTAAAATCTCGTTCTTTTCAAAGATGACCTGGTCTTTGAATGTTTTAAACTCAATTTGTTCAGATGCAAGATATTCTGCCAGTGCATCATCTCTTTCAATTGCATTGGGTTCGTAATCATGGTTGGTATAAACAGCTTTTACATTGTAGTTTTTTAAAATTTGAATCCATACTTCTTCAGGCGTGCCATATTCAACTGCTATGGTAGATCCCTGTGTTGCAAGTTCGGAATGAATTTCCTGTAAGGTGTGATGTATAAAGGTTACTCTTGGATCTTCCCGGTTTGAAAGTTTTTTGAGAATCTTTGTGTCAAAAATAAAAAGAGGCAGGACGGGGTATGGCCCTCTTAACGCCTCGTAAAGTGCTGCATTGTCGTCTAACCTTAAATCTCTTCTGAACCAGCAAACGCTTATTTCTTCTTTCACTACTTGTAAATATCGGTTAATGCATCTTCCAGGTGGGTATATTTAAATATAAAACCTGCATCCAGAAGTTTTTGTGCAGATGTATTTGTGCTTATGAGCGGGAGGATACTCATTTTCCCGAGAATCATTTCCAGTACTTTTTCCGGTACATGTATTGGCCATACCGGACGTTTTATTGTTTTTGCTATCGCTTTTGTTAAAGTTTCGTTGGTAACCGGAAAAGGCGCACAAGCGTTGTAAGCACCCTGGTATGATGGATTCTCTGCTGCCGTAAGAAACATATTTACAATATCATCAATGTGTACCCATGGGGTCCATTGCTTCCCGCTACCTAAGGGGGCGCCAACAAAATAGCGGATGGGCCTTTCTAATGCTGCCAGACCGCCTTCTGATTTACCAAGAACAAAACCAATTCTGAATTTAACTATTCGCAGATCTGGTGAGGCGCCTTCATCAACTGCCTCTTCCCATAATTTACAACACCTGGAAAGAAAGCCTGTGCTGCTTCCAGATTCTTCAGTTAATATTTCATCTCCACGGTTTCCGTAATAACCGATGGCCGAGGCTGAAATAAAGGTTTTTACAGGGGCCTGTGTTTCTTTAATGGTTTTATAAAGCAATTGGGCAGACATTACCCTGCTATCTATAATTTGTTGTTTACGTTCTTTTGTCCATTTCTTTTCTGCAATGTTTTCGCCTGCCAAATGAATAATGGTATCTATGCCTTGCAGGCAGTTTGGATCTATGGTCTGTTTGTAAACATCCCATAAATAAACAGTTGCGTTTTTTATGCTGGTGGCTTTCCTTGTTAGCACAGAAACTCTATGCCCGGATTCATGTAGCGCATTTATTAGTTTTTTGCCTAGCATACCGGTAGCTCCTGTAATCAAGATTTGGTTCTTCATACTTCAATAACCTATTGTTTTAACTTTAAGTTTTGCGAAAAGCGCTTTTTATGCCTTTGATTTGTTTCGCTAGTGTAAATATTGGGGTTGTGATTCTTATTCGGATAAAAAATCGTATATTTTTGTAAATAGTACACAAAACTCAGTTGCAAGTTAATGAAGTCTAAGAAAATATTGGTGTGGTTCAGGAATGACCTTCGCTTACATGATAATGAAATGTTAGTTGAAGCAATTGCTAAATCGGACTGTATTTTACCTATTTATTTTTTTGATCCCCGACATTTTGAGAGTACTTCGTTCGAAACAGAAAAAACAGGAGCACGCAGAGCGCAGTTTTTGTTAGAAAGTGTTTCATCATTAAGAACAGCATTTCAAAAATTAGGTGGGGACATATTGCTGATACAGGGTAAACCTGAAGAGCATATACCGGCTATTGTTGAGCAGTTAGAAATTTCTGAGGTTTATCATCACCGAGAAGTTGGTCCGGAAGAAACTATAATATCTACTTATGTAGAGGATGCCTTGTGGAAACAAAGGATTAATCTTAAACATTTTATTGGGCATACACTTTATAATAAGGAAGATTTGCCTTTTCCAATTAAAGATATTCCAGATGTATTTACTCAGTTTAAAAAGAAAACAGAGCGTGATGCGATTGTGAAATCCTGTCATGAATCTCCTTTAGAGATTGATTTTGTTGAAAATGAAAATTGGGGTGCGCTGCCGTCGTTATTGGAGTTAGGATTTGCTGAGGCTGGGTTTGTGAACTTTGATGATGAGGCTAAAGGGGGGGAATTAGATGGACTGGAACATCTAACAAAGTTACTTGAACCCGGATCAGATATTTATATCAAATATAGCTCAAAAGTTGCGGCGGATAAACAGGGGTTTTCTTCTAGGATTTCGGGATGGCTCTCGTTCGGTTGTCTTTCGCCAAGAAAGGTTTATTGGATGGTTAAAGAGGCTGAGGCGAGCTTTGGTGCCAATCCTAATTTTAATCAGATCTTATTGGGCTTGCTTTGGCGCGATTACTTTAGATTTATGTTTAAAAAACATGGGATTAAGTTTTTCCAGGAGCCAGATTTTGAAGAACTGATTTTATCGCCTGTTGAGGTTGATGAGACTTTGGTGAAAAAATGGAAAGATGGGGAGACGGGGCATTTGCTTGTTGATAAATACATGAAAGAGCTAAATGACTCTGGATTTATTCCTCATGCAGGCCGCTTAGTTGTTGCTACTTTTCTGATTCATGTTTTAAAAATTCATTGGACAATTGGGGCTGCATATTTTGAAGAAAAGCTAGTGGATTATGCTCCTGCGAGTAACTGGGGTAATTGGGCAAATGTTGCAGGCGCTGGTCTTGACCTTAAATCAAAGAACACATTTGACCTTGATAAACAAATGAAAATTCTGGATGTAGTATCTCCTGATGCTGCCTCTCTTGTCTGATATTCTTGTTTAATAAATGCTGCTTTTGGACAGTTAATAAAAAAAATGTTAAACAAAAATTGTTTTTTAAACAAACTTGTTTAACATTTGTTGTTCAATATAGTGTGAAAAAATTCTCAATTAGTGATATAGAAGGCCTTATAGGCATAAAGGCGCACACCATCAGGGCGTGGGAAATCCGGTACAATCTTGTACCGCCTAAGCGGACATTAACCAACATCAGGTATTACGACGAGGAGGATTTGAAGTCCCTTTTAAATATTGTTGCGCTTAATGAGAATGGCTACAAGATTAGCAAAATAGCTAAAATGAGTAAGAAGCAGATTTCTAATCTGGTTACTCAGCTTAAGGCAGATTGGAACAATGATTCGGTTCAGATGCTTAGTCTTTCTAACGCGACTATCGATTACGATGAAGAAGTTTTTTCTAATACTTTAGCAGGCTGCATTGATGAAATGGGATTGATTAAAACCATGGATCTTGTGCTGTTCCCTTTTATGAAGAAGGTTGGGATGCTTTGGCAAACGGGCGCAATCGATCCTTCTCATGAGCATTTTGCTTCTAACCTGATAAGGGATCGTATAATTGTTGAGATTGATAAAGTTGAAAAACCACATAGAGAAGAGCCGAAACGATTTCTGCTTTTTTTGCCTGAGGCAGAGATGCATGAAGCAGGTTTGTTATTTGCCCGATATTTATTGAAAAGCTGTGGGCAGGAAACTCTTTATCTTGGTTCGGAGATACCATATTCTGATCTGAAAAAAATTGTTGCTGCGTATAAACCAGATTATTCGTTTATTGTGCTAACCTCCTTAAATTTAGGCAAGGATATTAATAAAGTTGTAGGAAAGGTGATGGATAATTTGAACGTGCCGTTGTTAGTGGCAGGGAGTTTGATATCAGAATTTGATATTCTTGTGAAGGATCAACTGACACCATTGAAAAATGTTTGTGATATGGTTGAATTTCTTGAAGATTTATAAGGAAATTTACCTGTTTATTAAGGTAAAAAAACCTAATTTTGCAACACTTATAGCAATTCACACATAATGGATAATTTATCTTATCTCAACGGCGCAAATGCCGAATACATAGAATCCGTATATCAGTCTTATAAACAAGATCCTAATTCTGTTGAGTTTGGTTGGCAAAAGTTTTTTGAAGGCTTTGATTTTGGAAGAGGGTCTTCCGGAACATCGGTTAGTTCAGAGACTCCTGAGCATTTTTTAAAGGAAATTAATGTTCTTAATTTAATCAATGGCTATCGTCAGCGTGGCCACTTATTTACCCAAACCAATCCGGTAAGAGAAAGACGTCATCATTTGCCTACTTTGGACATGGAAAACTTTGGATTAACAAAGGCAGACCTGGACACTGTATTTAACTCTGGAATTGAGATTGGTATTGGAGCAGCTAAGCTTAGTGATATAATTGCTTTTTTAAAACAAACTTATTGTCGCTCTATTGGTGCAGAATATAAGTATGTACGTACGCCTGAAATCCTTTCATGGATTGAAGAGAAAATGGAAACCGCACGTAATACTCCAAACTTCTCTATTGATGAGAAAAGAAGGATATTAAAGAAATTGAATGAAGCGGTTAGCTTTGAGAATTTCCTTGGAACTAAGTTTCTTGGTCAGAAGCGTTTTTCTCTTGAAGGTGCTGAAGCTTTAATTCCTGCCCTGGATTCGGTAATTGAAAAAGGAGCGGAACTTGGAATTGAAGAGTTTGTAATTGGTATGGCACACAGAGGACGTTTAAACGTTCTTGCCAATATCATGCAGAAAACCTATAAGGACATCTTTGCTGAATTTGAAGGCAAGGGTTATAGTGCGGAATCTCCTTTTGGAGGTGACGTGAAATACCATCTGGGTTACTCAACTGATGTTACTACGAATAATGGTAACAGTGTGCATTTGAGTTTATGCCCTAACCCTTCTCACCTGGAAACAGTGAATGGGGTAGTAGAGGGTATGACCAGATCTAAAATTGATTTTAAATATGGTGGCGACAATGCACGCATTGCTCCAATTTTGATACATGGTGATGCTTCTGTTGCAGGACAGGGTATTGTTTATGAAGTAATTCAGATGGCTGGTCTGGATGGTTATAAAACCGGTGGAACAATTCACTTGATTATAAACAACCAGATTGGTTTTACTACCAATTATAAAGATGGCCGTACCAGTACTTATTGTACTGATATTGCTAAAGTAACATTGTCGCCAGTATTCCATGTGAATGGTGACGATCCTGAGGCTTTAGTTTATGCTATTAATTTGGCAATGGAATATCGTCAGAAATATAAAAATGATGTGTTCATTGATATTTTATGTTACCGCAGATTTGGCCATAACGAGGCCGATGAGCCTAAGTTTACTCAACCGCTTCTATACAAAAGCATAGAGAAGCATGCTAATCCACGCGATATTTATATTCAGCAGCTGATTGGTGAGGGTAAGCTTGAAGCAAGTTTAGCCAAGGAAATGGAAAAAGAGTTCCGTGGTATATTACAGGAACGTTTGAATGAAGCTAAAGAAATAACTTCTACTTATCATGAGGTGAAATTTGGCGGTGCATGGTCAGACATGCGTTTAGCTACACCTAAAGATTTTGAAACTTCTCCAAATACTTCTGTTAAAAAATCAACGCTGCTTGAGGTAGCTAAAAGAATAAGTACGCTTCCATCAAATAAAAAGTTCTTTAAGAAAATAGAGAAGCTTTTTGAAGAACGTAGTAAAATGGCAAATACTACTCATGTGTTCGATTGGGCAATGGGTGAGCAATTGGCATATGGTACTATCCTTGCTGAGGGAAAAAGAGTACGTTTAAGCGGACAGGATGTAGAGCGTGGAACATTCTCTCACAGACATGCGGTTATAACTCTTGAAGATTCTGAGGAAGAATATATCCCATTGGCAAACATTTCTGACCAACAAGCTCCATTTGATATTTACAATTCGCATTTATCTGAGTACGGTGTACTAGGTTTTGAATATGGTTATGCAATGGCTAATCCTAATGCGCTTACCATTTGGGAAGCTCAGTTTGGTGATTTCTTTAACGGAGCGCAGATAGTGGTAGATCAGTATATTGCAAGTGCTGAAACGAAATGGCAACGTGAGAACGGTTTGGTAATGTTATTGCCTCATGGTTATGAAGGACAAGGTCCGGAACACTCATCAGCAAGGATTGAGCGTTTTATGGAACTTTGTGCTGATTACAACATGCAGATAACCAACTGTACTACTCCGGCTAACTTTTTCCACGCATTACGCAGACAGTTTAAACGTGATTTCAGAAAACCTTTGGTAGTGTTTACGCCTAAGAGTTTATTGCGTCACCCTCAGTGTGTTTCGAAACTTACTGAGTTTACTGATGGTAAATTCCAGGAGGTTATTAATGATGAAAATGTTAAAGCAGCTGATGTTAGAAGAGTATTGTTCTGTTCTGGTAAGATCTATTATGAGTTGTTAGAAAAACAACAGAAAGATCAGATCAAGGATGTTGCTATTGTTCGTGTTGAGCAGCTTTATCCAACTCCATTGGAGCAAATGGAAACTGTATATGGGAAATACAAAAATGCTAAAGAAGCAGTTTGGGTACAGGAAGAACCTGAGAATATGGGCGCATGGCCATATTTGTTGCGTAAATTAAGAAGAACTATCTTTAGTGATATTGAACTGATTTCAAGAAAAGAAAGCAGTAGTACTGCCACAGGATTTGCAAGACAACACGCAGATCAGCAGGCTTATATTTTAGCTAAAGCTTTTGAAGCTCCTGTTACTGAAACAGAGAAAAAGATTGCTAAAAAATCAGTGAATAAAGTTTATAATGTAGATTAGAAAAAATAATACATCAGTTATGAGTATACAAATAAAAGTTCCGCCAGTAGGCGAGTCGATAACCGAAGTTGTTTTATCACGTTGGGTAAAAAACGATGGGGATGTAGTTGAGATGGACGAAGTAATTGCTGAATTGGAATCTGATAAGGCAACGTTTGAATTAACTGCAGAACAAGCCGGAACTTTAAAAACAGTAGCTGCCGAAGGCGATACACTTGCCATTGGTGCTGTAGTTTGCGAAATTGAAGATGGTGGCGCTGCACCTAAAGCTAAAGAAGAACCAGCTAAGGAAGAAAAACCTGCTGCAGCTGCAGATAAGGCTGCTGCCCCGGTTGCCGAAAAAAGTGGTGAGAATTATGCTACAGGAACTCCTTCTCCTGCTGCCGGAAAAATCCTTGCTGAAAAAGGTGTTGATCCTGCTTCTGTAAAAGGAACAGGTGTTGATGGAAGAATTACTAAGGAAGATGCTGTTGCTGCAGAGAAATCTCAACCAAAAGCTGCGGCTCCTGCTGCTAAAGCTACTCCTGCGGTTACTGCTGTTGCAGGTTCTAGAAATGAGCGCAGAGAGAAAATGTCGCCATTGCGTAAAACGGTTGCTAAGAGATTGGTAACGGTTAAAAACGAGACTGCAATGTTAACTACGTTTAACGAAGTTAATATGAAGCCGATAATGGATTTGAGAGGCAAGTATAAAGATCAGTTCAAAGAGAAATTTGGTGTAGGCTTAGGCTTTATGAGTTTCTTTACTAAAGCTGTTTGTGAGGCATTAAAAGATTTCCCTGCCGTAAATGCTAAAATTGATGGTGAGGAAATAGTTTATAATGATTTTGCTGATATCTCTATCGCTGTATCTGCTCCTAAAGGATTGGTTGTTCCGATCATTAGAAATGCAGAAAGCATGAGCCTTGCTCAGATCGAGAAAACTGTTATTGAACTTGCTACTAAAGCACGCGATAGCAAATTGACTATTGAGGAAATGACTGGTGGTACATTCACTATAACTAACGGGGGTGTGTTTGGATCTATGATGTCTACTCCAATTATTAATGCTCCTCAGTCTGCAATTTTAGGTATGCACAATATCATTGAGCGCCCGATTGCTGAAAAAGGAGAGGTTGTAATTCGTCCGATGATGTATGTGGCTTTATCTTACGACCACAGAATTATTGATGGAAGAGAGTCGGTAGGCTTCCTTGTAAGGGTTAAACAATTGCTAGAAGACCCAGCCAGATTATTGTTAGGCGTTTAATAGCTTAAACTATATAGAAAAACCCCAATGTTTTTAAGCATTGGGGTTTTTTATTTATTTGTGTGTGTTTATATTTTTCTTACGCCACCAGATCCTGATACAGTTTTTTGAACTGTAGGATTGCCTGAGTAGCTTATATTTCCTGACCCGCTTATCGCTGCATCAATGCTTTTTTGTGCATCAATATAAATATTTCCAGAGCCGCTTACATGTGCTGAAATGGTTTCTACTGAGAAATCCTTTCCAGAGAATGTACCTGATCCACTAATGGCAACTTCTGAACTCTTGGCTTTTCCACTAATTGACAACCCACCAGAACCGCTGATTGCGCCTTCGAAATTATTTACACTTGCTGATGCTTTGATATTGCCAGAACCGCTTACGGCAACACTCAATGAAGAAGAATTGATCATTCCTTCAACATCTATACTTCCGGAGCCGCCCAATCCTAATGACGTGATCTTTTTTGCGGTAATATAGGCTGTGATTTTTGCGTTTTTGAATTTTTTAAACCAATCGTTCCATTTTGTTTTTGGTTTAATGGTGAGCACGCCATTTTTTACCTCGGTAATAAGGTTATCTATGGCCTCTTGATCTCCTTCTAATCTAAGACTTTCTGTATTGCCGAGCTTAACTTTTGCATTAATAGAACCACCAATCTCGATACCTGTAAAATTGCTTACTTGTCTCTGTTGATTTGAGTAATATGTTGATTTGCTGGTTAGATTGGAAGCTTGGCTTGCTGTTCCCAATGCCAGGAATGCAAGGATTAATATTGAACTTATTTTTTTCATTTTGTTTAGGTTTTTCTATATGACGCACAGAACTTCAATTAGTTGCACCATCTTAAAAAAAAATCTATGATTTTTTAAGTTTAATATAAAAGTTCCGGTCTGCTTTGAAAGTATTTGCCTTTACGCCTTTGCCCAATTCAGCTGTTTTCCATTGAGTAGTTGGGTGGAGGAGGGAAAAGGTGTCTTCTTTTAGGCTTACCTTAACCGGCATATCAAAATTCTTTACATCGGCAAGCCATCTGTATGATAGTTTTGAGCCTACAATTTTATACTCTAAAGTTGGAATATTCGCATAACGAAGGTATTGGTCAAATACCTTATCCAGTTTTAAACCACTTTTCTTTGCTATATAATTCTCAACTTCTTGAGTGGTAACAGTTTTATGATAGAATGTTTTATTTAATCCCCTTAATATGCTTCTGAATTTCTCATCATTATTGATCAGCTGACGGATAATGTGGATCATGTTTGCACCTTTGTAATACATATCACCAGATCCTTCTTTATTGACATCATATTGTCCAATAATTGGAATATCGTTCTGGATGTTATGTCTTATCCCCACAACATAATCTGATGCAGCTTGTTTTCCATGTTCTGATTCTGTGAACAGGGTTTCAGAGTAGTTTGTGAAGGCTTCATGGATCCACATGTCGGCTATATCTTTTGAGGTGATATTGTTCCCAAACCATTCATGCCCGCTTTCGTGAACAATAATGAAGTCGAACTTTAAACCCCAGCCTGAGGCGGACAAGTCTTTTCCAAGGTAGCCCATTTTAAACTGATTACCATATGCAACGGCACTCTGATGCTCCATGCCAAGATGTGGTGCCTGAACAAGCTTATAGCCGTCTTCATAAAAAGGGTAGGGGCCAAACCAATGCTCAAAAGATTTTAGCATGGGTTTCACATCCGTATCCCAATGGGGATGGGCTTTTAAACTGTCCTCTTTAAGTGCCCAGTAATCAAGAGATAATTTGCCTTTTTCGCCCTGATACTGATCAGACCAATGCGCGTATTTGCCAATGTAAAAGGTTACGTTGTAGTTGTTTATTGGGTTGGCTACAAACCAGTTGTATTGCGTGTAGCCATCTGGTTTTTGAACAGTGCTTCTTAAGCGACCGTTTGAAATATCCTGAAGGTCTTTCGGTACAGTTATACTAATAAGCATGCTATCCACCTCATCGCTTTGATGGTCTTTGTTGGGCCACCAGCAGCTGGCGCCAAAGCCCTGACAGGCTACAGAAACCCATGGATTTCCAGACTTATCTTTGGTAAAGATAAAGCCTCCATCCCAGGGTGGGTTCTTTGCTATAACAGGATTGCCTGAATAATATACAGTAAAGCTTTCCTTAGCACCTTTTTTAATCTCAGTAGGGAAAGTTACAAATACTGCATTGAATTCTCTCTTGTAAGGAAGCTCGGTACCTTTAAATACAATTTTATCAACCTTAAGGTTATCGAACAGGTCAAATTGCAGTTTGCTGAAGTTTTGAGTAGCCGTAAATTTAAATTCATTGCTGCCGCTGATGAATTTGTTATCGATGTTAATTTTAACATCAAGGTGGTAGTAATTGATGTCGTAGCAGGTTCTTAACGGGGTAAGCGCACCTCTGAGGCTATCAGCCCTGAAAGATTTTTCGGCTCCGGTAAGTAATTGTGCCTTTGCAAAATTTATTGTACACAGTAACGCAATCGCACTGAATAATAGCTTCTTCATTAAATTATTGTTTTAGAACGGTTACGGTTAGTGAGGAAGAATTGTGTACATCGTGAAAAATGCGGTGTGTTGCCTTTTGGAAATCACTTGGCTCAGCCTGGTAAATATCCATGAATTTTTGGGGGTTTCTATCTGCTAATGGGAACCATGAATTTTGTATCTGTATCATAATCCTGTGACCTTTTTTGAAAGTGTGGGCAACATCAGGCAGGGCATAATTAACCTTGGTGATTTCGCCTGGATTGATGGCCTCAGGTTTCTCAAAGCTATTACGATATTTCCCACGCATAATCTCTCCGCGTACCAGCATTTGGTAACCACCCATAATCAGGTTTTTTGGGTTTGTTGTCGGATTTGGAGTGTTTTCAGGATAAACATCAATTAGTTTTACCACATAATCTGCATCTGAGCCGGTTGTAGACACAACCAGATTAGCCAATACTGGTCCGGTTAGTGTGATATCCTCAGTTAACGTATCAGTTTGGTATACCTTAACGTCAGGTCTGCGGGCAGCGAAGCGTTGGTCATCAATCATATATTCGCGCGTTCTTTTAGCTTGAACTCCATCCTGATAAGGAACTGGATTATTAGGGTCATTTACGTATTCGTCCCAGCTATCTGTTCTCTTAACTTTTTCAAAGCTTAGTTTCCCATTGGGTTGCAAATACAGCGTTTTAGTTTCGGTATCTTTAGGCGGCCATGTACTAAACTTTTTCCATTCGTTGCTGCCAGTTACAAAGATGTTTGCTTCTGCGGCATTAAAATCACCCTGACCTTTAAGGTAGTGCTTAAAGAAAGGCAGCTCAAAGTTTTCCTGATAGTATGTGCTGGTTGGCTGTCCGAATTCAATATCACCAAAGCTGCTTCCGGTACTGCGTACCCAGCCACCATGGAACCATGGCCCCATAACCAGAATGTTATTTGCTTTTGGGTTTTGTTTCTCGATGCTTTTATAGGTTGCAAAGGTACCATAGGCATCTTCTGCATCAAAGAAACCACCAACAACCATAACGGCAGGTTTTACATTAACTAAATGCGGCTGGATGTTTCTTGCCTGCCAAAAGGTATCCAGATTAGGATGGGCAAATAAGTCATTCCAGAATTTAATGCTATCGGCAAAGTATTTATCTTTTAAGTTTTTAACTGATCCGGCTTCCAGGTAAAAACGATAGTTGTCTTGTATTGGAAATTCGAAACCTTTAGGTCCTTTGTCTGGAGTGATGGGCTGCGGTCTTGGAACACCGAATGTGCTCATAAAACTGAACGCGTCCATTAAAAACAGACTTCCATTGTGGTGAAAATCGTCGCCACGGAACCAATCGGTAACAGGGGCCTGTGGAGAAACAGCCTTTAAAGCAGGATGTGCTCCCGGTAAAGATGTGGTAGAGTAAAATCCTGGATAAGAAATGCCGTAGATACCAGCTGTGCCATTATTGTTTTCTATATTTTTTATAAGCCAATCAATGGTATCGTAGGTATCAGTGCTCTCATCAATGTCTTTTTTAGTTTTTTTGTTGGCTACCTGTGGTCTTATATCATCGAACGTACCCTCACTCATCCACTTGCCTCTCACATCCTGATAAACGAATATGAATCCTTCTCTCATCATTGCAGGGAAGTTGCCCAAACTGGTTTTGTATTTGTCTGCTCCGTAGGGTGCAACAGTGTATGGGGTTCTATTAATTAGAAAAGGGTACTTTTTTGTCTTATCTTTTGGGATATAGATTGAAGTAAATAATTTGACACCATCTCTCATGGTAATACTACGTTCAATCTTAGTGTAATTTTCTTTTACATATGCCGAATCGGATTGCTGTGCAAAAACAGCTGAAAATGTAAAAATGTGGATAGCAACAAGCCAAAGGAATTTAATACGGGCCATTATGGGTTAATAAGTTATAAATAGTAAATATAGTAAATGGAAATGTTTTAGGCTAATAAGTGTCAGATTTTGCCTCAGGTTTACTAACTTTGTTTAATAAAAAAAACCTTTAATATGCAATACGATGTAGTTGTAATTGGCTCGGGCCCGGGCGGTTATGTTGGAGCAATAAGATGTGCCCAATTAGGCCTAAAAACGGCAGTTATAGAAAAATATAAAACTTTTGGTGGAACCTGCTTAAATGTTGGTTGTATTCCATCTAAAGCATTGTTGGATTCTTCAGAGCATTATCATAATGCTGCTCATACTTTTAAAACCCATGGTATTGATCTTAAAGATTTAAAGGTTGACATGCCTCAGATGATTGCGCGCAAGAATGATGTGGTTGCTCAAAATACTGCAGGGATTCAATATCTTTTCAAGAAAAATAAAATTGACACATTTGAAGGTGTAGGTTCATTTGTTGATAAGAATACCATAAAAATTACCAATGCTGATGGTAAATCTGAGACGATAACTGCTAAAAATGTAATTATCGCATCGGGATCTAAACCAACAGCTCTTCCATTTTTACCTGTAGATAAAAAACGCATCATTACTTCAACTGAAGCTTTGACCATTACTGAAGTGCCTAAACAAATGATTGTTATTGGTGGTGGGGTAATTGGTTTGGAGTTAGGTTCTGTATATGCTCGTTTGGGTACTAAAGTATCAGTTGTTGAGTTTATGCCATCTATTATTGGTACTATGGATGCTGGTTTGGGCAAAGAACTACAACGGGTGTTAAAGAAATCTTTAGGGATGGAGTTTTACATGGGCCATAAAGTTACCGGTGCAACTACAAAGGGCAAAAAAGTTACTGTAACGGCTGATAATGCTAAAGGCGAGCAAGTGAAACTTGAGGCTGATTACTGCATTGTTGCTGTAGGACGTACCGCTTATACTGCTGGCTTAGGTTTAGAAAACATTGGCATCACTACTGAAGAGAGAGGAAATAAAATTCCAGTTAACGAGCATCTTGAAACTTCGGTACCTGGAGTATATGCCATCGGCGATGTAATTAAAGGCGCTATGCTTGCGCATAAAGCAGAAGATGAAGGCGTTTATGTAGCAGAGAGATTAGCCGGACAAAAACCACATATCAACTATAACCTTATCCCTGGTGTTGTTTATACATGGCCTGAGGTTGCATCTGTAGGTTATACTGAAGAGCAATTAAAAGAAAAAGGTGTTCAATATAAAGCAGGTTCATTCCCTTTTAAAGCAAGTGGAAGAGCTAAAGCAAGTATGGATACTGATGGTTTTGTGAAAGTATTAGCGGATGCTAAAACCGACGAGATTCTTGGGGTTCATATGATTGGCCCTCGTGCTGCTGATATGATTGCTGAAGCGGTGGTTGCGATGGAATTCCGTGCTTCTGCTGAGGATATTGCAAGAATTTGTCACGCACACCCAACATACACCGAAGCCCTTAAAGAAGCGGCTATGGCAGCTACAGAAAACAGAGCAATACATATTTAATTGCAATGACATATTATAAAAGCAAAGGCCTTAGATTATTCTAAGGCCTTTGCTTTTAAAGCTGGATAGGTTTCGTACAAGACCTTTATGGCTATTTCAATAAGTCTTAAATTTTCTTCCTGATGGCCGTGCTGTACTTCTACATTTATGTAAGGAATATTTTTACCCATAGCATAAACGGATAAAGAACCATCATCAGGTGCTTCTGGAGATTGGAGTATTACATTTACCTTTTCTTGCTTTAAGCGATTAAATAATTTTAAGTCGGTTACTAGAATCAGATCATCATTATCCATTTCGAAATTGATGTACACAGAATCTGCAGCGCTTTCTAGCTCATAGCCCTCTAGATACGACGAAATACCAAACGCACCATCTCCATTATTATGTAAGGTGAAAATGTACCCAAGTTTTTTAGGATTGTAAAAGTCGAGAATCAGCTTGCCGGTTCGTTCTAGTTGCATTAGAACTTCATCATTATCTACATTTCCGTACTTTTCAAGGCCCATAATAATACCTTCCTGCGTATAAATGCTGTTAGGATCTGTTTGGAAATTAAAGCCATCCTTTGCGAATTTAAAATTCCTTACACCGCCATACTGGCAATCAATGATGTTGCCCCCATTAAATTGTATGTATTCAAAAGCTGCTTTTACTCCAGTGTCTTCATCATCATGTATAGCAAGGAAACTGATCTTTGGTTTCCCATAACTATATTTTACAAGATTGATGTTTAAATCATTTAATGCAATAGTACTTGTATCAGTCAACATTCCCTCAAAAACAGGAGGATGCTGTGCTTTTATCCCGAATGAAAAGCCGCATAACAGCAGCAGTAATATCATGTGTTTCAACATATTCCCTGTAAATACAACAAAACAATTATAATTGTTTTTAATTATTAAAACAAAAAGAGGAACTTTTCAGGGTTCCTCTTTTTATTATTATCTATTTGAGATACTACTCTGCAAGGTCATATTCCAGAACATCTTTATGTTCGTATGGCTCTTCCAATAATTCGTCTATTGTTTTGCCTTTTTTGTTAAAGCCTAATTTATCTAACATCATATCAAAAATCAGGTAAACAACCGGTACAACAATTAATGTTAAAAATAACGAACTGGTTAAACCACCTACAATAACCCAGGCCAGTCCATTTTTCCATTCCGCACCGGCACCACTTGCAAGGGCAATTGGAAGCATACCAAAGATCATGGCTATGGTTGTCATTAAAATTGGACGCAAACGTGCATGGTTAGCTAAAATTAATGCTTCTATTGTAGACTTTCCCTCTGCTTTCATGTGATTGGTAAAATCGACTAGTATAATCGCATTCTTCGCCACCAAACCCATTAGCATAATTAAACCTAAAATGGTGAAAATACCGATAGAGTTATTTGTTAAAGCAAGCGCCAGAAAGGCACCGATTAACGCAAGTGGGAGAGAGAACATTACCACTAAAGGATAAACAAAACTATCATATAGCGCCACCATAATTAAATAAACTAGAATAACAGAAGCGAGTAAGGCAATACCCAGGGTACCAAAGCCTTCGGACTGATTCTCCTGGTCTCCTGCCCATGCATAACTTACACCTATAGGGGCTTTTAACTTTCCATTTTTTTGCATTTGTTCCAGTTTTGTCTGAAATTCAGCAACAACAGTTCCTGTAGGTCTACCAATAGATTGTGCTTTAACAGATACTGAGGTCGATTTATTTAAACGCTCTAACTGACTTGGTCCGGAACCTTCGGTAATTGATGCAAACTGCGAGAGTTTAATTTGCTCGCCATTAGCGTTTACAAAGATAAGGTTACGTACATCGTCAACATTTTTTCTGTTGAAATCCTGGTATTGGATATTAATGTCATATTCGTATTCACCTTTTCTGTATTTACCATCTGTGTTACCAGCAAAGGCAGTTTGCATGGTAGAACCTACCGTTTGCAATGTTAAGCCCAAAGCCGACATTTTATCACGATCAACCTGAACATTAATTTCGGGAGTTCCTTTTTCTACAGATAATTTGATCTCCGTTGCACCTGGGATCGTTGCGAGTACTTTTTGGGCACCTTCTGCATATTTTAATGCACTATCCAGGTCAGAACCCATTACTACTAATTGTATCGGAGCATTTTCTGCAATACCCAAAATACTAATTGGTACAGTTTTAACCTTAGCACCTACCAATTCTTTAGCAAGTGCACGGCTCATTTTGGTTGCGAAAATGTCTGACGAGACACCCTCGCGCTCATTACGCTCAACCAGCTTTACATTGATTTCCGATTTATAGGCTGTTGCCTGAGTTCCACCGAAATCTCCACTGGCTTGACCAACAGTAGTAATTAGCTGAGTAATTTCCGGCTGTTTGTCCAAAAATGCTTCCGCTTTTTGTGTGTAAAAGTTAGTTTGTTCCAGAGGTGCATCTTTTGGCAATTCAATTTGAATTAAAAACTCACCTTTATCAGATTTAGGGAAAAACTCAGAACCAATAAAACCAGCTCCAGCTAACCACATTGCCCCTACAAACAGTACCACAACGGCTGCGATGGTGCGTCTTTTATGATTTAACGACCAGGTCAAGATGTTTGTAACCCATAATGTGAATTTTTTTAATTGTTTTTCAAACCAAAGGATAAAACGACCAAATATGTTTTTGCCTTCAATATGTTCTAATTTACCGTATCTAGAGAAAAGGAGAGGTACAATGGTAAATGAAGCAACCAACGAAAGTAATGTTGCAATAATTACAACCACACAGAACTGACGTAGAATGTTCGACACAAGACCTGTACTAATGGCGATAGGGAAAAACACAACCACAATTACCAGGGTAATGGATACAACTGTAAAACCAATTTCTCTTGTCGCATCAGAAGCTGCTCTTACTTTATTTTTACCCATCTCCATGTGTCGCTGGATGTTTTCCAGAACCACAATCGCGTCATCCACAAGGATACCTACCACGAGCGACAAACCTAATAATGACATCAGGTTCAAGGTAAAGCCAAATAAACTTATACCAATAAATGTTGCAATTAATGATGCCGGAATGGATACCATTACAATTAATGCATTACGTAAACTATGCAGGAAGAATAGCATTACAAATGCTACCAGTACAACTGCCAGAATTAAATCGTGAATAACGGCATCTGCAGATTCTAAAGTGAAGATGGAGCTGTCGTTAACAATTTTAATGTTGAGTTTATTAGCGGCGTATTCTACTTTTAATTTCTCTATAATTTTATGTACACCTTTACTTACTTCTACCGCATTTGCATCACTCTGTTTAATAATTTGGATGGCAATAGCACCTTTTCTATCAATACGAGCAAGCTTTTCGGTTTCTTTTTGAGAATCTTGTACATCGGCAACGTCACCCAAACGAATTTGAGCGCCAGCTTTTGATGTTGTTAAAACAAGGTTTCTTAACTCCTCAAGGTTTCTGTATTTTCCAGATAAACGGATCAAAACATCCTGATTCTCTGTTTTAACACTTCCGGTAGGGAAGTCTAAGTTTGAGCTTAAAATCATTTGTTGTACCTGAGGCACAGAAAGATTATAGCCCTGTAATTTATCTGCATCTAAAGAAACCTGGATTTCTCTTTCAGATCCACCAATTAGGTTAACCTGAGCAATCCCGCTTACTCTGGAAATAACCGGAGCAATCCTTTGGTCAATTAAATCATAAAAGCTAATATCATCCATATCTGCAGAGGCCGACATGGTGATAACCGGTAAATCATCTAATGAGAATTTACTTAATGAGGGTGTTTTCACATCCTCAGGTAAATCTGAAAGGATGGCATTTACCTTACGTTGAGCATCATTTAATGAAATATCAATGTTGGCTGCATCAGTTAAAGTAATCGTAACTGTTGATAAACTCTCAAATGATACCGAGTTTATTTTTTTGATATTTTCCATTGATGATACCGCATCCTCAATTTTCTTAGTTACGGTATTTTCTACCTCAGCGGGTGAAGCTCCAGGATAAATGGTTGAAATAGATACTACGTTGTTTGAGAATTTTGGTAATAACTCATAGCCCAACGAAAAGTAACTTAATAGCCCTAATAGAGTAAGTGCAGTAAATACTACAATTACCAGGGAGGGCCTTTTTATCGATATGTCTGTTATCTTCATTTTCTTTTTTTATTGCGTATTGCGACTGGCATATCGCGATCATTAACTGCCGGGATTGACCTATTTTACTATGCTGACAGGAGTACCTTCAGCCAAGTTAATCTGTCCGCTTGTAATTACAGTTTCTCCTTCGTTTAGTCCGTCAAGGATTTCAACAAAATCACCTAATATACGGCCAGCAACTACTTTACGAATTTTAGAAGTGTTATTTGATTTATCTAACATAAATACCTGGTTGCTACTTACACTACCCACAAAAGAAGTACGCGGGATTAAAATGCTTGGCGCTTGCTTAGGGAAGTTAAATACCGCTGTTCCATACATACCTGCTTTTAGGCTGTTTTTGGTATTGTTGTCTACTTCAATTTCAATCGGGAAGTTTAAAGTCGCATCAGCTTTTGCTGCAATGAATGTAACCTTGCCATTGAATTTTTCTGTTGGGAAAACAGAAGATTTGATGTCAATTTTATCACCGATTTTTAGATTAGCAACTTGGGATTCGTTAACGTTTACTCTTAACTTTAATTTAGAAACATCTACAATTTCAAATAACTGAGTTCCTTGTGTGTTTACAAACGCCCCAACTTCAATATATCTTTTATTAATTATACCATTGATAGGCGATTTAAGATTTGCATCGCTTACTTTGCGCTGTGAAGCTTGCAAGCGTAATTTTGCGTTTTGAGTTGTTAATTTAGCCTGATCTAACTGCTGTTGCGTTACACCACCAGTTTCGTAAGAACTTTTGTATCTGGCCTCATCTCTCAATGCATTTTGATAGTTTGCCTCTGCAGTTTCTTTGTCGGTATTGATAATTTCAGCGTCAACGCGAGCTAGAATTTGTCCTTTGGTTACACGATCACCTTCATCAACATAAATTTTGCTTACCCTGCCAGCATTTTCTGAAAGGAAGTTTAATTCTTGTTTAGGCACAAAGTTTCCATTGGCAGCAAAATCCAGATCAACTACTTTCTTATCTACATTTGCAATTCGAACAGCAACAGCACCACCGCCTTCTGCAATAAAGGCTGTTTTTGCTTCGTTTTTCTTCTTATTGTTGCTTAAAACATAAGCTATTGCGCCAAGGGCGACAACGATTATAACAATTATAATAATTACTCTTTTCATTTCTATTTTGCTAGCGATTTAATATTTCCGTTCGATTTGATTAATTGTATTTCGGCTATTTTGTAATTCAATAGCGCCTGGATGTAGCTGTTTTGAGCTTCAGTAAGTGAATTTTCTGTGTCCAGTAGATCAGTTAGGTTCGCCAAACCATTGTTGTAGTTGTTTTGCGTACTTCTGTAAATCTCATCTGCCAGTTCTGCATTTTTCTTTTGTGCATTAATTGTGTTTAAGTTATTGCGCAACTGAATTTTAGCATTCTCATAAGCCAAGTTTAATGAGTTTGTTGACTCTCTTCTGTCCTCTTTTGCTTTCTTAATATCTACGTCGGCCTGGCGTACCTTTGAACGAGTCAGGAATCCGTTGAAAATTGGTATTTTTAAGGTTAGACCCACAGCTGAGGAACCGTAACCAATAGCCTTACTGCTTGTCTTTAAGAAGTCGAAACCTTGATTTTGACTGGAGTAAGTGTAGTTTCCACTTAAAGATAAGTTAGGATAATACTCTGCTACATAAGCCTTACGCTGCAGCGATAAAAGTTTGTCCTGAATATCCAAAAGTTTAATTTCTGTTCTGTTGTCTAAAGAAATAGAATCTGCAAGTTCAGGTAATTGGGTTACTTCAGTAAGTTCTGTTTTAGGCAATGTAATGCTGGTGCTTACTGGCATTCCCATTGAAAATTTCAACTGGTTTTCCAATTGTGTAATAGCATTTAAAGTTTGCGAACGCTGTGTTTCCAAATTGGTAAGGTTAACCTTGATACGATCAACGTCAATTTTTTTAGCCAAACCATTTTTGTGCTGATTGGAAATGATATTTTCAATAACTTTTACATTCTTAATGTTGGTGTCGATTACATTCATTTGCTGTCTGTTTACCAACACCTGATAATAATTGCCTGCAACTAATTCTATTAACTGCTCTTCTGTAAGCTGGGCAGTAAGGTTATAATACTCCTCACTGGATCTTGCAGCCTGTAAGCCTGTAAAAACCTGTTGATTGAATAGTTGTTGTGAAAGTTGGACTCCCGCAGATGAATTCCATTTTTGACCGAATTTAAGCGTCTGTAATTGTCCTCCAAAATCAACCACCTGCTGGCCGATTATAGGATTGTAAGTTAAGCCTGTATTACCTGTAATTTGTGGTAAAGCCTGAGCCCTAACTTCCTGGGTTTTATATTTTCCCCCATCAATATCAAGTTTTGCTTTTCGCACATTTGCGCTATTCTGGATGGCGTAATTTAACGCATCTTTTAAGCTAAGCGTTTGTTGTGCACTAACCGTATTTGATAATACCAAACCCAGTAATAATAGTGGGATTGTTTTTATCTGTTTAATAATAGTGTTCATATAATATAATTAGTCGTCTGTTTATTTTAATCCTTTAAGGAAGATATTCGAGAGGTTTATTTGTTTTTCAAGCATTGCCTTCATTTCTTTTTTACTTGGGAACAGCTCCTTGTTGCCATGTAAAATACATAGAGAGGTTATTCCTGCTAAACTCTCAAGATACAATTCTGCAATTTTGTCAGCATCGTCTTTGGCAAGTTCCCCTCTGTCCATTGCTGCTCTGAAGATATCGGCATGGAAATGTTCATTTTTCAATTTCATTTTCATGAAATGTTCTCTTAATTCATCAGAATTTAAGGATGAATCCGGGCTGCCTCCAGATAAGTGAAGCATATAGTATTTCTGAAAGAAGCGGTGTTTAACTTCAATAAAGCCAGTTAAGCGTTCTTCAATAGACATCTCGGTTGATTTGTCTTTTTCGATAATTTCAAAATAATCAGAGAATATCTTATCAATAACACCAAATACCAAACTGTTTTTATCTGGGAAATAATAGTATAATGAAGGTTTTGATACTGATAGATCCTCAGCGATCTCATTCATCGTGGTTTTGTTAATACCATAGTGAATAAAACGTTTAATAGCCCCCTCAATTATAGCATCCCTTTTTTTATCAATTTCTACCATTTTACTTTTCTACTTTTTGACTTTTTTAATTCAACAGTCAAAAATACTGCCATTATTTTACTTGAAGAATTTTAGCGTTAAAATCTCATTAAACTGACAAAATGATGACAAAAAGAGGATGGTCTATAAAGAAAGCTGTGGTTGACAGTCTTTTACAGATGTAAGAATTGTGATGTGAAGATGGAGGTTGTCAGGTTATTTGGCCTTTAAACCAGCCAGAAAAATCTCTGCAAGCATTTTCTCTTTTGCAAAAATTTGCTTGAACTGCTCTTTTCCGGGGAACATAATTTTATCTCTGCTCAGAATATTAAAGTGGATTCCCGACAGTGCATCGATAAATATATCAGTAGCTAATTTAGGATCTTCCATCGCTAATTCACCGCTCGCTATTCCTCTGCTAAAAAGAGAGCCGATGATAATTGCCTCGAAGGTTCGGGCCCTTTGGAATTTTTCATAAAGACCTTCTGGTAGTTCTGTGCTGATTACCTGATTCGACTCAAATAAATTATAGTATTTCTGAATGTAAGCCTGACGTTTTTGAAGTAATTTAAGGACACCCTCGGTAGCAGTTGTGGTTTTATCAATAGACTTAACAAGGTCTCTGCTCATGATTTGCATAAGGTGTTCGATAGAGCTTACGTACAAGCTTAACTTATCAGGAAAATAATAATAAAGAAGAGCTTTTGAAAAAGAAATGTCTTTGGCAATTTCTGTCATTGTGGTTTTTGATAATCCGTAATGAGCAAACCTTTTTAACGCAGCTTCAATAATTAAAATTCTTTTCTTATCCTGATTTTCCATACAAATATTAGTGTTCTCCCTTACTGTTCTTGAACTTACCTCAACGCCCTATAATCGTATAATGTGCCTGTTGCGGTAAAATTTCATGAAAAATAGTCAAAATTTTTAAATATTGATTTTAACATGTTTATTACAGGGCTTATCAATTACATTTGTAGTGTTTACTTAATCTGTTGAAACCTGTATGTTGGACGTGCAAAAGAATAAATCATTAAAACCTTACAATACATTTAGTATATCTGTAGATGCAAACTATTTTGCCGAAATCCTTTCTGAACAAGACCTTAAGGATGTATTGAAATCGGAGCTTATTAAGCAGCAGAATTTATTGGTTTTAGGTGGGGGGAGCAATGTATTGTTTACAAAAGATTTTAATGGCCTGGTAGTTAAAATTAGTATACCGGGGATTTCAAGTGTTGAAGAGGGGGATGATATTATTGTGACCGCTGGGGCAGGAGTAGTTTGGAATGATCTTGTAAAGTACTGTGTTTTAAATGGTTTTGCTGGTATAGAAAACCTTAGCCTTATTCCGGGAACTGTGGGAGCATCGCCGATACAAAACATAGGTGCTTACGGAGTAGAGTTAAAAGATGTTTTTAAATCTTGTGTGGCTTATGAAATAACTACCTCTGAAAAGAGGATCTTCAATTTTGAAGATTGTCATTTTGGATATAGGGATAGTGTTTTTAAAAATGAACTGAAAGGTCAGTATATAATTACATCTGTTAGTTTTAGATTAACTAAATCTGCAAAGATTAATACCCAATATGGAGCTATACAGGAAGAGTTAAATCGTAAAGGCATTGCTGTTCCCACAATTGCAGATATTTCAAATGTTGTTTCTGAAATAAGGGTTGCCAAGCTGCCTGATCCTTCTACAATTGGTAATGCCGGAAGCTTCTTTAAAAACCCGGTTATTACCTGGGTTGAATTTGAAAAAGTTAAATCTGAACATCCGAATGTGGTTCATTATCCGGCTCCAGATGGTAAAATAAAACTTGCAGCAGGCTGGTTAATAGAACAATGTGGATTTAAGGGGATTGTTGTAGGACAAACAGGAACATGGAAGAATCAGGCATTGGTTTTGGTTAATCATGGCGCTGCTACCGGGACGGAAGTGTATAGTTTTTCAGAACAAATTATAAATGATGTGAATGCCAAGTTTGGCGTTCAATTAGAAAGAGAAGTAAATATTCTGTGACAACGTTCCATTCGATACTGTAGGCATCGAAAATTAATTTCATAACATGGATATCTATTTTTTGGTACATATGTTGTATATGTTTTGGAGAGTAAGATTAAACAAACTGGTGAGCGCCACTCATAAAACTCTGTTTGTTTGCTTTTTTAACCCAAAACTTAAAACATTATGACAAAAAATGAATTCAACCTCAAATTAAATGACCACTCGGTCTCTTTACAGTCATTCGCTTTAAATTTTACAAAAGATATTGAAGATGCAAACGACTTGGTGCAGGATACTATGTTGAAGGCTGTAACTTACTATAGTAAGTTTAAAGAAGGAACAAACCTTAAAGGATGGTTGTTTACCATTATGAAAAACACCTTTATTAATAATTATCGCCGTTTGGTAAAAACAAACGCATTAATTACGAAATCGGATGATATTTCTTCGGCAAATCTTCATTACAGCGCTTCTAGAAATACCAGCGACAGTAAGTTTGTAATAGGCGACATTAATAAAGCTTTGGCTACTTTGCAACCAGAATATCATATTCCATTTGTTAAGTATTTTGAGGGATATAAATACCATGAAATTGCTGAAATGCTGAATATTCCAATTGGTACAGTAAAAACAAGAATACACGTTGCCCGTCAGATTTTAAAGAAATATTTAAAAACCTATTCTAAGGACGTACTTGGAGCAGAGATTGTTTAAAAATTTAATCCATAAAAAAGGGGCGCATTTATGCCACGAATGGTCGGAAGATTAACTCTTCCGACTTTTTTTTATTTTTAGGCAAGCTTAATTTTGTTTCAACTATCTGATTATCAACTATTTATTTGCAATTCTCGTTGGTTTTAAGTATATTAAATGCTGTAAATCAATAAGATATGGCTATTTTTAAAGATCATAATATCACTGTAAAACAACTCTTGGGCTTCATTCCCGAAGCGCTGATCGCAAATTTGTCGCTTACTACCAAGATCGATCATTACGCAAAGGTTTTGCATGGTAATAAGCTGTTTTATTTATTGCTTTATGGGATTTTGGACAATGATAGGCTAAGCCAGCGAAGCC
>Ga0307412_10000112_pt1 | contig 63220 bp, 98 predicted proteins | sample DK1Cmetagenome_3_FD_203823 | JGI IMG/M metagenome (GOLD analysis project Ga0307412, IMG submission 203823) | Maize rhizosphere microbial communities from greenhouse at UC Davis, California, United States - DK15-C-1 | ecosystem: Host-associated > Plants > Roots > Rhizosphere > Soil | place: USA...
CGTAATCCGGCTCGTACTCGTGTGGCGCCATCAGCCACGCGTAGCTCATTCCGCCACCTCAATCCGCACGGGTGGGTGACCGGTGCCGACCACGTGAAGGAAGATGTTGGCGCCATCGTAGATGGCGAACCGCTCCGCATCCGAGAACGTCCATTCAGTCACCATCACGGGCGTGCCCTCGCCACCAACAGAACAATGCTGAAGTTCATCTCTCAACGGCAGGCCTATGTAGCCTTGGCTCTCACCAAGGGTGCGCGTTGCGCCGGCAATCTTGACGATGTTCATACCCGCACCACCTTCTCTTCCCGGATCTCAAAGCCCGGAATTGAGCGTTTACCTATCGAAACATCGACACGAGCGAGTTCTTCGCAAAGCTGACGGAAGGCCTCGGTTTCGAGTGGGTAATAGTGGTCGAGGGCCGCCACTTCATCGGTCATCACCGCCACCCATCTGCTGCTTAGGCCCGTTCCGGTAGTTGCTGCCTTGTCAGCACGTTTAGCAAAGCGCTCAACCTGCTTAGCCTCGGCCAGCAGTTCCTCGGCCTTCTCCCGCTGTTCGAGGTTGCCCGACGACGCGCGAATAGCGGCCTGCGCCTCAGCGGCGATGCGGTCCGCCTCAATCTTGGCGGCCGCGGCAATGGCGGCCTTCTCCGCTGCCACACGAGTGCGCCAGGGCAGCAAGAGGGCGGCGAGCGCTTCCTTGCCGAGCACAACCTTGCCCTTTACAGACTTGGTATTGGAGATAAGTGGCGCATAGCGGGCTTGTACCTCTGCCTTGCCGGCGTCGAACGGCTCATTCTCCTTTATGCGCGCGTCGTCTGCGCGCTTTCCTGCATCATGAAGCATTTCGTGCAGCTTCTCGATGACGTCGTGCATTTCTTGACTGGCGATCGGCTCTCCGTCCGCCCAGTTCTTGGCCTCGTCGTACAGGTCTTCGATCTCGGTTTTGATGAGGTCGAAGGGTGTCGGTGCGTTATCGTTGTCGGCGGGTGGCTGATTGTGGGTCTTGGGCGGGTTGATGATTGGTGCGGTGTTCATGCTGCTTTCCTCCGGTTGTCGTTTGCGGCTTTGAGACCGTCGACTGCATGTGCCTGCGCCAGCCGAATTGCGTCATGTCGGACGATGATGTATCCGGCAGCCTTCAACGCCTCGACGACTGCCTTTGCCGTATAGCTGTCTGTAACCTGCGTAAGTGCGTTCATTGGACTCATGGTACGCTCCTCAAAATGGGATACAGTCGTCTAGAATCTCTGCCATTCCAGGCGAGTAATTGTCGTTATTGGCCTCTGGAACGCTGTCATTAGCTGGCGAGCCGCCTACTTTCTGCGACTTCACATTCCAGAACTTGCCGTTGGGCTCGACGCAGATCTCTGTCGTTTCCAGCAGTTCGTTCTGGCGCTCCAGCCACTCCATTACGGATGACGGGAACGGCCTGTTGCCACCATGCTCTAGCCAGTAGCGGTCAGCTTTGGTCTTGGCGAAGCCGGTATGCTGAGGGCACATCCACGAATTGATAGCCGTGTAGCCGACCATGTAGCTGATCTTCACGGATGGCGGCTTGGTGTCGTCCTTTGCCTCATGAAACCGGAACGACCGCGACTTGACCGGTCGCCAGTCTGGTGCGGCCGTCGAGAGAATGGGCACGTCTGCCGCATGGCTTGTAATCTTGACATCTTCAGATGGCGGGAAGTCGTAGCCGCACGCCGGACACTTCATCACGCTAATATGTACGAGCTCGCCGCAACCGTGTTCATCCTGCGGGCACTGCTTTACTGGCGCCGTGCCGTCACCTTTGCCTGGAGTCTTAGGCTGCGCGCGATCGACCGGGCCGTGGTAAGAAACGTTCTTTGCGTAATCTAGATATAGGCAATTCGGCTTAGGTCCGCCAGCTATAGCTTCGCGACGTTCTTCTGCAGTCGCCTCATCGGGATTGAAACCAGCTCGATAAACAGGTCGTGTGCCACGGCCAGCCTTCTGGACGTACCTGCTTGTCGACTTGGTGGGTGCCAAATCTGCAATCAGATCGATGCCGGGAATGTTGGTTCCTACCGTCAACACGGCATCATTGGTGACCCCCCACAGGCGGCCAGCCTTGAAGTCGGCAAGGATCTTCCGACGTTCTCCCCTGGGCGTTCCACCATGCACGGTCTCGCAAGACCGACCATGCCTGCGAACCTCATCCCTGACGTGGTCGGCGTGGTCTACGCCAGAACAAAAGAACAAGGCGGTTCGCCGGTTCTGCCCATATGCCATGGCTTCGGCCACCGCTTGGCGCGTGACTTCTTCCTTGTCGACGGCAAGAGCGAGTGCACCCTTCTTGTAGTCGCCGCCCAGCGATCCAACGCCACTCAGATCAAAACTGGTAGCCATACCTTTCGATGACAGCGGCGCAAGGTAGCCGTCCTCAACACCCTGCGCGATGCCATAGGTGTAGACCACGCGGTCGAACATCTTGTCGTCGCCTTCATCAAGGCGGCCGCTGTCAAGCCGGTATGGCGTGGCGGTGAAGCCAACGATCTTCATGTCTGGATTGATGGCCAGAAGATCGCGGATCAGCCGACCATACATCGTTGCCGCGTCGGACGGCACAAGATGGACTTCGTCAATTTCCAGAACATCGATGCTGCCTATTTCGGCCGCCTTGTTGTGAACAGTCTGGATCTGCGCGAAAATTATTTGGAAGTGGGCATCACGACGACCGAGTGAAGCTGCGTAGATGCCGGCCGGCGCAAATGGCCAAACATTTACCAACTCACCGAAATTGCCCTCCACCAGCTCCTCACGATGGGCAATGTTCATCACGCGCAAGCTAGGCCAGCCAGTGATTAATTCATGTGTCAGCGTCGCCATGGTGATCGACTTGCCGGTGCCTGTGGCCATATCGACAAGCGGGTGTCCGGCTTCCTCACGCCAGTAGTCGAAAATGGCGTCGATCGCCTCGCGCTGATAATACCTGAGCGCCATTACGCAGCCACCCGCCTCAAACGAGCCCGCTCACGGTCCGTAATCTGGCGCACGCGCTCGCGGCTGACGCCAATCTCTCGCCCTACTTCCTCAAGCGAACAGCCCATGCCAACACGCAACAGCGCCATGCCATCACGACCTTTCAGGCGCGCAAGAGTGTCCATTGCGGCCAGCGTCTTCTCTTGATCGGCCGCAACGCCAATGCGGTTGCTGTATTTGCCCTTGTCGTCGTAGACGGTAGTGACCTGTTTTTTGTTGCGCTGGTTGGCGGCAACGGCACGCATCTGCCAGCGCAGCCAGCTTTGAAAGCCGCTGCCAGGCTCGTAGGTTTCGCCACGGAAGTTCTGCCAGTGTGCAAGGGCGTAAAGAATGACGTCTTGCACTAGATCCTCACGCTTGCCTGGCGGGACATAGTGCTGAGAGCGAACGCACAGCATGCCGTGGTAGGCGAGCACGGCTGCGTCGAATGACGCTGGTCTTGGAGTGTTGTCGTTGTCAGGTAGCATCATTTGCCGCTCCATCAATCCAAAGCTCACCTGTTGGCGTGCGATACGTAATTTCTTCGGCTGCCTCGTCGACTTCCACTTGCTCGTAACCAACAAGCAGTGCAGGTATGTAAAGCATTGCCGGACATCCGGCTTCTTGCTCAGGCAAGGACAGTGGCTTCGACCACCGGGCACAATCCCATCCGGCGTTGCCGTCCATAAGAGGCGTCGAATGCAAGCAAGTACGGCAATGCGACCTGGCTCGTACTTCGCCCCAGCACACTTCTTTCTGGCGGCAGAAGAGCCCGCGAAAGTCGTCACGCTTGCTACACAACCGCGACGGTGGCTCCGGCATGTTGATGATACGTTCGATCCTGGCCACGGCACGCATAGCAAAGACCGGGTCGTACTCTACGCGCTCGAGGTGCAGGTCTTCATCGTCCTTGCCGCTCATCATGTACATCACGCGCGTGAGCCCAAGGCCCCACATGTAAAACTGGAACGTGGCGTAGTGCTTGGGGTTGGCAAGCTTGACGCCCTTCTTTTTCATCGCCTGAAAGTCGGAGTCCTTGGAGGACTTGCACTCGATTAGATGTTCAGTCTTGGGTGCCTCCGGCAGACCAAACGTGCGCCCGTCGATTTTGCCCCGGAGGTGCCCGCCTGCCGCCCGTACTCGCTCTTGCTGGCCCGTGACTTCGCAGCCGATTAGCCGGATGAGATCAAGCAGCCGCTCTTCTTCAATGTTGCCGCGCTCAAAGATGCGTCGCTTGCGCCAAGTTATTTCTTCCGGCACGGACGCGCGCCGGAAGGCTAGCCAGATCTGTCGATCGCACTCCAAGCCGATGTCGCCAGCTGGTACGCCCACCGATTCCCAATCGTCATGGCCGGCTTCCAGGGCCTGCTGAATGGCAAGGAGGGTTGATGGCGTGGGGCGCGGGATGATGGGCATTTTAGTTACCACCAAGCTCTGTGACACCGGATTGGTTTAAGTGTGCAACGTCCTTCTTCGTTCGCGCCGCTGCGAACTTGGCGCGCCAGTTCCATGGCTCTTTTCGCTGTTCGAAACCCATCACAACCGGTTTTGTGCATGAGGGGCAATTGGTCGTCAGGTGTTCACCTTCTCGCGCGTAACCGTCAGATCCGATCGACAGCCACCCCCCAAAAGGATAGTGCAACAGAAGGTCGTCGACTGTGACTGTGGCGCCGCTCAAGTCGCCACCGCAGTGCGGGCAGTTCGGAATGGTGTCCGCGTCGACAATTGTGATTTTAGGGCGCCCCATCCCGCTCACGTCCTCATCGGCATGAGAACCATAAGCAACCCGTCTGCCTTTTCGGACGTGAACAGCGCAGGTGCACCGCCGTCAGCGAGCGCCAGGCGAAGTTCACCAGCGGGGAACTGTCCAATCAATTCCGATAGGTATGCGTTGTTGAAGCCAATCTCGATTTCGTCTTTTGCGTAAGACACGACCACGTCCTCCGCTGCGCTGCCGTTCTCGGGACTGTTTACGGCTAGCGTTACTTGGTCGTTGGCGAACGACAGCTTGACTGCGCGTCCGCGCTCCGAAGAAACAACCGATACGCGCTCGACTGCGGCTCTCAGGGCCGCACTATCGAAATTGATAATCTTGTCGTTTCCCGTTGGCAGGATGCGCTTGTAGTCGGGGAACGTGCCGTCAATCAGCTTGCTGGTGATCGTGGTGCCGTTGCCGGTAAAGCGGATCCGCGTATCGCTGATGGCTACGCTGATGATGCCTGAAATTGTCAGGTCGACCATTTTGCGAGGTACGATGATGGCAGGAATCTCGGGGACTTCATTGCCGATGTTGCGCCCGAGGCGATGCCCGTCCGTAGCCACGGCAACAAGCTTGCCGTCATCGACATGCAGGAAGATGCCATTGAGGTAATAGCGGGTCTCTTCCGTGCTGATGGCGAATTTGACAGGCGCAAAGAGAGCCGCCAGGTCGTACTCGAATTCCGCCGTATAGTTCGACTGATTGAATTCGGGGAAGTCCTCGATCGGCAGAACCTGCAGCGTAAACCGCGAACGTCCTGCCTTTACGGTAAGCACGTCGTTGCTGTGGGTGAATTCAATCGTAGCGTCTGCCGGAAGTTTCTTGGCGATTCCTTCGATTAGCTTCGCATCGACACACACAGCAATGTCGCCTTCGCAAGGCGCAGAAGCCGTGATCTCGACATCGAGATTGGTCGCCGTTGCGGTAAGCATGTTGCCGGCGGCCAGAAGGCGCACCGTCCCGAGAATGGGGATTGTCTGGCGGGCCTCTACGGCCTTGGTGATGCTGGCCAACAGGCGCGACAATGCATTGCGTTCGATTTTCAACGCGATATCTCCTCGGATGTGGGAAAGTTGGCGGGCCGAAGCCCGCCGAAGTGGTTAGTTCCGGTTGGTCGTCAGTTCATTCGCATCACCACGAAAATCCACGTCAGGGATGATCGTTTGCGGCTTGAAGATCACTCGGTAGTGGTACACGCTGACGTCTGCGCCTTCCAACTGCTCCGCGAAATAGGTCACGTTGTCTGACAGGCCCAGGAAGTGCTTCTTAAAGGCGTTGGGTCCCGTCTTGCAGGTGACAGACAGTTGGCCCGCACTGTCGAAGTTCCCGAGTGAACATCGCCCTTCGACAGACAGAATGTAGGCGCCTGTGATGCCGTTGTAGAACACAATGCGGCGGTTGATTTCGAAGTTGTCAGCCGCCTTGGAGATGTTGTGCGATGCAACGTCAGCGTCAGAGGAGCAGCCCGCCACGGCTGCTAGAGCCAACAGACAGGCGGCGATGATTGAGCGCGACGCCATCACTTCTTACCCCACGGAGTCTTACGCTCGCCGCCCGCAGCAGCGGCCGTATTCTGGTTAGCGGCAGGCTTGTGGTTATTATTGGCAGCAGCTGGCTTCGGCTTCACGCCACCCGTGCCGTCGCCAATGATGCCAAGCTCGGGAACCGGTTCCTTGGCGGCAGCGTCGGTGTAGTAGAAATGATTGATCTGGTTCTTGTCCTTGTAGAAGCCGCCCTCAGGCTTCTCGTTGCCAGGCTGAATGGTGAGTTCCACAACGAACGTCTTGAACAGCAGATCATCGGTGTCAGTGTCAGCATTGACGTTGACATCAACGGCGCGTGCAAACCTGTCAAACATCGGCTTTCCGTATTTGTATGCGCCGTGCTTGAAGCCGTCGCTGTGCACGATGGTCCAGTAGGCCCAGAACTTACGGCCCTTGAACTCCTCCGGCTCCACTACTTCGAATGTTATGGCGGCTTGCGTGCCCTTGCCGTCAGTGGTTTTGGGCAGTTCAATTGCCTCTGCCTGGATGCGAGCGTACATGTGGGGCAGAATGCCACCGCCGCCCTGCTTGTCAGTATTTTCGATGTCTACTTCGTACTCAAAGCCAATACGGGCCATGCTGTATTCCTTGTGGTTGGTGGTTAGAGAAGTCGCCCTTTGCTCTGGGCAAACTTGATGGGGTCTTTGTCGGCTTTATGCAGATTGCGTGGCGGGCAAAGCACTTGCAGGTTTGAAGGCCAGTTTGTTCCACCCCGAGCAAGCGGCACGACGTGGTCGACATGCCTATTGGTTAGTCTTCTGATTGAGGTTCCGCATTCTGCGCATTTGAACTTTTGGCGTTTGATGATTGCCGCCACATCTTCCTTCGTGTGCGCGCCCTCCGCACCGCGCTTTCGCGACCTCCTGTTTCTGTCCGACACCAAGCGGATCTCACGTGCTCTTTCGGGATTTTCCGTCAGCCATCGTTTGGCTCTAGCTACGTTGTTCGCTGACACTTCCGGCTTCGCATTAGATCGCCTGGAATATTCCTTCTTCAGTGCGGGATTTCTCTCTACCCAAGCGCGTACACTGACCAATCGGCTTTGCGCTTCCTTCTCTGGGTTTGCCTCTCGCCATCGAATTCGGTGCTCATATTGACACTGTGCACACTGGCCGGTGCTGGTGTACCTCTTGGAGATGTGCCCCTGACCGCATGGTTCACCAGTGAAGAAGTGCTTGGACCCGCTTGCCTTCGCTGCATCACGTGACGCAGGCAGGTTGTCGTTTTCGGCAAGCAACGCCTAAGCCGCCACGCCCGTGGGCTCTGGGAAGTATTTCGACAGTTCGGCGTAACCCTGCCCTCGTTTGTAAACGAACGATTCGGGCGTGAGATATCGTGACTTTGCGACGAAGCCAGCCGCCTCCGTGAGGTGGATAATCCTCTCCTTGCCTCCTTCGGCGTGCGCAACCTCTTTCTTGGGCGCAACCTCCTTTGTCTTGATCGAGACGCGGTAATTGATGAACGCGACGATGTCCGACTGCTCGCGGACGAGTGCGGCCGCCCTCTTGTGTAGCTTCACCTGATATCGGGCGTAGGGGTCCGTAATCGGAGAGTCGAAACGGACGATCTCCGGGTGAGCCAGTAGAACAACCGCGACGCCACGTTCAGCAAGGGCGCGGCATGCGCCCATGAACTCATTCCACTCGACGTCAGCTTCGACGTATCCACGACCGAACGAAGTCGGCGAGCCCTTGTCGTTGCTGTCGATCGATGTTGCGCCAATGCGGACGCAGGTTTCAGCATGCATGAGCGGCTCTAGCCCATCCAGGCTATCGACGATAACCGTCTTGAACTCGTGATCCTCCGTGAGGAGTTCGCCAAACACACCCTTCAGGTCGTTGAAGGTTTCGATTATGCCGGGCGTGGGCAAGTCGATGCCTTCAGGAGTGCGCTCGCCCGCCGTGGGGACGTAGAGAGCATCTGGAAACTCTGCGGCCAGACTTGTCTTGCCAACGCCGTCCACGCCATAGATCAGGATGATGGGCGGGTTGGTGCTTTTCGAGGATCGAAGTGATGAAAGCGAGATTGCCAAAAGTAATCTCCTAGAAAAGGAATTTGATTGCCGCGATTACGGAGAGCAGGCCGACCGTTGACCAGAAGGCCCACTCCATCGGATCCGGGGCGGTCACCCGAGAACCCACCCAAAGAACAGGATCGGCAACGCCACCAGAACGATGGTGATGGCAACTGCCAGCCCCTTGTTTGCGGGCGGCGCCTGTTTGTCGTTGTCTTCCTCGTAGGCGTAGTCGAGCGGTGCGGTCATCACCAAACCCCAAACCAGATGCCCCAGCCGTGAACCACGGCAACGGGTGCAAAGATTGCTCCGGCGATTAGGAAGCCGTAGGCCTCAGTGGTGAAGCACACGTAGACGTGCGTGAACCACGCGGGGATGGATGACAAAGCCAAGATGACAAAGGGCAATGCGCACCCAAGACCGACAAACGGGTTCATGCCGCCCTCCCTGCGCGAGGTGCAGAGTGGAACGAGACGGGTGCGCCAGACACGTGACGACCGTCGACAATGCGGGCGGTGGAGCGCGCCAACGCCTTCTGGTTGGCGGTGCGGTATGGTTTGCGATTCTGCATGTCGAGCTTGCCGGTCCGCGTGTAGGCGGTGGCGTAGGCTGCTGGATTGGCCATGAGTCCTCCTGACCGCTGTGCGCCAGCACAGCAGTGTTGGTTGTGGTGAGGGGTGGTTGATGGGGTTAGGCGGCTGCTTTCATGAAATCAGCGACGATTCGGTAGGCTCCAGAGCCGGCGACACCCAGATTGCGCAACTCTGTGAGCGCCCCAAAGAAACGACCATCTGCCGCCAGCCGCTGCCACTCGTGCTGGTAGGTCGGCTTGGCCACCTGCCGCGTGTCAACGAGCTCGTAGACGCCAAACTCCTTGCCGGGATACTTGCGCGCAAGGCGGTCAGCCTCGTTGCATGCCGCGCCACGTGAAGGATGCACATGTGGTCGATCGGCTGGCTTGGGCTGGCCGTTCTCGATCAGAGCGACGATGGCAGGGGTGGAGGTGGCAACTGGGGTGGCAGACGCGGCAACCATGGTCTCGTCTGTGTCATGGCAGACGCGGTACCACGTGTCCTTATAGTTGACGGCGTAACCGCCTTCGGGCTTGACGCTTTCGACAACGCCGACACCAGCTTCCGGAACCTGGGTATTGCGAACGAGATCGCCCACCTTGAACTTGGGTTGATCGGCCAGTTCGAACTCGTGCGCCTTCCAGCCACGTGTGCTGCCTGGACCTCCAACAACCCATTCGGCGGTATAGTTATTGTCGTTAATGACTTCCGTGATCCGCAAGCGCTGGTGGGTCAGGCCGTTTCCGGTACGCTTCACAATATCCCCTACCTTGAACTTCGTCTCTGCCTTTCCTGCCGGCCCGTACTCGTCGCGCAGATTGTCGACCTGGGCAGCGGCGCAGGACGAAGTCCATTCTGCGACGAGGTCGGAATTCGTCTCCATGCCAAGGTAGTTCTTCCCTTCGGCATTCCACAGAAGACCAGTGCCCGCACCACTGGAAACATGGAAGCGCCACTCGGCATTGAACCAGTCGTCACGCATCGGCCCGACCTTCCGGCCGTCGCGCGTCCTGTAGAACTTGCCGGCTTCGATCTTCAGTGGAGCCGCGGGCAACATCTCAAGCTCGCTGGCGCAAAAGGACAGAGACCCACCGCCATAGTTGTCGAGACGAACATCCCATTCGCCGCGCCGTTGAACAGCGGCGCCGACGATGGTCCCCAACATCTGATTGGGCTTGAGCGTGTATGGGCTCATGAGTACTCCGACTCGATCGCCGATATTCAGTGCGGCGGGGAGCAGATACAGTTCCTCGGCAGCCCAGATGAAACACTTCAGATCGTTAGTGTCGGCATCCCACTTGACGCTGTAGCGCGTGCCATTGAAGCCGCTGATCGTGCCAGGATTATCCTCCGGATCCAAGCAAGCGCCCTGTACGCGGTCGCCGATCTTGAATGTGGGCTGCTCTACTAGCGAGAATCTCCACTCGAACATGCTCGCGCCTTTTCCTGCACAACGGACTAGGTCGGCGCTGATGCTTTCAACCGTAAGAATTTCACCGACGCTGTAATCCCACCGTGCACCGCTATTGTCATCGCAACGAACCCTATCACCCACCTTGAACTTTGCCGTACTTACGTGCATATTCATGCGGCCCTCCTTACGGCGCTCAGCGCCACAACATTTGTCTCTTGATCACCGAACGCCAATTCGGCTTCTGTAAATTCTCGCTCCTGCGGGCTGCCACCCGCAAAAAACCTAACCGTGTAGCGGTCGGCGTCTCCGGCATAGAGCCGCTGCCCGACCACCAAGCCGACAATATCCGTACCGCGGATGGTGCACTTCCCGCCGATCATTCCGTCTCCTCAAGTTTGTCTGCAGAAAACCACTCCCTGGCGCGCTCTCCGTCCCGATCGACGTACTCAATGAGGTAGTCGTCACCGGAGCGAGCCACTATTCGACCCTCGATCGCCACCCGTACGTGGCAAGCCAAGGGGAACTCGTTCTCAGGTGCCTTCATGCCAGCGCACCGTGAAGCGCCGTAATGCGCGGCATGGAAATTGGGCGCATACCGGAGGCCGAACTACAGCCGCCGTTGTGTGCGTGGTACTTGATGACCGTGCGGCCAGTCGCTTCAATCGGCGAGAAGACAATGTCGCCGGCACATTTGTAGGCGTACGCAAGGGAAATCTTCAGGCTGTCTGAAATTTCGCGCATAGATGTCCCACCGGCTCGCAAGGCGCGAGCCCGCTCTTTCATATTCATGACGCGGTTCCTTGAGTTAAGGGGCAAGAGCGAGCGAGATAAGCGCCGACTCGTTAACTACATCAAATGGAATATGCCGATTCGCCTTTTTTGTCAACCATACATATGCCATAGCGCCTTTGACCTATTGCCAATTAAGGCGTATTCGCCTACCTCTACAACCGGGCGGGAGACGACGAACATGGGGAATTTCAGATGCAAGACCTAGCCGACAAGATAAAGAAGCTGCGGAAATCCCTAGGCCTGAACCAAGATCAGCTCGCGGCGCGGATTGGCCTGGATGTTCAATCTACGGTTTCAAAGTGGGAGCGTGGAAAACAGCGTCCCAATGCCGAATATACAGCCAAGTTGGCCGAGCTTGCCGGTGAGACGATGGGGCAATTTATCGGCGCAGAGCCCCTTAAGAAGAATGACGCAGCAGTAAGGAATTATCGAGTAGTGGGTGAACTGCAAGCCGGGGCGTGGAAAGAGTCGCTGGAGTGGGATTTCGAAGATCAGTACGAAATTCCCTGCTATGTCGGTCCGAATATGCCAAATTATCCGCTTAAGGGCTTCGTTGTTCGCGGCCCGTCAATGAACAAGCTCTACCCGGAGGGCGCAATCGTCTTTGCGGCTGCCACCATATCAAACGGCCTGACACCCAAGAGCGGCAACAAGGTAATTGTCAGCCGGCGCGATCAAAATGGACTCTATGAGTCTACAATCAAAGAGTTTGTGGTGGAACCGGACGGCTCGAAATGGCTCTGGCCAAGATCCTACGATCCTGAGCACCAGGCGCCCGTTGAATACAACAATGGCCGCGCTGAAGAGGTGACCATTACCGGCATTATCATGGCGTCCTTCATCGTCGAGGCAATGAGAGGATAGCCTACCCACAGATGGAGCCTAAAAGATGCGCTTGGCCAAATAGGCTATAGCGCATTTTTTATTTGACTAAAAAGGCGAAACGGCATATTTGGTGAACCAACGAATAGGCGAATCGGAATACGGAGAGCGTCATGATCGTAGTCACCGGCATAAACAATCGTCCACGCGCTGCCGCTCCTGCGGTGACGTTGCTGCAATCCGCTGTTTCTGGCGCCGCCATGGCCGTCTTTGTAATCAGCGGCCTGCTGCTGATCGTCGCTGCATCATGACCATTCTGTACTGGTCCCTTGCCGTCCTATTGGCTGGTGAGGTCGTCACTTTTTTCGCGCTCATCCTGAAGCGCTAATCACGTGGAGAACCCGAACATGCTGACTCTTGAACGCGCTATGGCCGATGGCATTACCTCGCAGAGCCTTCTTGATGTAGCCGCTTGGAACGATGCCGAAACACATCGCGGACCCGGCGCAAAGCGTCGCCGTAATCGCGAGCAGGCCGAGCATCTTCGCACTATTGCTCGTCAGGTGGCTGGCATGTCTTCGCACCGTGCGGTCTATAAGGAAGCGGCGTGATGAGTGGATTTGTAAACCGCCCCTTGTTCGCACAAGCGAGGACAGAGGCATGAGCACGAAGATCGAAGACGGCGGGCCGGCCTTCCCGGTCACTGGCCAGAAAGACGGCTGGGGTAACAGCCTGGATGACACCCTCGGCATGAGCCTTCGCGACTGGTACCGAGGCCAAGCACTTGCCGGGTTGTGCGCGAACCCGGGCGGGCCTTTCCAAGCCAACGGAATCAATGGCTGGAACCTCGTCAACTGCACGGCTGGTGACGTTGCGATGTGGTGCACTGAACTGGCCGACGCGATGCTTGCCTCTCCCTCCCCAGCCAGGAGTGCTTAAGGCCATGGCTGATCCAACAAAAGAACGCCTTCGCGATCTGTTCGAATACGACGCTGAGGCGGGGCATCTGGTCTGGCGGACGCGCTCCGTTGAGGACTTCGGTTCGCTTCAGGCTTGGAGCGCTTGGAACGCGCATTTTCCTGGAACGGTTGCTGGTGACATAAATCGGCAGGGCTACCGCCGCATGTTCATCGACGGGAAACGGCGTCAGGCGCACCGGATGATCTGGATTTTCGCAAACGGCGACATCCCAGATGGAATCCAGATCGATCACGTCAACGGCGTCCGGTCCGACAACCGTCTTACCAACCTGCGCCTTGTGACGAATGCCGAAAACCAGCGCAACAGGTCAATGCGGAGCGATAACACCAGCGGCTTCCCTGGCGTTAGCTGGAATAAGCGCGACAGCAAGTGGGTGGCGCAGATGGGGATTAATGGGCGGGCAAAGAACCTAGGATCCTTCGACACAATCGAAGAAGCAGCCGCCGCCCGAGCTGAGGCTAACCGCCAGTTTGGTTTTCACGCCAATCACGGCAAGCGCCTACCCGCCAAATTGGATGGTCGCTCCCATGCATGAACTAGACAAGACGGGACTGGAAGCGGCGGGGCAGTGCAGCAAGCTTGTACAGGCTCTCTCTAGGCTTGCAGGCAACCGCCATTCAGACGGCGTATCGTCATTAGTCAGCAGTGAGGACCGCGAGGCAATCATCGAAGGATGCCACGACTTGATGATCGCCTCGCGCCAAGTCAAAGCTGCCACCACTACAGCAGCGGCGATCAAGGCTGCGTTCCTAGAAGGACGGCGCGGCTGGGTTCCGGCCAGCCTGCCACCTGAGCGTGGCGAGAAAGAATGGACGGAGTCGCAGGCGTTCGCTGCCCTCTCCACCACGTCAGCAGGAGTGACGGAGGAACAGGTAGAAGCAGCTTGCGCAAAGTATGCGTGGGCTCGCTACGGAGGCACAGTCGTCTGGCCGCGTGACTTCTCGCCGAAGGAGATCAGCGAAGGCCGCGAGAACATGCGCGCCGCCATCGCCGCCTCTCGGGTAGCGCCGGTCAGCCAGAAAGAGGCGGGGCCGGTCGTGGCAGCGAAGGTCAAGCCGTTGGACCTTTCCGCGCTGTTACGTGATGCCTTTCTTGCCGGAAGGGGTCTCAAGGACGGCGACCGCCTGTCGGATGACGATCATACCGCGTGGTGCGCCTACGACCCTGAGCGCATGAACGCATACATCCGCATCTGTGCAGCCCTCTACGCCTCTCCTGCGCCAGTCTCAGCGCCCGTGGGGGACCTGAAGCTTTCGGAAGAAGACCTCGACACGATCAACGTGTGCGCCTGGAACGAGCAAACGGGCCGCGTCACGCGTTACGAAATGAGGGAACTCATCCGCGTTTACCGCGCTGCTCTCCGCTCCCCGGCTGTGGGTGAGGTGTCCCCCAATGCATAAGCCAACAAAAGCCAGGCTGCACGAGCTGTTCGAGCACGATGCTGACGCTGGCGTTCTCATCTGGCGGACTCGACCGGCTGACCATTTCGCGACGGTTTGGGGTTGGAGGCGATGGAACTCTCGCTACGCAGGCACAGTCGCTGGTGCCCTCGATAAAGGTAAGGGCTATCGCCGCATCTACATCGATGGGAAGTCGTGGTGGGAGCATCGGATGGTGTGGATTTATGCGAACGGCGACATCCCAGGAGGGATGCAGATAGATCACATCAATGGCAATCGATCTGACAACCGCGTTGTCAATCTCCGCCTTGTCACGCACGCCGAGAACGGGCGCAACCAGTCTATGCCGCGCACCAACACCAGCGGTGTGATCGGCGTCCGCTGGTCTAAGCGCGACAGCAAATGGCAAGCAAAGATCAAGATCGATGGGCGGAGCAAGCACCTCGGATACTTCGACACACTCGAAGCCGCCATCGCCGCTCGTGCCGAGGCTGAGCGCGAATTCGGCTTTCACAAAGGCCACGGCAAACCCGCGCTCGCTGAGGAGGCACCGAAATGAGCCATGCTGATCTGATCGAAAAGCTGGAGAAGCTTGAGGGGCCGGATCGGGAGGCTGACTGCCAGATTGGCGTTGCCGTCGATGGTTTCGTCACTGAGGAGCGGCCATATAAGGGCGTCATTTACTGCCGTCTGGATCCTGATGGCACTTTTACGTGCCCCGGTCAGGGCGCCGACATGCTTGTTCCGCGCTACACCGCCTCCCTCGACGCAGCCGTTGCTCTGGTAGAGCGCGTGCTGCCGGGGTGCGATATCTGCTTGCAGGATATCCGCGCTGACTTCCGGGATGGCGAAGCCCGCCATATTGCCGAAGTGATGCATGACCTCCGGTGGGTGATGGATGAAGGGTTCCCAGAACCCACCTACCTGACAAAGGGAAGCGGCCAATCCAATTCCCGCCCCATTGCCCTCCTGATCGCCGCCCTTCTCGCCCTCCAGGAGAATAGCAATGGCTGAGATCGCAGACGAACTGCGGGCCATGTTTGATTTTGATGCTTCTGCGGGCGTTCTGGTCTGGCGCGTGCGGCCTGTCGAACACTTCGCCGACGTTCGCGCCTGGAAGATCGGCAATGCGCGATATGCCGGCACGGTGGCGGGCAGTATCAACTCGTTAGGATATCGGCAAATCCAGATAGACGGCCAAAAATTGGCGGCTCATCGCTTGATCTGGATCTACACCAACGGCCCGATACCGGACGGACTTCAGGTCGACCACATCAATGGTGTTCGATCTGACAACCGCCTCGAAAATCTGCGCCTTGTGACAAATGCTGAGAACCAGCGGAATTCGTCCATCCGTCGCTCCAGTGCTTCTGGCGTCACGGGAGTTACTTGGCACAAGACAACCAACAAATGGACGGCGCACATCCGTGTCGATGGCCGGGATAAGCACCTTGGCCTGTTCGACACCATCGAAGAGGCTGCCGGCGCTCGTGCCAAGGCCAATCTGGAACACGGCTTCCATCCCGGACACGGGAAGCCCTCCGCTCCTCCTTCCCTCCCCAATAAGGAAGATCGAAATGGCTGAGACGCTAAAGCCGTGCCCGTTTTGTGGCAAGACGCCTGTCGAGCGGCGCGTCGTGGAATTGTACCCAGCCGATGCCGATGGCCCAGCCGGTGAGTTCGACGCTCACCACACCATAGCCTGCGACGACTGCGGTATCGACATGAGCGGCGAGTATCGTGACGACGTGGCTGCCGCATGGAACCGCCGAACAAGGCCAGCCCTCAAGCGCGTCGAACGCCAGCCCATCCAGTTCGACGGTGATGCAAATGGCTGAGACACGCGCACGTCTGAAGGTCGGGAGCTTCGAGGACGCCTACCGTGGCAACGGAGTGTTCGCCTCCGTTCCATTCCGCGCCGGCTATCTGCTCATCGCCCTGCGCTGGCGGTGGCATCTCTACACCATCGCAGCGCCCATCAAGAAAGTCCGGCGGATCTATGTCGGGCCAATCGAGATCGAATTCCCCTCACCCGGGGGAGAAGCAAATGGGTAGAAGGGTGGAGACGCCAGAAAGCGGCATTTGGCCTGATTTCGTTGCGCCGCAGCGGTTTCCCGATGCCGCACCGGAATGGGAAGATCCTGCCCTGCCCGACTTTCGTCTGATCTGGGCAGCGGCCCGCGAAGTTGGATACTCGGTTGGCCTGCATGGATCGATGAAGCGTGATTGCGACCTCATCGCTGCCCCTTGGACAGATGAGGCAGTCGGCAGCGCCGATCTGGTCGACCATCTCTGCAAAGCGCTCAACGCGCGGATTGTCGGCGGCCCGGAGCATAAGCCGCTTGGCCGCGTCGCGGTAAGCCTTCAGATTGAAGGCTGGTACAAGGTCATTGACCTTTCGGTAGCTCCACGCGCTGAACACCCCAAGCCGCACGACTGGTTCGAGTTCAACGGCATGACGTGCTGCCGCTCCTGCGGCTACGTCAGGAACGCCACCAGCGACAAGCGGCCCTGCAAAGGCCCTGTCCGGGTCGAGCTCCGTTCCCCCGCCCCTGTTACACAGAAGGATAAGGCGGAATGACCCCTGCAAATGACAATCAACGGCTGTTGTCTCGCCAAGATGCTGCGGCTTATTGCGGATGCAGTACAGCCACATTCTCAGGGTGGGTTGCGGCCGGGTACATGCCCAAGCCACTGTTTGGCTCCAAGCGTTGGGATAAAAAGGCGATCGACGAAGCGCTCGACAAGGCGTCCGGGCTGGCCAATGATAATGTTGCTGGCGAAAGCGCCGTCGACAGGTTCTTAAGGACAGGCAAATGAGGGTTCCACTCAAGGGCATTGCCAGGGTCAAGAAGACGCTCGCCGATGGGACGAATCGGATTTACCTGTACGCTTGGCGCGGTGGTCCCTTGCTAAAGGATGCAGACGGCAACGCGCTACAGCCCGGAGATCCGAGAATTGCCAAGGCTTACTCGGATTGCCACGAGAGCGAAAAAAAGAAGACCAGCGACACACTTCACACGCTGTTGGACGAATTCAAGCGATCGTCAGAATACACGACCAAGTCGGACAAATCTCGAAAGGCCTATGACCGCTACATCAAGGCAATCAAGAAATATGAAATGAAACCCGGCCGTCTAATGGCAGATCTGCCGCTAGATGCTGTGCAGGAGCCCGCCGCCCGCGGCTTTTTTAAGGCCTGGCGCGATACCATGGCGGATAAGCCGCGGACCGCAGACTACGCGTGGGTGACGCTTGCTCGAGTTCTTTCCGTTGCCAAGGACAATGGCCGGATTGCAGTGAACGTTTGCGAGCGAGGGGGGCGTCTTTATACGGCAGACCGTGCAGAAAAGATTTGGGAGCCAGATGATATCGCTGCCGTGATGTCCACGGCCAGCCGACCACTCTGTATGGCGCTTATGATGGCTCTTTGGACCGGGCAGCGTGAGGGCGACCTTCTGCGTGTGCCATGGTCCGCCTACGATGGCACGCGCATCAAGCTGCGCCAGGGCAAGACAGGCGCCCGAGTGAACATCCCTGTTGGCGCCCCGCTTAAGGTGATGCTTGACGCTGAACTCAAAACTAAAAAGGCACCCAAGGTCGTGAACCTCCACGGCAAGGATGCAACCACCATCCTGACCAACACCTATGGCAAGGCTTGGACCGAAGACGGTTTCCGCGCCTCATGGGGTAAAGCATGCAAAAAGGCTGGCGTGGAAGGCCTGACCTTCCATGACATTCGCGGCACGGCAGTTACCCGCCTCGCCCTCGCCGGCTGCTCTGTGTCGCAGATCGGGTCAATCACGGGTCACTCGCTAAAAGACGTCGAAGCAATCCTAGACGCCCATTACCTGGGCGGCCGGGTGGAGCTAGCCGAGCAGGCTATGGCCAAGCTTGAAAAGCACGAAGCGCGAACGAAATCTGCAAACTGATTGCAAACTAAGCGCTTCCGGTCTTTTTGTTCTTTTACGGGAAATCAAAATAACCAGCAAATTCAGCTAGTTAAGTGGTGGGTGCGACAGGGATCGAACCTGTGACCCGCTGATTAAGAGTCAGCTGAAACCCTCATGTTTTCAATGACTTAGGTGCAAACTGTGGAGAAAATCAGGGATTATAAATCAATGGCTTAGAGAAGAAAAACAAACCAAAAATAGCTGACTTTTTATGAGTCTGATTGCGGCACGACATAGCTAATTTCAGATAGTCCTTTTCGCCTTTTTCTCTTGTAGTTAAAGGCGTTTTGGCATATTCTGCCCTTTCAACCGAGGGTGGCCCCTGCGCTGCAAGGAGGAATTATGCACCATAGATTGAAGCTGATAATGGCGGCAATGGACGAGGCGAGCGCACTAAAAGAGCGTACTCCCATCACCGTTCTTTTGCGAAATGATTCAGAGGCGGTGGCGCCGCCGTTCGATAGGGACGTGCCGCTACGCAAGTTGAGGCACCGAGCCGCCGACACCATCGACGCGCTTGTGGCTGCGCTAGAGTTCGTTGCCACTAGCGGCGTGTTCATCTGCTACGACGACCGAGGGTGGGACACGGTGAATGACGCCTTGGCGCTGGCTCGAGGAGGGAAGTGATGGCCACTGTAGTTGGGCACGACAAGAGCGCTATGAAGCAGGCGACATGCCAGAAGTGCTCCGCAGTTAACGAGTACGCGCCGCGAGAGGTCCGGACGCTTTGGAGCGGAACTGATTATGGCGGCGGCCCGGACGGCGCGAAGGGCTTCACCTGCGCTGGCTGCGGTGACAATGTAATCACGGAGCGCTGGTGATGGATGCGCTCCCAGACTGGGTGAGGCCCGGCGCGTCTTTCCGCCATGACTTCGGGCCAGGCAACATCCACAGCGGGCGCAAGTTCCACATACGCGGAATCGTAGATGGACTCGCCGTGATCCGCGAGTGGTGGAAACACAAGCAGCGCTGGAATTACACTGTCGAAGGTCCGGATTATTTTTCGGCCTATGGCGGTCGAATAAAGGTTTCAAAATGACCCTCGAATCCCTAGCCCGCACGATCGCCAAGGCCAGCGCCCTTAGCCTACTGCCCTGGCAGTTGCACTACCTGCGAGCCCTTGATGAATATTATGCCTCTGCCGCTGATGTTGGTATTAGCCGCGAGGACGCAACAAAGAGCCTATCCGTGCTTATGTCGAAGGCACGGGGAAGCCGAAGGTATAGCCCCCAAGACGCCTTCCGCGACGCACGACGTGCCCGCATTCCTCCGCCTAACCGCCCTTAGCCCTCGCATATGCATTTCCCAATAGCCGGGCCAACTCCTCGTACTTCGCGCCGCAGCGGTCGTAGACACTGAAGTTTTGGTTTTTGGTGCACCCAACCCGCTCGACGATCTCATCAAGCAGATGTGCCAACGTACGGTCTCCGCCAGCATACAGCATGGCCTCCCGGTCATACTGCTTCCGCAGCCCGCACTTGTCGCACGTGACTACGATCTTGTCTGACGGGAATTCGGACAGCATAGGCATGCGAACAAAATAGGAACAAAACCTCAAGGCGTCAATCTGGTGGATCACAAAGCGCGCTTGTTCGTTTAGCCTCTTCGAAGCCGGAGGCTATCAATCGTGCTTGTACGTGGATCGCCATTCATCCCGCCTTGCGCCCCCACGCTGGTCGATAAGCCGCCAGAGGGTGAAGGCTGGGCCCACGAGATCAAGTACGATGGCTACCGCACTCAGATTCACCTCGCCGGCCGAGACGTCAAAGGCTTCACTAAGACGGGCGTCGATTGGTCGAAGCGGTACGCACCTGTGCTTGCGGCAGTGCGCGCACTGATCAGCCGAGACGCAGTGCTCGACGGGGAGATGGTCGTTCAGGACGATGAAGGCCGCAGCGACTTCCACAAGCTCGCCAGCGCCATCAGATGGAAGAGCGCCTCGCTGGTGTTCTATGCCTTCGATTTGCTCACACTCGATGGCGAAGACATCCGGCGCCAAACCTGCGAGGAAAGGCGAAGCCGCCTCCGCGATCTTATCGGAGATCCGAGGCCAGACATTGCTATCCAATTCAGCCAAGACTTCCGCGGCTCCGGTGCCGAGCTCTTTGCCGCAGCCGACAACATGGGTCTTGAGGGCATAGTCTCGAAACGCCTCGCCAGCCGCTATCGAAGTGGCGACAGTCGAGATTGGCTGAAAATCAAAGCCTACACGACCGGGGAATACATCGTCATAGGCTACGAGCGGAAGAAAGGCGTTGCTCCTTCCCTGCTCTTGGCCGACGAGGGGCTGCGATACGTTGGCAGGGCCATCCCTGCGATCGGCGACAAGATGCGCGACGATCTGTGGCAGGCACTAGCCTTCCTCGAAACCGATCGATGGGCTTCGGACGTAGGCATCAACAAAGGCGCATCGCCCGTCACCCCGGCTTTGAAAGTCAGAGCCAAGCACTTACGAGGCGAAGAGAAGCTTCGGCACGCTACGGTGACGGAAATTCTCACGCCCTAGTTTTGAATCAACTATGCATTGAACCGCACGCAGCGGTTACCCGCGTGCGTACTAATGAATAAAACTCTAATCAACGCCTTGTGAAGAATAGTGATTGTTAGCGCTTGCCCTACGCCAACAAATCACCATCAATGGCTTTGGGCTTTGCAACCCGGATATGGAATAGACCGTGCGTCAGTGGGACGCTTCCGCACGGTTGAACTCGTGGCGTCACCTGGCGGTGTACGCCCAAACCTGGCTTTACGGCCGGGGGCGGTGCGTTATGTCCAGGCGACATCTGACTTCGGTCAGTTAGCTAAAAGCCACCGGCTGCTATTCCATAGCAGTTGCAAACCCCCGGCTTGGCGCCTCGATGCGCCCAACCGAAAAAGCATTGCATCCAACAAAACTATGCGGAGTGCCGCAGCAAGAAGCTTGGGATCTTCGAATTTAGGGAATCAGTGCAATGACGTTAGCTTACGAGGCCGAGCAGCCGCCCGATGATGACCCGTGGTCGTTCTCAGTCGGGCAATGCGTTTCACATAAAAAACAAAGCCTGCCGTCTCTAGTGATGGGACGGATTAGAGCCAGCAATCGGATCCAGATTTACGGCATACGATCATTCGCGACAAAAGACGACCAGCGCGATCGCATGATGATGTCCGATAGCCTAATACGAGTCATACCAGGTAGCGAGCCGTGCCAAGACTGCCTGCTGTACAATACAGGCATGTGCCCTGGCGACGTAGCCAAGGCTTGAAAATGTCGTGAGCGCGTGCTTTTACTGCGCAAGCAATAGGGGTACGCGCCACATGCCAACGGCAGACGAAATTCGCACACAAATCGCCGCACTAGAAAAGCAGCTCCGTGAGCAAGAAGAAGCAGAGGCGAAGGCTGCACAGGTTGGCAACGCCAAGCGTGCCACAGCCTTACTGTCCGCGATGCGGGCCGCTATGAAGGAAATAGAGGGCATGTTCCCCGGCACGTTCGAAGGCGAGAAGTGGGCGGCGATCACTCCGCAGGCCTGGCCTAGGGATACGAAGTTCAAGCGCGCCGCAGACATGTCCGAGACCGAAGTAGAGAACGCTCGGCAGTCCGGCAAGAAGGCCATTGATAGCCTACGCGGCTGACTGGTGTAGGTACGGCTGGTACGAAAAAGCCCGCCAATGACGGCGGGCTTTACCAATTTGCGGATATCGTTTGTGACTACGCCGCCATCCCCTGCCGCATCATCACGTCTGGCGAAGCGCCGTAGCAGATGACACGCTCTGCGGCCAAGCGGGCCTCGTCTTGGCTGCAGTCGGTTTTCCCGCTAGCGACCAGGACGCCGTTCTCTTTGACGCCCCAATACTCGACATCGCCGTCGCAGTCTTCGGTGTAGGCCTCAATGAGCATGCCGTTCGACAAAGTCTCCCGGTACAGCATCACTTCATGCCATTCAGGATTGCCGCGCTTCAATCTCCACTCAGCCATCACCTACCCCCAAACATCTGCTGCACCAGCCCTCTCGCCTTGTCTTTCAGTTCCTCGACAGACACGGCTGAAATGGCAGCGTCTGCGGCCACAAGCGCCTGTACCGCGTCGCTCTCAACTCCCACTGGCCCGACATGCCCGGGACGTTCAAGGCGCACCACGACGCCGCCCTGCCTCTTGAACCATGGGGCTTCGTAGACCAGCGACTCGACGACGATGCGAGTGCTGCGCTGCCGCGCAATGCGCACTTCTTGGCCAAGGGTCCATTCAACGCCCAGGGTATGGCCCATGAAGTGACCGAACTTCTCAAGGAAGTACCGCGGCGCTACGCCGCCAGGCAGCGCGTCACACGGAACATCCTTCAGGTCGCCATAGACCATTTCCCACGCGTCATCAGCATCAAAGCCGATCGCAATGAAATACTCCTTGGCAGCCTCCTTACCACTGGCGAAGGCATGGACTTTGGTGAACCCGTACTCCTTGGCCAATAGGTTGGCCACAGTTGACTTGCCGACATTACGAAGGCCGGTCAGGCCGATCATTAGCGGCTTGTTGTCATTGGCCGGTGCGCGGTCGTCGGGGACGTACTGTGCGCCCCAAGGGCTGTATGCCATGGCGTTCATCATGCGATCTCCGGATTAGTGAACGTGACGAGCGACGGCGAGCCACCAACAGGGGTTGCCCATTCCGGAACCTGCCAGGCTCGCTCATCTTCGGAGTCGATCCCCAAGAAGGCCTCCCACTCATCCCGTTGTCCGGCCGGGATGACATACCAGTGCAGGTCGTTGTCACGGGCCAGGTAGTGTCGTTCGTCGGTCATTTTAGACCTCTCTTGAGAGGCTGTAGCCAAGATGGCCGGCGAGAGCCGTCATCCATCCGTCGACTTCGCCGCATAGTTTGGCCTTCTCGTGTTCGAAGACCGGGCCGCTGTTTAGCGCGTTAAGATTCTTGGCGATCCCTGCAGCCATATCCGCCGCGCGACGCACATTGGCACTCGCCTCCGCGTGATTACTTAGGTCCATCACTCCACCTCCTCCTTCTCACGCACAACTTCAGGCAACGGCCCGTCAGGATGAACCGGCCCTTCGGGCGCATCTGGCTTGTAGCCGTGGGGGTCGACTGCGAGGTTGCGTAGTTCGGCCAGCGGATCTGACACCAGAGGCCGGAAACGGGTGGCGCGGAAGGGCATATCGTCCGCGCCGTAGCCTTCTGGGCCACTGTCCTTGCCGCGATCTATTTCTTCCAGCTTCACGCCAAGGAATTCGCCATCGACATAGTGCTTGTACATACCGAGCCAGCGAATGGTGTACGTCTCGCCCTCGCGGATTAGCTGGTCGATGCTGACGTTCTTGAACTTGTCATTGATGCAGACGACCTTCTGGCCGACGTGAAAATGGTTCATCGAAACCTCACAAAGCCGATCGGCTGCCTATCTTCAACGCGGTACAGCTTTACGCCATCGACGTTCAGCAAGCCCGTGTCTTTCCGAACTGGCTCGCTTTCGTGGACGGTTCGCGCAAGGCTTTGCTTGCCGTCTGCCGTCCACCAAGCAAGCGGCGGTGTTGTTGTATAACTCAAGCCGCAGCCCTCCCCGTTAGCCGCTCGAATTCTAATAGGAAATGCCCACTAGCCTCCTTGGGCGACCAGAATTCCAGCCGAACGCCAAGCGGGTCGTCATGTTTCGCATGCCAGGCCATCGAGCGCATATTCATGAGCTCGTCAGCAATGATCCGGTTGTCAGCCTCGTGGACTTCAGCCGGCATCTCTTTTGACAAGTCGAACCGGAAGCAGATGGCCTCCATCACCTTGGCTTCAGCCTCCTTGTATCCTGGCAGGTGGCGCTTAAGCGGGCGCGGCACGTCTACGAGGTACGCCTCGCTGGCGTCGTGCAGTAGCGCCCACAAGCGGCTTGGCGGCGACACCCATCGCGCCATAAGCACCGAATGCTCGGCCACACTGTAGAAGCGCTCGCAATGCCCAGCGTACCGGCACTGCAGACTTAGACTGTGCGCGATGTCAAAGATGTTGATCTCGTCAGGTCGCGGGTCGAGCGGCCAAAACATCTGGCCCGTGTAGGTCTGCATGAAATCGCCAATGCGGTTGGCGGTAGGCGGAGGACCGCCAACATAGGACTGGCCGAGTGGAGGCGCGTTGTCGTTGGCCGGCGCCAACTTCGGCAACTCCCCAAACGTCGTCTGCGCTGTAGTGTCGTGCTCGACATAGCGGCGAGCAATGCTGTCCCAAGACATGGTTGCGCTTTGCGGGCGCGGCGCGAATTCGATCCTTCCCACGACGGTCATGCTGCACCTGCCGGGTCGGCGGGAAGCGGCATCCAGTAGGTTGGGTCCAGAGGTGTGCTTGCGTAGCCGCACGAAAAGTCGTCGTAGCTATTGTCGAGCCAGAGCGGGTCTTCGTTGTCGGAGAACCCCTCATCAACTCGGAAGCTGCCGATTTCGACATTTCGGTATCTGCCGGGGCACCACAGCAAGACGTTGGTGGCGTCTTTGGGTGCCGTGGCAATAGGTTGCCATTCGTGTTTCAAGATCCACCTCCTGTTTGGAAGGCCCAATTTGCAATGCCGAGGACGGTCATCACGGCAAAAAACCAGAGCGCGTATGCCTCTGTGCGGGTCATGTTGCGGGATCCTTCGCGAGGTGCTCATTGAGGCTTTGTGCGATAAGCCGCGCCAGTGCCTCGGTAGGTGCTTCGCAAATTGTTGCGCAACTAGCGTCCCACACCTGATGCAGGACGCGCACAGTCTCGCTTTCGCAGGCGGGGCCATTGCCATTAGCATTGACCGGCATGCCGATGTAGTAGGCTAGTAGGGCGCTCACGCCACCCTCTCCCCTAATTCACGGTTGTCGTTTGCGGCCTGCACGCGGACCACCGGCCTAGCAGCACGCCACTTTCCGTTCTGAAGTGTGATGAGCGTCCGCTTGCCGTTCGGGTAGTGCACGATGTGCGACACCGCCCAAGAACTCGGGCCTTTGTTGTAGCCGTGACGCAGGTTCATCGCGCCGGCACAGTAGACGCCGTCCATGATTTCCGGCGAGTGCTTGTCGCCGATCGACATCTTTCGGCCGATGCGGGCGAACCCAGACACAGTTCCCTTGGAGCCATTGGCACCGCGGAACCCATGATTGCCGCATTCAATGCCATCGACAACAAAGCTCGCGCCGTCGTGGACCCATTGGACGCCGTCCAGTCCATCGTCGGAAAGCATGCGGACCGCAGCCTCTAAGAGGCTGAAAGTCGGAACCGGCTCACCAGCATCGAGCGCCATAGCCTGCCCTTCACGGGATGCCAGGTAGGCGTCATCCAGTTTTAGGCCGTATCGAACGTTGATGCCGTCATTGCGGTATCGGCCCTCACGAACGTATCGCTCGAGACCTAGATCGTGGTTGCTTTCGACAACGACAGGAGTCACGCCGGGCCGGCGTAGCCGCTGTAGGAAGACCGCAACGGCACGCACCTCGTCCATGACGCTTTCGCGACCACGGACCGCCATTTCAAAGAAATGCGCATTGTCATTGGCGTGATGGTGGCTGCGGGTTTCGTTGTCGAACACGTCGTGCGCCATCACCACATCTGGGCGCAGTGTGTCGATAACGTTGTCTCGGTAGGTCGTCGTGCTGTCGGTGCCAAAGCCAAAGGTGGCCAAAGCGTTGTTGTGATCCAGCTTGCGCTCGTGAACATCACCGCAGACCACCGCCCGTACTTTGTGCCCGTCAGTTACGCGGCCATCGGCCACAAACAGGTCCAGGTCATAGAACGACCCATCATCAGAAGCGCTGATCTGGCGCGGGAAGATGTCCCCAGCCGCGTCAAACTCCACAATGGTTGCGCCGATGATGTGGTGGAAGATGCTCTTGATGCCGGCCTTACGAGGAATGACCTTCGGCCACGTGACGGCACCAGTCGTCATGACCTGGTGTGCTTGGATGGCAGGGTCGGTCGACGGGACGCTTTTGAGCTGCAGTTTGGCGTGCGGGAAGACCGCCCAACGCCCACGACTATAGGTCACCAGATCCGATATAGGGCGGGCCGCAGTAGGCAGGGTGTTCATCTCGCCTGCAAAGATGAAGTTGTCGCCAATCTCCATCTGGCCGAACGCGATGAAGTCCTGAATGAGCGTGGAATACTGCCGCGAAGTTGGCGAGTTCTCGTTGAACCACGATGTTTCGTAGGTCCATGGACCTACAACAATCTCAGCCCCGATATGCGCCGCAAACGCGCGCAGGTTATCCCAGAACGCCTCGTGCACGGGCGCGTCATTCTGCGCGCCGGTAAAGAGGTACTTGCGGTTTCGGCAGTCGGCAACTGGAGCAACCCGCAACGTGTCAGACACCCATGTTTTGGGCGCCCGTTCGGACTCGACGTACTCCTCGGTGTTCCGGTCATACCGCAGACCTGTCTGAGCTTCGACATGCACCGCCTCCGGATTGACAAGCGGGTATCGCGTTCCGGTCATCATTTCGACCAGCCAAGCCCTCATTGCCTCGGCGCGAGCGGATGCATGCTCACCGGCAGACTTCTTGGCTACGGCTTCCGCTGGCATTACCGGAGCCGTCCCTACCAGCCCGCGCTCAACCGCAACCTTCAGCGCCGACTTGAAAGTAGAGTCTGGAATTCCCAAGGCTCTAGCCGCTGCTGCGCTGGATGGGTGAGCGGCGCGAGCCGCAACCACCTCTGCCAGATGTTCGTCTGTATGCGGGCTCAATTGGCGGTTTCCTTGTTCGAGGCGCGTGCAGCCTCGTTGTGATCCTCGAACGCCTTGGCGTACTCGCTTTGCTTGATTTCAATGAGGGTAGCTGGTGGGACAAACCCATCGTCAGTTGTGCGCGGGAGGCGCATCAAGTAACGCACGCTCGGAAGCTCCATCCGCGTCACCGTAGCCCAGTAGATTCGGGTGCCATCGCAGGGCGACCGACCCTCCCAACCAAATGCGTCAGCCAGTTTTTGCTCGTCGGGTATCCGGACGGCGCCGCTGATCACTTTGGCGAGATTCTTGCCCGCTTTCGTTCCTTTGTGTGGGACGCACTCGACGCGGTCTTTGTCGCGACCAATCTGCCGGTAATTGGCTGGCAACTCCTTGAATAGCAATGAACGTATGGTTCCGCCCCAACCCGGGCGATATCCATCCGCGCCTAGCGCTTCGACGAGTTTCCACACCTCAGATGCCGCGGCATCGCGCTCAGCATAAAAAGCCTCGGCAATAGGGATGCCTTCGCCGACAATTTCATAGGGCGTCTTAAAAACGTCCGGCATCTCATTCTCCAACTTGATAGGCCGGCGATTCCGGCTGCTTTGCTTCATCGCCCTCAACAGGCGCCTCCCCTTCAAACCCAACGCCGCCGTCCGCGCCAACTTTGGCGCCAGCAGGCCCCTCACCATCCATGGCGGCTTGAAGCTCATTGGCCTTGCTCACCGTGTACGGCAGGCGGTAATAGGTTGGGATGTCCGAGCCGTCGTCCAGCAGCACATAGATTGCCTTGTCGATGTCGATCTTTGCGCCAAGGATGGCGTATTGGCCGGGTGGTGGCATGAGCGGCCACGGGTTGCCTAAGGCCGCGCCAATAGCTAGGCCGGCGATGACTGCGGCTGGCAGGAGTGCTGCGACCGCGTATCCTTTGACACCATGGCGCGACCAGATCACGACATAGGTGAGGCCGGCCAGCAAGAGCGTAACGGCTAGCCAGGCAGTTGCGACGGCGGTCATTCCAGCGGCTCCTCTGGTCCGAGTAAGAAATGCGCAAGCATGAGGGCTATCGCGATTACGAGGACGAGTCCGATACCTTCCAGGATCAGCATCTTGAGCGCGAAGTCGGTCATTTCGATCCAGCCACAATCTTGAGGCAGTCCCCACCAAGAAAATTTCGGCTTATGCCGTCAGCAGCATACGCGTCGTAATTTTTCTGTAGAGCTGCAACGCATTCAGATTCTGACACGAAGGCGCGCGGCTCTTCGAAATTTGGTTGCCCGTTGGCAAAAAACACCATGACTAGAACCCACGTCATTTCTTAGCACTCCTCAGCGGTGAAAAGACTTGGCTCATAGAGCCGGGAACAACGTCGCCCTTGGCGTCCAATCTAAACCGAACAACCGTCCGCTCTTGGCCCTGGCGCAAGGTCAGCGACGTTTCGAGCAGCAGTTTCATGCGCTCAACCGATCCGCCTAGACGGATCTCAACGTTCACAGTCGTCTCAGCCGAAAGCGAATAGCCGTGAATGTTCACGATGTACTCGCCGGCAGTCAGGCCACGGCTGTAGGCGTTCTCGTAATTGAACGGCATGCTGTCGCCGGTCGTGCCGAGGTCGTCGCGCAGAAGATTGAATAGCTGGCCGCCTCTGTTGCTGTAGCCGACAGCCTTCTTCTCGCTCGGGCCAGAAACCCAGAGGTCGACGTCGGTGCCGCCTTCTGGCCAACTGATGGCGACAACCATGTTGCCAGGTGGCGAGATGGACTCGGTGTTGGCGGCTGCTGGCGGGTTGATGGTCGGAAGGACCAGCATCACCAGTGCTGTGAGGCCGAGCAGCATATTCATGAGAAGGTCTCGAAACAGGACGGCGTTCATGACTTCACCGCCGAGCTTGCCGTCACTCCCGCGTTGCAGATGAACAGCGAAGCCAATCCAAGAAGGCCTGCAAAGCGCCACCAGTCGGCTGTGATTGCCGCATCATCCAGAAGGCTTATCAGGAGCCCCGCGACTGCGAAGTTGGCCAGCGCCGGGATTAGCAAGAGATAGCGCATCACGCGGCCTCCGCGTTTTCTTCCAACACGTCGGCTAGGTCGTTAAATAGCTTGGCGGCGGCGCGGAGGTCGGAGGCATCACAGCTGTATTTGCTGATGCCGTCACCGAGTGTCACGCCACCGGGGATTGCTCGAATGAAGATGCCGTATTGCACGGAGTCAACAATCTCACGCCTCGTCACGGTGCGGATAGGCCCAGCTGCCGCAAGTTCAAATGAGTTTGGAATGACCGGGGGAGAAATAAGGTCTCCATAACCGACCTTAAGAAACCCATCGCCGCTATAAACCACCACGCCGACAGACCTAGGAAGATTGTAGGAGCTGCCCGGCTGCAGATCTGTGTAGTGGCCGTTTTTCGCCCGAACCCTATCCCCAACCTTGAACTTGCTCACTTCACGTCCTCCACATATCGGGCGGTAGCCGTGTCCAGCATTCTGCGATTGATGGAAGTCCAGAGCGCAAGCACGGCGCCAACGAGCGTGCTGTAGAAGGCTACGCCCATACCGGCTAGCAACTGTGCTGCGACCTGCTGTGTGCCGTCTGCCGAGCCGAGCGAGGACGTATCGACGCCGCTCAAGGCAATGACAAACCCAACCACATTGCCAATCAGGCCGAGCGTAACCAGCCACTCTGCGATGTCGGATAGGTGGGCGTTGCCGATCGGCAGGCGGGCTGCTGTGGCTTTCCGCCTACCGGACAGCATCAAATTCAAATGCGGCGCTTCACCAACCTCGTCGACCGCACGATTGACCCGCCATGCCTGCAGAAAGGTTGAGCCGAGGCCAACGACAAACAGCGCAGTAATCACGTACGATATGTGCGAGATGTCGTTGGCGTAAACCTGCTGGACGTATCCGAGCATTGCGGCCCAAGCCACCAGCGCGAAGCCGCAGAAGTTGGTGATGTAGAGTCGGTAAAGGAGGAGGTTTTTCACCGTGCGGCCTCGCAGAAGTTACTTGGGGTCCAGCCTCTAAGCTGCACGTAAGTCAGCGCGCCGGAGTAAAGCGGCCAGATGGCGGCTATGACGACATAGTGACCTGGTGCCGTGTCTCGGCAGCGTTGCCGGTCAATCTCCACGAATGCCGATGACAGGGCGATGCCCGCCGATACGTACAGGATGGCTAGGAATGCCTGCATCACACCCTCGCCAGCATTTCGCAGATGGTGCTGCCTGGCACGAAGTAGCTGATGCCAGTCTGAGACAGGTCGTAGTCGTTCTGGCGCCTGATTGGTGCCAGCATGCCGCCGACTACGATGCCAACAACCTCGCCAGCTTTGTTGAATACGGGGCCGCCGCTGAGCCCGCCAGACGCCGAAAGGTCGGCAATCATGACGTTCTCCCACATGCCTTCAGACTTGCGCGCGCCACCTGCTACCGTGCCGCTCAGCATGACGAAGTCGGCAACACCGGGGCTGCCCGATGCATAGATTTTGTCGCCAATCTTTGGCGCTATGCAGTTGAGAACTGCAGACGTTGCGGCCGGGTCTGGCATCCCGACCTTGACCAACGAGACGTCGTATTTTGGATTCGACCAAAGCACGATTCCCTCAAGGGTCGCTCCCTTTTCGGTCTTCACTTTCATGGTGTCTTTGCCGAAGGTGACGTGGCCAGCCGTAAGCACCAACCCCTTGCCGATCGTTACGCCGGATCCGTGACCGGCCTCCTTGCCATCCTCGCCAACCGAGGACAGGCGCATGACCGAAGACATGGCCGGGATGATGTCGATTACGACGGGAGTCGCCGCAACAGACGCGGTCACCAACTCGGTGTCAGGCTTGGGCGAGCATGCGGTGAGAGCAATAATCGCGGTAGCGCCGGCAAGGGCGCGCATCATCGTCCGCATAGCGGAGACCTCCGGTTGGAGTTGAGGGAATGCGCTGGAATCTCTTTAGTAAATGCAGATTATGCCAATTCGCCTTTTCTGTCAAGGTAAATAGGCGTTACGGCATATTCGAGGAATCTAGGCACAAAAAAACCGCCCCAACCTTGCGGAAGGGGCGGCGGAGAAGAGATGGTGTGATTAAGTCGATCGGCGGGTTGGTTTTGGAGTTTCGAAGACCCTATCGAGGCGCTGATTGACGCCGTCAAGGCGATCCCCGACACCGTCGATTGCCTTCATGATTTGGGTCGTCTGCTCGTTAAGCCCCTGCTTGGTAACGTAGGTTTCTGCCGTGTGCAGTTTGTGTGCGGCAAGATCGTCTCGTACCTTGCCGATTAGCCCGCCCCATCGCCAATAAATGCCACCGAGCGCGCCACAGATGGCCATTACGAGGTAAACCAGTTCTGCGGTAATTGTCATTTACGCCCTCTGATCGCGTTCGCGATGGCGCCAAGCCCGGCAACGCCGCCACCGACATAAAAGATGTTTGCGAACACGACGTCGGCGTATTCCTTGAGTTGTGGTGGCAGGGAAGCCACGTCAGGCAGCGCGCCGTTAGCAAGGCTGTCCACCATGCCCCAGCCGAACCATGCAGCCGTAGGAACCGCGGCAATCAGCCAGGGGATCCAAAATGCCTTGTGTTGCATCCCCTCCTTGACGACACTAGCCGCCGTAGCGCGCTCCTGTAGCGCCGCCTCTAGCTGCTTGATTGCCGCATCAGCAACAAGACGCTCGGTCTCGTTGGCCGCGGCGAGCCTTGCTTGGTATGCCTTGGTTAGCTGCCCCACAAGGTCGCCGGTAATCCATCGGACAATGGCTAGCCACATCACATGTCGACTTCACGGCGGCGGCGCAGATACTCGGTCAGCAGGCCGTTGGCAATCAGGAAGTACGGGAAGTAATCGCCGAAAACTGGCGCGAACAGGTTCGGGTCGACAGAGGTCACCACTTCGAAAAGGAGACCTAGGCCCATCTGTGCGCGTGCCCAGAAGATGGTTTCGCTATCGGCAAAGAATGCCTTCAACTTGGTCCACATGGCTATTTCTTTCGGAAGAGCGCCACGATGGCGTCCACAATGATTTGGATTAGGCTTCGCTTCGGCGCCGTAGGTGCCACGGGGGGCTTCGTGGCCTCTACGGGCTTAGCAGCTGGCTCAGTCGCCTTGTCGATCGATCCTGGCTTATACCCAGCCCACTTGCCGGCCCGCAGTTTTGCAGAGGCTGCTCGCATCTTCACGGCATACGCGCCGTTCTGCCCGCCGCCATTGTAGCCAACCTCGACCTTGTCGAAGTCACGAGATCGGATGGCCGGGACCAGCCCCTTCTTCTTTAGGAAGTTGGCAAAGGCGCGAAGCTGGAATTTCTCACTGGCGCAGAAGGCATCGAACATCGCCTCCGCGGAGGCGTAGCCGCAAAGCGCATGATTGAACCCCATGATCTGGTACTTGCCGACGCTCATGCCCATGAAGGCGGCGTTCCGGTCATACTCGATTTGCTTTTCGAGCAGCGCATAACGCGGCCCGGGACCAGTGGTCATCTTCTTGTAGTGGCCGGATGCCTTTGTCGCCTTGTAGTCATCCGTTGCCAGTCCAAGGGCCTTGGCCCTGGCAAACTTCTCTTTCGGCAGATAGTCTCCAAACGCGTGCGGCTCTGGCAAAATCTTGATCTGCCCATTGGGAAACCAACCAAACCCGCCGCTTTCCGTCTCAGCGATCGCCTCGAGGTCGGCAGGATGGCACGCCAGTTCATCCGCAATAGCGGCGATGTCGGAAGCCGAAACGGCCTCCGCCTTGCCTTTTCCAAGCATGGTCGATCTTTCTATAAAGGGGCTGGCTTTTGGGCCCGTCTTTAACGACTGTTACCGGGCGCGCATGTCTCGGCGGAGCTCGTCGGCGCAGTGGTCTTGGTCTCTGAGCGCAAAGCCGACGACGCGGCAGAACAAGCAATCAGACCCGTAGAGCCACGCCATGCGGGCGCAGAGCGTCTGCCCGTCTGTGCCGCCAGCCAGGCGATTGATGGTGCGCGAAATACGGCCAAAGAAGCTCATGGCCGGCTCCTGAATGTTATGGGGGAGTTGTGTGGCGGAAGACGCCAGTTGTCACCATCTCCGTTTTGCCCTACACGCAGTATTGGCAATCGCGAGACGGATGGGATGCAAAAAGTTGGCCGCGCCGAGATACTTGGCACAATAGCTGCGATCGCGTTCCTGATTGGAACGGCAATGCTTCCGTTCGTCTTCCCCGAGTCAGGCAACGGTCTACCGCCATGCGGTAGACCGTCCTTTGGCATCCCATGCGACCCGCAGAACGGCTACCATCGTTGATCACTTGACGATGTAGTCGAACGTGAACGTGAAGACGATGTTCGATGTCCCAGTTGGGGTGTACTGGAACTGAGCCCGGTCATTAGTCGCATCCGTTAGTATGCTTCCGTGTAGACCGCTTCCGCTGGTCGCTACGCCCGATAGATCCGCTCCGCTACCAGCTCCGGCTAGGTCAGATGCGAGGGGGAGCGAAATGCCGAGTTGTAGTGGAGTTGCACCCGCGGTTGCAGCAACCCCGAATGACCCAGACACACGCACACGGTCAAACGATACTTTTTCGTATCGGCAGGACACCGGAACTGAACTGGCGACATTAGCCACGCCGGTCAGCGTAGGGGTGTAGGTGCCGGTCAGGATCCCGGCCGGGCCGAAGCTGACAGCATCGAGCACGGGCGCGTAGACATGCGCTCCAAGATAGTTGCCCGGGTGGTTATACTGCGATCCCTCACCATCACCTCTGCCGAACAGTTGATCATCAGTTAGGGTTGGCCGGACAAGGCGCTGGCTGGCAACCCAGAAGCTGACGTTTGAACAGGTGTCGTCAAGGACGTTATTTCCGCTCCAGATGGTAGGCGTGAATGCGCCGCCTGCCCTCATAATCTTGCTGGTAAACAGTGCCGGCTGGTTGGTGCCCTCCGGCCCGCCGAGCGATGGATTGTAGACGGTGATCACATCTCCCTTGACCTCGACGCGGAGGGTAAATGTTCCAGATCCGAGATCCGGCGCGGTCGTGTCAGAGTAGATCAAGACATCCGCGCCAGAACCCGATGACAACTGGAAGCGCATCACCGGTCCAGCCGACTTGCCAATCATCAACCAATCGAGGCTCTGAGCGCCAAGCCGAAGGATGATCGGGTTGCCCGCAGCTATGACATTGTTCCAGTTGGTGTCGAACTCGACCATGAAGTCGGTGGTGCTGGTCGGGCAAAGATACTGATAGCCCACGGTTCCAGCCGCCAACTCATTGTTGACGATGGTCGTTTCATATGGATCATAGCCATCACGCGCGGCCACGAACTGACGGTTGAAGTCCAAGAGACCGTGGCCGTAGTATTTCGCGATGGACCGCGTGACACCCGCCGCGATGTCTCGGCCGGTCTGCTCTACCTGCGTAGAATACGTGAAGTCGGACCCAAGCGACGCAGATGTGTTGGTGCAAAAAATGATGTTGGGCTTTGAAGCCCACGTGGCCACGTCGTCGATCAGCGGCTTTATGTTGCTCAGATATGCTGCAGCTTGGTCATTCGAGCCGAACGAGAAAATGACCAGATCAGGATTGAGAGCCTTGACCTGGTTCTTCCATGTGACGCCGCCTGTCCACCAAGTGGCGTTGGCATCAATCGGCGTGGTCGCAACGCTGGTGTTGAAGACGTTGTATGTCGTGCCTCCGATGGACCTGTTGTAGAAGGTCATCGACTGGCCGATTTTGAGCGCCTGGCGGAGCTTCCGCTCAAGCCGCACCGCCAAGCTATCCTGCCGGCCCGTTGTGTTAGCGTTGTAGGTCGAAATGCTGTCGCCAACGAGAACGACGACAGGCGCTGCCTTCGTTGAGAATTTCTCCAAGCGAGCGGGCACGAGATCGCTGGCAGGCGCAACAAAACGGGATACCCGATCTGAGATTACCTGCTTGCGGAATACGCCGGTCAGCGACCCGTTTCCGATGAACAACGCGTTTCGGATCGGTCCGCCTTGGACCGCGCCTGTGGCGTCAAGGGCCTCGTCGACAACGACGACGCTAGATACCCGAGCCGCCGCATTGAGGGCAGCCGCATTGGCCGTGGCCGAAGCGTTGGTGCTGGCACCGAAATGAGCCGCTCGAACGACGTTGCCATCGCGAACCCATGCGCCGGCCGAGCCATCCAGCGCTGTGCCAGTGCTGATCACGTATTTCCCCTGCTCGGGGTCGAGAAGATGATTGAACGTGAAATTGGTGGTACCGGTCAGATTGACGACGGTTCCGGCCAAAGCATTGGCGAATGATGTGGCCAGCCTGAACGTGTCATTCGTGACCCATATCACATAATAGAGCGTGTTGACCGTCAGGCCGTTAACAGCAGCCGTGACAACGCCGGCATCGCCAGTTCGTAGTCCGTGACTGACCTTTGTCGCAGTCTCAGTGCTCGCATCAACAGAGGTAGTAACGACAGCGGCCACAATCATGGATGCTGATAGGTTTGCACCATTCCAACCAAACAGGCCGTTCCTGCCGCCATCACCGTAAACTACGGCTGCCTTTTTTGTGGTTGTATCCACAGACTTCAGGTCGACGACAGTAGCGACAGGTAGAGCGCCAGCGGCACCGGCAGCCGCAGCCTCAGCAGCAGCTTGCGCAACAATCGCTGCGGCTGCCGCAGCTTCTGCGGCAGCCTGGATCGCTGCGCTGGCAACATCTGACAACAACCGGAAGTTCGTGCCATCGTCTAGAAACACCGCCATCATGCCAGCGGTGAGATAGCCCGCCGCCAGATCAGTGCCAGAGTTAGTCTTAAGTGTTTTTGCGGCAACGCCATTGACGGAGATCGTAACGGGGCCGGTGTTCGCCTCGAATACGTTCATCACCAGAAGCGCGGCCGAAGAAGAACTCGGCAGTGGAATGCTTGATGTCGCGACAATCGCATTCGCGGTGCCTGCGCCTGCATCATTCAGACGAATGAAGCTGTAGGGCAGATCAGCGACCCGCGTCCACGACCCCGCCCCGGAGCCGCCAGCCTTGCGATAGATTCCATTGTAAGCAACGGTTGCGTCTGAAATCACCCATGCCGACGAGTTTGCAACATGCGCCAGGTCGGCAAACAAATTGGCTCGCGTATCGTATATCAGCCCGCCATTCGCCATAAAGGCATTAATGAAGCCCTCGAGCGAGGTGCCCCACTCACGTATCTTCGACTTTCGTGGCTTGTGAACACCCGACGACGCAACGCCATCTGTCTCGTAGTCGCGGAATACCGTAGAGGCCAAATCCACCATGTTTTTCTCCAAATGAAAAAGGCCCGCCGAAGCGAGCCTTTAGGTATTGTTGTTGGTTGATTGGCCGGCTTAGGTAACGACGACCGCGCCGGTTGCTACGCTTGCGCTTTCAACACCCGAGGCGTTGCGAGCCTTGATCCAGTAATAGTAAGTGCCGGGCGCCAGCGCCGAGTCTTGCCAAGCGTCTGCAGCAGACGGCGCGCCATATTCGGTACGCACCAAGACAGCGGAACCTTCAGTGTTGACCGTATTGCGACGGATATTTGCAGCTACATAATTGGCGCTGTTTGGTGATGTCCAGTTGATGTCCACAATGCCGACGCCACCCGTCTTGCTCACGCCTGTAACAACAGAAGGCGAAACGGCATCCGCGACAGGCGTAATTGTGTCGCTGGCCGACCACGCACCCGTTCTGGCGGTTATGGTTACGTGTCGAACCTGCGCCTCGTATGTTTCTCCATCAGACAAAGCGTTGGTTTGTGCCTGCGTCTCGCCATCTCCAATAGCCACGACATTCCAATCGCTGGATGACGTCAGTTTGTATCGTCCCTGCACTTTCAGACTGGCTGATGGTGGCTCGTCAAACAGTAGAATGCCAAATGGCACAAGAGAGCCACCAACCGTAATTCGGTCATAGGTGAACGAAAAGCCGGTCGGAACCGGAATGGTCCGGTCCACCGTCGTTTCCTCATATGCAGGGTCAGTGCCCTCTTCCGTGACACCATCCCACTCATATGCCTCTTGAGGCATAGAGCTTACCTGCAGGGTCACACCAGAAAGGATGCCACCCTCTCCGATATCAAAACGGAAATCGGAGACTTCGAACACCTCGTCGATTCCGAACAAGGGATAGGTTATGCGAACGAAACGCTTGCCAAAAGCGGCGAGCGCTTTGAGGTTGCACTGAAACGAACCGACCCAATTTGGATTTGCCCTATATGCAGCCAACTTCATTAGGCGGCGAGTTTGAGCGTGCGATGGCGACATGATAAACGACGTCTCAGTCGCGATTTCTCCCCGAAGCGATACGTCTGTGTCATCCACCCACTGGTCTGCGTCAGTGGTTTGATAGTCGTGAATGGGCGACGTATACGACGCGCGAATGATATTCGCAGTCGTCATCACGTCACGTCCGCGAGAAACCTCTGAGAATCCAGTTATTGTGTCAGCATCAATAACGACCGAAGGCTCCACCCATGTGCCAACATCGATCGTAAGACCGCCGTCTGGAGTCGGAACAAGCCGTCCGTCAGCGCAAGACAACATGCGCCCAATAACATCGGCAGGGCGCTCATCCAACCTGTAGGAACCCCACAGACGATACCGATCTTCTGTTCCGCCAGCCTTTAGAGGAACGTTCTCGGTGCAAACGTTGGCCGCGGCCAGCCATCCTGCCGCCGCCTGTGGCGTGGTCACCAAAGAAGCAGGGAGGCGCATGCCGTCCCCATGCGTGATGTAGTCTCGCATGATTGCAGCGGCGTTGTCGGTCCACGCGGTGGCCCCCGTAATCGGATTGTAGACCTTTGACCCGCGAGCTACCACTCGATACAACGTGTTAATACTGTTCGGGAACGTTTTGAAAAAATGCTCTTGGGCTAGCGCCCGCTGTGTGAGTGCTATCGAAGAAACACCATCACCACGATGTGACGAATCCCACTCCGGAAACGCACTTGTAAGGTGGGAATAGTGAGTCTCTGCGGCCAATCCAAGCCGATGTCTAACACGCAAGGCTGAAAAGTATGGGTCGTTGGTTGCAAACCCATTTGCGTCCAGAGTCAGAAGATTGTCGTCAGCCCAGAACTCCTCAATGGCATCCAACTCTCCTGTCCCAAGTGCAATTACCTTATGGAAATCGCCATTTTTGCTTTCACCAAATACCCAAGGCCCGCTAGCCTTTACCCGACCGTAATGCCGAATTCTAGGCGCAGTAGAATTCCTCACTGAGGTCTGGACGTCTTCAGGTCTTGGGGCGTCCGGCTTAAAGATTGCAGCCGACAGCGCGGACAGACCCAAGGAGATGCCAATTCCAATGACACCGGTAAGGAGCGTAACACCAATCCCCAGGGCGGCACCAGTCACACCAGCTGACGTAAGCGCCAGCAGCACAAAGCTTTCGATCAGGCCTGGCATTTATTCAATCCTCCAAGCCTTCCAAATTGCATCGATGGGAACGCCAATAAGTCCGTCCTCATCGCGGCTTAACCACCCGCTACCGGTGCAAACAGCCATGCAAAGACGCTGCTTGTGAATTACAAGACCAACGTCGCCAGCCTGCGGTTGACTCGTTTTTGAGAAGCCGTTCTTGCGCATGACGCGATTGACTGCGACGGCGATGCCACCTGGCTCAGCAAGCCAGTCTCTCACGTCCTCGTCTGTCGTAAAGTCGCGGCCAAACTGGGTCAGCGTGGACAAGCCAAGTCGCTCTACGACCCACTTGTCTGCCATCCGACAGCAGGCGCCAGGGTAGGCTGGCAGATCTGCCTCACGCCGAACAAAGTCGACGAGCATCTCAGAGACATCAATGTTCGCTTCGGACACGTCAGTAATCCGGGTAACGAATAGTTTTGAACAGAAGCGAGTTCACAAAACCGAAGAATTTGTCGCCGGGTGATCGGGCCTGTTGGTCTCTGTCTGTGTACCTGCCGTGTGGCGGCCGAGAGCGGTTGAAAAAGATGTTCTCGGCTGTGATGGAAATGGACTGCGTGGCACCGTCGTCGCCTTGCATCGCGCCGCGACTGATTTTCAGTGGCTGCATGAAGCCACGGAAAACAGGAATTGGCACGCCTGTCGGCTGCCAGTCATCGCTAAAAAGCTGCAGAGAAATTGTGACCATCTGCTGGTCGGCTTCTGGCGTCTCTGCTAGTGCGATCGCCAAAAGGTCAATTGCTTTTCCTGGCAGTCCGTCAAGAGACAGTGTAACGCTCTCCGACGTGGTCCCGCCTGCGTATCCCAAGCCATCAATTTGGCCGTAGCCGCGCATCGGCAGGTATGTGTTGCCGTCGACCGTCAATTCGGTGTTGCCATTCCACACATAGACGGTGTCGGATACGAACTCGAACTTCACGAGGAAGTCACAGCGCACGGTTCCTGCCGACAGAACGGCTATCTGTTCCGCCGTGAAAAAGTCGGCCATTGCTCCTCACTAAATATCTTCGATGAAATTGACCGTTGGCGCAGAACGACGTCTGCCAGCCAACTCGAGGTTCATCTCTTGATCTGACACCAGCCTCATTCGACAAACGGGGTTGTCGAACTCCAAGACGGCACCCACTGCAGCAGCCTCACGCAAGGGAGGGCGAAAGGTGATATCGGCCGTATTGGCGCCGGTGTAGGTTACCGTCCGCAACCGGTAGAGCCTTTCTCCTAAGGAGAAGTGCTGGCCAGGTTGCAGTGTGCCTGCGTAGGCAATATTGACGGAGCCAGACACAGCCCTGACCGCCATATCAGCGGCCAGAAAGACAGAAATTACGCTGCCATCGTACTCAGTCTCGTCATCAAACGGCGCGTCATCACTATGAGGCACGTCGTCATCTACGAAGTCGGCAGGAACTGGCTGATAGGCGCGGCATAGCGGGACGAGGATCGGGTTAAGCCGCCCCTCCAGCAGCGCGTCAATCGCACGCCACGCCAGAACGTGGTTCCTGCGACTGACGATCACGCTGCCAAGGCGGGCCTTCCAGATGCCTGCATCAGATGCGACTACTTGGCTGAATCCAGATACCGAAGACGGTCCTGCCAAGGATCTGGGCGCAATGTCAAAGGCGACGTTCTGCGGGCGCAAAACGTGCACAGGCCAAAGGATTGTCATGTGGGGATACCCTTACAAAGACCTGGCCTGCGCATTTGCCATCAAGCCGGGCATGTCGCCCTTAATGGCCTTCCGGCTCTGCTGGACCGCCACGCGGACAATGGTCCCGCTACTAGTTTGAATGCGCTGATCGGCAATTTCAGCCATCCGCCCGCTGTCATCTTGAAGAACAAGATTGATGGTCTCTTGCCCGCCCCCCTTGTTGGGAATGCCAGACGTTCTGAGATCCACCGGAATACGTCTGCCATCAGGTAGGGGAACCGCAGCCTCTGGACCGGCCTCGCCGAAGATTGCAGCCGTGTTGGAGGTGCCGCCATTGGCAAAACGCTTAAGAGGCTTGCCGCGGGCAGCTACGCCACCATCCTTAAAGCCGAAGATGCTGCCAATGCCGGCAAACAACCCACCAAGGATGCCACCACCCGAACCCGCACCTCCACCACCATCGAACAGGCTGTTTAGAGCCATATCCAGCAGCTTGTCAGCGACCTTGTCTAGCGCACCTGCAAGAGCCTCAGTAGCCGACTTGCCGTCGCGCAGATCTCGAATGAACCCGCCCAAAACGTCCTTGCCGAGCGCCGACGATTCCTGCAATCGTTCGGTGAGCTTCTCTTGGCTGACTGACAGTTGGTTGCCAGCGGCCTCAGCTTGCCCGGTCTGGGTTGCGAGCTCACGCATGGCCATAGCTTGCGCCAGCGCAGCCGGGCTCAACCGTGACAGGTCACCATATAGAAGCTGCTGCACGTCCTTAAGCTCGAGGCCGGCAGCCGTGCCTTCCTTTTGAGCCTCAGTAAGAAGCTGCTGGGCAGCCTGCACCGTGCTCATCGCGAGCCCGTAGTCATTGACTAGCGGATTTAGTGTCGCGCGGATGCCAGTCTCGGCTTGAAGTGCGGCGATGTACTGCCGCTGCTCCTCCATGCGCTTGGCAAAATCCTCTTGCGAGTCGATGCCCTTTTTGATGCCGGCGGGGGCGTCGCCGATGAACATCTGAGCTTCAGAGTTCCGCCGATCACGGTTGATGCCGCCGTTATCGGAACCGAGCCCCTTGATTGCGGCATAGACGTCTGCCGTTGTGCCGTTCTTGATCGCCTCAATGATGCGGTCGGGCAGTGAGCCGTAGTTATAGGCGATCGACGTCAAGACGGCCTGTTGCTCTTCGCTGAAGCTATTGAACGTGTCCGAGCCGATATCCGACTTGATGCCGGCCTGAAACTCTTCAATGCGCCTGGCCAGGTCGCGAGTTGCGCCCTCGAGCGTAACCGTGATGCCCTGTGTGACCTTCTTGACCGAACCATCATCGAGCGTGACGGTGTCCGAGCCGTAGCCAACGCGTAGGGCGTTCACGTCATACTTCGGCTTGGCAATGAACCCTTCAAACTTCTTGATCAGGTCCATCGCAGACGAAGCGCTTGCCGCAGAAGATTTTGCGGCAGTTTCGGCAGCGATCTCGCCCTTGGCCTGAATCTTGGCTGCGGCCTCCGTCATTGTGACGCCGATCTTCTCGGCCGCCTTCAGGATTGCGTCGGCGCGAGTGTCGATATCCTTCTGGATTTCCGTCCGCTTCGCATCGGCATTGCGGTCAGCAACGAATGTTGCATATGCCGCCGCTTCGCGGTTGGACTTGAGCATGCTACCGCGCTCATCATCGCTGATGCCCGAGATAGCAACGGCAGCTGCTGTCGCCTTCCTGGTGATCTCACCAAGCTGATCAATGATGATGTCAAACTGATCAACGATGTAGGGTGATGTGCCCTCGTCCATCGCGACAATGCCGCGGATGGCCTCTTTGGCATCCTTGGCATCAATCGTGCCGGCTTTTAGCTGCGCGCGAAGATCTTCAAATGCCTTAATCTGGTCATGGCTTATGAAGCCTTCATCGGCGCCACGCTTGCGGGCATCAAAGAAGTCCTCAAGCTCCAAGCGAACACGCTTAATACCATCTGCAGCGGCTTCGGTTGTTGCGCCACCGATCGCCTCGCCAACCGCCTTGGAAATGCTGGCGTCGGCCAGGATGCGCAGGGCTTTGCTAAGCGGCTCAACCTCCTGCACAGCCTTCGTCAGAAAGCTAAGGAAGTTGCCAGCCGCACTTCCTCCGAACTGCTCAAACGCAGCGGTCATTCCTTCGACGATGACGATGATCTCGCCGAGGCGCTCACGAACCTTCTCGCTGGCGCCCGTAACGTCATCAAGGCGCCCAGCGGACTCCGTGAGGGTGTTGCCCATGAGCGTGAAACTGTCGCCTATGGTAGCCGTCGTGGAGCTAAACGCGCGCTCAATTTGGGGCTGGGCTTTCAAGATTGCCTTGAAGACGCGCTCCGACGTAAGTTCTCCCTCGGCCCCCAGATCCTTCAACCCTGCGATCGTAGTGCCAAATTCGTCGGCGATCGCCTGCAGAAGAACGGGGGCGTTCTCTCTCAGGGATTTAAGTTCGTCGCCCTGAAGGACGCCAGAGCCAAGAGCCTGGCCAAGCTGAAGGATGCCTGATGCCTGCGCGGCTGCGGCTTGGCCACCAGCCTTGAATGACTTGTTGACGATCTCGGTTGCACGGGCAACCTCCTCTTCGGACTTCGCCACATCCTTAGTTGCCATTAGCAACTTCGAATACAAATCAACGGTTTCTGTAATGCCAGAGCGCGTGTCTTTCGCGATATCATTAATCGCACCAAGAGACCGCGCCTGCCGTCCGCTGATTTGGCTGGCCGCAGCAATCTTGTTGCCTGCCTCAGTCCACGCGTCAGCGTATTTTTGAACCTCTCGCGCAGCTACCGCAACGCCGGCAACCTTACCGAAACCACCCAACCCGCCCAGCCCACCAATCGGCTTGATCTCAAGCTTCTTGTTGGTGTCGGCAAACTTCTTTTCGATGTTTCGTAATTGGCGTTGCGCTGTTGTGTTCGCCTTGCTTAGTGAATTCTCAAACGCTTTTGTACGCGCCTCGAGGCTAACAATTAGCCGCTCTAAGTCCGTAGCCACGTGCGCTCACCTATGTTATGGTTGCGGAAAGGTTGGAGGGCGCAATGAAAAAGATGTTGGCAGTTGGCGGGCTCGCGCTGTTAGCCGCGTATTCTCAAGTTGACCGCAGCGGAGCCGACACAGCCAACAATCTTGGCGTAACGATCAACGTCGTCGACATCAGGCCCGGCCGTGCCGACGTGCGCATATTCAACGCCTCAAGCGAACGTCTGGCGTCCGTCTTTGCGCACTGCACCTTTCGCGAAAGTACGGGAGCGCGAATTGATTCCGTTCCCGTACTTGCTCACGACATAACGCCAGGTGATGTCGCCAAAGAGGTGGCTTACGTAACCGGGTCGGTGAAAGCCTCGCGCGTAGAATGCCGTATTGAACGCGTTCGCAAAAGGATAGCCTCAACACGCTAAGCAGCCCGCACTAATCGGTGCCGAACCCCTCAATGCCCATTTCGGCCAGCCTATCCTCGGAGATGTCGCCGCCGCGGCGCTTCTTGTGGCCGTTGGCCTCTGCGTAACCTTCGGTGGCGCAGACCCACTCCCATAGGGTCATCGACCCGATGTCGCGGTGGATTACACCTGCCCACTTGTAGAAATTGGAGAATTTCCATCGCCCTCTTGGGAGCGGGTCACGGCTGGGCTTTCCGTCCCCGTCCTCGCTTCCCCCAACGGGTCGTCCTCTGCTCCGTAAAGCGCATGTGCCAACACCGCCTGCGCAGTAAGCACAGATAGTGTGAGCGGTCGGTCCTCAACATGGATCTTTACCAGCTTGCGTGCGGCTTCTTTCTCGAGACCGCCGCCCTCTAGCCCAAGACGGATCGTGGTGACCACGTCATCAACGCGCCATTGGTTCGACGTCAGCCGAGCAAGTATCCATGCAGGACCGGCATCACACCGGTCCTGAAGAGCCCGCATGTGGTCCAAGCTGAGGAGGAACGTGTGCTCCCCCCCAGCCCAGGTTATATCCATTCCGCGCGCCATTATGACTCTCCTATAGCCGTTATCACTTAGGCGTCGGTGCGTGCAGGCGTGCCATCGAACTGGAGTTCGATTTCAGCGGTAACCTTCTGGCCCTTGGTTCGCGAGTTGCTCAATGTCGCAAGCAGCGCGGCGCCGGATTCGATGGCAATATCGCCAACCGAAGCGGCTGTATCGCGAATGCGGATGTTCTTCGTGGCGGACGAATAGAACCACTGCTTCAGCATGTCCTGAGACGACCGAGCCCAAACACCAGTACCGGAAACGGTCACCTCGATCGAACGAACTTGGCGCTCGATGCTAAGAGGAAGCGACTCGTCATCGCAGTCGGGGATTTCGGCGGTATCGATATTGGCAGTCCTATTGATGGTGACATCAATCAGGCCACAGATGGGGGCGTAGATGCCGCTACCAGGAGCGGTTTCCACGTCCAGAATCATTTGTTCGAATTTTTCGGTAACGGCGGTTGCCATTGGTAGCCCTTTTCAAAAAGAAAAAGCCGCCCAATGGGACGGCCAGTTGTATGGGAGGAATTGTCGGCTAGGTAGTCTTGCGTTTGCCGGGAGGTTTCACTTCACGCGCTTTGCCGGCAGCAACGGCGGCGTCAACAAGATCCCGCGGGCGCGACTGCGGCTCCGGATGAGGCTGGACCTCAAACGCGATCGCCTGCCGCGGGCGTCGGTCGAATCGGAACACGTCAGTAAAGATTGCCCACGCCATCATGGCTCCTCCACCATCGTTGTCACTTGGATGACCCCATGAGTGGTGATGCCGTCCGGGTCGCGAAACACACGAGTTAAGGTCACCCGAATGTCCACCAGAGCATTGTCAGACAAAGCCAGTGAGGCTCGATGCAGCTTCTTCCGCACTAAATCCGTTAGGTTCTTGCACTCTAGTGAGCCAACCGCGCGGCTCCAAATATCCAGCTGCGCCGTCACAGACACGCCAGTAATGCAGTCGGCATCATCCTCAACGCTATCCACTGGGCCGAGCGAGATGTAGGCCGTCTTGGATCCGAATGGCGATGTGGGTATCTGGTCATAGACGTTGTTTGCTATGGCCATAATTGGCGCGTCGCCCTTGAGTGTGGCGACCAGCAGGCGCTGCAGCTCTTCACCCGAATTCATCTCGCACCGTCCTTGATGGCCTTGTTAATGGAGCGAGTAATGCGAGCCCTCACCCGCGAGCGAAGTGCGCGCCAAGCCGGAAAGAAGAAGGGCTCGGCGGCTGTGCCGGGGTGCTGCGTCCCCGGAAACTGCCCGGCATTCACGTGCGGTGCCGTGCCATACTCGACTAGATGTGCATGGCGCACCTTAGTGTTTCCGGCCGTAATCAACGCCTGCCCCTCGCGCGCAACTTGGCTTCCGCCAGGCTGTGAATATGGAGGCGTTGTGCTACCAGGCGGAGTAACCTCGATGCTGTTACGCAAATCACCGTCATCGACGGGCGCGAGCGCATACTGCAGCTCTGCGACCTCATGTGCACCCTGAATGACCGCGGCAACAGCAGCGGCTTTCGCTTTCTGCGGAATCGTGCGTGTCAGTTTTCGGTTCAGTCGGGCCAGACCAGCGTCGAGAGTTGAAGCCATCAGACCGCGACGCCGCTTTCCGCCAAGAGCTCCAAGAACCCCCTGCCGTCAGACTCTTTTGGGTTCTCTCGGACGTTATAAATGGTGCCATCGCGGTCAACGACGCGCCAATCATTCCCGATCGCACGCGCTTGAATAGACGTGCGAATGGTCAAGATGACAGGCTGCTTGCTTTCGAGACGGGCGGCCATAACGGTCTCGCCGCCTCGCAACCATTTTCGGTTACCTTGCTGTGAAAACTGAAGCACCCACGTCGACACGGTGTTTCCCGCGCCATCATCTTGCTCTTGGCGCTTGAAAAATGAAAAGCGCCGATCAAGTTTGCCGGCGCCAACCATTTACGCCGACACTACGTTCGGGAACTGGATTTCAACCGCAAGAACAGTAGTGCTCTTGGCGACGCCGATCACAGTGACATAGTCGCCCGCCAGCACATCTGCACGAGGCGCAATGCCGCCAGGGTTCGGTGACTGATAGTAGGTTACGCCAGCCGTCAGGCCGTCCATGGTCAGATCGCCCTGCGTGAGGATGCGCATCGCCTGGCCATCTGCGGCACTATTCAGTGCAATGCCGCGCGGTCGGCGAAGGTCAACAGCACCGTCCGCATCAGCCAACTCGTAGCGGCCGGTCGAGGTGTCAAGGTAGACAGTCTGCCCGGCCGTGATGGTGGCGCCGGAAGTGCCATTTTCAGTCTTCGCCGTGGACGAGGCAATTACGCCCGCCGCGGTAATCGTGATGTCTGCCACTAGGGCCTCCAATGTTTTTTGGTGTTAAGACGGCCAGAAGCGGAGCGGCATAATCAGCGCATCAACGCCCGTGGGCATTTCCGTCAGTTTGATTTCGGCAGCGTCTTCTCGATTGTTGTACCATTGGCCAACAAGCAGGAGGATGGCGCGTTTGATGACTGGCGGGACATCGGCGTAACCAGCAGTAAACGTAATGCGTACGGCCTCTGGCTCGTTACGAGTGTCTGGCCACGCAGCATCATAGGCCGGAAGGATGAATCCGGCACCGATACGAGAGTCTACGCCGAACTCTCGAAAATCGGTAATCGTCCCAGAAGTGCCGTCGCTTTTGATGTACGAGACAGCGTCAACAGACTGCAGGGGGGGGAGCGGAAGGCGGATACAGCCAGTCGGGAACTTATCTAAGCGCAATTCCCACTGCTGTTCGCCTATTGCGCGGCCTAGCCATGCAGGCTCTGGGCCGTCAATGTGCGCTGTAGCAGTCGCAACTAGCGCCTCAAGGTACGCGTCATCGTCAGTGAAGTCTTCTGCGTGGACGTGCTTCTTCGCCGCGGCAATCGAGACCAATGGCGCCGAAGCGGCCGTAACCAGTTTCAGCGCCATTTGGGTTACTTCCTCTTGCGACCGTTATGCGCGATCTCAGGTGCAGCCTCATCGTCCGCTAGATCCAATGAAGGCTCGTCGATCGCCTCTACAATGGCGGGATCGGCGGGTGCGGGTTCACCGACAGGCTCCACGACGGGTTCGACGGGGTCCGCGGTAGACTCGACAGGCTCGTCGACAACAATCGGAGCAACCTCGCCAACCGGCTCAATCCAGCCCATGCCGACCAATCCAGCAGCCATGGATCCGAAGTCACGCTCGTCCCCGACATTCAGGTCAACGAGCGTGATGCCGTCCCATGAACATGGAAACGGCACCACAACTTTATGCAATTACGTCAGAGCCGGGGTCGGCGCAGAACGGGGGTGGCCAAGCAGGCAAATTGCCGTAAGCGGAGCCGAACCCGTATTGGCGGTCACGTCGTCGATCTCAATCGAAACATAACGCTTGCTGCCCTTGTAGCCGATCTTCCGCGCTTCGCCGTCGTCGCCAAAGGCGAAACCGGCTGCAGCCTCAGTACCAATCAGGTCGGCATCAGCAACGGCGGTGTGTGCAACCTGCGAGCTCGTGTCGCCTTCCTTGACAACAACGGCCCAGGTTGCATCAACATCGGCAAGAACGCCCGTTCCAATGACGAACGTGACGCTCTCATAGCCCTGCGTATCGATTGCACCAGAGACGAGCGCAGTGCCGTCCGTGATAGTGATCGGCGCGATGGCGATCACCGGATGAATGTTATTGACTGTGTCTTTCGAAGCCATCTGGCTTTCTCCTTTTCAAAGAATGGGACGGGCGGCCCGCTCAGAGCCGCCCTAAGCCAGAATTAAGCCGAGCACTTCAGCTTGCGGAGGGCTTCAGCCAGCACCACCTGGCCACCAAGGCGGCGGCGGAAGATGAAGCGGATGTTGCCACTGGTTGCCTGCGTGTAGGGGTCACGCAGCATTTCCATCGCAATGCGGTCGACCAGCGTGTAAGCACGCGCAAAGTCGCCATATGCGATCGGGAATGTACCGGCGCCTTCCGAAGGCATATCCGGAACCTCGACGTACGGATCGCCGTCGATGGTATTCGGCTGACCGCCAATGCCAGGCATCCAGATGTACTGCTTCTGCGCATCCTTGAGCTTGCGCACGGAGCCGAGAGTGGTGCGGTTAAGCGCCCAGGTGGCGTTGCGTGCGTAGGCAGTCTTCAGCGCGTACTTGAGCGACAGAAGGCCGTTAGCCTGGCCGTCAGCATCGGCGATCGTAGCCGCGCTACCGGAGTTGTTTTCGCCAAGGCCCGAAGAAGCATCGAGGAAGCCAAGCGGTTTGCCAACGCCGTTACCGGAGACGAAGGCTGCGCCTTCTGCAACCGCGAACTGCTCGGTCGACTCGAAGCTGATCTCGCCGGCCATATCGAACGCCGAATCCTCAAGATTCTGGTTCGAAATGTCGATAAGCGCAAAGAGCTCATGGGTGGGGATTTCCCACATACCATAGCGGAGACCATCGGTCTCGGACTTGGTGCCCTGCTCGGCAACCCACTGCGCGGCAAACTGCCCGGTGCGCTTCGGGATCATGACGGACTTGGCTGCGGTCTTGCGAACACGGGCAAGAGAACGAACCGGCGAGACGAGCGTGACGCCCTTGATAATCTCGCGGACATATTCGGCCGGTGCCAGATAACCGCCAGTCGTGTCGTTGCCGACAGAAAGCGACTTTGCCTCTGCGGCGACGTCAGCAAGTACCTTCTGCTGTTCTGCCGAAAGGTTGACGGCGCCCTTGGTCTGCGCGTCAATGACAGCGCGAGCCCAGAGATTGGCCTTGGCGTTGAGTTCTTCTGCGCGCTTTTCGGGGTCGGACGAGCCATTGAGGCTCAGGAGATTCAGCTTCTCCTCGAGTTCATCGACGTGCTTCTTTTCGTCCTCAATCGCCTTCTTGGCTTCCAGGGCAGCAGCGGTGGCTTTCTGGTTGGCGTCTTCGAACTTGGTCAGCGAAGCCTCAACCTTGCTGAGCTTGTCAGTCAGCACGGGGTCGGCAACGCCGTTCTTCTTAATTTCAGCAAGGGCGGCATCGTTGGTGCGCTTGAATTCCTCAAACGCTTCCATGACCTGCTCTGTAGCGGTCTTCTCAGTCATTGTGATTTCCTTGGGATGATGATCGGCTATTTGCCGACGAGGGCTCGGATGCGCGTCGCCAGGTCGTTGGCTGCGCGCTTTTCGGCTGCGTCCACCTCATCACGAGGATCGTCGCTCAGCCCTTCAGCATCCCGCTGAAGCAACTCCTTGAAGACCGCGACCGCCTTGACGCTGTCGGCCCGTGACAAGCCTGCGTCACGCAGTCCGTCTTCAAACTCACGGGGATTAAACTCGGATTTGACGCTCGTAACGCGAGCCTTGGTGTTCGCCGGGAATGTCACGAGGCTAACCTCGATCAACTCGACCGCCTTAAGCGTACGCCGCGGCTCTTCTGGCTGCGTGCGGACCGCCCACTCTTTTGCTCGGAAACCAATCGACAGTCCGTTGTAGGCCGGGCGCGGCTGCATTTTGAGCAGCTCGTAAGCCTCACGGCCACGCTCAGTGTTGGCAAGTTTGCCTTCCACCCAGAGGCCAGTGTCATCTTCTTTCATTTCGGTGTAGATGCCGATAGGAGTGGCATCGTCACCAAACATCCCGCCATGCTGGCTAAGCATCGCCGGCCATATGCCGGATGACTTAGCCTTTTTGATCGTTTCGGCGAAAGCACCTTTGGCGATCACATCGCCATAGCTATCTACATTGCCGAAAACGGCGCCATAGCCGGAGAATTTCATTTCTGCAGCGTTAGACTCGTCGAGTTTTACCTCGCCAAGGCCGACAAAAAGGCGCTCGACGGGACCGCCGTTCTTGGATTTTGTCATTTAGGTGGTTCCTTAGAGCCACCTGTGGGCGGCTGCGCAACTGGCGGCTTAGGCAAGTCCTCGCCACCAACGATTGGATTCATGTCTTCAAGCGCGCGAATCTCGTTCGGCGTAATCCAGGCGGGCGACCCACCAGACCCCAACGCCTTCGCGTAAAACTCGCCGCGGTCTTTTGCAGCGCCACGAAGCAGGCCGTTGGCGTTGAATTTGGCGAAAAAACCGGAGTCCTCTTTGCCATCGAGCAAATCGTTGTCGATCGACTGTTCAATGCGGACGTACCAAGGCATCAGCGTATGCACGACGTGCGCCAAGAAGATCTGTTCGGCGCTGGCAAACGTCATCGACTGACCAGCGTGGCCGATCATTGGCGGCAAAACACCAAAAGCCGCGCAAATCTGCTCGACCTGGTATTTTCTGGTCTCTAGGTGCTGCGCGTCGACGCCAGTCATAGACTGCTGCGCCCACTTGAACCCGGAATCGATGATAAATGGCTTGTGCTTGTTGGGCCCACCTATCTGGGCAGCAATCCAAGCCTGGATCTGCTTGTATTTCTCGGGATCAATCTTCTGTTCGGTCGAATACGTGCCCGACGCCTGTAGGCCGTTGGCATGCATCTCCGATTGCGTGGTTTCGGTAGCAATAGCGAGGCCAATGGCCTCTCTTGCGTGCCGAACGGCGTCTAATCCGCGCCAATTGTCCCAAGATGTCCCACGAATGTGCCAAATCAGGCTCTGCGGGAAGATTTGCGACGTGCCGTCAATGCTTGTGACGGTGTATTCGAGCGAATAATCTCTGTTTCGCTTGATGGAAACACAGCCAGGATCGATAGGAATCAGGCTTTTCACCTGATTTCTGACCATGTTTTTGTAGAAAAACGCGTTGCCCGTAAGCACCAGATGCAGCATCATCGTTTCGCGCATTGCGAAACTCGTCTGCCAGGCGTTCGGCTTCCGGTTTAGGACCTTGTAAAGCGGGTGGTCCGTTGCCGGCTCGCTTCCTCCATCCTTGGTTTCCGCCATAACCCGCAGCGGAACCTGGGCCACACCGTTCGCCAGTACTCGGGCAATTGCCAGAACTGTAGAAACATCAAGAGCGCGCTCCCAACTAACGGGAACGCCGCTCTTTGAAGTCACCATAGCGTGGTAAGCCGCCCACTCGTCCGAAAAGCCAACAGATTTCTGCTCGGCCTCTCGGCCGGTCAACCAAGACCAGATGCCCATGAGGCCGCCTTTGTGTTTATTGCGCCGCTGAGCGGCTAGTAGGAGCCGTTAGGGTCCAAAACTTCCCAGAAGGACTTCTCTTGGACCGGCGCACCATCAACCGCAGCACCAACCGCCATTGCGGCAGCCACGGCTGGATCGATACGGATCGTCGACTTCTTTTTAGAGAACCACTGGTTACCCATGAGCGGGTCGGTTTCGATTGCAACGCCCATCAAGGCGCCAAGAATGACCGGCGATCGCCTGATGCGAACGCGCTCCTCAAGGATTAGCGTCTCAAGAGCCGCCACCGAGCCTGGCATCCACAGTCCGAGCGGAGGAGGTTCGCCGGCTGCCTTGGCAGCCTCAACTTTTGCCTCGCTGGGCTTTGCGCGTTTCTTGCCACCTTGCGGGTGGGCAACCGAGTTGATTTCCACGCCATAGGCGTCGAGCTCTTCCTCGAACTTGTCGAAAACGTACTTATCGTACGCCAAGACATCGATACCGTGCTCAGTCTCGATGCGGGCAAACAACGCCGCTACGTGGTCCATCCGCACTTTTGCGCCTTCTGGCGCATGGATGTACGGCTGGTCCGTGTCGTTGCCGTCCGCGTCTTTATGGAATGTCTGGTTCCACAGGCGATACGGCACGTGATCGACCTTCGACCGCTCGTCCATCGTGTCTCGAGGCGTGAAGGCCTCAATCCACAAGTCGAATGTCGGTAGGTTCACGACCTCGCCGTCCGTACGGGTAACTTCCTTGGTGCCCGTCTCAACGACAAAGGCGCCTGCGGTCAAATCCTTGGATCCAGAAAGATCCAGCCCAGCAGATTTGATCGACTTGCCCTTATGCTCAACATAAGGGTCAAAATCAGCCATTACCTTTTCAAGGAGTGGCCGTGGTATCCATGCCGTGTCGGACTCGGTCCAAACGCAGAAGTGAAGCCGAAGGATGCCGTTACGCTTAGACGGGATGTCACGCGCCTGGGCGACAACGCCAGCCAGGTAGTCGTGCTTCAATGTCACGCCGAAAAGCGGATTGGCCTTCTGCCAGCACGTTGGGTCCGTAAATGGGTCGTCGTCTTTGTCGAGCGCACACACATAGCTGAAGGTGGTGTCATCAACCACTTCACCGACATAGGTGAAGTCTTCATCTGGCGTTGACGTGCCGGCAGCAACACGAACCGCGTGTTGATGCTCATCCCAACAAATCGTTGTCCTGTCCGACCCCGAATTGGTGATCATGAACAGGAGAGGCGCGCGTCTGAACTTAAATCCGCGCTCGAGCATTTCGATGACCTTGCCATCGGAATGCTCATGGATTTCGTCACACAACGCCACGTATGGGCGCGGACCGCTGTGGGCACCCTCGCGCGAAATCGGCTTAAAGAACGACCGCTTCTTTACGTAAGTCAGTTGCCAGACCGGGTTGCCACCGGACTTCTCCAGCGTTGCCTTCAGCCGCGGCGACTGCTCGTACATGGCGACAGCGTCGCGAAACAGGACAAACGCCTGATCCTTGTTAGCTGCTGCCGCATAAATCTCAGCGGCCGCCTCGTTGTCAGCCACCATGCAATAATGGCCGATGCCGGCCGCCAAAGGCGACTTGCCGTTACCTTTTCCCTGCTCAATGTAGCAGCGTCGAAAGCGTCGTAGCAGAGCCCCATCCGACTCAACGCGCTTCCATCCGAAAAGCGAGCCGACCACAAACTTCTGTGATGGATGCAGTAGGAACGGGCGCCCCTCGAACTGGCCGCCATTGAGACGCAACACCAGTTCGAAAAACCGAAAGACGTCTTCAGCCGCAGCAGGATCCCAATGGACGCCACGCTTCGGCCCATTAAGTCTGTCATCACGGTGCCGGCGACATGCATTCCGCACATGCGGGCCGGCAATGACGCGGCCTGCCAAAACGTCTTCGGCGTAGCCATCTACAGGGCCGGTTGGGTACTTTGGGTCTAGCTTATCGGTTGAAGAATTCGTCTGCGGGGTCTTCGCCTTCGCCATCTGGTTTTACACCCGCCTTTGATGCGTCGGCCGGCGTCGCCCCCATCTTCCCGAGGCAAACCTGGTAGAGGTTCATCCCCTGTATTCCCAAGTCACTCTCACCATTTGAGGAGTCGCCCATCATCCTGCCGCGCAACTTTGCTGCGATCGAAAGGACGCCGCGGTGGCTGTGATTGAGCCACGGAATTTCAATGACAAGTTCGCGCCAAGCCCTCTTGGCGTTCTCGCTTAGCCAGTCAAAAGGCTCGCCAATGCCGTCTGCAACGAGCGGCTCGTGACGTCCCTTGAATTTGGTTTTTTGCTTGTCAGCGTGGCCCAGCAGTTCGGCTTTGGCCTTCGGCGTCCTCGCCCTGGCCATGGCAGACCCTCATATTTTCAATCGAAAAAATGCGTACGTTGGGACCACGCCGGTCCGCGCTTCGGGGGTAGGTAGACATTCCTACCCCCCCCCTATTGTGTTTCACGTAACGATCGGTCTGTTTCACGCAATATTATTACGTTTTGATGCTTTTGTTGCGTCGTTACGCAACATTCTTGCGCTCTCGCGCAACATTCTTGCGCTTCGCCTTGGCGTCGGCCCACATCCGCTCGATCTCTTCGGGGTCGATACCCTTGCCACCAGTCAGCACGGCAGACAGCCACGACAGGGCACGTGCACCGTTGTATGTGCCGTCGCCGTTGGCGCTGGCCTCCCCTAACGTCTCTGCCTTGCGTGGGTCAGTCATTGCCGGTCTCCTCTCAGGCAGGCTCACAGCGGCCATCCATCCGCGCCATAGCGCACCACTGTCTTGCCTACTTCTTCGTTCTGCTTGTGCCGGCTATGGCATGGAGCGCATAGGCTCTGTAACTCGCCGTACCAGAACAAGTCATGGTCGCCACGATGGGGCGTGATGTGGTCGGCCGTGTTGGCCGCAGTGACTATCTCTTGCTCTAGGCACATACGACAAAGAGGCTCAGCCATTAGCTGAGCCTCTCGCTTTCGTAACCATCGGGCTAGCTTATACCAGCCTATCCAGTGGCGGTTAGGTTGGTGAGCCATCGTCCAGATTATCCAGCATGGCCACATCAAAGGTGTCTCGGTGCGGACCAGTCCAGCCTTCCTCGTCATTGCCGGCGAACCAAACCACGTCAACTGCACCGCAATCGTCGCAGTAATCCTCAACCGTCATAAGTTGTCCTTGGCCACGCAATGTAACCACGTCGCCAACTTCAAGGCCGTCTTCTTCCACTGATGCGTCGCTAGGCGTGAACCATGGCGTCCAAGGGCTTTGTGCGTTCATGTATCTCTCCTCTGTGTTGAAACTGGAGCTAGCAGCAGGGCTCAAACCTGCGACCTTCGGTTTACAAAACCACTGCTCTATCTGCTGAGCTATGCTAGCTGGTGCGCCGTTAGTCAGACGGCGCTAGGTCTGGTGACCCTAGAAGAACGGGGCCAACTACCGCTCAGGAGCGGTTCCGTTCGCATACACACACGTTGGCCATATGTGCCGGTTTTGGTTGCAGCGACGCGATTCGAACGCGTGACCTCCAGCTTATGAGGCTGGCGAGCTACCGGACTGCTCTACGCTGCTGAATGGAAGCTGGTAGGGAATGGCGCAGACGAACTGCATAGGTGCCAGAGCCCTTCACCAGATGCTATTCGGCGATCAACCCGAATGCCCGGTTTATACCCGGTAATGAAAATCCAAAGCGGCGACCTCAACTACTCGTCCAGATGGCCCGGATTAAGCAGGAGGTCGCCGCAGAAACGCCCAATGCCGCGGAGGAGGACGCGCAATGGGCGATTGAATTGAGGACCGACGCGCGAACACTTGCTGGCATATAGCTCACAGCCAGTCGCACCGTTGCCTCAAACTTTTGGATGTCGAAGCCGCTAGTGGCTTGCCTTCCTATACCTATGCAAGTTTGCGGCGTTTGGTGCGCACCAAGGCGATTAAGCCGCCAAATCCTTGTAGCTGACCGCGCCGATAGCGTCCCTCACCGCGATCAGGCCCATGTGGACAATCGCCCTGCCTGCAGCCATTGCGCCACCTCGGCTCGCAATGCCGGCCGCATTACCTACCTGCTCAAGTGTAGCGCTCTCGACAACGGCCATCTCGAACGGCTCTAGGGTGGATCCAATGCGGCTTTGCAGCATTGCTAGAAGGCCACGAGCGTCTAGCGCATTGATCAACTCCATGTCGCCTGTCCATGGCTTCGGCACAGGTGCGGCGTTCTTCTTGCTGTCCGAATTGGTGGGTGTTTTTTGCACTGATGGAATGTCGATGCCTGCAGACACGCGCAGCACTTCGGCGCCATAGCTGATGCGGCCTGTGCTCTCATCAAGCGTGCTGCGCCTGGCTATCGTCATCTCTGCTGGTGGCGTGCCCTTGAAGCCGAGCGCGACCTCGCTCTTGGCTTGGTCATAAATCTTGCGGTACCGCATTGCATATTTCAGAAGGTCGTGATTGCCTTCCGCCAAAAGGGCCTTGCCGATCGGCCAATTGATGTTGTTGTCATTGTCGGCCCCGCCATCCCAGTCCTTGCCGATCGAGGCGCGCTTCCCAATCCGTATCTTCTGAATTCGCATTGCCTTCTTTTCTTCGGCCGCTCTATCAACTAGCTTTGCGCGTGCCTTGGTGCGTTCATCGGGCGTATTGTCGTTCATGCCATCCCCTCATTGCACGGTGTAAGGGCAAAGTAGCCAACAGACGAAACATCTGCAGCTCGCAAAATCGCATCATGGGCAACTGACGGAGGGCACTCAAACCACTCACCTGTCAATCTGCGCCATTTCCTATGCGATATTAATTCGTGTGCTTTCGCCTCTATCTTTGCTGCTATTGCAGCGCTATCAAACCAAAACACTCTATGCAGGTGAAGAACATCGGGGTTTCCTGTTTGTAGCTCCCCCAATCGCCTTGATGGGCTATCGGCCTTGCCGACCTTAATGCATGACGGAGCAATAGACCCAACGACATAAACCGCAGACGACTCGCGAGGAATGTGGTTTTTGGAGAAATGCGCAAGGCTATAAAGGTAATCCAACTTAGATCTGTTCCAAGTCGACACGTTGCCCTCACCCAACACAACCCTCTTGGCGTTAGACATGTGCAATTCCTACTCGATGCGCAGATTGGGCAAAATCATAATTGGTGTTAATCGCATCTTATAGATAGGCGTTTTCGCCTTTTTTATCAAGCCACTGTGGCGATTTATGCCACTGCGCGTAAAGCTTCGTTGTCGTTATTGGCTAGCCAACCGCGTACTGCGGCCTCTGCCTTGTCTGCCGCTTCTTCCTCAGACCTCGCCTCGACAATCGTAATCGGAAAGCCAAGCGCTTCTAGCAGCGGGAAGCGCTTCTCTTGGCTATCCGTAAGCTCGCCGTCCTCACCCTTGAACTCTACGCCACGCAAGACGCCACCGTAAAAGTAGAGACGCCAGTCGGGCTCACCAGCCGCCATGCCTGCTGCCTTGAGTTTGACTGCTGCGTTGCGGCCACGAAAGCCGGATCCGTTCTGGTCGGCAGCGAGCGTGAACGTCCCTGGCCGAACATCCTCAACGCGCGACACGTATTCGGGAAGCCGCTTTACTCGCTTGGTCGCGGCAATCTGCAAATCAATCTCAAGGACAGGCGCCGATTTTGTCTTGATGCTTACCGTTCCGTCTGCCTTGGTGGTCGTCACCAGCTTGGTGCGAACGCCCTTAATGCGAACTGTCTGGGTGGTGGTTCTGGATTTGGTGGTGGTTTTGGCCATGGGTGGCTCCCTCCATTTTCAGCGTTTTTTGCGGCGTCGATTACAGGGGTCTCTGACCCTTTCGTCCCTTTTGTCCGGGGGCTCTTATACAGACCCCCTAAAACACCCCTAAATACACCTCTACTCTAACTATCATGGATGAATGGATGAAAGGTATATATATGTATGTAAGGTATTGTATTATATAGAGAATATAGGGTACCCTTTCGTCAATTTCGGCATGGATAAAAGATTGACGAAAGGGTCGGCGAAAATCTTTCATCCATGGACGAAAGGGTAGGCGTGGATGGCATTTTCGGATGAAAGTCTCGGCCCAAAAAGGAAGTCAAATTCAGCACCAAATCAGACGCCGACTGGTGCGCCCCTTGGTCTCAACCTCGGCCTCTACGACCTTACCTGAAGCCCTCAAGTCCTTGAGGATCTCGTCACGCTGCCTGGCGTCGATCGACTTCAGTCGGTCGGCAAGCCTACCTTGGGTAATGCCCTTCTTTCCTGCCGTGCGTATGAGGCTGGAAATGCGCTTGTAATTCGCCTCGCGCTGGTTATCGGACAGCCTGTCCTCAATCTCGGCCATCATGGCCGCAGCGCACGTCCACGACAGCGTGGCAGCCCATTCAATGTTGGCCTCCGATATCTCCGGGCTTTCCGGATTGGTGCCAACAGCCACAATCAAGGCGAGCTTGATCGCGTTCTCCAGAATGCGCTGCATAAACGGCCTGGACTCGGGCGCAACCTTTCGGCTGTTGGCCTCAATGGAGTCCTTGACCGAGGCGAACAAGTTTTTAGCATCGCCAGTCCATGGCACCACAAATGGCTTGTTCTCCGCGTAAGGCGCCGCTGGTGTCACCTTGCCAAAAGCAGACGTACGAGCTTTAACAACGTCGATACCCGCCACATCAGCCATTTTCATTTGGATGCCCTCAGACACCCACCTGACATCTCGCTTGGGCTTTACGGCCGCTGGTCGGGCTCCCGTCACGTGGAACAGCACAAGCCGCGGTAGCAACCCATCTTCGGCACTAGCCGACGACAGGGCTGTCCAGAATTGGTCCGGTGTTGACGTGCCGTGAATGCACAGGTTCGGGTTGTAGATGCGCTTGGGCGGGCTCCCGCGGTACGCGGCGCCCTCGAAATAGGTCGAACTGGCCGAGTAGTAGTCGCGCAAGTCGGTGGAGATGGCTCGCTGGTGGCTTCCCGCCTTTCGGTCTGTGATATCACGGACGAAGCCGCCAAACTCGTCGATCTGGCAGTTTACCGATTGATTGGCCTCTAGCACCTCCCTAAGAGCGGACGCGGACATGATACGTGCCGGACCGCCATACTTTTCGAACACGCCCTGGCTGGCCATCAACAGCCGCTTGATCTGGCTGCGCGCGTGCTCCTTGCCAAAACCAGACTCGGCAAGTGCCACGGTATAGATGTTGGGGCGCGTGTCGCGGCCGCCCGTCGAGAACCTGGATCCGGCAAGCGACGCCACAAATGGCAAAGCCGCAGCTAGGGCTAGCGTGCGGCAGGGTTGTTCAGCGGATGATACAATCCAATCAATAAGGTCTTCGACCAGCCCGCCCGGGTAGGTTAGCGCCTCGAGGTCGGAAATGGCCTCTAGCTTGTAGTCATGAACGACGTCTTCGTCTTCGTCAGTGTAGCTTGGTGTATCGGGATCGCTCCCGATCGGTATCACTTCTGCCTGTTGATCGGCCGTGTGGCCATTTTGCTCCCGTTCGGTGGCGCGCCTGGCAGCCTTCGCTTGGCTGCGCTCAACCATGGGGCCGAGGTCCGTGTCCTCGGGGGGCGCAGGGATTGCGCGTGGGCTTTTTGCGCCGTCCTTGAGGCCACGTTCTATGGTGCCCTTGGATTTCGGGAAGTTAGGCCACTGCTTTGCAATTGCCTCGAGTTCCTCGCGTGCGTCATTTTCTGACAACACACCAGCACCAACAAACTGACCTAGTGCGAATGCCGAGTCATTAAGCTGGTTGTTGCGCGAACCGGCGCCCGCGTTGGCCAAGATGGACAGTTCGGCCTCAACGGCGCGCGCGACATAGACCGGATTGTCGCCACTGCCGCTGATGTTGGCGGAGGTATAGTTGGTCGGAGCGACCTTCTTTGGCAGCACGATCTCAAGAAGCCAATCTGGCGCCTCGGCTACAGGTGGCAGGCCCGGTCCATCCCAGTCCAGCCATTCATAGGTGCGCCCGTCTGCAGTCTTGCTGCCGGGGGCAATCACGTATCCACCGCTCGCCCGGACATCGAGTCCGGCACCAAGTGCGCCGCGGTTTCTCACGCCGGCATGGTGCTTGAAATAGCGATGCTCGCCACCGCCTGCCGTCTTTGCCGTAGCCGTGACGGGCAACTCACCGTGCTTGGCCTCAAGTGCGGCTAGCGCCTCGTAGCCATTTACAACCTTGCCGTCGTCGTCTTTGTGCACATCGACATCCAGCACCCACGCACCCAACTGCTCGCCAGTAGGGATGCCGACCATGGCGCCAGGATTTCGTTCCCAGTGGATTTTGATGTTGCGGGTATGGGTTGTGGCCCCTTTGAACCCATTGCTCGTGAATGGTGTCTTGGCCTTGTAAACGACCAGTTCGCCTGTGGCCTGGTCGTATTCATCCGAAACCTCATCTGCTGAGCGGCAAGGGAAGACTGGAATGCCGGCTGCGGCGTAGGAAAGAGCGAGGTGGACGTCGGTCATTTCATGTCCTTACGCAGTGAGAAAAAAAAGTTGACATATAGGACCATTGGCCCTAAGTTGGTTGCAACAGGATCGGAGTTGCCACCCATGAACATCGAAGCCTTCCTTGCCGAACAGCTTGCCCGCCCGATGACCCATCGCGTTGTTACGACCTATGACGATGGAGCGACCAAGAATCATGACACACGCGGAGTTGCTCAGGCTGAGAACTGGGCAATTGGCGAGCGTCGCAAGATTGGCCGTTCGCTGGTTGACCGCGAAACAGGCAAGACCGTTCGCGTTGTTTCGGTTGAGGTTGCACCGCTGGTATGACTCCCGCAGACTTGGAGAGACGAGCAGCTGCTCTCTACGGGCCAGACTGGCAGTCGCCGCTGGCCCGTCGCATTCGCGTCGATCCGCGAACCGTCCGTCGGTGGAAGGCCGGGGATCGTGAGATTCCTCTGTGGGTGGGGTGGGCGGTTGGTATGTTGGAACGTCACCCCGAAGAGCGTTAGGCGGCTAGTTTGGTGGCGTTGTCGTTGACTGCGCTCTCTTGGATGAAAGCGATTGCCGCTTGGGCATTGATTGCATTGCCGTAACCGCGCAATCGTCCCACTCGGGCGGGAGCCCCATGAGCCAACGGGAATGTGCCGGATTCAACTGGCCGCCACTTTCCATCCCGGCAGAAGAGCCAGTCAGGATCTGACCAGAAGCCGTTAGTCGCGCCGGGCCGTATTCCGGTATCGGAGTTATGCCCGATCCCGCCAAATCCGCCCCGCAAAGGAACGCTGTCTTTCGGCCGCTGTCGGTATTGCCCGCCTCGTTGTAGCCCTTCTGCGCAGGCGTCCCCGCCATCGGGGTTGGCCAACCGGCCACTTGCGCAGCTTGGATCAGATCTTGCGGGGAGCCCTTGCGCGCTATCTCCGACAGAGCGCCCGCCTCCGTCCGCACGTTCTTCTCGCCATCCGCCTGTCGCGGAGTCGGCCAGCCCGCCAAGTTCGCCTGCCGAGGCAACATGTCCAGCCGCTCGCGCATCGATCCATCCGGGTTCGTTGCAGTTGTCGCCATGCCGGGCGAGTCCTTCCAATCGCGAGCCGAAGGCGTCACCCAGGGTGACGCCTGACGCAGTCCAGTAAAGTCGGTCACGGATGTTCGGAGTACCGACGCCCGCAGCCGGAAACGGGACCGCCCCGAAGGCGTAACCCAAGGCTTCCAAGTCATCTTGTACAAGGTCGACCCAAGGGTCCGCATCCTTGCTCGCAACCTGCTCTCCAAAGACCTCTGCAGGTCGAGACTGTTGGATGAGCCAGAACCAAGCCGGCCAAAGGTGCCGCTCGTCATCAAACCCATTTCCTTTGCCTGCCGCGCTGAAAGGCTGGCATGGGCAGGAACCGGTCCAGACCGGCCGGTCGTCTGGCCAGCCGGCTTGCCGGAGGGCATAGGACCAAACGCCGATGCCGGCGAAGAAGTGGCACTGGGTGTATCCGACAAGATCATAGGGTCGAACATCGACAATTGAGCGTTCATCAACATCTCCTGGCGCAATGTGGCCTTGGCGGATTAGCTCGCGCAGCCATGCCGCTGCCTGAGGATCGAACTCGTTGTAGTAGGCGCGCGGCCCGTTATCGTTGGCGTGCTTCAAAACGGCGCCTCCCCGTCGCGGACCAGCCGCCGCATCTCGTCAGCGCAGCCCTTCCAAATTGCCCCACAGAGCATCAGAGCTTGCTCCTCACTGTACTCGGACAGGTCGCCACCGAACTCCTCAATGATGGGCGCAGCGGCATCCATGCCCCCCGCACGGGCTTTGAGCTCGTATGCGGACGGCCGGCGAACCGAATGCACATGCTCGAGCAGCGTTGTGCATTCCACGCAGAGCCACCTGATTGGCTGACCGCGGCGGTCAGGTGCGAGTCCTATGCCCGTGGCTTCGCGTGTGCAGATGTCGCAGACGTCGGGGGCGTTGGTGTCAGCCATTGGCTTTCTCCCGCTGCTCGCGAATACGGAAACCGAAACCGCCCTTACCGGCCATTTATCCCGCCTCCTGTATCCGGGTTGCTGGTCGGCGAACTTCCCGTAGATGCTCCTGCCCCCCAGCGTCGTTGTCGTTGTCGCCAAACAGCGGCCCCAGTGACGTTGACTGCTTAATCGCCCTCGCCTTCCGCTCCATTGGCCCGGCACTTGCTAGCCGCAGGCGCTCTGCAATGTCTGCCTGATACTCCTCCTCGCGCTCGATAAGGATGCACCTGAAGCCTTCGCGCCACGCCGCCTCGCCTGTGCTGCCGGAGCCGGCGAATGGATCCAGCACCAGGCCGCCCGGAGGCGTCACCATTCGGCAAAGCCATTGCATTAGATCCACGGGCTTAACGGTCGGATGCTTGGAGCCGATCCGGTCGAGATTGTCCGCCTTGGCGGTGTAGAAGAAGCGGGCGGCTGAGCCGGTATTTGCTTCAAATACGCGAGGTGCGCCTGTGTCGCCAAGGCCAAACATGCCCTTTTTGCCGTCGCTATTACGGTCGCCGCCGCCACTTGTCGTCTCAGGAAAGCACGCCACAACCTCGTCGCTGCCGTCATGCACTATATTGGCCGGCCAGCGGCCGGCGTCTATCGGCGCAATGTCGTTGCGGCGGCCTGAGTTGCCCTGCTCCCACCTTTTCACGCTACCGTTGTCTTTGGTGGCCCTATTGGTGGCAGTCGTTCCACCTTCTGTTCCAACCCGACATCCATCTACGTTGATTGCCCCCGTACCGTGCTCGAGCACGTTGGCCGCGACGGTTCCAATCAGCGGCTTGCGCGCCAGACAGATGGGCTCCCACGCTGGCTTGAGCGCCGTTCCCCAGCCCTGCCACTCCGCAGCCTGTGGAGTGGCAGCTTCAGGTCCATCAACCTCGTGAAACCCCTTGACGCGTGACTCCTCAATCCATGGCCTTGTGTCGCTACTTCCCGCCATCGTTCCGCTCGTGTCGGCCCTCGGCTTGTGCCGCACCTTCTCCCTTACCGCACCCGCCGCCTTATCAATCGCCTTGCTGACGTCATGCGACTTCGGAAAGCCCGAGCCATACATCCACGCCAACTGATCGCGGATCTCAAAGCCAGCATCCTCGATCGCCACTGCCATGCGGTGATAGGTGCGCGTGCCGGAGAAGGCGACAGCATGGCCGCCAGGCTTCAGGACGCGCAGCACCTCTGCCCAGAACTCTTCCGCGAATGCAGTCTCGCCGGTGTCCCACTGCTTGCCCATGAAGCCAGCTGACGCGCGAGCGTAGACATCGCCGTCATTGGCCGGTGCGCTGCCTGGCTTGCCGAACCGCTTCTGAATGCTGACGAGCGCGTAGGGCGGGTCGCAGACGACGCTGTCGATGCTATTATCTGGCATGGCCTTAATCACGTCCCGGCAGTCGCCAGGGCGCAATTCAACCTTACCGTCTAGAAAAACGGGCATGGGTACTCCTTTAGGTGTTAAGCGGCTACGGGCAAGATGCAACGCTCTGCGGCCCGCAAAATCTGAAGCCGGTAGTCCTTCCAGTTCCTGTCCGTCATGCTCTCGGCAAGGTGATGGATTAGCAAAAGCTGCGGCAATGGCTCGTCACCTAGCTTCGTTCCTGGCAAATCCACAAACCAGTCGTCGTAGGTGGCGACGTTGGCCATTGCTTTTTCTAGCGACGCCAAGTCTGCCAGATATGCGTCGTAATCCGGCTCGTACTCGTGTGGCGCCATCAGCCACGCGTAGCTCATTCCGCCACCTCAATCCGCACGGGTGGGTGACCGGTGCCGACCACGTGAAGGAAGATGTTGGCGCCATCGTAGATGGCAAACCGCTCCGCATCCGAGAACGTCCATTCAGTCACCATCACGGGCGTGCCCTCGCCACCAACAGAACAATGCTGAAGTTCATCTCTCAACGGCAGGCCTATGTAGCCTTGGCTCTCACCAAGGGT
>Ga0307412_10000114_pt1 | contig 61933 bp, 60 predicted proteins | sample DK1Cmetagenome_3_FD_203823 | JGI IMG/M metagenome (GOLD analysis project Ga0307412, IMG submission 203823) | Maize rhizosphere microbial communities from greenhouse at UC Davis, California, United States - DK15-C-1 | ecosystem: Host-associated > Plants > Roots > Rhizosphere > Soil | place: USA...
GCGAGCCGCGCGCCCTCAAACGCAGACCCAAGAACTACCCCTTGCTAACCTCTCATCGCCGCACCTTTCGCGAAACACCCCACCGTGGTCGCCCTCGCTCAGCCCGCTAAACTACGCGCCATTCGGGACTCTGCTTTTGTGTCTTTCGGGACTTTCCTGGTTCTCTTTCCCCGCATGTCCGGCTCCGAACAAGACACCCTCACCGCCTATCACGAAGCCGGGCACGCCGTGATCGCCTTGATGTTAGGACGCTCCGTTCACGAAGTGAGCATCCTGCCCGGCGGCAAACGCCTCGGCTACTGCGAGATGCGGAAAGGCGGCCGTCCGCTGAAAGACGCGCTGGAAGCCGATCTATTGATCCTGCTGGCGGGAATGGCGGCGGAGGCGAAAGTTTCCGGCCGCTACGGCCTCACGGGCGCTTCGCAGGATCTCCAGATGGCGGAAAAACTCGCCTTGGCACGCGCCGGCAACGCCCGCCAAGCGCAGCGACTGTTGGAACGGATGCTCGATAAAGTGGAGCACCTGATGAGCGACACTGTCACCTGGTCCGCCATCGTTTTGATCGCAGAGGAGCTATTGAAATCCCGCTTTCTCAGCGGCCGCGCCGCCCGCCACTTTCGCGAGCAGGCGATGGCGCGGGGCAAAAAATAAGACCTATAGGACGATAGGCCCCATAGGTCTTATGAAAATGTGCTAGCGGTCGCTCAATCAATAAACCGGATCTTGCCCGGAACCGGAACCTGGCCGCGGGCCATGGCTTCGTGTTGCTCGTCGGTGCAGGAAGCGTTTGTCGGTGCGTCGGCAGCGGCGTCACTCTTTGCGAAGTAGCCGTTTTCGATCATCCACGCTTCGACTTCGTCACCGCTGATGTCCGGCAACATGTGGCCGTCGATCTCGACGCAGGGCGAAAGCGGCTGGCCGCTGCGCTGCTCCATTTCCCAGCGGAACGCCGGATTCTTGATGATGTCCTTTTCCTCCCACTCGAGGCCGTACTTACGGAAAATCGAACGCACGCCCTCGCTCCAGCCGCAGAAGGTCTTGAGGTAGGCGGTGATCTTCGGTTGCGGGTTGCTCATGGCCGCGACGATAGCGCCCGAATTCGCCGCCGCAAGCCTGTTGGGGAAATGAAAAACCGCCTCGCTTGCACGGCCTCCTTCTTCCTCCCATTCTCCCGCCAATGGATCGCCCGTGGATTTCCGCCAACTTCGCCCTGTCCGCCGACGGCAAGATTTCGTCGGTTGACCGCAAACCCGCGGGCTGGACTTCAGAAGCGGACCGCGAACGCTTCCGCCAACTTCGCCAAGGTGCCGACGCGTTGCTGGTGGGCCGCGGCACGTGGGAAACCGACCGGATGACGATGCTCGTCCGCGATCAGGAAACGCAGCCACTGCGTTGTGTCGTTTCGCGTTCGGGAAAATTCGATCCCACCCACCCGATGTTCGCGAAAGCCGGCGGACCGATCCATTTGCTCGTCACCGGGGAAGAAAGGCCAGCGGCCATTCCCGGCGCGACGTTTCACCGCGAATCGCTCGCTTCGTTTCTCGGCACCCTCGCCCAACGATATGACGTCAAACGCCTCCACTGTGAAGGCGGCGGCGAATTGCTGCGGGAATTAGCGGAGCTCGACGTCCTCGACGAGCTCCATTTGACCTGGGCGGGCCATACTTTGTTCGGCGGCCGCGAAGCGCCGACGATCACCGGTGCTCCCGGTGCGTTTTTCCCGGCGTCGCGGGCGTTCGAACTGGTCGAATTCCACCCGCTCGCCAAAAGCGGCGAATGCTTTCTGAGCTATCGCCGCAAACGGTCTCAGTGACCGAGAGGTTTCTGGCCGCTGTGGCCTTCCTCGCCGTGACCGAGGTCCTTGTGCGCTTCTTTATGCTCCTCGTCGTGCGTCGCCGGATGGTCGCCGTGCGCATGTTCACCATGACCGGCACCGTGATGTTGCTCGTGCAGCTTCTTGGTTTCCTCCCAATCGTGGCGTTCGCAGGAAACGAAGGCAACGGCGGCAACCGCAAGGAGCATCGGGAAAACTTTCATCGCGCGCCCTGCATAGCGGCAGCGTGAAGCCGGGCAAAAGCAAAAATCCGCGCTGTCGCGGGAAATTCATCTCTCCCCGCCCACTTCAGGCATGCCGCAGCCAACGATCGACAATCACCGCCGCACGCTCGTGTGCGCCTTGCCCGCCGAGCTTCGCCGCCGTTTCCGCTAAGGCGGCCTGCAAACGCTCGCGATAGGCTGCGTCGTCGAGCAGGCGATTCAGTTCCGCCGAGACCAGCTTCGCATCGGCATCGGCCTGAATGAATTCCTCCACCACGCCACGACCGGCGAGAATATTGACCAGGCCGATGTGGTCGATTTTCACCAATTGGCGACCGATCACGTAGGTCGGCCACGCCACTTTATAAATCAGGCAATACGGCAGATCGAAATACGCCGCTTCGAGCGTCGCGGTGCCGCTGGCGATCACGCCGCATGCCGCTCGTTGCATCAACGTGTGGCTGCCACCGTCGGTGACTCGCACCGAAGTTTCCAAGCCGCACTCTTCCACCATTTCGCGCATCGTTTTCGCCAGCTTGGGCGAAGCCGCCGGAGCCTCGAAACGAATGCCCGCCCGGGTCGCCAGCATCTCGCGGGCGGTTTCCAACATGATCGGGAAAAGGCGCTCGATCTCACGGGTGCGACTGCCGGGCAAAAGCGCGACCAGTCCCTCCTCGCGAACCACGTCCGGAATCCGTTGCTCTTCCAACTCATCGACCAACGGATGGCCGACGAACGTGGCTTTCACGCCGCCTTCCTCAAGAATCGGCACTTCAAAGGGAAACAAGCAGAGTAGTTCATCGATCAGCTCGGCCATCTTCGGAATGCGGCCCTTGTTCCAAGCCCAGACCTGCGGGCTGATGTAATACACGATCCGCGTCTCCGGCAGTTCACGCTTCACCGCTTCCGCGAAGCGCAAATTAAAGCCCGGGTAGTCGATCAGCAGCAACACGTCCGGTCGCATCGCCTTGGCCTCGGCGAGCATTTCGTCAAACCGCGCCTTGAACCAACCGTAGCGCTTCAGGACTTCCCACAAGCCGATCACCGCCGCTTCATCGACCCAATCGCGCACCGCCGGGCCGCCGGTCGCGACCATTTCCGGTCCGCCCGCACCGGCGATTTCGACCGCGGGATGGAGATGATGCAAGGCTCTCAACAGCCCCGCACCGTGGGCATCGCCACTCAGTTCTCCCGCCACCACGTAAATTCGGCCAGCCATGCGCGCCGACCCTAGCGGGATCGTTTGCCTGCTGACCACGAAAAATCCACGCCGTGCGCACCGATTCCTCATTGATTTCATTTGCCCGCCGTCCTTAATCCCCTGCGCCGTTCAGGCTTCGATTTTTCCCATGTCCGACGACCTTCAAGACACGCCCCGACCGCTCGGCGAAATCGCCATCGGCCCTAGCAAGTTCGAGCAGTTTCTCGATCGGAACCAAAAGGGCATGATCGGCCTGGCCATCGCCATCGCCATCGCGGGCGGCGCTTGGATCATCCACCGCGGAATTCAGCACAGCCAGCGGGAAGACGCTGGCGTGGCGCTGACCAAAGCGGCGGAACTCACGGATCTTCAGACGATTCTAAAAGATTACCCGAAGACACCCGCCGCAGGCAGTGCGCAATTGCTCGCCGCGGAAAAACAATGGGCTACCAATCAGGACGAGGCGATCGCCACCCTGCGGAAGTTCATTGAAGCCAATCCGGCCCATCCTGCCACGCCGACCGCTCAAGCTTCTCTTGGCAACAAGCTGGTGAAGCAAAACAAGATCGCCGAAGCCGAAACCGCGTTTCAAGCCATCGTCGACAATGCTTCCGCCCGTTTCCTCGCGCCCTACGCGCTGGTCCAGCTCGGCGACCTCGCGAAAACCGCTGGCAACCTTGAGAAAGCGGAATCGTTCTACCAGAAAGCGAAGAGCGATTACCCGGATAACCATTTCAGCCAAATCGCCGCCCAGCACCTTCAACTGCTCAAGGCGAAGCCCCCGGTTGAAATCGACGCGCCTCCGGCCCCTCCCGTCACCCCCGGCCAATTGCCCACCGGTCCGGACTTGCTGAATCCCGGTTCCTCGGCACCTTTTGGCACCGGATCCGATCTTCCGATCGACCCGGAACCCGCCGTGCCGCAACCCGGCCTGCCCCAGCCGTGAGCGGTGTCTAACCCGTTGACTTTTCAAACCTCTCAGCCTCAATTCCATCGTGTTCAAAAAATACATCGGCCAAGAATCTCCCGGCGCTCAAGAAGCTCCGGAGCCCACCCGCACCGAATCCCCAGCACCGGCCGCCGCTCCTTCTTATAGCGCCCCGGCTCCCGCCGCTCAGACTCAACACCGCGCTCCCGTGACAGGCACTGGCACCCGTAACGTTCTTTCCTCCGACGTCGAAATCAAAGGCACCGTCAAGTTCACCAACGACCTCGTGGTGGACGGCAAAATCGAGGGCGAAATCGCCTCCGACGGCAACCTGACGGTGGGCGAAAACGCCCGCATCAAGGCCGAGATCAAGACCGGCACCGTCATCATCTACGGCAAGGTCCACGGCAACATTGCCGTGACCGACCGCGTCGAACTGAAAGCCAGCGCGGAAGTGGTTGGCGACATCAAGGCGAAGACGCTGGCGATCGAAGCCGGCGCGATCTTTGTGGGCAAATCGACCGTCGGCACGCCTGCCGCCGGTGCCACCGCTCCCGCCAAGGTCGAAGCGAAAGCCGACGCCGCCAAGCTGGACAACCTCGCTGGCCTCAACGCCTAACCCTTTTTTCGGCCTCCCTCCACACGGGGGGAGGCTGATTTTTTTATTATGGCCGCCAAATCCGCGCGCCATCGACTCAACGTCACCTGCCCCGAATGCGGGCACACGCAATCGGAACCGTCGGCAGCGGTTTCGACGGTTTGCCGTGGTTGCGGGGTGAACTTCAAAATCGAGAATGGCAAAGCCGTGCCACGGGCGAAACCCGCGGCCGTTCCCTCGCGCCCCTCGACTTTGGATGCTGAGATCGAAGAGCAGCATCTGGTGTCCAAGCCGGTGACGCCTTTCAAGCGCTCCGAGCCCACGCCGCCGCCACCGATTCACCCGTTGTTGCGGCTTTTCATCAAACCGCCTCAGCCGCGTGAAGTGCTGTGCAAATGCGGGCGAACGCATTTCGCCGCGCCCGCCGCCCAATCGGCGCAATGCCCCGGCTGCGGCGCTTACATCAGTTTGCGCGATTACGAAATCGTCGACCGCTGGAACCGTCGCATCGAAACCCGCGGCAACGTGGTCGTCGCGAAAGGCGGCGCACTCACCGGCGTGCCGGTGGTTTGTCACAATCTGACGGTGCTGGGCGAACTCTCCGCGCCGGTCGAATGCTCCGGTGATCTGGTAATCCGCCACACCGGCCGGGTGCCGGGCATGGTCACCTGCCGCACCTTGCGCGTGGAGCGTGGGGCGAAGGTCGAGTTTCTCCACACCGTTTACGCTCAGGAAGTTCTCATCGATGGCCACGTGACCGGACACATCCATTGCACCGGCACGCTCACGCTCGAAAAACGAGGCGTGCTTCACGGTCTCGTTCAAGCCGGCCGCTTGGTCGCCAAGAAAGGCGCGCGCCACAATGGCTCGATGGAAATCCTTTCGCCCGGCGAATCCGCCTAATTCGTTTTCTCATTTTCCGCGGTTTACCCGCCGCGTTTTCCCGCTCAACTTCCGCCATGCCCGCCGACGCCCCCGCCCTCGATCTGAAACAGGAAATTCTCGACCTGAAGAAGTCGCGCAACGCGGTCATCCTCGCCCACAACTACCAGACCGGCGACATTCAGGACATCGCGGACTACGTGGGCGATTCGCTCGGCCTCGCCTATCACGCGAAGGAAACCGACGCGGACGTGATTGCCTTCTGCGGTGTCCATTTCATGGCGGAAACGGCGAAAATCGTGAACCCGGGCAAAATCGTCGTTTTGCCCGACAAGGACGCCGGCTGCTCGCTGGAGCAATCCTGCCCCGCTCCCGAGCTGGAAGCCTTCCTCAAGGCCAACGCGGAAAAAAATTACTACGTCATCGCCTACATCAACTGCTCGGCGGGTGTGAAGGCGCTTTGCGACGTGATTTGCACCTCGGGCAACGCGGTGAAAATCGTGAATCTCGCCCCGAAAAATCGCCCGATCCTTTTCGTCCCCGACGCCAATCTCGGTTCGTGGGTGATGGAGCAAACCGGCCGCAAAATGGACCTGTGGCAGGGCTCGTGCTACGTCCACGTCGAGTTCACCCGCGACTCGATCGCCCGGATCAAAGAGGAGTATCCGGACGCATTGGTCGTCGCCCACCCCGAGTGCACCCAGGCGGTTCGTCTGCTCGCCGACGAGGTGTGCTCGACGGAAAAGATGATCACTTACTGCCAAAAGGCACCAGTGAAGGACATCATCGTCGTCACCGAGAGCGGCATGCTCAACCGCCTCCGCAAGGAGTGCCCGGACAAGAATCTCATCCCCGGCCCGACCGACCGCTGCGCCTGCGCCGACTGCCGTTACATGAAAATGAACACGCTGCAGAAGCTGCGCGATTGCCTCGCGAATCTCGATCCACGCGTGGAGATGGACGAGGAAACTCGCCAGCGCGCCGAAGCGCCGCTGTTGCGGATGCTCGAGCAGTCGAAGAGCTGACCGTAACTGCCCCGACCCGCGGCAGCCACTCCCAATGAGCCGCACTGTTGCCGGACGTGAGCGAAACCTCCGCCTGCATGCACGTTTTGCGCTGGTCAGCGCCCCCATTTCACCCTACCTCCACCCCGCCCATGAGCGCTACACAACTCGATCAATTGAAGGAGTTTACCGTCGTTGTTGCTGACACCGGTGACTTCGAGTCGATGAAGGCCTACCAGCCGCGCGACGCCACGACGAACCCCTCGCTGATCCTTCAGGCCGCCGCCAAACCGGAATACCGCCACCTCGTCGAGCAAGCGGTGAACGAACTCAAAGGCGGTTCCCTCAAGGGCGCCGAGCTGACCGAAGCCGTCCTCGACCGCATCCTCATCCTCTTCGGCCTTGAGATCCTCAAGATCGTTCCGGGCCGCGTTTCCACCGAAGTGGACGCCCGCCTTTCCTTCGACACCGAAGGCACCGTCACCAAGGCCCGCGAACTCATCGCCGCTTACGCCAAAGAAGGCATCGCCAAGGAGCGCGTGCTGATCAAGATCGCCTCCACCTGGGAAGGCATCAAGGCCGCCGAAATTCTCGAAAAAGAAGGCATTCGCTGCAACCTGACACTGCTCTTCTCGTTCGCCCAGGCCGTCGCCTGCGCCGAAGCCGGTGTGCAGCTCATCTCGCCGTTCGTCGGCCGCATCCTCGACTGGTACAAGGCCTCCACCGGCAAGGACTACCAAGGCGATGAAGATCCGGGCGTCGTCTCGGTGAAACAGATCTACACCTACTACAAGAAGTTCGGCTACAAGACCGAAGTCATGGGTGCGTCCTTCCGCAACACCGGCGAAATCACCTCGCTCGCCGGCTGCGACCTACTCACCATCAGCCCAGGTTTGCTCGCCGAGCTCCAGGCCTCGACCGCTCCGCTTGAGCGCCGCCTGTCCCCGGAACTCTCGTCTTCGTCCGACCTCGAAAAGGTTTCCTACGACGAGAAGACCTTCCGCTACGAGTTCAACCAGGACGCCATGGCCACCGAAAAGACGGCTCAGGGCATCCGCGGTTTCGCCGCTGACATCGTGAAGCTCGAAAACCTCGTCAACGAGATCATCGGTCAATAAACCGACCTGTTTTTGAAAAAGCCGGAGTGCGTAAAGCGCTCCGGCTTTTTTTGTAGCCGAAAGTTCCGCTTTCGGACCGTCCAGCCCCCCCCGGTTCCCCATGTCGTCGTAACGAACGCCTTCGTTTCAAAAGATTCGCGTGAATTCGCGTTGATTCGCGGTTTCATCGCAGGATGGAACGCCCCTTTTAAGCTTCCCGCCCTCTCTCTTTCGGAGTCCAATCCCGCACTGCTATGACCCGCCGATCCCTTTTCGCCCTGTTCTTTTTGGCCGCCGGCCTGACTCCCATGGCGACCTTCGCCGGGGGGAAAATCGACGACAAAACCGTGGTTTCGTTTCATATCGAAACGGACACCAACGAGAATCCGAAGATGATCTTTGCTCTGCCAGTCGAAGGTCAGACCCGCCAATTTCGTCGCCTGCCGGAGATCGCCACCCGGGACATGAAAACGTTCCGCCCTTTCCCGTCCGATGCCGGCGGCTACGGCGTCGTATTCGAGCTGAAGGAAAACGCCGCGCGACGCCTTACCGCCGTCACAATGGCCAACCCCGAGCGCTGGCTTGCCACGATGGTCAACGGCCGCGGTGTCGATGCCGTGTTCATCGACAAACCGATCAACGACGGCAAGCTGGTCGTTTGGAAGGGTTTCACCGCCTTGGAGATCCAGCAATTGGACAAACTTATGCCCCGCACGGGCGAAACCAAAAAGAGAGGCTGAGCCATGACATTTCGCTCAATCGCCCTCCTTCTGTCCGCTGCTCTGCCGTTGGCGGCCGCACCGGAAGAGTTGCGCTTGCCGACCTGCAATGACGCGCTTTTTAACGGCCAGCCCGAGAAGTTTTACATGTATGTGAACCGGAACTTCGAAGGCCAGGCAACCCAGGCGTGGGAAGGCGGCTGCTACGGCTTTGTCCGCTCGCCTGTGCGTTTGCTCTCCGGCGAAGTGGTGCTGACGAAGTTTCACGAAGGCATCGACATCGCGCCGGTGCAGCGCGATCCCGCGGGCAATCCGCTCGATACGATCACCAGCATCGCGGATGGAACAGTCGCCTACGTCAGTCTAGTGGCCGGACAGAGCAACTACGGCAAATACGTCGTGGTCGAACATCGCTGGGACGACTGCTCGGTTTATTCGATCTACGCCCACCTTTCCGAAATCACCTGCAAGCCAGGCGACGTGGTCACGGCGGGTGCGAAGCTCGGGCAAATGGGCTTTACCGGCGCAGGCATCGATCGCCCGCGGGCACACGTCCACCTGGAGATCGTGATGAAGTTTTCCGATCGTTACGAGGACTGGAACAAGTTCGTCGGTGGCGGCAAAAACCATCACGGCAACTTCAACGGGATGAATTTCACCGGTGCCGATGCCTCGAAATTTTTCCTCGAACGCAAAGCCAATCCCGCCCTGACCTTCCGGGAATTCGTCGCCGCACAGCCCGTGCAATTTAAAGTCACGGTTCCCTCTCGCGGCCTCCCGGACATGGCGAAGCGATACCCATGGATGGTCCAAGGTGATCCGACGAAAGCGGCCGCTTGGGAAATTTCCTTCACCGCCACCGGCCAGCCGGTCGCCTTCACCGCCAGCGAACGCAAGGTCACTGCGCCATTGGTCACCTACGTTCGCCCAGCCGCCATTCTGCAAAATTACCTCACGCGCGGGTTGCTCACCGGGCAGGGCGAAACCGCCTCGCTCAGCCACTCGGGCAAACAACTCGTCGCGCTCGTCAGCGACGATTTCCCGGTGGCACCGCCGCAAGTCGTCACCACTTCGGCACCTGCCGCCAAACCCGCCGTTTCCCAACCAAAGGCGGCCAAGCCGAAAGCGAAACCCGCCGCGGCCAATCCTTCGACCAAACCCATCCGCTCCTGATTTTTACGGGAACGCGGACTTTAATCCGCCCCGTCATCCTTGAATTTTTCTCACCCATGATCGACCAAACGCTCGCGAAAATCGAATCGCTCGGCCTCAAACTGCCGGATGTCCCCACACCCATCGCCGCCTATGTGAACTGCGTCCGCAGCGGTAACTTGCTGTTCCTTTCCGGCGGATTGCCTATCGACGGCGACCGCAAGTTCATCGGCAAACTGCCGACCGACGTTTTGATTGAGGAAGGCTACGAGGCTTCCCGTATGATCGTCCTCAATCGCCTCGCGGTGATCCGCAACGAAATCGGGTCGCTCGATAAAGTGAAGCAGATCGTGACGCTCAACGGCTTCGTCGCCTCCGCGCCGGATTTCTACGATCATCCGAAAGTGATCAATGGTGCGTCTGAACTGCTGTTGGAAATCTTCGGCGACCGCGGCAAACATTCCCGCACCGCCCTGGGCGTCGCCGCTCTGCCGCTGAATGTCGCGGTGGAAATCAACCTCGTTGTTGAGGTCGAGTAGTCGCACCACTTTCCAAGTTGGGGTTTCAGTCAGACCGCATGAAAAATCACGCAACTTGGTCCGACGCCCACAACCATCTGCACGACACGCGTCTCGGCGATCCCCCTCCGGTGATCGCCGCGATGCGTGAAGCGGGCATCGCCCGCTGCGTGGTGAACGCGACCTGCGAAGCCGACTGGCCGCAGGTCGAAGCGCTCGCCGTCGACCATCCGGACTTCGTTTTGCCCGCATTCGGCATCCATCCTTGGAAGGCACATACCGCCACCGAGGGCTGGGAAAACCGGTTGAGGGAATTGCTCGAGCGACACCCACACGCCTCTCTCGGCGAATGCGGCCTGGATCGCTGGATCGATTCGCCCGGTCTTGATACGCAAATGCCCGTATTCGACGCGCAGATCCGCCTCGCCCGCGAACTAGATCGCCCGTTAACCATCCATTGCCTCAAAGCGTGGCAGGCGTTGTTTGATGCTTTCGACCGTGAAGCTCCGCCAAAACGTTTTCTCCTTCATTCGTTCAACGGTTCGATCGAAGTCGCACGCCGCCTGCTGCCGCTCGGCGCGTATTTTTCGTTCTCCGGCTATTTCCTGCATGATCGGAAAACTGCGGTGGTGGAAACATTCCGCCAGCTTCCACCAGACCGTGTGCTGTTGGAAACCGACGCGCCGGACATGTTGCCGACCGCCGGACAGATTCGTCACCCCCTGCCCAACGAGCTTAATCACCCAGCGAATTTGCCCGCCATCGCGGAAGCTTACGCGGAACGAATCGGCAGTGATCTGAAAGAACTCGCCGAGCGGAACGAAGAAAACTTCGCCCGCTTTTTCCTGTAGCTGCGTTGGTGACAACGCGGGCGGCACGAGCGCCCGAAGCCGGAAATTTTTCGCCTGCGATTTAGCGATCCGATCCTTGAGGTAAATTGAAAGTCACCCCAACCCGTGTTGTCACCAACACGGCTACATCGATGCACCTTTCCGATTGCCGCTCCTGATCCAACCCACTGAAATACCCGCCATGTTCTCGTATCGCGCTTTGCTCCCGGCTTTTGCTTTAACCTGTGCCATCTCCCACGCGGACGAAGCGCCTAAGGTTCTCGCTATCGGTTCGCCCGTCCCGGCGTTTTCGCTGCCGGGCATCGACGGTAAGACGCACACGCTCGCCGAATACAGCAGCGCGAAAGTGCTTACGGTGATTTTCACCTGTAACCATTGCCCCGACGCCGTCGCCGCAGCACCACGCACCGAAACCCTGTATCAGGATTACAAGGACAAGGGCGTGGCGATTATCGCCGTCAACGCGAACAATCCGATCGGCCTGCGACCCGACGAACTCGGGTATTCGCCGTACAACGATTCGTTCGAGGAAATGACTCCGTTCGCCAAGGAGCATGGGTGGACCTTTCCCTACCTCTACGATGGAGAAACGCAGTCCTTCGCCACCGCCTGCGGCGCGCAATCGACCCCGCACGTCTTCATCTTCGATGCCGAACGCAAGCTCCGCTACACCGGACGAATGGATGACGCCGGTCGCTCCAAAGCTCCGGTGCAGAAAAGCTACGTCCGCGACGCCATCGACGCCCTGCTCGCCGGAACCGAGGTGAAGGAACCGGTCACCCGCTCGCTTGGTTGCTCGACGAAGTGGCTTTCCAAAAAAGATTCCGTCGCCGCCGATCAAGCCGGCTGGGAAAACCTACCGATCACGGTGGCGGATTTGGATGCCGAGATCGCCCGCAAGCTTCGCAAAAACGAATCGAAGAACCTGCGCCTGATCAACTTCTGGTCGACCACCTGCGGCCCGTGCGTCGCCGAGTTTCCTACATTGGTCGATGCCGGACGACGGTTCCAGGCGCGCGGCTTTGAATTCGTTTCCATCAGCATGGATCCGGCTGAAGACCGCAAGAAGGTCGAAACGTTTCTCACCAAACGTCACGCCGCGATCCCCAAGCCAGTACAGGCGACGCTGAAAGCCGAAGGCCGCACGACCAATAACTACCACTGGACCGGTGGCAATCCCGACACCTTGGGCGAAGTGATCGATACCGAATGGACCGGTGCCCTGCCTCACTCGATCCTCGTCGCGCCCGGCGGCAAAATCGTCTGGCGTCACAGCGGTGAGATCGAAGCCGATCAACTCCGCCGCGAGATCCTGAAGGCGCTGGACCTGCAGTGATCCACCTACCTCACTAAAAAACAAAAAGCCCGGCTCCTTCGCGGAACCGGGCTTTTCGTTTGAATAGGGATCACATCTCCAGCAACAGACGCGTCGGTTGCTCGAGGCTTTCCTTGATGCGAATGAGGAAGGTGACCGCCTCCTTGCCGTCGACCAAGCGATGATCATAGCTGAGGGCGAGGTACATCATCGGACGAATCACCACCTGACCGTTCACCGCGACAGGGCGCTGCTGGATGGTGTGCATGCCGAGAATGCCGCTCTGCGGAGGATTGAGGATCGGCGTGCTAAGCAACGAACCGTAGGTACCGCCATTGGAAATGGTGAATACGCCGCCGCTGAGATCTTCGAGCGTGATTTTGCCGTCGCGGGCTTTCGCCGCGTAGTCGAGGATGTCCTTTTCGATTTGGGCGAAGGACTTCTTGTCGGCATCGCGCAGTACCGGAACCACGAGACCCTTCTCGGTGCCGATGGCCACGCCGACATCGTAGAAATGGTTTTCCACGATGTCGGTGCCGTCGATGCGACCGTTGATCTGCGGCACGTCCTTGAGCGCTTGGGCGACCGCTTTGACGAAGAACGACATGAAACCGAGCTTCACGCCGTGCTTCTTCATGAAGTCGTCCTGGACCTGCTTGCGAAGGTCCATGATCGCGCTCATGTCCACTTCGTTGAAGGTGGTCAAAATCGCCGCGGTTTGCTGAGCGTTCACCAGATGCGTCGCGATCTTGCGGCGCAGCATGCTCATCTTCTTGCGAGTCGTGCGACCGTCTTCGGACTTCGCCGGAGCGGCGGGCGTTTCGACTGGCGATGGCACGACGGTAAGATCCGGTTTCAAACGCGGAGCCGGTTCGGCCGGAGCGGCAGGCTTGGCGATTGCCGAGGGCGCGGCAATCGAAGCAGGAGCCGGAGTGGCTGCCGGAGCAGGTGCTTTTGCCGCGGCGGAAACGTCGGCTTCGATGGTGGCGATGACTGCCCCGATGGCAACTTCTTCGCCTTGCGGCACCAGAATTTTCAAGCGACCGGCGACCGGTGCTTCGAGTTCGTTGGAAACTTTGTCGGTGTCGAGCGCGACGAGAATTTCGCCCTTCGCAACGATGTCACCGTCGCTTTTGCGCCAAGCGGCAACATTGGCGGAAGTGATCGATTCACCCGCACCGGGAACCTTGAGCTCGACCACTTTGTCGGCCAGCGTGATGGTAGCAGCCTGAACCGAAGTCGCCGGAGCGGAGCCTTCCGGGCTCGCCTCGGGCGTCAACTCCGGGGCGACCGATGCATTCGCTGGGCTCGCGCCGAGCGCGATGCGACCGATGACGGTGCCGATCGAGACTTCCTCACCTTCGTTGACGAGAATCTGTAGCGTGCCGTCGCCATCGGCTTCGAGTTCGTTGGAAACCTTGTCCGTTTCCAAGGTCACGAGCGTATCGCCCTTGCGGACCGCGTCGCCGTTTTTCTTATGCCAGCGGGCGACGTTGGCCGAGGTGATGGATTCGCCGGCGGCGGGGACTTTGATGTCGAGGGACATGATGGGAGAATGAAACTGAAGGGATCGAGGGGGGACGATCAGAGAGTGAACGCTTCTTCGAGCAGGGCTTTTTGCTCGCGGTAGTGCATCGCCTTGGAACCGGCGGCCGGGCTGGAAGCGCGGTCGCGACCGGCGTAAACCGGCTTCTGGTTAAGCACGGCTTCGAGGCGCGGCGCGATGTAGGTCCAGGCGCCCATGTTCGCGGGTTCTTCCTGGCACCAGACGAATTTCTCCGCGTTCGGATACTGGCCGAGCATCGCCTCCACCATGCCGCGATGGAACGGATAGAGCTGTTCGATGCGGAGGATCGCGACATTGTCGATCCCCTTCTCTTCGCGCCAGGCGGCGAGGTCGTAATACACCTTGCCGGTGCAGAAGATGACGCGTTGGACGTTCTTCGGATCGGCGAACTCCTTCGGATCCGGCAGCACTTCCTGGAAGCAATTGCCTTCGAGGAAATCGGCTTCGGACGACACCGCTTCGGCGCGCGTCAGCAGGCTCTTCGGCGTCATCAGGATGAGCGGCTTGCGGACTTCGCGATGCTTCTGACGGCGCAGCGCGTGGAAGTACTGGGCCGGCGTGGTGAAGTTGCCGACGATCAGGTTTTTCTCCGCGCAGAGTTGCAGGAAACGTTCGAGACGAGCGCTGGAATGCTCCGGGCCCTGGCCTTCGTAGCCGTGCGGCAGGAGCATCACGAGATCGCTCGGTGTCTGCCACTTGGATTCGGCCGAGGAAATGAACTGGTCGATGATGACCTGCGCGCCGTTCGAGAAGTCGCCGAACTGCGCTTCCCACAACGTGAGCATTTTCGGGAAACCGAGCGAGTAACCGTAATCGAAACCGAGCACCGCGAACTCCGACAGGAACGAGTTGTAAACGCAGAACTTCGCCTGATCGGCCGATAGACGCTCCAGGGGAATGAAGCGCTCACGGGTTTCGTAATCGTAGAAAACGGCGTGGCGTTGCGAGAAGGTGCCGCGACGGCAATCCTGGCCGGACAGGCGCACCGGATAGCCTTCCATCAGGAGCGAACCGAAGGCCAGCGACTCGGCGAACGCCCAATCGATCGGGCCGCCGTTGTGCAGCGACTCGATGCGGCGCGGAATGAAGCGCTTGGCGAGCGTCGGGTTGAGATGGAAACCTTCCGGAATGCTCGTCAGCACGTTGCCGATGTGCTGCAGCGTGTCGCGTGTGATGCCGGTGGCAACCGGCGCGTGCGAGTAATCCGGCTGCACGACCGCGGTGGAACCGCTGAAAACCGTGCGATCGCCCGACTCGGTGGCCTGCACCATTTTCTGATAGCCCGCTTCGAGGTTATCCCAAATCGCCTGCTCCACGGCATCGGCGTCGGCCTGATTCAGCACACCCTGCTCGACGAGCTGGGCTTTATACATCTGACCGAAGGGCGAACGCGCGGCGATCTTCTTGGCGATGATCGGCTGGGTGAACGCGGCCTGGTCGGTCTCGTTGTGGCCCTGACGACGGTAGCAATACATGTCGATCACGATGTCGCGACCGAACTTCTGGCGGAACTCCAGGGCGAACTTGGCGACCCAATAAAGCTCCATCGGATTTTCGCCGTTCACGTGCAGGATCGGCGCTTCGACCATCTTCGCCACGTCGGTCGCGTAGGGCGACGAACGGGCATCGGCCGGAGCGGTGGTGAAACCGATCTGGTTGTTGATGACGAGGTGGATCGTGCCGCCGGTGCGATAGCCCGGAAGCTGGGAAAGGTTGAGCACTTCGGCGACCGAGCCCTGACCGGCGAACGCGGCGTCGCCGTGCAAAAGAATCGGCAGCACCTGCTTGCGATCGGTGGCCGAGCCGTCGTCGCCGAGCACGCGCTGACGGGCACGGGTCTTGCCCTCGACCACCGGATTAACGGCTTCGAGGTGGGACGGGTTGGCGGCCAGGCTCACGCGCACCTTGCCATCGGCCAGTTCGCGCACGCTTTCGTAGCCGAGGTGGTATTTCACGTCGCCATCGCCCGCGACGAGGTCCGGGATGTAGTTCGGCGTGAATTCGTAAAGGATCGTCGGGATCGACTTGCGGACGAAGTTCGCGAGGATGTTGAGGCGGCCGCGGTGGGCCATGCCCATCTCGATTTCGAGCACGCCTTGCGACGGGCATTGCTCGAGGATCGCGTTGAGCACCACCATCGCGCCTTCACCACCTTCGAGCGAGAAGCGCTTCTCGCCGAGGAACTTCTTCCCGAGGAAACTTTCGAAGGCTTCCGACTCCAGCACCCACTGCAGAGCGCGGACTTTGCGATCCATCGGATCGGCCTCGCGGCGGGCGTGCTGCTCGATCCGCTCGCGCACCCAGTGACGGACGGTCGTGTTGTGGATGTGCATGAACTCGAAACCGATGAAGCCCGAGTAGATCGATTCGAGCGCGGCGATCATGTCGCGCAGCTTCATTTTCTCGCCATGAAGCAGAAAAGGATTCGACGCCTCACGGTCGAGATCGGCTTCCGACAATCCGAACTGGTCGAGCCGCAGGCGCGGGTTGCGTTCCGGCGTGGCTTCCAGCGGATTGATGTGCGCCTGGGTGTGGCCGAGCGTGCGGTAATTATAAACCAGGCTCACCACCTTGCCGTAGAACGCGAGGTCGGCGACCGATTGCGCGCTGGTTCCGGCCGGAGCGGAAACGGCTCCCGCGGCGGTTTCCTCTTCGCGCTTCTTGGTCTGCGCGGAGCCCAATTCAAAGCCCTCGAAGAAGGCCGCCCAGGTGGCTTCAACCGAACGCGGATCTTCCGTCCACTGGGCGTATTTTTCCTCGAGCAAATCCGCATTCAAGCGGGCGGAAACCGATGAGTTCATGGGTGTTTGGGGATCGCCTGGCAGCGCGACGCGATTTTCTCGCTTGGCCCGCTGCACGCAGGGCGTAGTTAAGGGGCCTGCCCGCGAGGCGTCAACCGCCCAGCAGCTAATTTCCAGGGTATTCGTCGCACTCATCCCGATGATCGAAGTCGTCAATCTCACCAAGCGGTTCGCCCGCCACGAAGCCGTCCGTGGCATCACTTTTTCCGTCGCCAAGGGCGAAATCGTCGGGTTCCTCGGCCCGAACGGTGCGGGCAAGACGACCACCCTTCGCATGCTCACCGGCTATCTGCCGCCGACCTCCGGCAGCGCCAGCATCGCCGGGTTCGACATTTTCCGCGACTCGCTCGAAGCGCGCCGCCGGATCGGCTACATGCCGGAAAACGTCCCGCTCTACGACGACATGCGCGTCCGGGAGTATCTCTATTTCCGGGCGACTCTCAAAGGCCTGAACGGCCGCGACGCCCGCCGACGGGTTGGCGAGGTGATCGAGACCTGCGGACTGGAAAACGTCCGCCGCAAAATCATCCGCACGCTTTCCAAAGGTTACCGCCAACGCGTGGGTCTCGCCGACGCCCTCGTCCACGACCCCGAGCTGCTGATTCTCGACGAACCGACCAACGGCCTGGACCCCAATCAGATCCGGCAAATCCGCGAACTGATCCGTCGCCTCGGCGAACGGCGCACCATCATGGTTTCCACCCACATCCTTCATGAGGTGGAAATGACCTGCAATCGCGTCATCATCATCGATGGCGGACAAATCAAAGCGTCCGACACGCCTACGAATCTGGTGGCGGGCATGCGCGCCGCCGGTCGCGTCCAGGTGGAGCTCCGCACCAGCCCGGAAGTCGCCACGGCCGCGCTCACCGCCCTCGACCACGTGAAAAAAGTCACCGCCGAGCCGCTCGACTACGGTTGGACGCTTTTCCACGTCTGGGTCGAATCCGGCACCGACGCCCGCGAACGCATCCACCGGCTTGCCAGCGAGAACGGTTGGCCGGTGCGCTCGTTGTTCCGTCACGAGGCGAAACTGGAAGACGTCTTCGTCGAACTGACCCGTCCGGACTGATGACGATCGACCCGATCCTCGATGCGGTGGCGGATCCCGGCTGGATCGCCGTGCCGGAGTTTCTCTCCCCCGGCGAAGCCCGCGCGTTGGCCGCCGCTTGCGCCGGATGTTGGGACGACGGCGAATTCCGTCGCGCGGGCGTCGGCCGGGGCGAATCGCTCGCCATCCGCGAAGACATCCGTCGCGACCACGTGCTTTGGCTTGACCGCGAAAACGCCGGCCCCGCGCAGAATCAATGGCTCGATACCATTGATGAACTGCGCATCGCGATGAACCGTGGACTTTTCCTCGGGCTAAAGGAATACGAGGGCCACTTCGCGATTTATCCCGAAGGCGGTTTTTATAAAGCGCACCTCGACCGCCATCAGAACACCCAGCACCGGATTATTACCGTCATTCTCTATCTGAACGACGGCTGGCAACCCGGCGACGGCGGCGAGTTAAAAATCTGGACCACACCGGGCGAAAAGGATGGCCCGTTCGAACTCATCGAACCCCGCTTAGGCACCGCGGTCATCTTCCGCGCCGGCGACTTCTGGCACGAAGTCCTCCCCGCCACCCGCCAGCGCATGAGCATCACCGGCTGGTTGAGGCAGTAGCACAAACATTCCTGTTTGTGATTCTTGTCCGCCCCACAAGCAGGAATGCTTGTGCGACTTCTCAGCGAGTCTGGGAATTCCATCTTAAAGGACCAACGGTCCGCCCCATACCAGCGTAGCGGCAAAGCCCTAGGTCCCCCGCCCTCCCCAATTCCGAGGGCCAACGGCCCAGCCTAATCTAACCACGAACCCGTCCCGGGTCACTTCCGCCGCGTCATTCCTGCAGGCAGACCCGGCTCACTCGACGCAGGCCGTTGAACCGTTGCGCTTCCCGACCCGGGCATAAACACCGGCAACTTAGCAAAGGACTAGCCCAAAGCCGCCTCATTGGTTAGAAGTCGTGATCCATCCCTCTCCGCGAGATGAAATCTTCGATTCAGTCAAAGCTGCTATTATTCCGCCCATGGTATAACGCGCTCAACGGCCCCCTGACATTCCTTTCAGTTCTGGTGGCTTTGGCTGCTAGTTACTTTGCGCTTTTAGACTGGAAGGTCGGACGAATGATAAAGGATCCGGCTTTTATGAACGAGATTGCACAAAGAGTGAGGCCAGCACTCGTTTTCAACGCGGAGGGATCGGTGATTTCAGATTCTGGAGCACTTCAATTTTTGGAAGGAACGCCAAAAGTCGAGCTAGCCAAACGTGATGAAAGTCTCCGGGTAGCGAAATCACCCTCAATCCCAAGGCTCCGATCTCGGAGCCCCATCCTAGAATCGCTAGATATTAGCAACGTCTCTGTGACAGCAAAACGGGGGCCTGGACTGACATGGAAGATAACCGTAATCGCACGCTACGAAGCCCTCGCGACGGAAGCCAAACCTGAAAGTGAGGCTCCTGCGCGCTTCCGGGTTGAACTATCGCGGCATTAACCAATAACTTTCACGCCGCACATTACTCAAAGAGGCAGGTTTACCTGTTGCGGCCGAGGTGGCGATAGGTCGCGAACTTCGATCCGATCTGCAATCAGTCTTCCGTATCTTCGATCGGTTGCGGGACATAAACTCGGCGGAGAGGAAGCAGACCCTTATAGCGGGCGTCGAAACACTCGTAGTTCTGAAAGATGAGATCCACGAGTTCCTCGCCGTCAATAAGCCTGAGATTGGCTTTGCTTTGTTCGAAACTCCGGGCGTGGGACGAAAAGCTGCTGAGGGTAATAAAGAGCCCGTATTCGCCAGCGGAAAGTTTGCCGAACAACGCGGACACGTCTTTGTCGCTGGCCGTCCCGTCTCCGCTCTTCACCTGCACTTTGATGATCGGCGGTTCGATGCCGAGCTGATCCTTGTGGGCGATCACATCGACGCTCGGCTCATTCTTTCGCGTCAAGCGTGCCTGGTAGCCCATACACTCAAGCAGATGCCGAATGAAGTCCTCCAGCGGGAAACCCTTCAAGTCGCGTGACAGACTCTTAAGGACGAAATCCCGGGTCGTTTCCTCGATGTTCTCCGCCACAGCGGGAACCGTTTCGTCTTCGGTGACCACTGGTGAAGCAGCCTTTCCCTCAAGCGCTTTCCGGAACTCATCGGCATGGCTCTTGATCTGGAACAGGCTCATCGCGCTGCCGACCTCGTAGAGCGCACCTTGGCTGAATTGCTTGCGGTCGATCTCCTTAAGCCACTCAACCTTACGGAGGTTCGGGTAGTTAGGCTCCGGCTTGGTGGAATACTGATAGTCCCCGATGATCCGGCCGATGTGGATCTTGCGTGTGCCCTTGTTGGGAAACACCACCAGATCGCCCTTCTTCAATTCATGGACGAACCGGTAGAGCTGGCCGGCATTGTTCGGAATCGCTCCTGGCTTTTTATGTGGGTAGGCGTTTGCAACCGCCTCTTTGAAGGCTTCACGGGTGGCCGCGAGCGTCGCCAGATCGCCCATCGAGTGCCAGCCAAGCGCGACCCAGTTCTGTTTGAGGAACAGGGATGTGGCATCGCCAGTCTTCCCGGCGTGAATGCCCCACAACGTTGCGGTGGTGGAGGTGGACTTCATTTGGAAATTGGAACGCAGATTATTACAATGACTCCATCCACTCCACCCAACTATTGAAGCGGGGGCAGGCGCTGCGGATCACATCGAGTCCGATCTCCAAGGAGGCCAAGCTGCCGTGAAGCGGTTTGTCGTATTCCGGCATCAGCGCGAGGATGCGCTTGCTCGGGGCCGTCACCGGGCTGTCGTTGATCTCCTCGGGACTGCTGAAACCGTCTCGGATGACCGTGAAAGTTTCGGTAAGGTCGGTTCGGGAAACGCCTGCCGCCAGCTTCCCAGGATCGCTGAACAGCAGTCCCTCGAACTCATACATCTGCACGTAGGGGAAGAAGCGCTGGATGGCGGTGTCATCGGTCAGCTCCATCACATGATTGCGCAGAGCAATCTCGATGTCATGGGCCTTGTCTCCGGGCGTTCGCTTGGTCGCTGCCGCAGCCTTGCCGACGAAATCGGAATCCAGCCCGTAAAAGTCGAAGAAAGTAGTGCAGCAGGCGGTTGGGTCGTCCAGCAGCCGCAACTTCACGTCGGTCGCCATGCGGCGGGTGGTCACGTGTCCGCCCTTGTGGCCCGGCTTGCCGACCAGCGCGGCGGAGGGAAAGACGTCGAAACGATGCAGATGCGGCGCGAGCACCTCGTTGACGAAGGTTTCCTCGGTCTGGCCTTCGCAGATGATGTGGACCCGCCTCATCGAGCCGGTCGCCCTCCCAGGATGTTCTTCTCCCACAGTTCGCCGAGCGTGTATTCCTTCAGCCACTCGGTCAGTTCGTCCGGGCCGATCCGACGCAGCACACTGGCCCCGTCCTTCCGGTCGGCAACGATCACGTCGCCGGGCTCGAATTCATTGAGCAAGGTCACGCTCTGGGTGGAGACGATCACCTGCTTGGTCTTACTGACTGAGCGGATCAACGAAGCGAGAACCTTGATCGCGTAAGGATGCAGGCCCAATTCCGGTTCATCGACCAGAATCGTCTCCGGCTGAAACTCCTCCGGCTGCAAGAAAACCGTGGCGAGGCACATGAAACGCAGAGTGCCGTCGGAAAGTACATGCGCCTTGAATGGCTCGTCCTCTCCGAGTTCCGACCACTCCAGCTCGATTTGACCCGGGTTATCGACCGCTTGCCGGAGCCGGAAATCTCCGAAAAATGGAGCCACCAACCGGACCGTTTTCACAATTCGCTCGTAAGCCTCATGATGCCAATTCTCGAGGCGGAACAAAAAGGCCGCCAAATTCTTCGCGTCCGGTCGGAGGTAGATATTGTCGCTGATCGAATGCCGCTGCTTCACCAGCGCCGCTTCGCTGGTATCGTGAAAGTGGTAAACTCTCCAATTCCGGATCACCGGGACCGTGTATTGGTAGATTCCTCCGATTCTTTTTTTCTGCTCCTCGACGACAGTCTCGAAATGGCCTGATCCTAGATGTTTGTCGCCGGCCACATTCCACCAGACATCTTCGCTGGAGAACATCATCCGGTTATCCGCGGTCGGCTCCAAAGCCAGCTTGTAGCCGTTGTTTCCGAAGTAGATCTCCGCCTTGAGCTGCTCCGTTCTTTTCCGTCCGTGATGCAGGAAGGCGTCCGGTCCGCCGTTCTTGCTGATGAAGCGCTGCAGCTTCCCTTCAAGGAGACTCTGAATGAGTTTGAAGAAGCCAATGAAATTCGATTTCCCCGCGCCGTTCGGTCCGATCAGGACGTTGAGCGATTTGAGTTCCAGGTCGCATTCCTTGAGCGACTTGTAGCCCTCCAGCTTGATCTGTGACAATTGCTCCGAATTCATGCGGTGGACGGGGACGGCATCTAGCGAAGGAAGACTTGAACGCTAAATTGATCCCTAACTACGGGGAAGGACAAAGACGAGCAGACCCCGGCGATTGAAACGTCTATGGCAAAGCGACGCAGGAGTAGCGCGATCCTCGTTGCAGGGTGGGACAAGAACACAAACAGGAATGTTTGTGCTACTTCCTCGGCCGGAAGCCCATCACCAGGCGGATCGCGCAGAGGGGCAGCGCGCCGATGACGGCGGCGGCGAGGGCGACCTTTAGGCCCGGGTAAACGCGGGCGCATTTGCGGTCGAGTCCGCGCAAGGCTTCGGCGACGACTTGTTCCTTCGGCACGTAGAACGCGCCGATCGCGGGATCCTTCTCCGGATTCCGTTGGGCGATCCCGCCGAATTCGGTTTTCACCGGACCCGGGCAAACGGCCACCACGGGAATGTGGTGTTCCTTCAACTCAAGCCGCAACGCTTCGGAGAAACTCGTCACGTAGGCCTTGGTCGCCGCATAGACGGCGAAGTCCGGGATCGGCAAGATCGACGCGAGCGAGCTGATGTTGATCACCGCGCCACGGCCATGCATCACCATGTCCGGCACCAACGCGTGGGTGAGCCAAGTCAGAGCCTCAATGTTCAGGCGCAGCATGGCTTCGAGCTTCGACCAATCGGCGGTGATGAATTCGCCGTAATCGCCCATGCCAGCGTTGTTGACCAACAGGTCCGGCGACAAGCCGCGCTCGACGAGCGAGTGCATCAAATGCTGGCAGCCATCGGGCGACACCAAATCGGCCGTGACCGTCACGATCTCCACTTCGGGAAACGCCTCGCGAATCGCGTCGGCGAGAAGAAGCAAGCGCTCCTCCCGTCGCGCCACGAGGACCAAAGTGTCGACTCGTGACGCGAGTTGGAGTGCGAATTCTTCGCCCAGACCGGCGGAAGCACCGGTGATCAGGGCACAGGAAAAACGGGAGGCATGGGGCATGGCGCGGAACCTAACCCCATGCGGGGAATTATGCCACCGCTTCGGCACCTTGATTCACCAAAGCGATACGCAGCGGAAGACGGACGAGGATTTCGCCGTCGCAGCCGATGTCGATCGAGTAGATGCCGGCTTTCGGGAAACGAAGGCCTTGGAGGTTCATGACGATGTTGCGGGTCACGAACGGCACGTTCTTCGGAAGCTGAACTTCGAATTCCGGCTCGATCGGCATGTTGTTCGGGTCGAGGGACTCGCCGTCCTCGTCGATGATGTTGATGGAAAGCTTGTGACGACCGCTGTCTTCCGGAGTGAAGCAGAAGCGGAGCGCGAGGGCGCATTGCGGGTGGACGACCGGCACCGCACGGGCGACGAGCGTGTCAAAGGTGCCGGAAACCACGAGCTTGCCGTTGTAATCCGCGGCGAAGTCGCAAAGCGAAGCGATCTGAATATCCATGTGTTTGGAGTGGTAAGCGTGTTGCTCGCGACACAAGGTCGCGACCGTTCATCTCTGGCGGGAAATCCGCTGGGTGGGAAGACAAAAGAAGATCAAAAATCGCCTAGAGCCGTCTCGAATTCCGGCAATTGATTATCAAGGCCCTTCATCAGTTTCCTCAACTGGCAACGCTTTCGGCGGCGGCGCGTTTTCCTCCACGGGTGGCGAGCCCGTATCTCCATCGAGCGACGGCAGTGGCACGGGTCGTCCGCCCTCCTCCAGAGGCTCGACCGGGACCGCCTTGAGCACGCCCTCCTGAGGTGCGACCGGCGCGAGATCGGTTTCGTCCACCGGCACGGCTTTGGCCGGTTCGACTTCTTCGCTCTCGGGAGCGATCATGACGGCCTTCGGCGGCGGCGCGATGACATCCTTGATCTCATCCTTCAGCGGCTCAAAGAACGCCTTCACCATCGGCGCGGACATGCGACCGCCGGAAACTTTTTCGCCCGGGCGGCCTTCGTAAAGCACGGCGAAGGCGTAGCGGGGATTGTCGCGCGGCAGGAAACCGGCGAACCAAGCGAGGCGTTGATTTTTCGACGGCGGCCCCCACTGGGCGGTGCCGGTTTTGCCGCAAAGCTCGGCGAAACTCAGCGCGGCCGAGCGGGCGGTGCCATAGTCCGTGTTCACCACGTCGCTCATCCCGCGACGCACCACATCAACCGCGTCTGGTTCAAGATTGAGCCAGTTGCGGCGCTCGGGCTTGGAGGCCTCGATCACCCGCCCCATTTCATCCTGCACCTGCTTGACCAAATGAAGCTTCGGCAGCGCGCCGCCATGGGCGATGCCCGCCATGGCTTGAGCGACCTGTAACGGCGTAGCGAGCAACACGCCCTGCCCGATCGACATGTTGGCGGTGTCGCCGTCTTTGATACGACGTTTTTCGTATTTGAGCATCCACTCGTTGGTCGGCACGAGGCCGGTCGCTTCCCCGATCAGGGGTAAACCGGTTTTCTGACCATAGCCGAGGCGGCTCGCGACGCCGAGGAAAGCGGACGGGCCGACTTTGATACCGACCTGATAAAACCACGGGTTGCAGGAACGGGCGATCGCGCGCTTCACGTCCAGATCGCCTTCGGGATTCTTGTTCCAGTTGTTGAAAACGTGGTCGCCGATCGAAATCGCGGCCGGGCAATAGATCAACGTATCCTCCTTCACCACGCCCTCGTTGAGTGCGGCCAGCGCCACGATCGGCTTGAACGACGAAGCCGGTGGATACTCGGATTGATACGCACGGCTGTAGAGGGGCCGCGATGGATCCTCGGTGAGAGTTTTGAAATCGGGTGCGTTGATCCCGATCATCACGGTCGGATCGAAGGTCGGCCGAGACGCCATCACCAGCACTTCGCCCGTGATCACGTCGATCACCACGAACGCGCCGCGTTTCGCGCCTTCTTTGAGCACTTTTTCCGCGTGTTTCTGCCAGCGGAGATTGAGCGTGGTGACTACCGTGCCGCCGGGTTTGGGTCGTTCGGTCTCTTCCTCGAGCAGTTTGTTGCCGTTCTCATCGAACTGCAGGCGCTTCGTGCCGGGCACGCCGGTGAGCTGACGGTCGTAGAGTTTTTCGAGACCCGCACGGCCTTCGATTTCCTCCCACATCGGCTCGTTGAAATTGATCGGACCGGTCGGCAATTTGCCCACGCTGCCAATATAGCCGAGGACGTGTGACGCCAAACCGCCGTCATTGTAGTAGCGGCGGTAGACCGGGTGTAGAATGAGATCCGGGCCCAGCTTGGACTGAAGCGAGCGCGCCGTTTTCGCGTCGATTTGCCCGGAAACCAACAGCGGCAGCCAGCGGCGATCTTTGTAATGATTGTAGAGCTCGTCGTCCGAGGGGACGTTCAGGTCTTTGAACGCGGGCCGTAACTGCTCAATGCGGGTGCGCCCCCAGTTGACGATGAAATCGCGGTCGGCGTTTTCGAACTGTTTGAATTGCAATCCGATTTGATACGCCACGATGTTCTGAGCGAATGGCTCCCCTTCCCGGTCCACGATTTGTCCGCGCGGCGCGGGGATTTTCAAGGTGATCGCCCGGGCGTTTTTCAGCGTTTTGATCGAAGCCTCGCGGGCGTTACGGCCGTCAATGCCCGTGCCATTGGCAGACGGGGCGGCCTGCTCTTCCGCGGCAAATGCCGAGGTCATCAGGCAAAGGCCGGTCAGCCCACTTAAGGGGATCGACAAACGGTTCGGAACGCGCATCGAAAAGGACGATAACGGCGGTTTTGCGGGCGGCAACGCCCAAAGCGCGGCCATTTTCCCGCCTCGCCTTGCCCCGTGGGAAACCACGTGCATGCTGGCGGCGATGACCGATTGGAATTTCCTGGCTGTGGCGATCCTCTTCGCCCTGTTCCTGCTGTGGAAACTGGACTTCGTTGCCACTCTTCTGAACCTCAAAACCTTTCCGGAGCGCGTCCCTACCCCATTGGCCGGCCATGTGAGCCAGGAATCCCTCGACCGCGGTCGTTCTTATCTGCGGACGAATTCTTCGTTTTCCATCGTTCGTTCCAGCGCGTCCCTCGCGACGTTAATCACCTTCTGGGCGCTGGGCGGGTTCGCTTGGCTGGACGGCCTCAGCCGTGCCTGGGCGAACGCTCAACCCATCGCCACCGGCTTGATCTTCTTCGCCCTCCTCGGCGTGTCGCTTTCACTACTCTCGCTGCCCTTCGACTGGTACCACACCTTCGTCATCGAGGAAAAATTTGGTTTCAATAAGTCGACCCCGGCCACCTTTTGGACCGACCGGATCAAAGGCCTGCTCGTCGCCGCCGCATTGGGCCTGCCGCTCGCCGCCGCCGTGGTATGGATTTTCCTCCATGTCTCGCACGCCTGGTTGTGGGCGTGGGGCGTTTTCACCGTCTTCCAGCTCCTACTCACCTACCTCGCCCCGACGCTGATCCTGCCACTGTTCAATAAGTTCACGCCGATGCCGGAAAATGAGCTAAAGCGAAAAATCCGGGAGTTGGGCGAACGCTGCGGCTTCCCGCTCGAAGGCGTCTACGTCATGGACGGCTCCAAACGCTCCACCAAAGCGAACGCGTTCTTCACGGGCTTCGGCAAACGGAAGAAAATCGCGTTGTTCGATACCCTCATGGAAAAGCACAGCGACGACGAACTGTTGGCCGTGCTCGCGCATGAGATCGGGCATTTCCGCCGCGGTCATATCCGTCAACGCCTCGCCGCCAGGATTCTGCAAAGTGCGGCACTGTTTTTCCTACTCGGCTTGGCAACCGATCCGAATGGCGTCTTCGCCCGACAACTCTTCGCCGCCTTTGGCGTGCCCCGCATTTCCCCTCACGTCGGACTGGTGTTGTTCTCGCTGCTGTTTGAACCGGCCGGTCGAATCCTCGGCGTGTTGTTTCACGCGTGGTCGCGTCGCCACGAGTTCGAAGCCGACGCCTACGCGGTCGTGGCAATGGGCGAATCGTCATCGTTGGCCGAGGCCTTGCGTAAACTTTCCAGCGATCAACTCGCCCACCCGTCACCTCATCCGTTGCGCGTGTGGCTCGATTACTCCCATCCGCCTTTGCTGCAACGTTTGGAAGCGATGATGAAAGCCACGCCCGTCGTCATTCGTTAGACGGTTTCTTTTTCCCGCCCATGTTCGATTCCCATCGTTATGACAGTCGCATGCCTTACCGGCGTTGCGGCGACTCCGGATTAAAGCTGCCCGAAATCTCGCTCGGGCTTTGGCAGAACTTTGGCGACGTCAATGACTTCGCCGAGTCCCGCCGCATGCTGCGCCGAGCGTTCGATCAAGGCATCACGCATTTCGACCTCGCCAACAATTACGGGCCGCCTCCGGGTTCGGCGGAGGAAAACGCCGGGCGCATCCTGAAAGAGGATTTCGCCGGGTATCGCGACGAGCTGATCGTCTCGACCAAGGCTGGCTACACGATGTGGGACGGCCCATACGGCGACTGGGGTTCGCGGAAGTATTTGCTCTCCTCGCTCGACCAATCGCTGCGACGCCTCCAACTCGATTACGTCGATGTGTTTTACCACCACCGCGCCGATCCCGATACACGACTTGAAGAAAGCATGTCAGCGCTGGCCACGGCGGTGAACTCCGGCAAAGCGCTGTATGCCGGGCTTTCCAACTACCCGCTGGATCGACTCAAGGAAGCAATCGCCATCCTCAAAAACATGGGCATCCGTTGTCTGATTTACCAGCCGCCCTACTCGCTGTTTCGCCGGGGCGTGGAAGCCAGCGGCACGCTCGATTATCTTTTGGAGGAAGGCATCGGCACGGCGGTTTTCAGTCCGCTTGCCCAAGGGATGCTCACCCCGAAATACCTCGCCGGCATTCCGGAAGATTCCCGCGCTGCCAGCGCCAGCCCGTTTTTGCAACCGGATCAAGTTCTTGCCCAACAGGCTACCCTTCGAGCACTCGGCGAACTTGCGGAGCAAGCGGGCATGCCGCTGCATCACTTCGCGCTGAAGTGGGTCCTGCGCACACCCGCCGTCACGACGGCCATCATCGGCGCACGGACCGTCGCGCAACTCGACGACTCACTCGTCGCACTGGCCGAGCCTCCTTTAACGGAGGACATCCTCGCCGCCGCCGATGCGATCACGCCGCTGACGAACCTTTAACGGGAAAAACCGTTTCCGTTTCCCCGTTTCCTGCTTACCTCCCCGATATGACTTGGAACGAACGCTTCCTCGCCCTTTTCGATCGTTGCGTGGCGGTATACCGCGGCGGCAACCGTGACTTCACGACCTACTACGGTCAGCCCGAGTTCGCCTTCCTCGACTCGATCGGCTACAAGCCGCGCGAATTTTTCGATTTCGTCGAAGATTTCTGCGAGGAAAGCGATCCCTCGCCCTCGACCGCGCTTTTGATCGCCGCCGTCCGCCGGGATTATTTCCTGGTGATTCAGGAAGGCGAACTCAGTCCGCGACCGCTTGTCACTCGCGATCAGTTGCCGACCTTCGGCGACGAACTCCACGGCATCGCGTATTTGCCGCGCATCCTCGCCAAGGCCCGCGCCAAGCTGCGCGGCGAACTCGATCCGGACGTGATGTTCGGTTGCGGCGGCGACCGGAAATTTCTGCGCGACCACGGGGACATCCACCCGGCCGATTTCCTCCGCCATGTCTGGGCCGCCCACGATGATGACGAACTCATCGCTCACTGGGTTAAAAGCGGCGGTAAGCCGTAAGCCCGTTAAAAAAGAAGAGGAACCACGAAAAACACCAAAGGGCACGAAATCTGAGAGCGGTCGTGCGATCGCCTCTTATTCGTGCCTTTTTGCCCCTTCAGGAATCAGAGTCCACGAGCAATTGCCTCGGGCGTGAGCACGCCGACGTAGGGCAAATTGCGGTAGCGACCTCTGAAATCCAATCCGTAGCCAACGACGAACTCATCGCCGATGACGAAACCGGCGTAATCCGCCGCGATTTCTTCGTCGCGCGGCCGATCTTTGACCAAGAGCACACCGGTCCGCACCGAGCGTGCGCCTTCTTCGCTCAGTCTCCCCGCAACCGCGTGTAACGTTCGGCCGGTATCGAGGATGTCGTCGAGAAGCAGCACCTGCCGGTCCTTTACCTCGGGGAAACTGCGGTCCAAAAAATCCACCGTTCCCGAACTCTGTAGCCCTCCGTGGTAGCTGGCCACGTTGAGGCACTCGATTTCCAGTTGTCGCGGAATGCGTCGCAACAGATCCGCCGCGAAAACGAACGCACCTTTCAGCAGAACAATCACCAGCAGCGACTCCTCCGTGAAATCCTGGGCAATTTCTTCAGCCAACACGTCCAGCCGTTTACCGATCACCTCTTCGTCGATCAGCACCCGTTCGATGTCGTTTCGCATGAAGCGATCGTACGCAAAAAACCTTCCGGTAGTCCAAGAAGACCGCCGGAAGGTTTTGTAAAGATCAGGTCGATTACTCGGGAGAGCCCGCCTGGAACGTGACGTCGCCGAGCTGAGCCCGGCCAAGCGCGTCCAGCACGTCAATCACCCGTTGATACTTGGCTTCTTCCGACGCGTAGATCGTCACCAGCACCTTTGCTTTGGAAGCATCACTGCTTTCCTTGAGTTGGGTGAGGTTTACCGCCAATTCGCGCAGGTCCTTGGAGTCCGGGGCATCGAGGGGATCTTCGTTCAGGTAAACTTGGCCGTCGTCCTCGATCTTGATCGCCACTTCGTCGGGAGTTTCCGTTTCCGTGTCAGAGGGAACCGTTCCGGGCAACTTGGTGTTGTGAGCGTTCTCCACCTGGACCGCGCCTGCCATGACCATGAAGTAAAGCAGGATCACGAACACGACGTCGATCATCGGTGCGATCTGGAATCCCAGATTGACCTCCGTGGAGCCTCTCCTGTGTTTGGGACTTTTCATCGGAGGTTACTTGTTGGAAGCCGCGAACGAGATGTCAGACAAACCCGCTTCGGCGAGCAAGTTCATCAACCGCTGCACTTCGATTGCGGGCAGCCCCTTGTCGCCACGGATAATGACGCGGAGTTTTTCATCCGCCTTTTTCCGTTCCTCAAGGTAAGGCACGACTTCCTGTTTGTCTTCGTAGATCTTATCGTCGATCACTAGGTCCGCTTTTCGCTGGGCCTCGTTCCAGCGCAGATTGACCGCCATCTCGTGTTTCGAGAATTCGGGATCCCGCTTTTTGGCGTTCGGCGACACCGGAAGCGTGAGCTTCTTGTCAACCTTCAGCACTTCCGCCGACGTGATGGTCATGAAGAAAATGAGCAGCACGAGCAACACGTCGATCATCGGAGCAATCTGGAACTCCGGTTCCCCGTCTCCTCCTCCACCACCACCGGCCATAGTATTTGGGTTGTTATTGGTTTAAACGACGGGGCGAAATCAGCCCGCTTCCGGAACTTCAATCCAGTTCGGCAGCGCGGCGAAGGTCTCTTCCTGGCCCACGTCGGCGTTCTGAAGATATTCGTAAGGCGCGTTGCGGAACAAGCGCTCGGCTTCTTCGTGAAGCAAGTGCACCGAACCCTGAAGCTTGTTGCGCAGGAAATAGAAGGCCATGAACGCCGGAATGGCGACGAACAAACCGGACGCGGTGGCGACAAGCACCTCACCGATGTGACCGGCGAGACCGCTCGGGTCACCGATACCGGCGGAACCGAGGTTGGCGAAGGCACCCTTCATGCCCGACACGGTGCCGAGCAGACCGATCATCGGCGTACAAACACCGATAACGGAAAGGTAGTTGATGCGGGTCTGAAGCTTCGAGTTGGTCTTTTCGACTTCCGCGTAAAGCGCTTCTTCCGTGGCATCCTTGCCGTAACCAACCGAACCAAGGCCAGCGCGGACCACCGCGGCGAACGGGCTGAGGGAAGCCTTCATCGCTTGGTAGGCGCCCACGTAGTCACCGGCACGGAAGCTTTGCTGAGCAACTGCCACGTCCTGTTCCGGAATCATGCTCTTGCGATTGGTGCGGAGCCACACGTCGATGATCAGCCAGACCATGGCGACCGAGCACGCGAGAATGAAGTGCATGACCCAACCGCCTTCTTTATAGACGTCGAGGAGGGTCTTCTTGGTTTCGCCACCGTGGGCGGCTTCCGCTCCGAAGGCGGCTACGGGCAACAGGACAAAGGCAAGGCAGGTCGCCACTTGAACAGTCTTTTTCATGATGGGTACGAGTGAGAGAGGTCTAAAGGAGATGCTTGATGCGTTATTTGAGAGAATCCAGTCGCTTCTTCGCTTCGTCGGCGACGGCGGTGCCTGGAGCGTCATGGATCGCGGCTTGCAGCAGGGCGACGGCTTCTTCGCGGCGGGATTGCTTGGCGAGGAATTCGGAGGCGAAGAGTTCCGCTGCTCCGTTGATCACGTTGCCGCCTGTGGGATAGAGACAAGGCACGGCAAGGTAGCTTTGAAGCGCCTCCGTTTCCTTTTTGGCCCGCGCCAGGAAGTTCGCCCGGAAGAAAGCGGCGTAGGCCGAGACTTCCGCCGGATTCTTGTCGTCCAAGAGGTCGCCGTAGGCGTTGAGGCGCTCGTCCAGTTTGGTGGAAAGAGGTAACGCGATCGCTTTCGCGAGGAGCATCCCAGCATCGACTCCGGACTCGGGCGTCGCATCGGCCAACTCTTTGCCGAGCGCTTCCATCTTGGCGTTATTGCCGATACGGGCGTAAGCCACCAGCAACGCGCGGGCGGTTTCGATCCAATAATTGCCTTGGATCGCAGCGGTCACTTTCTGCGAGTTGAGCACCGGCTCAAGCTGGCTGATCGCTTCAACCGGCTTGTCCAGCAGGACAAAGGCGATGCCGCGATTGATCGCTTCGGGTTTTTCCCCGGAAATGTAATCCGCGAGATCGGTTTTGAAAACCTGACCCGTGGTGAAGTTGTCCTGGCCGGCGAGGACCTTGAACTGCCCGTTCTCAATGGTCAGGGCTTCCACCGGCAGAGAGCGTCCGCCTTTGAAGACGACACGCAAGGGATCGGCCGCACGGGATACCGGGACGAACGAGAGAAGCGTCGCGGTCGCCGCCAGCGCGGTCATACGAAAGGAAAGAGAGGTCATGGCGCGAATTTTTATGGGGCGATTTCCTTGGCCTTCTTCGCAGGTTGCGTGTTTTCGAGTTTTGGATCGGTGGCCAAACGATGGAGGGTTTCCGTCGCTTCAGTCTCCATTCCCAATTCTTTCAAGACCTCGTACGCCTGCCACATCGCCTCGGCGCAGATTTCCGGATAATTTTTATAGGTAAGGTAAACACGCTGGTAGTAACCATGGGCCTTGGCCCGCGATTCGCGTTGCTGTTCGCCGGCCTGCGCGGCAGCACGCTTGCGCCAAACTTGCGCAAGCTCGAGGTAAGCTTGGCCCGCTTTTTCACCGCGGAACGCTTTGTCGCCTACGATGGAAAGCGCCAGTTTTTCGGCTTCGTCCAAGCGGTTGAGCGCGGACAACGCCTGCAACTTCGCCACCATGGCTTCTCCCATGCTCGAAAGCCCCGGGTTTTTTTCGATGGCTTCGTTCAGAATCTTGAGCGCCACATCCGGCTGCTTGCGCGCCAAGGCCACTTTGCCAAGACCCACCGGACCCGCGTCGGAGAACATCGACTCCTTGTAGCGATCCGCGAGTCGTTGGAAAACGGCCTCCGCTTTGTCCAGTTCGCCTTGCTTGAGAAGAATGTCGCCGGACGCGTAGAGCAACGCCGGGCTAAGCGCGGCCGGATCGGTGTTGAGGGCGATGCCCTTCAAATAAACCGCCGCCTGCGCAGGTCGCTTCAACAGTTCGTTCGCCTTGGCCCGAGCGTAATAAATCCGTGCGTTGGCGGTCGGAGTCGGCTCCTGCCCGGCGACGCGCGTCAGCTCGTCGACCACGCGTTTTTCAATCGCATCCGCGTCAATTTCCACACCCCTCTTACGAGGCGGCACGATCGTGCGGACGAGCTGATCGATCAGCAACTCCGCTTGTTCGCTGGCCGGATTGCTGATCCGGTCCCTCAAAGCGTCACCCAGCATTCTGACCGCATCATCCGCTTTGCCTTCGCGAATCTTCATCTTGGCCAGCCAGTTGGCCGAGACGAGCGCGAGCTGACTCTTCGGATTGCGTTTGAGGAATTCGCCGTGGAGATCGGCAATGCCCGCCCAATCCTTGCGGGACTGCAGCAGACTGGTCGCCGATTCCAGCGCATACTGGGTGGTTTCGTCCGAAGTGCTGGCCCACACCGCTTTTTTATAAGCGTCGAGCGCCATGGTTTCGGCCAGCTCACGGCTTTCGTCGGTGTTCCCCCGCTTCTTCTGACTCCAGGTATCCGCGATCAAAAGGAGCATCGGAGCCGCCGCCCCATCGGTCGGATGCTTGGCGAGGTAATCGCCGAGGCTTTTGATGATTCGATCCGACTGGTCGCTCTGCTTGTCGTTGAAATCGATGAACGCCAGGCGATACAGAATGTCCCCGGTGTAAACGCCGTTCGGATACTTTTTCAGGTATTCGTTACACGCGACCAGAGTGTTTTTGTAGTCGTTCGTGAGGAAATACCCCATGGCGACGTGGTAAAGGGCCGCCTCCACCAACGTGCTCTTCGAGTAGTCGCTGATGAGCCGTTGAAACTGACGCACCGCTTCCGAGAATTGGCCGTCGCTGAATAAGGCGCGGCCTTGGAAATACACCCAGCGGTCGCGACCCTGTGAGTTGGGAAATTTCGACTCCAGATCCTTGCTCAAGGTGATCACATCGGACCACTTGTTGTTTTGGCTCAACGACTCGATCACCAAGCTGGCGACCTGCTCGACGTTAGGAGAGTCCGGGAATTTCAGGAGGAAATCGTTCCCGCGCACCAATGCTTCGTCGGGTTTCTTCAGGCTATTGAGAACTACGATTTCAGCGTAGGCTGCCGCGCTAAGGTCTTCCGCTTTGGGATATTTGGTGCGGATTTCACGGAAGCAAACCAGCGCTTCCTCGTAACGGTTGAGGAAATAGAGACTACGTCCACGGCGCATCAGCAAAGCGGCGTCCAGGTCCGTCTTTTTCTCGATTGCCTCAAGAGCGGTCGTCGCAGCGGAAATGGTGCTCTTAACCGGGCCCAACAATTCCGAAGCATTCGAGCGTTGGTTCAAAGGCTTGTCTTGCTCCGCCGTCACGCGGGCTTCCAAGACTTGAGCATCCTTGTTCAACGACTGCAGGGCCGCGCGCTGAATTTCCAGAATCTGGGTCCGCGGCAACACCGAACGGTAAATCACCAGCGCTGCATCGGGATTCGACTGCACCAACTCGTCGGCTTGAACGATCACCTGATTGGCATACCAAGCCATGGAATCGCGAATGCCCGGCTGCCGGATCAAACGATCGAGGTAGGAAACCAATTCGTTCAATTTGCCGGACTTTGCCATCACCCCCAGCATTTCCACCGCAGCGGCAGTTTGCTGGGAAGTACGGATGTCCGAACCCATGAGACTACGGAAAACCTGAGCGGCATCGGCTTCGCGTTTCAGGTCGAGGTAAACCTGACCTAGCGAGAGTCCCGCTTCTGAACGCAGTTTCGGATCGGCCGAAGCCGTTCTCAGCGCTTCGATGGCGCCTTCCTTATTGCCCTGCGCGATTCGCACCCGGCCGATGCCAAGTTGCGCACGGCTGGTGTATTCGCCCTTGGGGAATTGGCGAATGGTCTCCAGGAACGCTTTTTCCGCTTCGGGATATTTTTTGTTCAGGAAATGAGCCAACCCCAGATTGAACCGAAGCTGCTCGATCGGACCGTCGGTGCTATTGCCGACCGATCGCAAGAGTTCCTCAAGCTTCTGCGCGGCGAGCGCGTGATCGGACGCGTTGAACGCTTGAGCCGCTTCATCCCACAACTTGTTCAAAGCTGCGGGATTGGGCGCCGGAGCTTGAGCGGATGCCGAAAACGGAGCCGCGGCCACCAGCAAAGCGCACAAAAGAGAAGCGTGTTGGCTAGGTTTAGAAGAAGCCATAAGGAAAGGACGCAGCAACCTCTTTCTTCACACCCTCACGTGTCAAGCGAGAGGGAGGGAAAACTCTTATTCGCCGCGTTTAAAACGCAAAACACGCTCCCCGTCCCGACAAACATCCAGCCGGTCACGCGCCTGCAATTCCAAATACGCGGGGTCTTCCTTTAAAGAGCGATACTCGGCAAGCCGGTCGTCTTTTCTCGTTTTAACCGCCGCTTCACGCGCCTGAGCCTCGCGCAATTTTTCCTCCAGCGCGTTGAGTTGACGTTTTTCCGGTAAGGCCGCAGCCACCACGACAAACCCTCCGGCCATGCAGAGAGCGGCGAATACGAGACGATTCACCACGCCAATCGCCCGGGTACGGGCTTCCAAGCGGGTGATTCTGCCGTTCATCGCCAATTGCTTGCGCGCCATCGGATCAAAGCTCACGATCTCAAATGAACCTGGATTGTCAAGGAGGCGAAAGCATCACTCAACCGCATGGATGCTCACCCCATGTTCCTTGCACAGGCGCTCCACGGTCGATTTTTCCAACAGCAAAGTGCGTCGTGCTTCCACCGCGATCGCTTTCACACCCGCTGCCACACACGTCTCGATCGTCTGCGGACCGACTACCGGCACATCGAAACGGAAATCTTGATTGGGCTTGGAAACTTTCACGAGCATCGCGTCTTTCCCCCGCCCCAGTTCGCCACCGCGACGAATGCACGCATTGGTGCCCTCAAACGCCTCGACTGCGAGCACCGTGCCATGACGAATGACGACGCTCTGACCGATGTCGAGCCGGCTACTTTCTTTCGCGATGCGAAACCCAAAGGCCGCATCATCCAACTGACGCTTCTTCATCGTCGGCCCACAGACATGTCCCGGTTCCGGCAGTAGATCTTCGAGAAAGGTCGTAGCCGGGAGCAGGCGAATGCGATCCTTTTCCAGTTCGTCCGCGATCGCACCGAATAAAGTTTCGGCGTTTCGTTCTTTCACCCGCGCCAAAAGCATCAACGTGCGCAGATCCGGGCGAAGATCGAAGAGATTCTTGGGCGCGATTTGCCCCACCATGATCGCCTCGCCCACGCCTTCCTTGAGGAAGAATTTGATGAGCTTGCCGAGTTGGCCCACGCGGAACCATTCCCAAGCGTCGACCCGCTCGCTTAATTCCGGCTTCGTTTCGTTTTCGAACGCCGCGACCACCAGACGAACGTCGGGACATTTCCGCCTAGCCGCTTCGACGAACGTTTCGGGATAGATCCCATTGCCGGCGATGATTCCTATGGTGCGGGGAACGGACATGAGTGCGAGGAGCGAAACTTCCCTGGCACAGGCAAAAGGAATCCGTGAGGAAGTAGCGGCTGTGGGACTCGAACCCACACTCACGAGGAACTCGATTTTGAGTCGAGCGCGTCTACCAATTCCGCCAAGCCGCCGTTGCGGGCGGAAGATGCAAACGATTAGGCCCGGAGCGCAAGCGGATTTCCCAACGAAACTAAAGAAAACCGCTGACTCCCGAGAGTTTCATTAAGGAATGTTAAATTCCCACTTGAGACAGCGGAATTTTTTGAAATAATTTCGCCTCATGAAAGCTTCCTGGATGTCCCTCACCTTGGCTTTAGTGTGCGGTGGACCCGTTCTCGCAAAAACCGAACTGGAACTTTTACGCGAACGTCGTGCGGAGCTGGATCGTAAAATTCAACAGCTCGAACAACAGGAAAAGCCTGCTCCAGAAACCGCTCCGGCGAAAAGCGAGCCTCAGCCAGGATTGTCGACACCCGCCCGTGCGGAAGAGCGGGTATACGTGGTGCGCAAAGGCGATACGCTGGAACGCATTTCCCGCAAAACCCGCGTCAGCGTGGCGACCTTGGAGCAACTGAATCGCCTTCAAGCCTCCACCGTGATCCATATCGGCCAGAAATTGAAGCTCCCCCCGGCAGTGGCAAATCCGACCAAGCCCAAGGAGACCGCCGCCCCGGCCGCAACGACATCGATGGCGGTTAAAACCATTTCCAACCCGAGCACTTCTTCGGCGCCAGCCAATTCCCCACGGTCCAAAGCGACTTCTAAAAGTGAGCCGAAGTCGGAAACCAAAACGACTGCACCCAAGCTGGAAGCCGGGAACGAGAAATTGGTGATCCACTCGATCATCCTTCAAAACCGCATCGTTTATAGCGATGTGGCCGCGAAATATGGCACCACCACCGACCGGCTGAACGATCTCAATGGCTTGTCGCTCAGCCCGAAACAACTCCTTCAGGAAGGCACGGAGCTCTACGTTCCCGTTCCAGCCCAGCCTTGACCGCGCCAGCATCGCGTTGGCTCGCGGAAAGTTTTTAAAAATTGAAAATCGCTTGGGAGTCTGGCGGTTCCATCTCCGCGGGTTCTTTCTTTCCCTCGCCCAAGCCCGCGATCGCGAACCGGCGCAAACGCGCAACCCGTTCGTCGACGTTTAATTTACCGCCAACCCCTCGGGACTCGCGTTGCAACACGGCCTCGTTGGCTAACGCCTGCGACAAGGCACCGGTTAGAAAGTGCAATCGCCAAGCCAGTTCTTCAGGTGCGGCCTCGGGTAAAATTTTCGCCATGAGATTCAAGCCTCGGGCAAACGCTTGCTCAGCGAGCCCGGCCACCCCAGTAGGCATGGCCAAGGATTGCTCACCCAACATTCTTCCCAAAAGCTGACAGGCCAGCGGCTCGGGCAGAGACGAACGCTTCACTTGATTCAATACTGGCCGCACCCAGCCGTCGAATATTCCTTCAAGCAGCACCCGCTCAGGCCCGCCGCTCCGTTCGACTCTTTCCAAAAGAGCAATGCGCTCTTCGAATGTGGGCGTGAGATGTCGGCTCATCACTGTTGCGACCAAACCCTCCCGGCTGCCGAAATGATAATTCACCGAGGCGATGTTCATGTCCGCGCCTTTGGTGATGTCACGGACCGAAACCGCTTCAAATCCACGCTGGGCGAACAGCTCCTCAGCTGCCGTCACCAGACGCAGCTTGGCACCTTCTACCCGGACATTCGCTCGATCCATCGCTTGATTGCGATAGTCCGCTGAATGGGCCGTGTCAAACGCCCGATTGAAACCTGGCGGCGACTCAGCGAATCGTGCCGTCTTTGATCACGAGGGTGCGGTCCCCTCGCGTGGCAAGATGCTCGTCGTGCGTCACCACCACTAAGGTCACGTGATGCTCGGTCGCGATGCCGAGCAACATGTCCATGATTTCCCCGCTGGTTTTCGAATCCAAATTGCCGGTCGGTTCATCGGCGAACAGCACCTTGGGCTCGTTCACCAAGGCCCGGGCGATTGCCACGCGCTGCTGTTCGCCGCCGGAAAGCTCGGCCGGCAAATGATCTGCGCGCTCGGCAAGCCCCACCCGTGCAAGCGCTTCGCGCGCCGCTTCCGTGCGATCCTTGCGCCCGATCAATGCGGGAACCATCACGTTTTCCAAGGCGGTGAGTTCCGGCAGCAGCAAGTAATTTTGAAAGACGTAGCCGATCGTGGCGTTGCGAAACTGCGCCTGAGCCCGGCCACCAAGGGAGTAGAGATCGACCCCATCAATGCGAATCCCCCCGCGCTCGGGACGTTCCAAACCAGCCAACGTATAAAGCAATGTCGATTTGCCCGCGCCACTCGGACCGCAAAGGAAAACGCGTTCGCCGCGACGAATCTGCAAGTCGATCCCGTGCAACACTTCCACCAGCTTGCGGCCCAAACGGTAGCTGCGGTGCAGGTCCGTCGTTTCGATCATCACCTCGTCGGTCACAGGCGTAACGCTACATGGAAAACGGCTCACCGGAATCGAAAACGCACGCATCCGAACGCAAGACACCCGCGCCGTTTGACCGAACGCGGGTGCGCTCCTTGCTCCCTGAAACCAAAAAATTACCGGCGGTCGATTCTCGGACCCATGCGCAGACGCAAACCGTTGCTTTCGGAATCCATGTCGAAATTCAATCGCTCTACCCGGTCACGAACGTCTTTCGGTGCGGCTGACTTGTCCTGCTCCGAGTTCCACGGGCCGGACCAGACTTCCTTCCCCTGTTTGTCCAACACCTTCACCTTGGTTCCGCCATTGCGACTTTCGATTTCGACCGAACCTTGATCGTCTAACAAACGAACCGAACTGGCCGAGGAAAAGCCCGGTTCGACGGTCGTCGAGGAACCTTTCAAACCCTCGAACATCCTTTCCGCGCGTTTCCGCATCTCATCGATCGCGTCGTCCATTTGCGGGATCGTTTCCTGCGGAAACGAATCCCCGCCTCCGCGTAAACTTTGCTCGATGGATTCGCGAATGCGATCGGCCTGCTCCCTAGGCAAATTCCGCAGCATGCGATCAAGCTGCGGCTGAGCTTGCCCGGGCATTCCCGCGACCTTTCCTGCGGGACGGTTCGCCAGCACAATATCGCGACGGTCCGGTTTGCCTTCGTGAATGAAATCGATGGAAATTTTGTCGCCGGGCTTTTTCGCCTGCACCGCGCGGGTCAGGTCTTCATGACCACGGATAATTACGGAATCCGCACGCGTGATGACATCGTTCTCCGCCAACCCCGCCGCTGCGGCCGGGCCGGCAGGATCGAGCGAGCTCACCACCAACCCTTCGCCATTGTTAAGGCCAAGGTGAATCGCGAGAATTTCAGGAGCTCGATATCCCCCCACACCCAGATAAGCGGTATTCGTCGCGGGTGTCTCGCTTCTCGGTGTCGCGAGCGGACGCTCAGGCGTCTGTGCTGGCTCTTCTAGTGGGACTTCCTGTTCGTCCTGCACCTGCGTTTCCGCAGAGCGACCGGCAGGCGCGGGCGGCGGCGGAGTAGTGCCGGAGGGAGGCTCGATGGCCAGCACCGGGAGGCTCAGCAGTCCGGCCGCGAGAAAAGATCCGTAGCGGTTCAGCTTCATCTTTAACAAACGGGGAGCGCCGTAATTCAGGCGGCTTGTCTCAGAATTTTTTGTGCGTTTGCAATTCAATCGCCCTTCTCTGGCACGAGAATGTACTCCACGCGCGGCTGCTCGACTTCCACCTTTCTGCCCTCGGCGTTGATGAAGCTGCCTTTCTCCTTATACACGATTTTCATCACCCGGTGCGGTTTACCGTCTTTTAAAACCACGCCCTCATCACTCGCATCTTCCACATTTCGTCCAAAGGACGCGGGAACATAACCCGGAGGGGAAATGGGGTGTTTGGTCTGCGCGGATGGATGATTTTCCACCACTGCGTTTTCGCGCGGGGTGGTCGGCATGAAAAGAGCGGCCATCGCGCCAAGGCAAGCCACCGCGGCTGCCGCGGCGATCGGACGAAAGCGGCGTTGAAAACGCGGAGTGGCCGAACCTTTCGTGAACAGCACGATGTTGTCGTCCAGAGGAAATGGTGTGGACGACACAATGGATTCCAATGACGCCATCAGCTCCGCCGGAATTTTCACCGGGTGCGCCCCACGAACCATCGCTTCAAAGCGCGCGTCTTCCACGACGGGCAACGCGAGACGATCTTCCATCGCGTCCTCCAAACGGGACAACAAACCTTCATCCGGCGCAGCAGGTCGCATCGCGGACAACCGGTGTTCGAGTTCCTGGAATTCGGTGTTCATGGGGAGTAGAGGTCAGAGATCACCTTTGCGGCGTGCGCCGCCGAGTTTGCGTTTGAGAGCTTCAAGGCCGTAGCGATACCGGGAGGCCGCTGTGTTTTGAGAAATGTCGAGAGCCTCGCCAATTTCGGCGAAAGTCCGTTCGCCCCAGATTTTCATCACGATGACTTCGGCGAATTTCGGCGGCAGTTCTTTAAGGCCCGCTTCCAGCAACACGCGCGTCTCGTCGTCCGAGGCATCGCTTTCAAACCACGGGTGAAATGCTTCCTGTTGCTCGGTGCCGATGTCTTCACCGACCGTGTCTTCCCGCCGTTTCCGACGGTCATCGCGGCGACTGAGATCAATCGCGAGGCGGCGGATCGCCGTGTATAAATAAGGCATCCAGGATTCCTGGCCGCCGACGAATTCGCCCGTGCGGATTTTGTCCACCAGTTTCACCAGCGCATCCTGCAAAACGTCCTGCGCGTCCTCGTTCGAGCGCGTTTGTTGACGGGCGAAAAGCAGGAGTCGAGGGGCGTTTTCCCCAAGCCACGTACGCCAGGCGGACGCGGAGGGTGAGAGATCAGTCGCAGAATTCACCAGAGGGAAGGCTTCGTTCGGGTAGCGGTCCGAAAATTAAGATTTGTTTGAGAAAATTCGGAAAAAATGCCGGGAGAGCGCCGCGCCGGTCGGCGAAACCGGGTGCTCCGCCAGCATCGTCGGCGTGCCTTGGGCGACGAGCGAACCACCATTCGCCCCTCCACCAGGACCCAGATCGATCACCCAATCGGCCGAACCGATCACGTCGAGCTGGTGTTCGACCACCACCACCGTGTGCCCGGCGTCGCGCAACCGGAACAAGGCATCCAGCAAGCGGGCGACATCGCCGAAATGCAGACCCGTCGTCGGTTCATCGAACAAATACAGCGTGTGCGGTGCCTGCGGCTTCGCCAGCTCCACCGCGAGTTTCAGTCGTTGAGCTTCGCCGCCCGATAGGGTGTTCGCCGCCTGCCCAAGCCGTAGGTAGCCGAGCCCGAGGTCGATCAGAATTTCGAGTTGCCGACGCAGCTTCGGCACCGGAGCGAAAAACGTGCGAGCCTCGGCGACGGGCAAATCGAGGGCTTCGGCGATCGACTTGCCCTTGAAGGTGACCTCCAAGGTTTCACGATTGAACCGTTTGCCCTGGCATGCCGGACAAGCGACCCACGCGTCGGGCAAAAAGTGCATTTCGATCTTCAATCGCCCCGCGCCTTCGCATCGCTCGCAGCGACCGCCGGCCGTGTTGAAACTGAATCGACCGGCACCGTAGCCGCGTTGACGGGACAGCGGCAACTTCGAGTAGAGCTCGCGAATGTGATCGAATGCGCCGGTAAAAGTCGCCGGATTCGAGCGTGGGCTGCGACCGATTGGCGATTGATCGGCGACGACGAATTTCCCGATTTCCTCCAGCCCTTCAATGCGGTCGTGTTTTCCCGGCAACTCCCCTGCCCCGTGAAAATGACGGGCTAGCGCGCGACGCAGGATGTCGTCCACCAGCGTCGATTTCCCGCTGCCGCTCGGCCCAGTGATGCAAACGAGTCGCCCAAGTGGCAGGGAAACGTCGATATTTCGTAGGTTGTGTTCGCGCGCGCCATGAATGACTAAATGCGAAAGCGGCAAACCCGATGCGGGCGGATGAGCAGGCGGCGGCGATTCGCCCCGCAGCCAACCGCCGGTCGGCGAAACGAGCGAATCGGGCGAGCCTTGGCCAATGATCAGTCCGCCTTCGTGACCCGCGCCCGGGCCGAGATCGATGACATGGTCGGCCGCGCGAATGATCTCTTCGTCGTGCTCGACCACGACCACGGTGTTTTCCAAATCGCGCAATCGTTTCAGCGCGCCAATCAACCGGTCGGTGTCGGCGGCATGCAAACCGATGCTCGGTTCGTCGAGCACGTAGAGCACCCCGGAAAGCCCCGCGCCGAGTTGAGTCGCCAATCGGATGCGCTGCGCCTCGCCGCCGGAAAGCGTGCCGCTCGCACGGTCGAGCCCGAGATAGCCGAGGCCGACTTCTTCCAAGAACGCCAGCCGTTTCCGCACATCGCTCGCCAATCGCCGACAAATCTCCGCCTTCGCTTCTTCCAAAGCGATGCCATCAATCCAGCCGAGCGCTTCTTCGACCGGCAGCGCACAAAAATCCTGAATGCCCAGCCATCGACCGCTCGTCCCTTCGAGCCTTACCGCCAACCATTGCGGCTTGAGGCGTTTGCCCGCACAAACCCGGCACGCCCGATGCGCCATCACGCGGGAAAATTTGCGACGCGTGAGATCGGTTTTCGCCTCGCGGTATTTGCGCTCGGCTTCGCGGCAAAGTCCTTCAAACGCCTTCCGCTCGGGCAATTTTTCCCGGCCCGTTTTCCAACCGGTTTCGATCGTGCCGCCCTGAAAGAGCACTTCTGCTGCATCCTCAGGCAATTCGTTGGGCGAAGCATTTTCCGGCAATTGAAACATCCGGACGATTGCTGCTGCCTCGCGTTTAAACTGGGCATGACGCGGCGAACCTTCCGCCCACCAGCCGCGAATTCCTCCGGCGGCCAACGGTTTCGCCGGATCGCCTGTTAAAAGCGAGGGATCGCAAAACATTTCCACGCCTAATCCTTCACAGGCGTCGCAGGCGCCGAGGTGCGAGTTGAATGAGAAATGTTTGGGTGAAAGCTCCTCCAATAAAACACCCGTCGAAGGATTGCGGTAGCTCGTCTGGAACGAAAGGTCGGTCCATTCGTCGTCTCCTGACTTCTGCCACGATGCACGAGCTTCCGCGCCGCAAATTTTCAACGCCGCTTCGACCGAATCCGCCAGTCGCGCCTCGCCGCCCGGACGGATCACCAGCCGATCGATCACGACTTCCACCGACGCCGGATGCTCGGGCCATTTCGCTGCGGCTTCGTCGATTTCCAACACTTCGCCATCCACCCGCACTCGCACGAAACCCTGTCGCTGGAGATCGCCCAACAAACGCTCCGGTTCTTCCGGCGGCACCGGTGCGAGCAGGATCACGCGACTGCCCTCGGGCAATGCCGACAGCGCCGCGACAATGTCGGCCGGGGTCATGCGTTGCAACCGTTCGCCCGTCACGGGATCGTGCGGCACGCCCGCCGCCGCCCAGAGCACGCGGAGGTAATCGTAGATCTCGGTCGCCGTGGCCACCGTCGAGCGCGGATTCAATCCTCCGCTCCGCTGTTCGATCGCGATCGCCGGGCTCAGTCCCTCGATTGAGTCGACGTCCGGTTTCTCCAACTGATCGAGGAATTGCCGCGCGTAGGCCGAGAGCGACTCCACATAACGCCGCTGGCCTTCCGCGTAGAGCGTGTGAAACGCGAGCGACGACTTGCCCGATCCGCTCGGCCCGGTGATGACCACGAGTTTCCCGCGCGGGATATCGACATCGATGTCGCGCAAATTGTGCTGCCTCGCTCCACGAATCCGGATCGCTTCCACCCGCCAAGCAAACCGTGCCATGGAGCGCTTGCCAAGTTTGGAGCGATGAGAAGTCCGCGTTGTCGCACCTTCGATCCGTGTCGCCTTTTATCGTTTAAAACGTCGCAGCCCAAAAACCGGACTCCGGTGATCGTGACGGACTACCCAAATGCGTATGCAATCGTCCTGAACGTCGTACAAGAAATGATACGGAAACCGGTCGAAATTGCAGCGCCTCAATCCAGAGGAGTCGAAATGGAAAAACCGTGGATTGGCGCGAACCTTCTGCAAACCAATCTGAAATTCTCCGAAAAAGTCATCGCCCAGTTGTTGGGAGATCGCATCATATTTGTCCAAGATCTCGTTCAAGTCGGCTTGAACACGACGATGAAACTTAACGACCACGGCGATTCAGACCCGCAACTAATTGATCGAAAGTGAGCCAAACTGAAGGATCGCCTTCGGCTTCGCGCATTCGGCCGATTACCTCTTCATCCGAAACTTCGTAAACAGGGGTTTTCAGTCCGTGAAGCAACCGGGACGCAAGGGAGGCCCGTTCTTCTTCGGAAAGCTTCGAGGCCTCGGTTGCGATTTCCTCCAACTTCATGATGCCGCCAGTGTAACCGCTGGCATGCAAACCGCCACTCGCATTTTCAAGTGAATCGAAACGTTCCTGCCCGTTATAGTTAAGCGCTGTCAATCAGGCACCGCATGAGGGTTCGGCTCGTCGACTAAAGCTGCTCCGCAATTCCAGCAAGTCGCAAACGTCCCCGGACTGCTTTCACCGCATTCCGGGCAAGTGATTTCCGCAACGGGCTCGTCTCGCAAGGCCTCGATGTAGTTTCGGATCAACTCAACGCCGCGATCCAGATCGGCGTCATTTAGAATGCAGAGTGCCGGCGTGAACTCCTGGACCGCGATCGCGGCGGTCGAGACGTACTCGTTGCGGTAATAGGTTTTGATGCCTTCCGACTCCAAAAGGTTTTGGAGGTGACCAACGGTCGCATTGTCGTGGTGACGGAATATTTCAATCATTGCCTTGGGTTAACGTATCGACTCGTTACGTTAGACATCCCTCATTCATCATTCAAATCTTCTCAATCTGAATAACCCGAACGATCTCACCGGCTTGGAGGATTCCAACTGCGTCTTTCACTCGTCGCACCTTGGCCCGCACCCTCAGGCCGTCTTTTTTGAAGTCATCGGATAGGTCCTGTGGTTGATACGATTTTCCGCCGTCCCCAGCGATCACCCAGCCACCGCCTTCGATGTCCAAGTGGCGGATGGTGCCGATGATCGTGAACGCGGCTTGATCCGGCTTTTCCTTTGCTGATGGAGTTTCCGGTGGTTCGCCTTGGGAAAAGCCGGAGGTTCCTCCAGCAAGGAAAAACCCGGCTGCGAGACAAATGAGGCGGCTTTTCATCCGATCAACGTAACCGCAAGCGACGCGTTGGCAAAAAGCCGAGCTGGGGGCTCTCGTCGTTTGGAACTTGATCGAGCGTGATGCGGGCCGTTCCTTAAAGTCATGTCCTCTCCGCTTCGCGGCAAAACCGTTCTCGTCACCGGCGCATCCAGCGGCATCGGCCGGTCGTTGTGCGAATTACTGGTCGCCCGCGAGGCGAATGTGCTCGGCGTCACGCGCCGTCCTGACTCTCTTCCCGACGACGTTTCGCCCATCACGGCGGATCTTTCCAAAGAAGAAGACATCCACGCGATTTTCCGCGGCCTCGGACGAATCGATGGCTTGGTGAATTCCGCCGGCTTGGCGCTTTTCGCCCCCATGCTCGATGGCAAACCAGAAGCCTGGGAAGCGATGTGGCGGGTGAACGTCTTTGCCCTCGCCCTTTGCTGCCAGCTTTCGCTGCGCCATTTCCCGGGCCATGGCGGGCGAATCGTCAACGTGTCCTCCATGAGCGGCCACCGCGTGCCCCCGACGGGTGGGTTTTACGCCCCGACGAAATTTGCCGTGCGCGGGATCACCGATTCGCTCCGTCACGAGCTCAAGGCCTCGCACTCGGCAATCCAGGTCGCCACCGTTTCGCCCGGTTTCGTCGACACCCCCCTGCTCGACACTTATTTCGCCGGTCGCGAAGATACGCTCAGCGGAATCCGTTCTCACATGCGGATGCTCACCGCGCACGATGTGGCCGCGAGCATTCTTTCGATCCTCGAAGCGCCCGCACACGTCGAAATCACCGACGTTCAGCTGCGTAGCGCTGATCAGCCGCATTGAATCACCGCCGCCGTTTTTTCGCGGGCAATTCGTTCATCGCTTCCTCGACCGCGACCGGCAAGTTGACGCCGCCTTTGCCTCCCAGTTTGTGATCGATCGCTTCCAGCCGCTGAATGAGGTCGCGCACTTCGTGGCGGGCGTATGGACCACCGGCCGCTTCGCAAAAATGCGTGCGGCAACCGAACGGGCGGCCTTCATAAATCTGGCATAGCCCCGTTTTTCCGAGGAACGGGCACGAACCATCAGCAGGAGGGACGACCTCCTTTCGCCCGGCGGCGCGCCAAGCCAACGCCGCGACCAGCGCTTCGCCCTTGGTCAGGAAGGGCGTGCGACCATTGAGCCGGAAGCGGCAGCACTGGGAAACGCCGGTGCAATTCCGCGAAACCGGCCGACCGGCCAATTCAACGTAAATTTCCCGCACCTCCTGAATCGCCTCGTCGCTCACGGGAGAAAGTTGCCAGTTCCGAGTTGCCAGTTCCCAGCGATTTTTCCGGGGCTGGAAACTGAGAACTGAAAACGGGCAACTTTCTCTTTTCGTATTGCAACAGCGTCTCAATAGGTGCTTTGTAGCCGCAGATGCCTTTCGCCCTCGCCAACGATCTTGCCGTGGACAGCGCCATGACGCTGAACCAGGCGCGCGTCGGTTGCGACATGCGGATCCAGTTGCTCGACGGGCCGGCCTGCGAGCGTCTGCGCGACCTTGGCTTTTGCGAGCAATTGCAGGTCCGGAAGCTCTCGAACGGCCGGAATTTGATCTGTTCCGTCTGCGGCACCCGTCTGGCGATCAGCCGCGAACTGGCCGATCAAGTTTGGGTGGCGCCGGTCGGCTGAATCGCGCATTACCGCGCCGCCCATGTCCGAGTCCGCCTCCCCTGAGACCATCGCCCTCGTCGGCAACCCGAACGCCGGGAAAACGACCCTTTTCAATGCGCTGACCAAGTCGATCGAACGGGTCGGCAATTACGCCGGGGTGACGGTGGCGGTGAAGGAAGGTGAAATGTTCACCCCACACGGGCAAAAACTCCGCGTCCTCGATTTGCCCGGCTGTTACTCGCTGCGCGCCCATTCGCCCGACGAAAAGGTCGCCCGCGACGCCCTGACCGGCCAACTCGAAGGCACTCCGAAACCCGCCCTCGCCGTGTGCGTGGTCGACGCCTCGAACCTGGAGCGCCACCTGAATCTCGTCCTGAACGTGATCGAACTCGGCCTGCCGGTGGTGGTCGCGCTCAACATGGTCGATGTCGCCGAAAAACAGGGCCTGCGCCTCGATCCGGCGAAACTTTCCGAGGAATTAAACGTGCCCGTCGTGCCGATCCAGGCGAACGCGGGCAAAGGATTGCTCGATCTGAAACAGGCGATCCGCCACCCCTTCCCTCCTGCGGCGGATAGTCCGTGGGCGAACGGCAATGACGATCCCGAACCCGCCCGCCGGGCGATGGTTTCCCGCCTGTGCGAAGTCGCAGTCCGTCGTCCGGACGCCCATCAGCAGACGATTTCCGACAAGCTCGACTCCATCCTCCTTCATCCCGTGTTCGGCTGGGTGTCGTTTCTGGCGATCATGTTCGCCGTCTTTTGGTCGATCTTTTCCTTCGCCGGCATCCCGATGGGCTGGATCGAAACCGGCCTCGGCAATCTCGGTAAATGGGTCGAGGCGTCGATGCCCGACGGCGATCTCCGTTCACTGCTCGTCGACGGCGTGATCGGCGGCGTCAGCGGCGTGCTGGTTTTCCTGCCGCAGATCGTCCTGCTGTTCCTTTTCATCGGCCTGCTCGAAAGCTCCGGCTATATGGCGCGCGCGGCGTATCTGATGGACGGCTTCATGGCGAAAGCCGGCTTGAGCGGCAAAGCGTTCCTGCCGCTGTTCAGCGCGCACGCCTGTGCCATTCCGGGGGTGATGGCGACCCGCACCATCGATTCGGCCAAGGAACGCCTCGTCACCATTTTCATCGCGCCGTGGATGAGCTGCTCGGCGCGTTTGCCCGTTTACTTCCTTCTCGTGCCGCTGTTGATCCATCGACAGGAAGGTTCCTGGCTCCAAGCGGCGATCCTTTTCGGCATCTACTCGACCGGCGTGCTCACCGCGTTTGTGGTCGCCCGTCTTCTCCGCGCCCGCCTCGGCCCGGACAAGCAACCGAACCACTTCATGCTCGAACTGCCGCCCTATCGCGGCCCGCAGTGGAGCTACATTTTCCGCCATGTCGCCGACCGCGCATGGGCCTTCGTGGCCAAGGCCGGCACGGTGATCCTCGGTCTGTCGATTTTGCTTTGGGCGCTCAGCACGTATCCGAAGACCGACAGCGAGGAGCCGGGCGAAAAGCTCGCTCATAGCGCGATGGGCCGCATGGGCCACGTGATCGAACCGGTGGTGAAGCCGCTCGGTTTCGACGGTCGTACCGGCACCGCGATCCTCACGTCGTTCGCTGCTCGGGAAGTTTTCAACACCACGCTGAGCGTCATTTTCCACGTCGAGGAAAGCGACGACGAGGAAGCGACCCGGGGCGCCTTGCGTGATAAACTTGCCGAAGCCACCTGGCCCGACGGTCGACCGCTGTTCACGCCGCTGACGGTGGTGTCGCTGCTCGTTTTTTACATCTACGCCCTCCAATGCCTGCCGACATCGGCCGTGGTGGCGCGCGAGGCCGGCTCGTGGAAATGGGCGGCCTGGCAATTTGTATTCATGAGCGGTTTCGCCTATGTTGCCTCGCTGCTGGTGTTCCAGCTCGGCCGTTTATTCGGCTGGGGCTGAAATCCGTCACCGCTCCTCCTATGACGCTCGATTGGCAAACTCTTGTCGCCTTGATCATCGTCGGCGTGACGTTGGCCGTGTTTCTCATCGGCTACCTCCGCACGCGGAAACGCGGCGGTTGCGGGCACAACTGCGGTTGCGACCACGAGCCGACGTTCCACCGCGTGCGCAAGCGGAGCTGAAGTTTTTTCTGAAACCGCAGATGAACGCGGATCAGAATGGAAAACCACGAAAACCACGAAAGGGCACGAAATCAGAACCTTTCGTGAAGTTTAGTGCCTTTCGTGGTTCCTTCCTTAGCCGCGTGATCCCCGATTTATGATTTACCGAAGCCCCACCGCGCGGCGGACGCGATCAAGCACCTTGGTCGCTTCTTCGCGGGCGCGTTCGGCACCCCGAGCGAGCACGGCATCGACGTAGCCCGGATCGGCGAGGATTTCCGCACGGCGGGCACGCATGGCCGCGAAATAATCCCAATAAGCGTCGGCCAAACGGGTCTTGAAGTGGCCATAACCGAAACCACCGCTGAGGTGATCGTTCACCATCGTCTGGTAATCGGCTTCGCTGGCGAAGAGTTTGTAGAGCGCCAAAATGGTCGAGTTTTCCACCGGCTTCGGTTCTTCGAGCGGCGTCGAATCGGTGACGATGTTCTTCATCACCAACTTCTTCGACGGCTTTTCCTCGCCGAAAATCGGCAGCGTATTGTGGTAGCTCTTGCTCATTTTCTGGCCGTCGGTGCCGGGCACCACCGCCGTGTCCTCGCGGATGATCGGCTCGGGTAACACGACCGTGCCTTCGCCATACGCCTCGTTGAGCTTCACCGCTAGGTCGCGGGTGACTTCGAGGTGCTGCTTCTGGTCCTTGCCTACCGGCACCTTGTTGGAATCGTAGAGCAAGATATCCGCGGCCATCAGCGCCGGATAGGCGAAGAGCGCGTGGTTCGGCGCGATGCCCTTCGCCACCTTGTCTTTATAAGAGTGGCACTTTTCCAACAGGCTCATCGGGCAAACCGTGGAAAGGATCCATGCCAGCTCGTTGACCTCCGGCACCGCGCTCTGACGGAAAAACACCGCTCGATCCGGATCGAGCCCGCAGGCGAGGAAATCGACGGCCAGCTCGCGGACGTTTTCGCGCAGCGCCACCGGATCGTGAGTCGACGTCATCGCATGGTAATCGGCGATGAAATAGAACGCCTCGCCCTGTTCCTGCAGATGCACCGCCGGCTCCATGGCGCCGAAGTAATTGCCCACGTGAAGTTTGCCGCTCGGTTGCAGGCCGGTCAGAATTCGCATAGCGCGGAGGATGGGACGGCTCCCGGCGGACGGTCAAGCGGAGGGAACGTTGGATCCTATTCGCGTCAATTCGCGTGCATTCGCGGTTCAAATTTTCGATTCCGTGCGATTCGCCCATTTTTCATGGGTTCTTCATTCCCACACGCCTCCGGTTTGTTAGCGTTCGACTTATCACGCGCCGAACTCCATGGATTACGCCTCCGAAACCGAAGTCATTACCGCCGGCAAACACCTGCGCTCGCTCACCGGCGGACTCAACCAAGTCCTGTTCGGTCAAGAGGAGCTCGTCAGTCTCGTGCTGACCGGCGTGCTCGCCCGCGGCCACATCCTGCTCGAAGGTTTGCCGGGTCTCGGCAAAACGGAGTTGGTGAAAGGCCTTTCCAAACTTCTCCACCTCGGCACCAAGCGCGTGCAGTTCACGCCTGACCTTTTACCCGGAGATATCACTGGCAACCCGGTGCTGCAGGAAAGCGATGGCCGTCGCGAGTTCGTGTTCCAGCCCGGACCGCTTTTCACCAACATCGTGCTGGCCGACGAAATTAACCGCGCGTCGCCGAAAACCCAGTCGGCCTTGCTCGAAGCGATGCAGGAACGCCGCGTCACCGTGCTAGGGCAAACGCACGACCTGCCCCAGCCGTTCTTCGTGCTGGCCACGCAAAACCCGATCGAATTGGAAGGCACCTATCCGCTGCCCGAAGCGCAGCTCGACCGTTTCCTTTTCAAACTCGAAATCACCCGCAATAACGTCGGTACGCTGGAGCGCATCGTTTCGAACCGCGAAATCGGCACGGAACCTCTAGTGGAACCCGTGATGGATGCGGCGACCTTTAACGAGTTGCTGCAACTCGTGCGACGCATCTTCCTGCCGGATGTGGTGGCGAATTACATCGCACGGCTCGTCGACGGCACGCATCCGGGCCAATCCGCCGCCGCCCAAGGTGTTCGCTACGGCGCGAGTCCGCGTGCGGCGCTCGCCCTCGCTTCGGCGGCGAAAGCCCGGGCGCTTTTGAACGAACGCACGAACGCGAGTTTCGAGGACGTGAAAGCCATCGCGCCCGCCGTGCTGCGCCATCGCCTCGTGCTCGACTACCACGCGCGAGTCGAAGGTCTGACGCCGAACGATCTGATTCGCAGCTTGCTGGAAGAAATCCCCTTCCAGGCAAACGCCACGCCGAAAACTCTCAAACCCGCCTGATTTCCCCTCCCGCAACCATGTTCCGGTTCGCCCTTTTTCTCGCGCTCGCCGCGGTGGCCTCCGCTCAGGAAACCTTGTTTCGTCAGGTTTCCGATCCGAAGACCGATACCCACATCGAAGTCACCGCGCTTTTTTCGAAGCCGGCTCCGCGCGGTTTCCTGCCGGTTCATGTCAGAATCGCCAATCGGTTGAAAGGCGACCGCTCCGCCCGGCTTTCTTTCACCAGCAATGCGGGCATCGCGATGCAGTCGGAGTTCGACTTCACCGCCCCCGGCGAAAAGACGGTCGACCACGATATCCTCGTGCCGTTGGCGGCGCAGGTCAGCTCCGCCTCCTATAACAGTACGGCGGTCAACGTGGAACTGAGCGGAAGCTTCGGCACCACCAACGGCTCGCTTTCCCATTCGCTCGATGACCGCCAACCCGCGGTGCTGTTGAGCGAGAAATTGTTCACGCCGAACGCTTCGAGATTGGACGCCGAGACGAAGTCGAAGTTTTCCGGCGGTTACGGATCACGAGAATTCGCGGGCAAATTCGATCCGCGCCTTTTGCCCGACGATTGGCGTGCGTGGTCGGGCTACGATTGCGTGATGATGACCGATGGCGACTGGACCGCCACGTTGCCCGGAGCGCGCAATGCCTTGCTCGCCTGGGTGCGGCTCGGCGGTCATCTGGTGATCTTTTCCGAAACAAGCACGTCCGCGAGCCTCGGCCTGCCGCAGGACACCAGCTTTGGCACGATTACGTTCAAACCGATCGGTTCATCCCTCGCGCTTGATCCGCCCGAAACTCTCGCGCTGGCCTCGTGGACCAAGCCGAGTCACCAATCTTTGCGCGAGGACTACAGCAGCGCCTGGCCGTTGCAGAATTCCTTCGGCAGCAAGTCGTTCAATTACGCGCTCTTCATCATCGTCCTCATTGCCTTCGGCGTGATGGTTGGGCCGGTCAATTTGTTCGTCTTCGCGAAGTCGGGACGTCGCCACCGGTTGTTCATCACTACCCCGTTGATTTCGCTGGGGGCCAGTTTGTTGCTCATCGCACTCATCCTTTTCCAGGACGGCTTTGGCGGTCGTGGCATACGCGTGGTGTTGATGGAAGTCCGCCCCGACAACAACGAGAACGCCGCCTATTTCCATCAGGAACAATTCTCCCGCACCGGCGTTCTGACCGGCGGACGTTTCCAACTGGACGAAAACGTTTCGCTCGCACCTGTCCCGATCGCCGACTCGCGCTGGGCGCGTCTGACGAATTCCACCAGCTATTATAACTCCCGTAATCAGGCGAACTACTCGCTCCATCCGGCCGACGGCAAACTCGCCGCGACGGGCGATTGGTTCCAAAGCCGCTCGGAGCAAGGACACCAGCTCGATGCCGTCGTGCCGACACGAGGCCGACTGGAACTCGTCACGACCGCGGGTGAACCCGAGCTACTCTCGACCTTTGAGTTTCCGTTGGAACGCGTGTTTTACCTCGACTCCGCCAAGCAATGGTGGCGGGCGGAAAACGTGCAGCCCGGCGTGCGTTTCAAACCGGTCGCCATCTCCACTTCCATGGTGGATCCCGTTTTGAACGAAGAACGCTCGCGTTTCGGCAAACGTCATGCGCTGGCCTTGGGCCGACTCGTCAAACGCCCCAGCGCCTTCCTCGCCACCACTTCCGCCGCGCCCGGCATCGCCACCTACTCGGGCATCAAGTGGAAGGAAACCCACACGGTCGTCACCGGGCCAGTCGTCAAACCGTAAGCCAATCATGTCCGCTCTCAAGGTTCACAACCTCTACCGCTACTTCGGCAATCTTCAGGCCGTGAATGGCGTTTCATTCGAGGTTCCGCACGGTTCGGTCTGCGGTTTCGTCGGCGCAAACGGCGCGGGCAAGACGACGACGATGCGAATTCTCGCCACGCTCGATTACCCGACGATGGGCACCGCCGAAGTTTGCGGGATCAACGTGGTCAATCACCCGTCGGAAGTGCGGAAACTGATCGGCTGGATGCCCGATCACTTCGGCAACTACGAGCACATGACAGTGCTCGAATACCTCGACTTCTACGCACGGGCGCTCGGCTACAAAGGCAAGGAGCGCCGTCAGCGCGTGAGCGAAGTGATGGAGTTCACCGATCTCGTGCCGCTCGCGGAGCGCTTTTCGAACAAGCTTTCGAAAGGCATGACCCAGCGTCTTGGGCTCGGTCGCGCGCTGTTGCATGACCCGCAGGTGCTCATCATGGACGAACCGGCCGCCGGGCTCGATCCAAAGGCGCGAGTCGAACTGAAGCACCTCATCCGCGTGCTGGCGAAGGAGGGCAAAACGATTTTCATCTCGTCGCACATCCTTTCCGAACTCGGTGAAATGTGCGATTCACTGTTGTTCATCAACGCCGGGCGAATCGTTCACCACGGCGGCGCGGAAGATCTCAAGCGAGGTTCCGACGGTCTCGGCGGCGTGCTTTACGACGTGCAGATCAACGGCGACCCGCAGGCGGTTTCCGATTGGTGCGTGCTTCAGCCTCACGTCGAATTCCTGGAAGGCCGCAAACACGGCGGTCGCATCCGCATTGAAACCGAAGATCCGGCGAAAGCCGCCGACGTGCTCGCCCGCATGATCAAAGACGGCCTGCGCGTCGTCGAGTTCCACCGCGAGCAACGCAATCTGGAGGATGCCTTCATCGACATCCTCGGGCGAATTGAGCGCGGCGAAAGTCATCCCGTGATGCCGCCGCCGATGCCGCAGGAAACGAACCCGAGCCTTTCCTAACTCATGTCTGCCGTTTCCCAACTCCGCGACGATTTCCCCGACCGTCTTTCGCCGATGATGGTGAAAGAACTGCGACAAGGTTTGCGGGCAAAAGCGTTCGTCACGGTCTTCCTCGTGCTTCAAGCGTTGCTCGGACTCATTCTGCTCGCAGCGAGCGCGGGAGCTTCCTCCGATCGCGCGGGCACGGTGGTCTCGCAAGTGATCTTCGTCTTCTTTTCCCTCGCCGTGCTGGTGATCCAACCGTTGCGAGGAATTGGAGCACTTTCATCGGAAATCAAAGGCAACACCATCGACCTGATGGTGCTGACGCGTCTGAGTTCCTTGCGGATCGTGGCGGGTAAATGGACCGCTTTGGTCGGCCAGTCCGCGTTGTTGGTCGCCACCATCATTCCCTACCTCATCCTCCGTTATTACTTCGGCGGCATGAACCTGTTCGCAGAGCTGGTGCTCGTGCTGATGGTGTTTCTACTTTCCGCCGCTTTGACCGCGGTGACGGTTGGGCTGTCGGCTTCGAGTTCGATTCTAGTGCGCGGATTGATTCCCTTGGCCGGAACCGTCGCGCTCACGTTTTCGATTTTCGGAGTCGGCTTCAGTGGCGGCTTGAAGGACGTGATCCGGATTTGCTCGCTGGAATCCGGCGACGAAGCCACAGGAGTCGGGGTCTTTGTACTATTGATCGCTTATCTCGGCTGGCACGCGCTCTCGCTGGGAGCGTCGCTGATCGCGCCTCATGCGGAAAACCACGCGACCTTACGGCGCGTGATCTCTCTGGTGGCCATCATCGTCACCGGAGGAATTCTTGTTTTGGCCGACGCCCGCGCCGAGATTTTGATCACCGTGCTGACGATTCTCGCCGCTCCCGCCATCGCGCTGGCACTCAGTGAACCCGATCACGTCATTCCCACGGTTTGCCGTCCTTTCGTAAAACGCGGGTTCGCTGGACGACTCGCGGGACGTTTTTTCTATCCCGGCTGGCCCGCCGGCGTGGCTTTTACCGGATTGCTCGCACTGCTTTGTACGCTGATCGGATTTCTCCTGCCGAATGCGGGCGACCGCTATGACGCGGATGAAATCTCCGTAGCGCTGAGCTTTCTCGGCGCTCTGTTATTCCCAGGACTGCTCACCATCCTCGTGGGCAAAAAGGTCAAGGAACGCTTCGCCTGTTTCGTGCTGCTCCTCATCGCGAGCGGTGTGTTCACCTTGGTGCTCGCGATGTTGGCCAGCACGCTTTCTGACCGGGAGTTTCTGTGGCTCTTCGCATGGAATCCCCTGGTTCTCTCGCTCATGCAGGAATGGCCTGAGTTTTCCGATGATCTTTTGCTTGTCGCCGGGGTCGTGGTGAATGGGCTGTATTTCCTGATCCTCCTGCTTAAGGCCCTCCAAGCCTTCCGCACGATCCGCGAAACCGAACGCGCGCTCCTCGCCGAATGACCCGCGAGCAACTCCAGCAATGTCATTCCCGAGCGATGGCCGCGACCGGGCGCTTGCGGCTGCCGCTGCGTTCCCGCGTCTGGCGCGGTCAGGCGGGTGAGTTCAACGGCGGCGGCACAGGGTCGTCGCTCGATTTCCAGGATCATCGCTCCTATTTGCCGGGCGACGATCCCCGCCACATCAACTGGCAGGCTTACGCCCGCACCGGCCACTACACGATGAAGCTCTTCCGTGAGGAAGTGCGCCCGGTCGTCGATCTGATTTTCGACGTCTCCGAATCGATGTTCTTCGACCCGGTGAAGGCCGCCCGCTCGGCGGAGTTGTTTTACTTCCTCGCCGAATCCGCCCGCGCCGCCGGAGCGACTCTCGGGTTGCACGCCGTGCGCGGCAACACCACCGCACGAATCGATCCGGAAACGATCCGCTCGCATCAATGGCTGGAAAACGTCCGCCAGCTTCCCGTTTCCGGCGATGTTACCGCGCCCGATCTCAGCCGGCTCCCGCTTCACGCCAATGCCGTGCGAGTGTTCGTTTCCGATCTCCTTTTCCCCGGCGATCCTGAACCATTGCTGCGACAACTCGGTCAACGCCATGGCAGCATTCTGCTCTTCGCTCCCTATGTGGAAACCGAAGCCAACCCCGCGTGGTCCGGCAACTACGAGTTCATCGATGCCGAAGACCAATCGCGCCATCAGCATCGGATCGAGCCTCATACGTTGAAACGCTACCTCGACGCCTATTCCGCGCACATGGCGTCGTGGAAACACGCCGCACGACGCCACCAAGCCGCCTTCGCCCGCATCCCCGCGGAAGTCGACCTCGCTAACTCTCTCTTCGCTCACGCGCTTCCGGCGAGTGCGCTCGAAACTTCCCAATAACTTCCAACCTCCCTCTTGCTCTCGTTCTCCAACCCTCTTGGTCTGCTCGCGCTGCTCGGCATCCCCGCCGTGCTGGCGATTCATTTCCTGCAGCGGAAATCGGTGCGACTGCCAGTCTCCACGCTCTTCCTGTTGGAAAAGACGCGGCGTGAGTCCGCTAGCGGGCGGCGTTTTGATCGCTTGATGCAGTCGGTTCCATTGTGGATGCAGCTTCTTGCGGTTTTGCTGCTGACCTGGCTGCTTACCGAACCTCGTTATCAAAAGCCCCGCAGTGTTCAACGCGTGGCGGTCGTCCTCGATTCTTCCGCGTCGATGAGCGTGTTCAAAGACGCCGCGCTGACGGCACTCCGGGAAAAACTTCCTCCGTTGCAAGGCCAGGCATCGGCGATCGAATACACCGTGCTCGAAAGCGCGTCCGGCAGACCGCGCTTGTTCGCCGGCGATTCGATTGACGCCTTGCTCGAGTCCCTTCTCGATTGGAAACCGCGCGACGGCTTAGTCGATCCTTCTCAAGTGATTCGCCTCGCCCGTTCGCTGGTGTCGCGCGATGGCACGGTCGTTTACGTCAGCGACACTCCGCTCGAATCCGCTCCCTTCGATGCTCGCCAACTTTCCGTGGGACAGCCCGTGGAAAACGTCGGCTTCACCGGCGTCACCTTCGCGAAAGAGGGCGACACGTGGGTCTGGCGAGCGCTGGTGCGGAATTACGGCACGCAACCCGCCCAGCGCGCTTGGTCGCTCGAAAGCCCGGTCGGTCGCAGCGAACCGAAAACGCTCCATCTCGAACCCGGCGGCATGGTTTCCCTGCAAGCCGCGTTTCCCGCCGGAACCGATCGCGCCCGCGTGACGCTTTCCCCTGACGCTTTTAATTTGGACGACGTCTTGCCGCTCGTTCGCCCGAAGCCCAAACCGCTGGCGTTGTTTGCACCCGCTTCGGAGGCGTTCGGCGATCTTACGAAGCGTCTGATCAATTCGCTAGACGCCACCACGCCGGTCAATGATGCGGCCAGCGCCGATCTCTCGTTCGTGCGCTACGACCCGCTCGATCCGGCGCTGCCGCCGAACAACGCCATCGTCTTCGTCCACGACTCCACCCAAGGCGGCGCGTATTTAAAAGGCGGCATCATCACGGAAAAGCATCCGTTGCTTGATGGCCTCAACTGGCAATCGCTGCTCGTGCGGGAAACGATTCCGCTCGAACGCACGAAGGCCGACCGCGTGCTGCTGTGGCAAGGCGAACGCGCGCTGATTTTCCTCCGCGAAATTCCCGCCACGCCCGATCGACCGGCCGCGCGACAGCTTTGCTTCAACTTCGACCTGCGCCTTTCCAACGCCGCCACTCAGCCAGCGTTCATCGTCCTGCTGCATCGTTTCGCCGAATCGATCCGTGCGGAAAAAGTCGCGCCGAGTTCCGAGTTGTTGGAAACCTCCCAACCGATCGAACTCGCCTTCAAACCCGGCAACGTCACCTCCCCCGCCGAGCCGTTGACAGTCAGCATTGCCGATGTAGACGGCAAACCGATCGTCGTTCGCACCGTTCGCGCGGGCGAATCGTTGCAAGCCCCCACCGAGCCCGGCTTTTTCACGGTCAAACAAGCCGAGCAACCTCTCCTTGAAGCCGCCGTCCACTTCGGCGATTCCCGCGAAGCAAACTTCGCCAACTGCCAGCCCGCCGACACCGTGGAAGGCGTCTCGGAAGGAAGCCTCACCCACCACACCCGCGAAGATCCTCTGTGGCGCGTCTGGCTGCTGGCCCTTGCGGGAGTGCTGCTCGTTTCCTGGAGATCCTCCAAATAAACGGACCATCTCCTGAACACTGAAAACTGAATCCTGAAAACTTTGTTCCAGTCCCCCGAATGGTTCCTGCTGATCCCGGCGTTCGCCCTGCTCGGCTGGTTTTGGCGCGGCCTTCGCCTGCATTCGCCACTCCGCGCCGCTTTGCTGATTTTGCTCACGCTGGTGCTGGCCGCCCCCCAAATACGCCGACAGCAAAACGCGCTCGACCTCTGGGTTTTACTCGATCGCTCGGAATCGACGGAAGACCTCGTGGACAAGGGTCTGCCCGAGTGGAAGCACCTATTGGAAAAATCGAAGCCGACGCGCCACGACCGGCTTCGATTTCTCGATTACGCGGCTGAGGTCGTCGACACGGAGGCCCAAGGGGTCACCTTTTCCCGCAAGCTCACCCGCACCAATCTCGCACTGCAAAACGTCGCGGCGCTCGCGGAGGAAGACAAACCCGCCCGCGTGTTGGTGTTTACCGATGGCTTCTCGACCGAGCCGTTGCACGAAGGCGCGGCGCAGTTGCAGGCTCGCGGCATTCCCGTGGACTTCCGCCTCGTGCGGGAGGAAATCGCCGATGATTCACGCGTCGCTCGGCTCGAATTTCCCGAACGCGTCCAAGTGGGGGAACCGTTCCTGATTTCCGTCATCGTGCGCGGTTCAAAAGACGGCTCGGTTCCGTTGATTCTGCGACGCAACGGCCAGACGCTAATCGAAAGCACGATTTCCATCGTCAATGGCGTGGGCAAAACCGAGTTCACCGACCGCATTTCCCGCACCGGTGGATACGATTACGAAGCGGAGATTCGCCCGGAACATGACGCTCATCCGGGCAACAACCGGATGAATCGCTGGATCGAGATCGCGGGTGGTCCGCGGGTGTTGCTCGCCTCGCGTTACGTCAACGACCCGCTCGCAAAAGTCCTCGCCTCGCGCGATTTTACCGTCGAGGTGGTCAACGATCCCTCCCAGCTCAAGCCCGGCCGCCTTTCCGGAGCCCGGGCGGTCATTTTCAACAACATCCCCGCCTACGAAGTGCCCGCCGATTTCCTCGCGGCGCTCGATTTCTACGTTCGCGAACAAGGCGGCGGCTTCCTGATGGCGGGGGGCGAAAAGTCTTTCGGTTCCGGCGGCTATTTCCAATCGGCCATCGACTCCCTGCTGCCGGTGTCGATGGAATTGAAAAACGAGCACCGCAAACTTTCCGTCGCGCTCGGCATCGTGATGGACCGCTCCGGCTCGATGTCGGTGAGCGTTCCCGGCGGGGGCGGAAAACCGCTCACGAAGATGGATCTCGCCGACGCGGGCGCGGCCAATGCGATCGATTTGCTCGGACCGCTGGATCAGGTGACAGTGTTCGCGGTCGACAGCGAACCCGAAACCGTCATTCCGCTCATCCAAATCGCGAACAAGAAGCAGGAACTCGGCAATCGCGTCCGCCGGGTGCAGTCCCAGGGCGGTGGCATCTTCGTTTACAACGGTCTGAAAGCGGTGTGGGACGAATTGAAAAAATCCCAGGCAGGCACGCGTCACGTGATCCTGTTCTCCGACGCTGCGGATTCCGAGGAACCAGGCGACTACAAACGGCTTCTCGCGGAAATGACCAAGGAAGGCTGCACCGTTTCCGTGATCGGCTTGGGCACGAAGGCGGATTCGGATGCCGCGCTGCTCGAAGACATCGCCAAACTCGGCAACGGCCGGATTTTCTTCTCCGATCAGGCGATGGATATCCCGAAAATTTTCGCGCAGGAGACCGTCACCATCGCGCGCTCGGCGTTTATTAAAGATCCCATCGGCGCGAAGGCGACCGGCCGTTGGACCGAAATCTCGCCGAAGCCGATCGAGTGGCTACCAGAGGCCGACGGCTACAATCTTTCCTACGCGCGTGAAGACGCCACGGTGTCGCTCGTTTCCACCGACGAATATCTCGCCCCGTTGGTGGCTCATGCGCGGCGCGGTCTCGGTCGCACGGCGGCGATTTCGTTTCCGCTCGGCGGCGATTATTCCGATCGCACCCGTCGCTGGCCCGCTTACGGCGATTTCCTGCAAACCGCGACACGCTGGCTCATGGGCCTCGACACCCCGCCCGGCATCGGCATCCGCCATCGCCTCGACGGCACCCGTTTGACGCTCGATCTGCTTTACGATCCCGCACTTTGGTCGGACAAACTCGCAGCCAAGCCACCCAAGCTGAAACTATTGGAAGATGGCGGCGGGCAAAAACCCTACGACGTGCCCTGGCAACGCCTCGCCCCGGGTCATTTCACCGTGACGCGCGATCTTACGGAAGGTGCGGTTGTGCGCGGTGCCATCCAAGTCGGCGAATCCGCCCTGCCCTTCGGTCCGCTGAGCGTTGGGTCATCGGTCGAGTGGGCGTTCGAGCCCGAACGGATCGAGGAACTGCGCGGCGTTTCCCAGCTCACCGGCGGTCGTGAATTGTTGGATCTTTCCAAAGCCTGGCAACGACCGCCTTTCATCCACGCAACCTCCCTCCGGCTGCCTCTCGGCATCGCGATTCTCGTGCTGGTGTTATTGGAAGCGCTCATGACCCGCACGGGTTGGAAGTGGCCCGCATTCGCCCTTCCAAAACGGACTGAAGCCATACCGAAAGTGAAGGCGGTGGCAAAACGGAGCGCTGGTCCCATCGCCGAACCTTCACCGGTGAAGCCGACCGTCACGGAGATCCCGGTTTCCGCCTCCTCTTCCAATGAGCAGGATCGGTCCTCCCGTTTCCAGCGAGCGAAAGATCGCAAGGGCTGAGCCAGCGAGTTTAATCGGATAAGGAATTCTTGCCGGTTACTAATTCGCATAAGCGCGCAACGGCTTGCCGTGTATGGCACGGAGGCCTCATCATAAAAAAACGTGAATGAAGAGCCGGCGCGTCTTTCTATCCTAATAAGCCAACCAGGAATTCTTGGCCGGCTTTTTGCTCCTTAACCGGTTTCGAAATCCTCTGGAAAACGAAGGTGCGTTTTTGTCCTTGCCTCCTTTACCATCCTGACGCTTACTCCCACCACCCTATCCATCCATGAAACCTAAAGGACTCGCAAAAACCTTGTTGGGAGCCTCCGCCCTGACCGCGGCGGTCGTTATCAGCTTTATCGCTCCCACCGCTCACGCGGTGAACGCGGCTTGGAATACCGATGCCTCTTCCGGTAATTTCAATACCCCCCAATGGACCAGCGGCACCACCACACCCGTGGCTGGCGGCACTTATACTGTTGTCAGCGGTGACGCGCTCTTCTTCGGCACGTCCACCACGACGACTCTCAATAACGATCTTGTCGGTGCCACCTATAACGGTCTCACCTTCAACAGCGGCGCCAGCGCCTTCACCATCGGCGGCAACAGCTTCACGCTGAACGGCAATATCACGAACAACAGTTCCAGCCTGCAGACCGTCAACAACGACATGACGTCCACCGGCGGTCGCACTTTTGTCGGTGGCACCGGTGGTCTTACATTGGGAGGCACGTATACCACCACGGTCTCTGCGACTTATAACGGCATCGTCAACCTCACGGGGGCTACCACCATCAATGGCGGATCAGCAGGCAATCAAGGCTTTGCGACTGTCGGTAACAATACCAGTGCCACGGTCACCATCTCCAACGGCGGTTCGCTTACCGTCAACGGCACAACCAACGCCACCAAACCAGGAACCATCATCGGCCAGAACACCAACG
>Ga0307412_10000116_pt1 | contig 61257 bp, 51 predicted proteins | sample DK1Cmetagenome_3_FD_203823 | JGI IMG/M metagenome (GOLD analysis project Ga0307412, IMG submission 203823) | Maize rhizosphere microbial communities from greenhouse at UC Davis, California, United States - DK15-C-1 | ecosystem: Host-associated > Plants > Roots > Rhizosphere > Soil | place: USA...
GACTTGCATGTGTAAGGCATGCCGCCAGCGTTCAATCTGAGCCAGGATCAAACTCTTCAGTTCAAACCTGTTACTGTTTTCGGGCTCTTTCGAACCCGGTCGCTCACTCAACGTACTGACGAAGTGTTCAACCATCTCTCGATGACCAAACCTTCCTTTCATTACTGTGTGAGACTTGATACTTTCGCTTTTCGCCCGGCTCCGGAGAAAACCCCGCAACCCGGCGCGCGTCGCGCATCAAGCGCCCACACTTATCGGCTGTTAGTTTTTAAAGATCGGTTCGCACACTTCACAGCGCCTGCTTCAACCACCCGGCACTGCTTCGTTCTGCGTCGCTGCATCAGCAGCAGAGAAGCGAGATTATGAAGATCGAGTGACAAGCCGTCAACCCCCTCCTCGAATTTTCTTTTGCATGCGCGCACGACGCTCGTCACGTTCGCGCGCTACATATATATAGATGAGCTTCCACATAGGACGACGAGGACAACTAGGACAACGCACTCGTGTGAACACGCGCAAGTTGGTCTATAGTTACAGGTCTGCCATTCGTCGGTCGCGCACAGTATGAAGACCGGCAACAACATGCGACGAATTGCTGCGCACAATGCGCGCGGAGGCGCAAGCTCGTATATAATGCGAGCCGCGCGAATTTCGCACATTCTATCGGCCCGCTCCAAGCGGGCTCATCTTTTTTGCTCCCCAGAGCACACAGCCTTATAACCGCGTTGAGTCACTCAGGTGATGTTGAGCCATGCTCGAAACGCCTGACGGTCGCGTCTTGCGTCTCATAGCGAAGCCTCTCGAGGAGAATACGTGAACCCTTTTGATCGCGAAGATTCGCAACACGAAACCGCAGCCTACACAAAGGCTCCGTCGGGCCGTACGCCCAAGGGGAAGGGCGCGGGCAAAGCGATCCCCGTGGCGGCCGAACTGCCGCCGCAGCAAGCCGAAGAGCGTCAGCGCCAGATGCGTGCGCTGATCCAGTTGGGCAAGGAGCAAGGCTACCTGACCCATGCCCAGATCAACGACCACCTGCCCGATAACTTCGCGCAGACGGCGGCGATCGACAGCATCGTCAGCGCGTTCAACGACATGGGCGTGCAGGTCTACGAGCAGGCCCCGGACGCCGAAACGCTGCTGCTGAACTCGAACGCCCCCGCTGTCGTCTCCGACGATCAGGCGGACGAAGAAACCGAAGTCGCGTTGTCCACGGTCGACTCCGAGTTCGGCCGCACGACCGACCCGGTGCGCATGTACATGCGCGAAATGGGCGCAACCGAGCTACTGACGCGCGCGGGCGAAATCGCGATCGCGAAGCGCATCGAAGACGGCCTGCACGAAATGGTGCAGGCAATCGCCGCGTGCCCGCTCGCAATTTCCGCGATTCTGGCAAGCGCCCAGCAAGTCGCGGACGGCGAACTGCGCATCGACGAACTGGTTGACGGCCTGAACGAAGACAACGTCCCTGCGGAAGAAGAAACCGCCAGCGCGGACGCCGCAGCCGACGTCGACGCAGATGCCGACGAAGACGACGACAGCGATAGCGACGACGACGTCGGCCCGGCCGACTCGTCGGCGGCAGACGAAGCGCGCCTGAAGCAACTCACGAGCGACTGCCTGGAAATCTTCGCACAAGTCGGCATTCTGTACGACCAGATGAATGCGTCGCACACACGCGGCGACGTCAGCTCGAAGGCGTACCAGAAGGCGCGTGAAGAGATCCAGCAGCATCTCGCGAAGATCCGCTTCACGGCGCGCACCATCGACCGTCTGTGCGGCGACGTGCAGCATCAGGTCGCGCAGGTGCGTGCAATCGAGCGCAACATTCTGCAGATCGTCGTCACGAAGAGCGGCATGCCGCGCGAGAAGTTCATCGAATCGTTCTCGGGTCATGAAGCCGACCTCGGCTGGACCGAGCGTGCGGCGCGCGGCAACACGCCGTACGGCGCGGCGCTCGAGCGCCATCTGCCGGCAATTCAGTCGGAACAGCAAAAGCTGATCGACATCGAAGCCACGGTTTCGCTGCCGCTCAAGCATCTGAAAGAGATCAACCGCCAGATGGTCGCGGCTGAATCGAAGATGCGCAAGGCGAAGAGCGAGATGATCGAGGCGAATCTGCGTCTCGTCATTTCCATCGCGAAGAAGTACGTCAATCGCGGCATGCTGTTCCTCGATCTGATCCAGGAAGGCAACATCGGCTTGATGAAAGCGGTGGACAAGTTCGAATATCGTCGCGGCTGGAAGTTCTCGACGTACGCAACGTGGTGGGTCCGTCAGGCCGTGACGCGTTCGCTCGCGGACCAGGCGCGCACCATCCGCGTGCCGGTGCATATGATCGAGACGATCAACAAGCTCAACCGCATTTCGCGCGAGATTCTGCAGCAGACGGGTCAGGAAGCGCATCCGTCGGTGCTGGCCGAGCGCATGGATCTGTCGGAAGAGAAGGTGCGCGGCATTCTGAAGATCGCCAAGCAGCCGGTGTCGATGGAAACGCCTGTTGGCGACGACGGCGATGCCACGCTCGGCGACATGATCGAAGACTCGGCGGCTTCGTCGCCGGCGGATGCGGCGATGCAAGCCGACTTGCGCGCCGCCATCGACGACGCGCTCGACTCGTTGTCGCCGCGCGAAGCGAAGGTGCTGCGTATGCGCTACGGCATCAACACGAAGTCGGATCACACGCTGGAAGAAGTCGGCAAGCAGTTCGACGTCACGCGTGAGCGCATTCGCCAGATCGAGAGCAAGGCCATGCGCAAGCTCATGCATCCGAGCCGTGCCGATCGACTGAAGTCGTTCCTCGACCGCTAAGCAACAACCTCCGCATCACATCGCGCTTGCCGTGCACATCGCACGGCAAGCGCGCCCCGCCTCAAATCCTCAAGTCCTCAAGCAGCAGTTCGTCCGTTCAGCCGGACACGCTCGCGAACAGTCAAATAAGCAGCGAAATGATGCCGCCAAGGGTGATGCCCGCCGCGAGCCAACGTCCCGCTGTGTAAAAAGCATTGCGCTCTTCGTGCGGCTGATCCGGCCGTTCGAGTCCGAGCGTGCCATACGCAAACGACTTCACCGCCGACGAGTCCGAACCCGAAGCGCCTTCGCTTGCCGCATCAGGCGCAAGAGCCGCCGCAGCGGCGCCTTCGCTTGAGATATGCACAGCCGCGTCCTGCTCAGACGTGTTCGAGTTAGAGGAGCGCGACGCAGCGTCATCGCCCGAGCCGGCAGACGATAACGAAGCATTCTTCGCTGCACGAGCAGTGGCTTGTGATGTCGACGGCAATGCGCTGTCGATTTGCATTGCAACCTCCGTTCGTTTCTTCAAGGCTTGCGGCGCAGAGCCGCTTACAAGCTGTATCGACCGTGACCGGCTGAAACTTGAAGCCCTGTAAGGGAGGGTAAGTGCAAGCGCCCAACACCACTATCATTGTTGTCCACAGAAACTGGGAACAAGCCTGTGGATATCCTGCGCAAGACTCGCTCAAGTGTCTGAGCGCGCACAGTTTTCATCGCGTGCACGTGCTGCGGCTCGATCGTACGCAAGCGAACAAACACCCACCGCTCAAGGCATCACAAACGTCTTAACAAGCGTCAGTTCGCCGGCTTTGCGCATCGGCACGCGGATCGTCTCGCTCTTTTCGCTGGGCGTGTTTTCGTTGCTGATGATCGTCACCTGAGCGACCGTCATGTCGCTGCGGCCGCTGCCGCTGCCGTAGTAATTCACGTAGACGAGATAGGTGCCCTTCAACGGCGCGGCCGACGAATAAATCTCCGGCCCATAGCCCGTCGTCACGTCGACGTCCAGCGCGCCGCCGTTCGGCGTCACGCGCTCGCCGTACCATGCATGCGCGCCGTCGGGCGACACCACATGCAAGTCGAGGTCCGTGCCGTCGGTGTCCCACGCGAGCACGACGCGCAGCTTCGGCTGCGTCTTGCCGCTGTAGGCGTCGTAGAACTGTACGCGCTTGCGGCTGCCGTCCGGCGCGCGCAGTTCTACGCTGTTGCTGCCCGCCGGGAACGCATAGGGCCGCGAAAACTTGCCGTCCTCTTCGATGCGTTGCGGCAACGGCGTGCCGTCGACCACCAGCGTACCGACCGTGTTGCCCTTCTTCTTCGGCGCGTTGCGAATCTGCCCCTGGATCAGCGCGAATCTCGACTGCCCTTCGGGCGTCGTCACCGATACCGCCGGATAGTGCACGTCCTGCGTATAGCGTTCGTTGTCGCCGCTGGTATTACGCCAGCCGTTCAGCGGCGCGCTCATGTCGATGTCGCTCGCCTGCGCGGCCGACATGCCCTGCAAGCATGCGAGCAGCAGCAAGCCGCGGCCCGCGTTCATCCATCCCGTCGTTCTGCGCTTCATCGTTACTGCTCCCGTCCCGCTATCAAAGTCGCTCGCTCTTCACGAGCATCAGGTCGCCGATTTTGCGCAGCGGCACCATCATCGTTTCGCGCCGTTCGTTCGGCGTGTTTTCGTTGAAGACCAGCGTCAACGTCGCGGTGATCACGTCGCGGTCGTGCGCGGCGGCGTCGAAGTTGTAGCCGGTCGAATCGAAATTGCCCCAGTAGTTCAGAAAGAAAAGCCACGTGCCATGCTCCGGCGCCGCCGACGAAAAAATCCCCGGCCCCGCGCCGTCCACGGAATCGACGTCGAAGCCGCTGCCGTCTTCCAAAGTCGGATTGCCGAAGAACGCGTGCAGGCCGCCGGGCGTAATCACATGCAAATCGACCTGCGCACGCGGGTCGTCCCACGTGACCATCGCGCGCAGCTTCGCCTGCGGCTTGCTGCGGTCCGCTTCGTAAAACTGCATGCGCTGACGCTGCCTGCCATCGGCGGAAATCAGTTCGATGCTGTTCGAGCCCGCACCGAACGCCCACGGCCGCGCGAACGCGCCTTCGTCGTCGGTATAGAGCGGCGTTGCATTGCCGTTGACGACGAGCGTCGGCGGCTTACGCGCGTGCTTGTCGATCTGCCTGAGGCGTCCTTCGATCAGCGTGCGATAGCGCTGCGCGCCGCGATCGATCGGCGGCCGCGGATAAGCCGCGACGAATTGCTCGCCTTCGTTCGTCAGCCCGCTATGACGCCAGCCGCCGAACGCGCCGGTCAAATCGGCAACGGCGCCGTCTTTCCCAGCCGCGTAGGCGTCAGCGAAAAGACCCGCGCCGAATGTGCCCACCACGCCCAAAGCAGCCGCACCCAGCAGCGTCGCAACACGCGAGCGAGCCCAACCCGCCGCCGAAGACCGCCTCAACCGGAATAAAAACGTCACGTCGTTCATTGGATCGGATTGTCGGTACGAATCAGCACGCGCGCGGTGCGCTCGACGAAATCTTCATCGAGCCCACGCGGATGGTGCTGAAACGCGAGGTGAACATATTCATGTGCGAGCGCGATGCGATCTTCCTCGCTCTGCAGGCGATACACATACACGCGATTGCGCTGCGCATCCGCATACGGACGTCCTTCGCGGACCGCGCAGACCGCCGGCAAATCGGGCGTCTCGTAGCCGGCTGCGCCGTCCATGCGCCGCGCCCACAACGGCGCGTTGCGCTGCAGCCATTCGCGCGCGCCGGCCACCGCGACGCAATCGCCGGACAACGGACTCTGAAACGAAGTCAGCGTCGCCTGCGGCCACGTGCGCGCGAGGATCGCGTCGAACGTCAGTCCCGTTTGCGCGGACGCCTTCGCGGCGAGCCAGCTCATTTGCCCAGGTGCGGCCTTGTCGTGGTGATACTGCACGGGCACGCCGGTCAGCACGAGCGCGTCGGTCAGGTCCGCGGCACGGCGCGCCGCTGCGGTCGGCGCACGCGGCAGAACGCGCTGCGTGTTGCTGCTGTCGTCGATACGCAAGCAGCCGTGATCATGTGCGCCATGCTGCACGGCGTAAGTGCGCGCGGCCACGGCCAGCGCCTTGGCCGCTTCCGGCTGCGCCGTGTCGCCTTCGCGCTCGACCACTCGCGCCACATAGTCGTTCATGCCGAAGCGGCCGATCAGTTGCGGAACGCCCGCCGCGTTGCGATCGAGCCGCAGCTCTCCGCGGCTCGTCACGCGCGCCCAGTTGCCGTTCACAAAGCCCACGCGAAACTCGCCGTTCAGCGGCCCGTCGGGCACCATCGCCGACGGTCGCTTTGAACTGTGCTCGCCAAGCACTTCGCGAATCGGATAGCGGCTGAAAAAAACGACGACGACGCATGCGCCGTCATCCGGCACGGCGACTTGCGTGAGCAGCGGCGCGATGCGCGGCGCGGCCGACGCGAGCACGCGCGCGCTGCCGCCAGGGCCGCCGAGCCAGATCGGCGGGCCGTCCGCGAGCCAGCCTGCCGCGCCGCCCACCGATGCGCCGGGCCGCGCCGCGTCGGGCATCGTCCAGGTCTTCGCGCGCAGCAGGCTGCCGTAGAGCGACACGGTGCCTTCGCCCCGGCCGCTCGTCAGCACCGAGACCAGCGTGCTCGCCGCCGCTTCGCGCGGGCGCGCCGGCATCGCCTGCAATGCGGCAAGCAGTTGCGCGACGGGCACGCGCTGCGTCGGCGTCATCGCGTGAAGATTGCGCAGCCAGGCCGGCGCATTCGCGGCGGTCCAGTACTTGCGCCAGTCGACGGGATCGAGCTGCAGGCGCGCGGGCTCGAAAAAGCGTCCGCACGATTGCACGAGTGCGTGTTCGCGATCGATACGACCGCCGGTCATGCAGCAATACACTTCTTCGGGATCGCCGCCGCTGCATGTGTAGTCCGGCGTCGCGATGTTCCGGTCCACGAGATAGCCGTAGACGAAGAGTTTCCATACGCTGCCGAGCGGCGTCTCCAGTGTCGCGGGCAACGGCACCGCGGATTGCGGCGAGAGACCGACAGCGGCGCCGCCGGCGTCGGCCTGCCAAAGCTGGCTTTGTCCATCACGCAGCCACGCAAAGCGCAACGCCTGTTTGGACGCGGCACCGGACGCAACGAAAGCGGACGCCGATGCCAACGGCACCGCCGCATACCCGCGCTCGACATTCGCTGCAAACAACACGCACATCGCGGCCACGGCGAACGCGATCCGCAGCATTGCTGCAACGCGACCGCGTACCGACCTGACGAGCGTGCCGAGGAACATTTCCGACGCCTCGCTATTGAATGCGCAGCGTCGTCGCGCGATCGCTCTTGCCGCCTTCGAACGCCTTCGCATCCGGCTGATACATGCGGAAGTAGCGCGCGGGCGGCAGCGCGAACGTGCCCGGCAATGCGAAGCGCACCAGTTGCCGCAACGCGACCGGACGGTCGAGCAAGGGCACCGGCTGATGATACGAAAGCTCGCCCATTTCATACGACGCCGCGCGCGCGAACGGTTGCGGCCCGCTCTCGCCTTCTTTCTCGCCCGGCAAGCCGTCGATCGACACGCCCCAACTCGTCGCTTCGACGCTGCCGCCAGGCGGCAGCGGCACGTCGAGCAGCCCATAGTGATAGGCGTTGCCCGAACGCGGCGTGAGCGTCACTTCGTCGACGTACAGCGCATTGCTGTCGATTGCATCGCCCGATTTCACGAGACGTGCGGTGAACGCCGAGCGACCCACGCTGCTCTCGGCGGCGCCCTGCTTCTTCGGATCGGCCTTCACTTCGAGCGGCTCGAGTTTGTAGAAGCGACGCGCGACCGTGATGTTCAGGCGACTGTCCTCGCTCGCATGACTGCGGAACGAGACGATTGCGCTGACGTCCGCGCGCGCGGCGCCTGCGTCGAGCGCGGACGGCAGCGCGGCCCCAGTCCATTTCCACAACGGCGTGCCGGTCGCTGTCGCAGCGCGCGTCCAACCCGCGCCTTGCAGCGACGGCAACGACGCAGCCGCCACGTCGCCGCCAAACGCCTTGCGCAACCAAAGCAACGTCAGCGCGCGGTCGAGCGTCGGGTAGTCGGCGCTGCTTTTCGCCAGCAACGCAGTTGCATCGACGCCCACGCCGTCGCCTGACATCGCAAGCAGGCTTTGCACGAGCGGCGCAGGATCGTTGCCCAACGCGACGCGTGCCGCGCTTGCCGCGGCATCAAAACCGTCCGGCATTTGAGCGCCCGTGCCGCGCGCCATGCTCGCGACCAGCAGCGTCGCCATCTGTTTGCCGCGCGGCGAGTCGGCTTGCGCGAACACGATGCTGTCCGTCGGGCTGTATGCGGCATTGGCCGCAGCGCGAGCCGATGCTTTCGCCGTGGCCGCCGCATCGCTCATCAAGTCAGCCGCGACGCCCGATACCGGTGTCGCAACCGGCAAGCCCATCTGCTGCATGAACCACAGCGCCAACGCACGATGCAACAGCGGCTCTTTCGCGCCGGCGTCGCGATACACCTCCATCGCGTGCTGCCAGTTGGCGGCGGGCAAGCTGATGCCGAGGCTGCGGCTCGCGAGCCAGTCCGCGTAATACGCGTAGGCCGTGACAAGCGCGCTGCCGCCGGTCGTGTCGCCCCACCAGCCGAACGTGCCGCCGACGCCCGCAAGCATCGCAAGACGTTGCCGCTGATTGCGCAGTAACGCTTCGATGCCCTGCGTCGAACTGGCGTTGTCACCACGGCCGATCGCGTCGTGTGCAAGCGCGAGCGGAATCAGCCGGCTCGACGTCTGCTCGGCGCAGCCATACGGATAGTCGATCAGATCGTCGGCCACGCGCATGAACTGGCTCGCCGCATTGCCGACGAAACGCACGCTCACGTCCTGCGCGTCTTGCGGTAGATTGAGCGGCTTGCCGGTATCGTCGAGTGTGACGGTGTTCTGGTGCAGATCGAGCCAGCCGCTTGCGTCGAGTCGAATCGTGGTCTGCAAGCGGTCCACGTCCTTATCGCCGCGGCGCAAGCTCGCGTTGATCACGCCGGCCTTCAACGCGCCGCTCGGCAGACGCAGATAATTCGCGCCGCGCTTGAGCGTGACCTTCTGATTCAGCGACAGACCGCCGCCTTCGACGAGCCACTGAGCGTCCATGTCCGCATCGGTCTGATTGAAGGCGATCATGTCGATGGCCGGCTGATCGTTGACGCGGAAACGCGACGGCCCGCTCCACTTCAGATACAGCGCCTTGTCCGAGCGCACGTATGCGGTGCGCTGACCGACCATGCCATCGGGCGCGGCCGCGCGCACGGTGATGCGCCAGCGCGCGAGCGAGTCCGGCATCTTGAAGGTCATCGTCGCGTGACCGCTCGCGTCGGTTTTCAGATTGCCTTCCCACGCGGCCGTGTCCTGATCGTCGCGACGCGGCCGTTCCAGCACCTTCACGCCGCGCTCGTTGTAGTTCGCGCGTTGCGGGCCGCCGGGCGCGCCCTTGAGCGGCGAACGCGCGAGGTCGTAGGTAATGAACGACAGACTCGACGAGGTCCGCACGTTGTTGCGTCGCGGATGATAGAAAAAGTCGACGATGTTCGGCGCGATCTCCGGCTGCAGCACGTAGACCATTTCATCGACCACGCTCACCGTCAGATTCGCCGCTTCCGGTTTGCCGTTCAACGTGCTGTCGAAGTTGAGCGTGACCGTGTCGCCGGGACCGTACACCGGCTTGTCGCTTTTCACATTCAGTTCGATCTGCGGCTGCGCGACCACGATGCCCGCGTTCTGAAACGCGTATTCGCCGGCATGCACGTACAGCACCGAAAACGTCATGTTGGGCGCGAAGTCCTCGCCGACCTTGATGCGCGCTTTCCATTGCATCGGCGTCACGCGTTGCAGTTGCAGCCAGTCGCCGCCTGCGCTAAGCAGCGCCCGCCGCTCGACGTTATCGCGTTCGAGCGTCAGCAACGCATCGTCGACGGGTAACGGGAACGTGATCAGCGCCTCGGCCGTATCGCCGATCTTGTACTTGTCGCGATCGAATACGATCTCGACGCTGCCCGGAATCGCCTTGAGCCCGTCGCCCGCGACCCAATGGCTGACGGCGGCGAGCAGATTGCCGCTATCGTCCTTCACCGACAGCATGTACGAACCGGGCTGATCGAATTGGACCGTGAACGACAGCTTGCCGCCTGCGCTCTTGGACTCCCTATTCGCTTCGCTCTTCAACGTGCCTGCGGCATGCGTTTGCGATTCGAGGCGCGTCCATTCCCATTTTGCTGGCGCATGCGCTGCGGGGTCGAGCGCGGCCAGCGCTTGCAGATCGAAGCTCACCTCTTCCTTCGGCTGCGAGAACGACTTCGCGGTCGTCAGGCGATACGGCGTCGCGCCGCGAGCAATCAGCACTTCGCGCGTCACGCGCACCTTGTACGCGGCGCCGTCCTGCGCGAAGAGCGTCAGCGCGTAACGGCTAGGTTGGGTCGCGGCCGGTAGCGTGAGGCTTGCGTTGCCGTCGCTGTCGGTCTTCAGTTCCTGCTGCTCGAGCTTGACGGGAAAGAGCCCCGCATAACGCAATTCGCCGTCGACGATCGTCACTTTCTGCGCGCGCAGCGTGACCGAAATCTTGCTGTCGCACACTGGCTTGCCGTCGGGATAGCGCAACTGGATCTTGCCCTTCAGCGGCTCGCCGGTTGCGTAGTCGGCCTTGTCCATCGACAGGTTGACGTCGAAATGCGGCTTCACGTATTCGGCGACGCGAAACGCGCTGCCATACACGTCGCCGTTGTAGTCGAAGCGCAGCGTGTAGCCGCCGGCGGTCGCGTCGGCGGGCAGCGTGAACGACGTGTCCGCGCCTGTATCGGAAGCGAAATGCGCCTTCGTGGTCGCGACCGGCGAGCCGTTCGGATCGAGCACGTCGAGCTTGATGTCGGCCTCCGCGGGCGCCGACGATTGCGTCGCGTTCTGGAACGTGCGCCCGATGAATTTCACATGCACCGGGTCGCCCGGACGATACATCGGCCGGTCCGTGACTGCGTAGATTTTCGTGTTGTAGATCTCGCTGTCGTAATAGAAATTCTCGGACACGAACACGCCGCCCTGCGGATCGACGCCGAGCACATAGCTGCGCTCGGGGCTGACGTGTTGCAGCAGAAGCGCACCGTCGCCGCCCGTCGTGCCGCTTTGCAAAACGCCCACGCCGTCGGTCCAGTTCACGTCCGTATTCGCGACCGGCTTGCCGTTGTCGCGCCGCGTGGTCCACACGAGCATTCCGCTCGATGCCGCCTTCACGACCGCGACTGTATCCGACACGAACAGCAGCGTATGCGCGCGATAGTTGCCGATCACGGCTTCGACGATATAAAGCCCCGGCGGCAGCTTGCCCACCGGAATCATCACGTTGCCCGCGCTTGCCTCGATAAAGTTACTGCTGCTGCCCGCGAGGTTCACGCCTTTGGGCGGCTCGATCACTTTCGCGTCCCAGATCGGATAGCGAAAGCGCGCGACCATGTCATAGCCCTTCAGCGGCGCGAATTGCGAGTTCTGTTCAAATTGCGTCTGCTTGCCGGTTTGCTCGCCGAGCCTGAATTGCGGCGCGGCTTCGGTTGCCTTGCTGCGGGTCGCGAACGAAAGCACACGCTGCCATGCGCGGCGCGCCTCGGTGAACCAGCGGTCCCACAAATAAGCGAGCGTGTTCGCGAGCCCTTCGCCCTGATAATTCGGCGCGACATTCAGCCGATGCAAATTCTTCTGCGCCTTCAGAAAGTCGAGCGGTTTGCCCACGCGATACACGACGATGTCCGCGCCGCCGTAGGGCTGCAATGCGTCCTTGAAATCGCGGCCGGGCGCTTCGAGCCGAACCTGCGCGGTCTGATTGCTGCCGAAGCTCGCATCCGAGAGCAGGAAGAACGGTTGACCGTCCACCTTCTGCGAGCTGTAGTTGCTCGTCGGCGTGGCGTTCAAGGTGGGATTCGCGGCGATGCTGGACTCGGCGGCGGCAGCGCTCGACGATGCGTCGTCGCCGGCGAACGCGGCGCTGCTTGTCGCCGCGAGCGCGATGGCCGCAAGCAGCGTCGCCAAGATAAGTGCCGAGCGACGGCGCGTGCTGCGCAACCAGTGGCTCATCGCGACAACGGAATTCATTCGGGTCATGGTGTCAAAAAGTCCAAACGAAACACGCCGACGAAGTTCGGATTGCCGTCGAGCGGTTGCCAGCGGGAATCTTTCCATTGCATCAGGTCGGAAACGGCGACCGCGCGCAGACCGGTATCGGTCGGCGTGACGGTGCCTGTGTGATAAGCGATGTAGCGCTCGAGCCAGATCATCAGATGCTGGTCGTCGCCCTGATCGAAGAACAGCAGGTCGCCCGGCAGCGCCTTGTTGACGTCCTTCGAAACGAAACGGCTATTGCGTTGAATCAGCGCGATGGCCGACGCATACGCGCCCGTGGAGCCGTCGATCTGCGTCCAGCGATTCGCGATCGTGCGCTGCGACGCGGACAGTTGCAGTTCGGGCGGCAGACTGCTTGTGTCCGCAAGACCGGTCATGCCGTTCGCGCGCAGCCATTTGCTGTCGTGTGTGCGCAGCGTTTCGCCGACGGCAAAGCGCACGAGGCCCGCGCAGTCGCGTTGCGTCCAGCGCGGCGTCGGGCCGCGGCGCATTTGCTGATCGACGATGCGCGTGAACCACGCGCGAAACGCAGCGGATTGTTGAGTGGTGAGTGCGTCGTGGTCGGGCGCTGTCGTGGTGATGCCGAGCGCGTGTGCGTAGGGCGCGGCGGCGGTTAGCGCGAAAAACGTGGCGATGCGCGAGAGGCATGCGCGGCGAGAAGCCGTGGTGACGCTTGCGGTGTTCGCATCCCAGGCCGCGAGCGCGACTCCTCGCGCCGCGTGCGACTCGCGAGGCGCACGCATAGCGCCTGCTACACGAAGGCGGCGCACTTAATCGCCCTCGGTGCCGGGCTGCTCCGCGGGCGCCTGAGTCGCGGCGTTGTTCGACGCGGTGTCGCCGCTGGCATCGCTGTTTGCATTGCTCTTCGCACGATCGAACCACCACTCGACCGGCACCCAGCCCGTCGAGCCAGGCAAGCTCTGCGGCAGCGACAACGACAGCGCCGGATAGTGCGCGAGCGCGCGCAGCTTCGGCGTCAAATGCGTACGCGACGCGTTGCGGAATACGGCCTCCTGATCGGCCGGCAGCGCGGCGCCTGCTTCGCGTTCGATCAGCGCGGCCGCCGATGCAGGCGTCAGCGTGAGGATGGTGCGCGGCAAACGCTCCGGCGCGAGCGTATCGGCGAGCGCGGGGTAACGCTTGTCGAGCACTGCGAGCGTGTCGTCGACGAGACGCGCATCGGGCGAGAAAATCACATAGCCGTGCGCGAGTGCGAGCGTCACCGGGAAATAGCGTTCCGCCGATAACTGCGAAGCGAACGACGCCTTGCTGCTCAACGCCGTGCCGGAGCGAGCGCTGACTGGCCGCTGCCACACGGTGACATCCGCGCCCTGCTCGCGCGTGCTGACAGGCAAGCGACGATAGCCCGCGTCGTTGCCGTCCGCCTTCGCCGCCTTCGCTTCATAGGCGCCGATCACGTCGCCGAACGTCTTGCCGAGCGCGCTTTTGAGCCCCGCGATGGACGCGGCATCCTGCGCCTTCACGCGCGCGATGAACACCGGCGCGACCAGCGTCGACTTCGCGTACCAGCAGACAGCCGCCGGTCCTGTCAGACGATCGCCGATTGCCGCGGCCGCATCGCCGCCATCGGCGACCTTGCCCAATAGCGCCGATGCCTCTTTCCAGTCCGCCGGCAAGCTCGTGCACGCCGCGGCGTTGGCCGGCAACGCACGCCACAAGTCAGCGCTGTTCCACTGCTGCGGCAGCTTGCCAGGATCGATCAACGCCGAGGTGCGCCAGCTCGCCGCGGCGTTGCCGTTCGGCGAAAAATCGAAGCGCAATGCGTCGATGCCGGAAAAGAACGCCTGATAACCGAACGACAGATAATTCGCCGACACGATCAGACGATGACCCTTCGGCGCATCGCCGGCCGCATCCAGCCGATAGGCGCGCGCGGCATCGTCGCGACCGGACGAGAGCATGTCGGACACAGCATCGGCGCGTTCGCTCAGCACACTGCCCTTTTCGTCGAGCAGCACGCCCGGCGCGGACAGCACGACCAGACGGTCGTCTTTCGTCGCGAACAAAAGCGTGCGGCCGACTGCAAGTTTCAATGCATAGACCGGCACGTCGCCCGAGAGCTTCGCGACCTGGCTCAGTTGCGAGTCGCTTGCAGCGACGTTGCCCACGCCTTGCAGCAATTTCGCAAGACCGTTGCGGCGGATGGACATGATCCAGTAGCCGAGCCGGCCGTCCGGCGAGCGCCACAGCAGCACATGCGCGGGTTCATCGAAAACACGGCGAATCAGTTCGTCGCGCCAGTCCAGTTGATGTTCGAATGCAAGGCGCCGCAAAGCACCTTCGGCGGAAAGGCGCGTATTGGCCGATTCGTAATAGTCGACGAAGTCTTGCGTGAGCACGTCGTGAAGTAATGGCACACGCAACATGTCGCGCGGCAAACGCGAGAGTGCTTCGCTGTCGATCACCGCGTCGGGATGGTGAATATCGAGAACGACTTCCCCGGTATTGGCCGCCTTGCGATGTGCGAATGGACGCCACACCGCCTGAATGACGACGGCAGCCACGATCAGAAGCACGGCCACGAGGATTGCAATCTTTTTACGCGACATCTTCATCTGATTTTTTCTGTTCGATGCGACGATATTAACGTCGATGCCGGTCGCATTAAGCCGCCGTAACCGATCGCTGAAGGCAGCGATGATAACCGATATTTTTAACCGCACAACAGCCGAAACTGCATTTAACAAAATCGAGCTGACCTCGATTAATGGAGCAGGAGATTATAAAACCGTGCGTCGCCGTGCCAGTCGGCTAATGCGGTAGTCGCCCCACAACTCGTGCAGCAATATCGTTTTCATTAGAGGCAAAAAACCTACATGAGCCGGGTCTTTGGATTACGCGCAATTTTAAACGTCGCGCAGCGTATGCAGAACGGAATCACTTCCGTTCTGAAGTTAGCCAATTGCCGCCGTCGCCCGCATCGTCAAAAATCCTTCATGATCTTTTGCCCATAATTCGACGGTTTTACCATCCGTCGACGGCGCGCCGCACACCTTGAAAGGCTGACCGGCAAAGGTCGGGCGAAGCGCCTTGTAGGCAAAACTCTGCAGCGTGGCTTCCGGTTGTTCGCGGCGCACGAGGTCGGCCAGCAGCGTCGCGATCAACGGACCGTGCACAACCAGCCCAGGATAGCCCTCCACCTGCGTCGCATAAGGCTGGTCGTAGTGAATGCGATGGCTGTTGAAGGTCAACGCCGAATAGCGGAACAACATGACGGCGTCGGCGTCGATGGTGCGGCTCCACGTTTCGCCTTCCGGCGCGAGTTGGGGCCGCTGCGGCCGCGCGTCTGCCGGCGGCGCATCGCGGTAGACAATGTCGTGCTCTTCTTCGAGCTTCAATTGACCGTCGACCTCGATCGTGTTCTGCACGGTCACGAAAACGAGGCGGCCGGAGCGCCCCGTCTTTTCTTCGATGTTCGCAATCGTCGACGTGCGCGTGGCGTGCTCCCCCACTTTCAGCGGCGCATGGAAGGTCAAGCGGCCGCCCGCCCACATGCGGCGCGGCAGCGGCACTGGCGGCAGAAAGTCGCCGCGCTTCGCATGGCCGTCGGGGCCGGCTTCGGAGAGCGGCGAGATCGGCAAAAAATAGAGCCAATGCCAAAGCGGCGGAATGGTATCGCCGGTTTCCTCGCGATTCAGCGTCGCGGCCAAGGCCGCCAGCGGAAACGCGGTGATGTGGTCTTTGGCGACTTGCTCTGCGCCGAGCCAATCGTCGAGCTTTTCTATTACATCGGACATGGCATGCCTCCGGTGAGCATTCAGATTCACAGCACCTACTATGGACGACGCGATACGGTTCCGCAAAGCTCAACGTTCTATCGCATCGATGAGAATTGCAGAGCAAGAGTCGGAGTGCGCGGCGGCGGACACGCGCTTACACTGAATCATCGTTCGTATATCGCAGAGGGAGACAGTCATGAATACGGTGGCGAAGCCGTCGCGCCATAACCCGGCTCACGCAAGTTCGCTTGCACCGCGCATCGAGGCGATCGACTGGTTCAACGTCGAAGAAGAACTGAACGGCTATGGATGCGCGATGTTGCCCAAGCTGCTGACCGGCGACGAATGCGACGCGCTCACCGCGTTATATCCGCACGAGGAGTTGTATCGCAGCCGCGTTGTGATGGCGCGGCACGGTTTCGGGCGGGGCGAATACAAGTACTTTGCGTATCCGTTGCCGCCGTTGATCGCGGAATTGCGCCACAGGCTTTATCCGCATCTCGTGCCGGTGGCGAATCGCTGGAATGAAGTGATGCGAATCGATGTGCGTTATCCGGCGGCGCACGCGGAGTTTATCGAGCGCTGTCATGCCGCGGGGCAGACGCGCCCTACACCGCTGATCCTTCAATACGCCACCGACGACTACAACTGCCTGCATCAGGACCTTTACGGCGAGCACGTTTTCCCGCTACAGGTTGCGATTTTGCTGTCAGAACCCGGCGACGACTTTACCGGCGGCGAATTCGTCATGACCGAGCAGCGTCCGCGGATGCAGTCGCGCGCGGAAGTCGTGCCGCTGCGCAAGGGAGACGCCGTGGTGTTCGCAGTTCATCATCGGCCTGTGCAGGGCACGCGCGGGGCGTATCGGGTGAATCTGCGGCATGGTGTGAGTCGGTTACGGTCGGGGCGGAGGTGTACGGTGGGGGTTATTTTTCATGATGCCAGTTGAGGCGTCGCCCAACAACCTCAAACCACCCTCGCCCCCACCCGCCGATTATCTGCACGCATGAATGAACTGTGCTCAACAACCGCCCCAAACAGCAACCCAATCGTCGCCCACATAATCGCCTGCATCCCAAGCGCAGCGACGCGGAATTTCCACAGCAACGCGGCAGGAAAACCGGCCGGGACTTCATCGATAACCGGCATCGACACCTGCACAACGGCAATGATCGCGACGAACACGAGCCCAGCCACGATCGAGCCGTTCCATGCACCGAGCTTGATGGCCGCGCGGCGTCGGACCTTCAGCGAAAAGACCAGCGCGGTCAGCGAAATCGCGATCATCAGAAAGAAGAGTCCCGTGCGCGGGCCGATCGTCGCGGGGTCGCCGACCGCGGGCGGATTCGCCGGATACTTGATGTTCGGAACGATCACCAGCGCGACGAATGCGCCAAGCGCGAGCCACGCCGACAACGCGCGCGCACTCATCGGGCCGACTCGCCCGTAAGCGTAGGCAAACACGAGCGAGAACAATCCGCCGAACGCCGCGCCGTACACGACCACGCCGGTCAGCAATCCCAAACCGGCTTGCGTCTCGCGACTGACGAGTTCCTCCTCATGTGCATGCTGGTGCTCATCGGCATCGGCAGCAGCAGTAGCCGCACCCGCATGTCCATGCTCATGCCCATGCGCTGCACCACCCGCCTCGCCGGCTTTCTCTTCGAACGCAATCGCCTGATTGACCTGCGGCTCGCCCACCACTCGGGCGAACGCGAACGTGATGAGTCCTGCGGCGATGCCTGCAAGCATGCCGCGCAACAACAACTTACCGACCATGTTCTGCTCCGTTAGTGGCAGGGAAAGCCGAGCAGATGGCGGCCGTCGTGCACGAACTCATGCACGTACATGCCAGGCACGAGAGACGTGGCGCCCTGTTCCGCGCCGACAAAGTACAGTGCGAGCAGCAACAGCAATCCGCCGAACACGGCCCAAGGCAACAATTCGCGCAGCGGAATCGGCGTGGGCTGAACGGCGGGCTCGCGAGCGGGATCGAAAACAGCTTCAGTCATGAAGGACATCTCCTGGGGTAACGCGCCCCGTAGTCGATTGCAGAGGAATGGTGCGAAGCTCAGGTCTGGCTTTCGGCTTGCGATGCCGATTACAGTGGCGCGACCGCGCCGGGCTCTCACCGGCTTCCGCGCTTCGCAGTCCGGCTATTCTACGCGGTAAACTTCGGCGCCAGCTAGCGCGGACTGACGCGCGCGCATATTGAATGGAACGCGAAAAATGAACCTTCGGCTGCTGCTGATCAGCCATGCGCCAACCGCGGCCATGCGCGCGGGCCGCTTTCCCGCCGACGATCCACTCGACGCTCGCGGCCTCGCTGAAGCGCAAGCCGCGCAAGCGCGCTTGTCGCATCTATCGCATCTGACCGCGCTCAACGAAGCGCCCGCTTTCGTCAGCCCGGCCGCTTGCGCCCGCGATACGGCCTCGGCCCTGGGTCTCAACGCGAAGGTGGACGCAGCGCTCGCCGATATCGACTATGGCAACTGGACAGGCCGGCGCCTTGCCGACCTCGCGGCGCAAACGCCAATCGACCTAACCGCATGGATGCACGATCCCGACGCCGCCCCGCACGGCGGCGAGTCATTCAGTCAGGCAGTGAAGCGCATCGGCGACTGGCTCGACACGCTCGACGTTGCGCTCCACGATGCACAAGGCAAAGCGTCAGGCAACGCGCGCGACGTCATCGCCGTCACCCACGCAGGGATCATCCGCGCCGCTGTCATACATGCGTTGAGCGCCTCGTCGGCCATCTTCCCTCGCATCGAAATCGCACCGCTAACAGTGGTCGAATTGCATCGCTCGGAACAACGCGGCTGGACATGGTGGCCCGGATCGTCGTGAATCTCGCAGAGCACACATCGTCATTTGCCCGATACCGATAAACGCAGCTTTCCCGATCCCGCAGACGTCAACGTGATCTGCGTTCGCCTCGCCGGCGCACCAAGATAAAAATGCTGACGTCCCGGCGAATTCTGATCGTGCGTCGCGTCCGGCAGGCATGAAGCAATGTCGGCGGCGACCGCTTGCAATGCGTCCGCGCTCGACCCTGCATCGCGATGCGGCGTCCACATGCACTGATAGCTTCCCCGCGCCGCCGAGCATTGCGCGTCGTCGCCATACGGTTGCGCGACGCCCTTGCCGTCGTCCGGCGAAAGCGCAGTGAATCCGTCCGGCGCCGCGGCCACGATCCGCTTCAACGACGAACACGGGCTCGGCGAATCATCGGCATTCGCGCGATACGGCGTGAGGCTTGCGAGCAACGCGACAGCGAGCGTGCTGGTGAACAGCGTGCTGGTTTTCATAGCGGCGCGCGTCCTTGAAAGTGGCTGATGGATTGCGCGAAAGCAGCAGGCTTCGTGCCCTTGCGGCGAAGCAAAGCGAATGCACCCTGCAAATAGGCATGCAACTTGCATCCTGGCGATACCGGCTGACCGAGCCCGGTTTATTCATTGACGCCACGACTACGCCATGTCAAACGACGCGAACAATCACACGCCTAAACGCCTTTGCTCGGGAATCGACGGGATCGACGACGTGCTGGGAGGCGGGCTCACGCCGCACCGCATGTACCTCGTCGAAGGCGCGCCGGGTACGGGTAAAACTACCCTGGCATTGCAATTCTTACTCAAAGGCGTTGAGCAAGGCGAGGCAGGTCTGTACATTACGCTCTCGGAAACGCGTTCCGAGTTGATCTCGGTCGCGGACAGTCACGGCTGGGATCTCGGCCGCTTCCACATTCTCGAGTTGCTTTCCGACGAAGGCCTCGACCCGCAATTCGAGCAGACCGTGCTGCATCCGGCCGAAGTGGAACTCGGCGAGACCGTGCGCAACGTAATCAAGCAAGTCGAAGAACTCAAGCCCGCGCGCATCGTGCTCGACAGTCTCTCCGAGTTGCGGCTGCTGTCGCAGAACACGCTGCGCTATCGTCGGCAGATCCTTGCGTTAAAGCGCTATTTCGCCACGCGCGCATGCACGGTGCTGCTGCTCGACGACAACACATCCGATCCGTCCGACGTTCAATTGCATAGCATCGCGCACGGCGTGATCTCGCTCGACAACGTCGTGCACGACTACGGCGGCAACCGGCGGCGCATGCGCATCGCGAAGATGCGCGGCATCAAGTTCCGCGAGGGCTATCACGACTTCTCGCTGGACACCGGCGGCATCAAGGTCTATCCGCGGCTCGTCGCGGCCGAACATCACGCGGACTTCGACACGCAGACGGTGAGCACCGGCACGACCGGTCTCGACGTGCTGCTCGGCGGCGGCCTGATACCCGGCACCAACGCGCTGATCGTGGGCCCCTCGGGCGTGGGCAAGACCACGACCGTGGTCTCGTGCCTCATCGCGGCTCTCGAGCGAGGCGAGCGCTGCGTCTACTACGTGTTCGACGAAACGCTGGTGACGCTGATCGCGCGCTGCACGACGGTCGGCCTGAACCTGCAGCCCTATGTCGAAAGCGGGCTGCTCACATTGCGTCAGATCGATCCCGCCGAAATCTCTCCCGGAGAATTCGCGAGCGACGTTCGCATGTCCGTCGAGAAAAAAGGCGTGAAATATGTCGCGATCGACAGCCTGAACGCATATTTGCAAGCGATGCCGGGCGAACGCTACCTGCTGCTGCAAATGCACGAACTGCTCGGTTATCTCAACCAGCAAGGCGTTATCACGATGCTCGTGCTGGGGCAGCACGGCATCATCGGCGAAATTCAGACCGACATCGACATCAGCTATCTGAGCGACGTGGTCGTTCTGTTCCGTTACTTCGAGCACCACGGCGAAGTCCTGACCGCCGTGACCGCCGTGAAGAGCCGCGCGAACGCGCACGAACGCTCGATCCGCCAGTTCAGGCTGTCGAACAACGGCGTGGAGGTGGGCGAAGCGCTGCGCGACTTCGAAGGCGTGCTCTCCGGGTTGCCGTCTTATAGCGGCAGCACCGCGCTGCTCGGTGCGACCGATCACCTCATCGATACGTCGCGGCAGTAAGCTCATGGAGCAACGCGTCCTGATTCTCGCGCCGTTTGGCCGCGACGCCGATGTCATTGCCGAAGTCCTGAGCAAGGACAAGCGGACGTGCGTCGCCTTTAGCGATGCGGACGCGCTGACCGAAGCGCTCGACGCCGGCGTCGGCACCGCGCTGATTGCCGAAGAAGCGCTCGCCGACAGCCGTGCAACGCGCCTGTTCGAGTGGCTCGAACATCAACCGGCATGGTCGGACTTGCCGTTTATCCTGCTCGCGGCGACGCGCGTCGGTCATCGGTCGGCGCGCGGACTGGAAGTGCTCGAGCGGCTCGGCAACGTCGTCGTGCTGGAACGTCCGCTGAACTCGGAGACGCTGCGGCGAGCCGTGGCGTCGGCGCTGCGGGCGCGCGCACGGCAATACGAATCGCGCCGCCATCTCGCCGAACGGATCGAAGCGCAAGAAGCATTAGTCCAGCTAAACGATTCGCTCGAAAGCCGGATTGCCGAACGTACGCATGAACTCGCTTCGGCCAACAACCGGCTGATGATGGAGATCCACGAGCGCGCGAAGGTGCAGGCCGTGCTCGTGCAATCGCAGAAGATGGAAGCGCTTGGCCAACTCACGGGCGGGATCGCGCACGACTTCAACAATCTGCTGAACGTCATCATGGTCAACTCCGAGTTGATCGCGCGCGTGAGCGGCGACGAGCGCATTCGCGGCATGGCCGCGACCGTCAAGCGCGCGACCGAACGCGGCGCCAAACTCACGGGCCAGTTGCTCACGTTCTCGCGCAACAGCAACCTCGACCTGAAGGCCGTCGACGTGGTCACGCTGCTGCAAGGCATGCGCGACATCATCACCGTGTCGCTCGGGTCGGGTATCAGCTACAGCAACGACTTCGAACGCAAGGAGATGTGGACGCACGCCGACGCGAACCAGCTCGAGCTTGCGGTGCTGAATCTCGCGATCAACGCGCGCGATGCGATGCCGGGCGGCGGCGAGCTCAGCGTGCGCGTGAAGGAGCGCACTGCGCCCGACCAGACACTCGCCGAGGGCCGCTATGTCGTGATCGAAGTCGCCGACACGGGCGCGGGCGTGCCGCCCGACCTCGTCACGCGCGTGTTCGATCCGTTCTTCACGACCAAGCCGATCGGCAAGGGAACCGGCCTCGGCTTGAGCCAGGTCTACGGCATCGCGCGCCAGGCCGGCGGCACCGCGCGGCTCTTCAGCCAGGAAGGCGTCGGCACCACGGTCGAACTGTGGCTGCCGCTGCGCGAGCGCGTCGCGCCGCAGAATGCCAAGGCTTCCGATACCGAAGCGAACGCCGTCGGCGAAAAGCGGGTGCTCGTGATCGAAGACGATAGCGAGGTGCGGGCCATGCTCGTCGAGTCGCTCAAAATGCTCGGCTACAACGTGACGGAAGCCCCCGATGGCCGCGCCGGACTCGCCCGTCTGACGGACGACAACCCCGACCTGCTGATGGTCGACTTCGCGATGCCTGGCATGAATGGCATCGACGTAATCGCGGAAGCGCGTAAGATGCGCAGCGATCTGCCGGTGATTCTCGCAACCGGTTACGCCGACGTCGATATATCCGGTCTTTCGGTCGAGCGCTGCACGGTATTGCGCAAACCTTTCCAGCTCGACGATCTCGCGCGGACCGTCCGGCTCGGATTGATTGGCTGAAAAAAACGCCTGCTTCAGCCGGCGCGCAGAAAATTTTCCAACTACATTGCTTGGCTAACGATTGTCTGACAGTGCAGCGTAACGCGCCATGATCTACCCCTCCCTTCGCGACTGGCTCTTCTCGGTCAAGACGTTTGCCGCCGCGATGATCGCGCTGTACATCGGCCTCGCACTGCAATTACCGCGGCCTTACTGGGCGATGGCGACGGTCTACATCGTGTCGAATCCGTTCGTCGGCGCGACGCGCTCGAAGGCGATTTATCGTGCGCTCGGCACCGCGCTCGGCGCGTCGGCGGCCGTGCTCCTGGTGCCGCCCTTCGTCGAATCGCCGTATCTGTTCAGCGTGGTCCTCGCGCTGTGGGTCGGCACCCTGCTCTTTCTCGCGATCTCGGATCGCACGGCGCGCAGCTACGTGTTTCTGCTCGCGAGCTATACGCTGCCGATCATCGCGCTGCCCGCGGTCACGAATCCGGCAGGCGTGTTCGATCTTGCGGTGAGCCGCACCGAAGAGATCACGCTCGGCATCGTCTGCGCGAGCATCGTGGGCAGCGTGGTGTTTCCGAGCCGGCTCGCGCCGACCATCATCGAGCGGACGGATGCATGGTTTCGCGACGCCGCTTTCTACTCGACCGAAACGCTGTCGGGCCGCATTGCAGGCGCGGCGATTTCCGGCGCGCGGCAGCGGCTCGCGGCGACCATCAACGGTCTGGAATTGCTGCTCAGCCAGCTCGCCTACGATCACACGCGCCCCGACCTTCTCACGCGCGCGCATGAACTTCGCGGACGCATGCAGTTGCTGCTGCCGCTCATGTCGGCGCTCGCCGATCCGCTGATCGCGCTCTACAACGCAGGCAGCCACAAGTGGCCGGAAGGGCTCGAGGCGCTGCTTGCCGACATCGTCAAATGGTTCAATGCGCCGCTGCCGGCCGCGAGCGCGGGCCATCATGCGGACCCGGCCGCGAATGCGCTGCGCGAACGCATTGCCGCGATGCAGCCGCCGCCCGAGGCACTCACCACCTGGGACGGCGCATTGCTGTCCAGCGCGTTGTGGCGCATGAAGCAGGTGATCGACGTCTGGGAGGACTGCCGCTCGCTGCGCATCATCATCACGCGTGAAGAAGGCTTGTGGCGGCCGCGTTTTCGCCATTGGCGGCTCGGCGGCACCGAGCGCTTTTTCGACCGCGGCATGATGCTGTTCTCGACCGGCTCGACCGCGGCCGCGGTGATTCTCGCGTGCAGTCTGTGGATCGCCTCGGGTTGGGCGGACGGCGCAAGCGCCGTGACGCTCGCGGCGGTCGCCTGCTGCTTCTTCGCCGCACTCGACGAACCCGCGCCGATGGTGTTCCGCTTCTTCGTCGCGACCGCGATCAGCGTATTAGCCGCGGGCGTCTATCTGTTCGCCGTGTTGCCGCACGTGCATGACTTTCCGATGCTCGTGATCCTGTTCGCCGCGCCGTTCATTCTGGTCGGCACGCTGATTCCGCGCCCGCAATTCAATATGGTCACAGTGCTCGTCGCCGTGAACACGGCCACGTTTATCAGCATTCAGGATGCGTACGACGCCAACTTTCTGACCTTCCTCAACAGCAACCTCGCCGGCCTCGCGGGACTTCTTTACGCTTATCTGTGGACTCGCGTGACGCGGCCGTTCGGCGCCGAGCTCGCGGCGGCTCGCCTGCTGCGCTCGAGCTGGAGCGATGTCGCGTTGACGGCGTCGACGCGGCCCATCGAAGACCCGCGCAATCACGCCGCGCGCATGCTGGATCGTCTGATGCAACTGATCCCACGGCTCGCCGCGACCGACGACCATCGTCATCCTTCCATCGAAAGTTTTCGCGATCTGCGCATCGCGTTCAATTCCCTCGATCTGCGCCGTCTCACGCGCAAGCTCGGCGGCGAGGCGCCGGCCGCAATCGAGCAGGTGCTCGACGGCGTGCGCGGCTATTACGAAAGCTGCGCGAACCGCCACGCGCGCGAGCCCGTGCCCGCGAGCCTGATGTCGTCGATCGATTCGGCCGTCGCGCGCGTCACCGCGCAAGGACTCGCGGATGCCGGCACGCCCGACGCGACCGCGCAAACCTCGGCACGTCACTTGCGCGACGCGCTGCACGCGCTGATCGGCTTGCGTCTCTCGCTCTTTCCGGCCACGCTGCAAGCCGCAACGCCACCCGCGCAGGAGGCAAGCGCCTGATGCGCCGTTCAACCCCTTGGCCCCATTCCCACGATGATCGGTGAAATAGACATCTTCGGCGTATTTGTGCCGGCCGTGCTCGTGCTGATGCTGGTCGCCTATCTGATCAACCTCGCGATTCGCGCGGTGCTCGCGCGTGTCGGCTTTTACCGCTTCGTGTGGCATCGCTCGATCTTCGATCTCGGCATCTATGTGCTGGTGCTGGGCCTTGTCGTCGTCGTTTCGCACAGACTCGTTTCGTGAAATCAACGTGAAAAAAACCTGGTTCTCCGTCGGTCAGATCGTGCTGACCCTGATCGTCGTCGTGGCCGCGGCGCTCGTGCTGTGGAAGCTGATCGGCTACTACATGTTCGCACCGTGGACTCGCGACGGACACGTACGCGCCGACGTGATCCAGGTTGCACCGGACGTGTCGGGGCTGATTTCATCGGTAGACGTGGTGGACAACCAGCAGGTCAGGCAAGGCCAGGTGCTGTTCGTGATCGATCACGCCCGCTACGCGCTCGCGCTGCGTCAGGCGCAGGCCACCGCGCAGCAACGGCGCGCGACGCTCGACCAGGCGCGCCGCGAAGACGTGCGCAATCGCAAGCTCGGCAACCTCGTCGCCGCCGAAGTCGCGGAAGAGAGCCGCTCGCGCGTCGACCAGGCGGAAGCGGCGCTCGCCGATGCGAACGTCGCGATCGACACGGCGAAGCTGAATCTGCAACGCGCGACGATCGTGAGCCCCGTCGACGGTTATCTGAACGATCGCGCGCCGCGTGCCGGCGAATTCGTCGCGGCGGGACGCGCGGTGCTGTCGGTGGTGGACATGCATTCGTTCCGCGTCGACGGCTACTTCGAAGAGACGAAGCTCGGCGGCATCCACATCGGACAGCCGGTCGACATCAGCGTAATGGGCGAGCCGCAGGTGCTGCGCGGGCATGTGCAAAGCATCGTCGCGGGCATCGAGGACCGCGACCGCACGCAGGGCACCAATCTGCTGCCCAATGTGAATCCTGCGTTTAGTTGGGTGCGGCTCGCGCAGCGCATTCCAGTGCGTGTCGCGCTCGATGAAGTCCCGCCCGATTTCCGGATGATCGCGGGGCGCACCGCTACCGTATCGGTGCGCGAGCTGGCGGAGGCGCGCGCCGCGCATCCCGCGCAGGCGTCCAGTGCCTCCGCAACCCAGCCCGCGACTGCCGCAGCCACTTCGGGCGCCTCGCAATGAAAGCGTCCCGCTTCGCGCCGTTTCTGCGCTTGCGTTCGCGCGCGTTCGCGCTGCTCCCGCTCGCCGCGTTGCTCAACGGCTGCATGAACGTCGGCCCGAACTACTCGCTGCCGAAAGACGCACTCGTGAACGCGCCGCTTGCGAATGCGCCGATCGAAGGCGCGGACTCGGCGCTCACGTCACACGCCGACGTGCCCGCGGTGTGGTGGAAGCTGTACGACGATCCGGTGCTCAACGGTCTCGTCGACGAAGCGCTGCAGTCCAATACCGACTTGCGCGTCGCCGCCGCGAATCTCGCGCGCTCGCGCGAGGCGCTCGGCGTCGCGCAGGCGCAAGGCGGCTTTTCCGGCAAGACGTCGGCGGTGTTTGAGCGCGCGCAGGAATCGGCCGAACAATACCTGCTCACCGAGAAATTGCCGGTCGTGAACGAAGGCGACGTCGGCATCAGCGTCGCGTATGAAATCGATCTGTTCGGCAAGCTGCGGCGCGGCGTGGAAGCGGCGCAGGCCGACGCCGACGCCGTGCAGGCCGCGGGCGATCTCGCGCGCATCTCAGTGGTCGCCGACGTGGTGCGCGCCTACGTCGAGCAATGCTCGGCCGCCGAGGAACTGAAGATCGCGCAGCAGTCGCTCGCGTTGCAAAGACAGCGCGTGGATGTCTCGCGGCGTCTGCGTGACGTGGGCCGCGGCAATCAGACGGAAGTCACGCGCGGGCAAACCCAGGTCGATACGTTGTCCGCCGACATTCCGCGCTACACCGCGCGTCGCAAGATCGCGCAATACCGGCTCGCGGCATTGCTCGCGCGCGCACCGTCCGACTTGCCGCCCGCGGTTCTCGCCTGCGAGAAGCTGCCGCAAATCCGTCAACCGATTCCCGTCGGCGACGGCGCCGCGCTGCTGAGGCGCCGGCCCGACGTGCGCGAAGCCGAGCGTCAACTGGCGGCATCCACGGCGCGTATCGGCGTTGCAACGGGCGCGCTGTATCCGACCGTGAGCATCGGCGCATCGGCGGGTTTGACGGGCGTTCTCGAAGATCTCGGCACGTCGCCGACGGCGCGTTGGGGCTTCGGTCCGCTGATCAGCTGGACGTTCCCCGCCAACGGCGCGCGCGGCCGCGTGCGGGAAGCGCAGGCGTCGAGCCAGGTCGCACTTGCGCGCTTCGACGGCGTCGTGCTGACCGCGTTGCGCGAAACGGAGACCAGCCTTGCCACCTATGCATCGGACTACGCTCGCACGGAAGCGCTACAGGCCGCGCTGAAATCCGCGGCGCAATCCGCGGACGAAACGCACCGGCTGTATCGCGCGGGCCGCGAGTCCTTCATCTCCGATCTGGACGCGACGCGCACGCTGACGTCGACGAAAGCACAGGTCGCGGCGGCCGAAGGTCAGGTGGCGATCGACCAGGTGAATCTGTTTCTGGCACTCGGCGGCGGGTGGGAGCGGGATGGGCAAGCTGCGCCTGGGGTGGCGGGGGCTTCCGCTTCGACACCGGCTTCGGCTTCGGCACGGACATCGGCAGCAAAAACCCAAGCCCCGTAGCCGCATCACCCGACCTTACGTTTTATTTTTGAATAACTTTCTTTTGCCTTTCATTTACGGTTAAATACCTGGCACTCACCACACGTTACGAGGCCAAGGTATGTCGTCATTCATGAAAAGCGCAGCAGCATTGGGCGGATGCATCGGCATCTTCACGGCGGTCGTGGCCATCGTCGAAATTCTGGCAGGCTAAGCCCGTTGCTCGCTCGCGAAGCGCCGGCTTGCGCTACGCAGGCCGGCGCTTCGCCGCTTGATGAATCGCGGCGCGCACCCGCGGATACGTGCCGCAACGGCAGACGATATTGCTCATGGCCGCGTCGATGTCGGCGTCGCTCGGATGCGGCTTCTGTTTCAGCAGCGCGCAAGCGGCCATCAGTTGCGCGCTTTGGCAATAGCCGCACTGCACGACATCGAGATCGATCCACGCGGCCTTCACTGCCTGCGCTTCGCCGCCTTGCAGCCCTTCGATGGTCGTGATCTTCTGCGTCGTCAAATCCGACATGGGCGTCTGACACGACAGGCACGCCTTGTCGTTCAGATGCACCGTGCAGGCGCCGCAAATGCCGACGCCGCAGCCGAACTTCGTGCCCGTCATGCCGAGCTCGCAACGCAGCACCCACAATAGCGGCATGTCCGGCTCGACTTGCACAGCCACCGCGCGTCCGTTGATGTTGAGCGCTGCCATATCGGTCTCCGGCTTCAGGTGAACTTCAAAGGCAACGTACGCAGTCGCTTGCCGGTCAGTGCGAACACCGCGTTGGCAACAGCCGGCGCAATCGGCGGCACGCCCGGTTCGCCGACGCCTTGCGGATGCAACTGGCTCGGCATGATGTCGACTTCGATGATCGGGCAATCGTTGATTCGCACAACCGGAAAGTCGACGAAGTTCTTCTGCTCGACCTGGCCGTTGACGATCGTGATCTCGTCCTGCAACGCGGCCGAGAGGCCGAATACGATTCCGCTCTCCATCTGCTGACGAATCAGATTCGGATTCACCGGCAAACCGCAATCGATCACGCAAACCACGCGGTGCACGCGAATCATCCTGTGCGGTCCAATCGATACCTCCGCGACCTGCGCGACCACGCTGCCGAATGCCTCGTGAAGCGCGACGCCACGCGCGCGCGGAGCGCCATCGGCGGCACGCGTCAACGGATGCGTCCAGTCGGACAATGCGGCCACTCTCTGCAACACTTTCAGATGCCGCGGATGCTGCGCAAGCAGGGCGCTGCGAAACACAATCGGGTCCTGGCTGGTGGCGGCGGCGATCTCATCGGTAAAGCTCTCGGTGAAGAAGGCCTGATGCGAGTGCCCGACCGAACGCCAGAAGCCCACCGGCACGGGCAAGTCCACGATCTTGTGCGCGACACGCGCCGTGGGCCACTCGTAGGGCTGATCGAACGCGCCTTCGGCTGTCGTCTTGTCGAGCGGAATGCGCGGCGCGCCGTAATAGCGCGCGAGCGCTTCGGGCACGATGGCCTGACTCGCGGACGCGCTGTGCCACGCGACGAGCTTGCCGTTATCGTCGAAGCCCGCCTTCAGGCGCGATACGCATGCGGGGCGGTAGAAGTCGTGCGTAAAGTCCTGCGCGCGCGACCATAGCGTTTGCACCGGACGTCCGCCGGCCTCGCGCGCGATCGCGGCGGCCTGCGCAATGTAATCGGTTTCCAGGCGTCGCCCGAATGCGCCGCCGAGCAACTGCGCGTGCACATGAACCTTGTCGTCGTCGATATGCAGCACTTTGGCGACGTGCCGCCGCGCGAGCGCGGGCGTTTGCGTCGACACCCAGACGGTCGCCGCGCCGTCCGCGACCTGCACGGTGCAGTTGAGCGGCTCGACCGCGCCGTGCGCGAGATACGGCGCGTGATATTCAGCCGTGATGGTGCGCGCCGCGCCGCTTAGCGCATCGTTGATGTCGCCGCGGCGGTAGTACGCGTGGCCGTCCCCGTCGTCGAGGGCGAGCGCGAGACGGCGCTCCACTTCCGCGCTCGAAAGCGTGGCCGCGGCGCCATGCTGCCATGTCACTTTGATCGCGTCGACGGCGTTGGTCGCGCGAAATGGATTGTCCGCGATCACGGCGACGCCGCCCGTGCCGCCCGCATACGGCTCGAAAGCGAGCGCCTTCACGAAGCCGCGCATTCGCTGCGCCGCGCTCGCGTCGAAGCTCGCAACCGTGCCGCCGAGCGTCGGACACATCACGACACTCGCGTAGAGCAGGCCGTCGGGCAACACGTCGATGCCGAATCGCGCGCTGCCGTTGATCTTCGACGCGGCCTCGATGCGGCGCAACGGTTTGCCGATCAGCGTGAAATTCGCGGGGTCTTTCAACGCGACTTTGCGAGGCAGCGGTTGTTGCGCCGCCATCGACGACAACTCGCCGAAGCTCGCCTTATGTCCCGACGGATGCGTGACATACCCGCCTTGCGTCGCGCATTCGCCGGGTGCGACGTGCCATTGCGCGGCGGCCGCGCCAATCAGCATCGCACGCGCCGAGGCGCCCGCTTCGCGCATGGGCGTCCACAGGTCGTTGATGCTCGACGAGCCGCCGGTCATCATCGTGCCGGCTTCACGCGTGAGCTTGCGCGTGTACCAGACGACCGCGCGCTTCGTGATGCTGTCGTGATCGGGACGAAACGGCAGATCGTCGATGACGTTCTGCACGCTGTTGTAGATGTTGTCGATCGGCGCGTCCTCGACACGCACGCGCGACCAGTCGGCGTCGAGTTCTTCGGCAAGCAGCATCGCGAGACCGGTGTGAACGCCCTGGCCCATTTCCGCCTTGCTCATCATGATCGTCACGCTGTTGTCGGCGGCGATCTTGACCCAGCCGTTGAGCGCCGTTTGCGTGCCTTCGACGGGTAACGGCGCGTCGGTCGTGAGACGCTGCCGCGCCGGCAGCACGGACCAGCCGACCAACAACGCACCCACCGCGCCGGCGCCGCCGATGACGAAGGTTCTGCGCTTCATGATGAATGGCCCATCGGCTTGCCCGCCGGTAACAAGCTGCAAGGGCGCGATGCGCGCCCTGCGTCCCCACGCAATATTAGTAAGACGGAGGAACGGCCGCGGACTTAAATTCGTCGGATGAAGCCGTGCGCGCGCGGGGCGGGCGCGAGGGGCACGCTAGCGAGGCGGACCGCCTGGCTAGCGTGCCGTGGGGCGTTTCATTAAATGTGCAGAGCGTGCGGCTTAGCTCTGCCTTGCTTTGGTCAACAGGCTCAGCGCCGGTTCGAGCCCGACACGACATCGATCCATACGGCGAGCACCAGAATGCCGCCCTTCACGATCATCTGCCAGTAGGCATCGACGTCGAGCATCGACATGCCGTTGTCGAGACTCGCCATCACGAGCGCGCCGATCAATGCGCCGTAGACCGTGCCCGAGCCGCCGCGCATCGACGTTCCGCCGATAAAGCACGCGGCAATCGCGTCCAGTTCGCCCATCGAGCCCGCCGACGGCGAACCCGCGGCCAGGCGCGCCGTGTTCACGATGCCGGCGAACGCGCACATCAATCCCATCAGCGCGAAAATGGCGAGCTTCACGCGATTCGTGTTGACACCGGACAGGCGCGTCGCTTCGAGATTCGATCCGACTGCGTAAATGCGTCGGCCAAAGACGGTCTGCGTGGCGACCCAGGTAAAGATGCCGAGCAACGCGAGCAGCAGAAGAACGGGCACCGGAATGCCGCCGTAACGATCGAGCGTCGCCACGAAGCCCGCGAGAATCGCGCCCGCGCCGACCACTTTTGCAACGTCCTGCCAGACCGGCACCACGCTTAACTGATAGCGCTCGCGATTGCGGCGCTGACGTATCGTCAGAAATGCGAGCAATAGAAACAGCACGACGGCAAGCGTATCGCCGGCCAGTTTCGGTAGATAGCCCTGGCCGACGAACACGAAACTGTCGGAGACCGGCGCGATGGTCGAACCGCCTGTCACGCCGAGCAGAATCCCGCGATACGCGAGCATGCCGCCGAGACCGACAATGAACGACGGCACGCGCCGGTATGTCGACCACCATCCGTTGAAGAGGCCGACGAGCACGCCGAGCAGCATCACGGCCGGCAACGTGACGCCTATCGGCCAGTGACGGTTGACGTCGAGTATCGCGGCCACGCCGCCGAGCAAACCGAGCAGCGATCCGACCGACAGATCGATCTCGCCCGCGATGATCACGAACACCATGCCGCACGCGAGCATGCCGGTGATCGACATCTGCCGCAGCAGGTTCGACAGATTGCGCGGCGTCACGAAGGCGCCGTGCGTGAGCACCGAAAAGAAAATCCAGATGGCGGCCACGGCGATCAGCAGCGCGAGAATCTTGTAGCGCGCGAACAGTTGCTGAACGCGTTGCGGGCCGCCGAATGCGCCTCGCGGCGCAGTATTGTCGGCGCGTTGGGAAGTAACGTCGGGCGTCATGCTGCACTCGCTGCGGTTGGGTTCGGGACTCGCTGCACGGGACGGATCGCGGCGCTGAGAATGTCTTCCTGCGTGAGGCCGTCGTTGACGAAATCGCCGCGCAATTCGCCTTCGCCGATCACGAGCACGCGATCGCTAATGCCGAGTACTTCCGGCAATTCGGACGACACCATCACGATCGACATGCCGCGCTGCGCCAGTTGAAAAATGAGTTTGTAGATTTCGAATTTCGCGCCGACGTCGACGCCTCGTGTGGGTTCGTCGAGAATCAGCACTTTGGGATCGGTCAGCAACATGCGCGTGAGCACGGCTTTCTGCTGGTTGCCGCCGGAAAGGCTCGCTATCGACAACATCGGATGAGCGGCGCGCACGGAAAGCCGCTTCATTTCCGTATGAATCGTATCTAGCTCGGCTGCGGAATCGATGCGTCCACCCGATGCAAAGCGCTGCAGCACCGCGAGCGTGATGTTGTGGCCGACACTCAGACCCGGCACGATGCCGTGGCGCTTGCGATCTTCCGGCACCATGCCGATGCCCGCGCGAATCGCATCGATAGGCGCGCGAATTTTCACGGCCTTGCCTTCCATGACGACCGTCGCTTCGCTCGTGCCGGGATAGGCGCCGAAAATCGCCTGCATCAATTCCGTGCGCCCCGCGCCGACGAGCCCGGCCACGCCGAGAATTTCGCCGCGCCGCAATGCAAACGACACATCGTTCACGCGCTTGCGGCGCGGATTCGTCACGTCGAAACAGGTGACGTTGCGCGCTTCGAAAACGACGTCGCCAATCGGATGCGGCTCGCGCGGGAACAGGTTCTTGATCTCGCGTCCGACCATCAGCGAAATGATGCGGTCTGTCGTCAATGCGTGCATGGGCTCGGTGGCGACATGGCGTCCGTCGCGAATCACGCTGATCGTGTCGCAAACGGCGGCGACTTCGTCGAGCTTGTGCGAGATGTAGACACAGGCCACGCCGCGCCGCTTCAGATCGCGCACGATGTCCAGCAGAATCGCAATCTCCGAAGAAGTGAGCGACGACGACGGTTCATCCAGAATCAGCAGCTTCGCGCGCTTATTGAGCGCCTTCGCAATCTCGATCAGCTGCTGATGGCCGCCTCCGTAGTTCATCACCGGTTGCGCCGCATTGATGCCCTGAATGCCGAGCTCGCGCAGCAATTCGTCCGCGCGCTGATACATCGCGGCGTAATTCATGCGGCCGCCGGGCAGCGTGATTTCATTGCCGAGAAAAATGTTCTCGGCCACCGACAATTCGGGCACCAGCATCAATTCCTGGTGAATGATGATGATGCCGGCGCGCTCCGTGTCGCGTATGCCCGCTGCTTTCAGCGGCGTGCCTTCCCAGGTTATTTCGCCATCCCAGGTACCGTGCGGATATACGCCGGACAGTACTTTCATCAGCGTCGATTTGCCTGCGCCGTTTTCGCCGCACAAGCCGACGCACTCGCCCGGCGCGACCGTCAGGTCGATTCCGTCGAGTGCTTTCACGCCTGAAAATGCCTTGACGATGCCGCGCATCGTCAGTAACGGTTGCGTCATTCGCTATGCCTCGCTGCAAGGCGCGCGATCGCGCCGATACGCGACAGCCGTATCGGCGCAAACCGCGCGCGCGTTACGCTCATTGGCTCGCGAGCTGGGCCTGGGTATAGAAGCCGTCCTTGACGACTACATCGACGTTGCTCTTGGTGAGCAACGTAGGCTGCAGCAGCACCGTGTCGACTTTCTTCTTGCCGTTGTCGTACTGCGCGTTAAACGCGGGCTTCTCGCCCTTCGCCAATGCCACCGAGAGCTTGGCGGCTTCGCCGGCAATCAGCTTCAACGGCTTGTAGACCGTCATGGTCTGCGTGCCCGCAATCACGCGCTTGACCGCGGCCAGGTCCGCGTCCTGACCCGACACCGGCACCTTGCCCGCCATGTGCTGCGCGGCGAGCGCCTGGATCGCGCCGCCTGCGGTGCCGTCGTTCGACGCGACGATGGCGTCGATCTTGTTGTTGTTCGCGGTCAGCGCGTCTTCGACGATGCGCAGTGCCGTGGATGCGCTCCACTCCGGCACCCACTGCTGGCCCACCACTTTGATGTCGCCCTTGTCGATGGCAGGCTTGAGTACCTTCAACTGGCCTTCGCGCAGCATCTTCGCGTTGTTGTCGGTCGGTGCGCCGCCGAGCAGGAAGTAGTTGCCCTTCGGTTGCGCGTTAAACACGCCTTGTGCCTGCAATTCGCCGACCTTTTCGTTATCGAACGAGATATAGCCGTCCACGTCGGCGTCCAGAATCAGGCGGTCATACGACACGACCTTGATCCCCGCTTTCTTCGCTTCGGCCACGACGTTGCCGAGCGTCTTCGAATTGAACGGCACGATCACGATCACATCCACGCCGCGCGAGATGAGGTTCTCGATCTGCGAGATTTGCCGCGCCTCGCTGGCGTCGGCGGATTGCACGGATACTTTCGCACCGAGTTTTTCCGCAGCAGCGACGAAATAGTCGCGATCGCGCGACCAGCGCTCGACGCGCAGGTCGTCGATACAGAAGCCGATTTCAGGGTGATCCTTGCTTGCGTGCGCAAGCGGCGCGATAAGCGAAAGGCTCGCCAACACCGCTCCACATACGAGCGAACTCAATACAGTACGACGCGTTGCGAATTTCATCTCTGTCTCCTTCTTCTGATAGCCGGAATTCCGGATTGGACGGCCTGCGCTGCGAGCCGCAGGTCCGGACAAGCGACAACCCAAAGCTTCTTTTTATGCGCGCGAGTTGCACCCGCGCGCTTTCTTCATTTGCAACGATGATGCCCTTTAGCGTCCGCTATAAATAGCCTGATTCACGATGTTTTCCATGCGCTCCTGGTGGCCGCTTGCATGCTGCGGATTGAGGTCGCGCGACAGTGCGTCTGCGGCGAGTGTCGACAGCGAGTAGTCGCCGGAAAGAATCTTGCGGCCAAAGTCGGCGTCCCAACCGGCATAACGCTCACGCTTGAATTGACCGAGACGGTCATTTTCGATCAATACGGCCGCGCGTTCGACGGCGAGCGCGAGGTTATCGATTGCGCCAACGTGGCCGTAAAAGAGATCTTCCGGATCGACGCTTTGCCGCCGCACTTTCGAGTCGAAGTTCATGCCGCCTGTCGTGAAGCCGCCGTGGCCCAGGATTTCGTAGAAGGCGAGCGTCAGTTCTTCCACGCTATTGGGGAATTGATCCGTGTCCCAGCCGTTTTGCGGGTCGCCGCGATTGGCGTCGACGCTGCCGAAAATACCGAGCGCATAGGCCGTCGCGATCTCGTGATGAAACGAGTGGCCCGCAAGCGTCGCATGATTCGCCTCGATATTCACGCGGATTTCTTTCTCGAGACCGTATTGCAGCAAGAAGCCGTGGACGGTCGCGACATCGTAATCGTATTGATGCTTGGTCGGCTCTTGCGGCTTAGGCTCGATCAACAGAGAACCTTTGAAGCCGATCTTGTGTGCATGGTCCACGACCATATGCAGGAAGCGCGCGAGTTGATCGCGTTCGCGCACGAGGTCCGTGTTAAGCAGCGTGTCGTAACCTTCGCGCCCGCCCCACAATACATAGTTATCACCTCCGAGCCGTTGCGTCGCGTCGAGCGCATGGCGCACCTGGGTCGCGGCAAACGCGAAGATGTCCGGGTTGGGACTCGTCGCGGCGCCGGCCGCATAACGCGGATGCGAAAACAGATTGGCGGTGCCCCATAGCAGTTTGATACCCGTGTCCTGCTGCTTGCGCGCGAGGTAGTCCACTATGCGGGAAAAGTTCTCGCTGTATTCCTTCAGGTTCGCACCTTCGGGTGCAACGTCGGTGTCATGAAAAGTGTAATACGGCGTGCCGAGCTTCGAGAAGAATTCGAACGCAGCGTCTGCTTTCAGATGCGCCATTTCCATCGCGTCGCCCGGTTGCTGCCAGGGGCGCTTGAAGGTGCCCTGCCCGAAAATATCGACGCCCGGCCACACAAACGTGTGCCAGTAACACACCGCTATCCGCAGATGTTCTTCGAGCGTTTTGCCGAGCACCTTTTTGCTTTTATCGTAGTGGCGGTACGCAAGCGGATTGTCCGATTGCGGGCCTTCATAACGAATCTCGGGAATATGTTCGAAGTAGGACATCAGCGTCTCCTTCCCATCTAAAGGGATTATGTTGCACCGCAACCCGTGCGACGTGGCCGGGGCGGTCGATAAGGTGACGCCATGCTGCCGCTTGCCGGAGGCATCGGCAATTGCGAAATTGCGCAGTGTGCTTGATGTTTCTTACCGCCCGCCATTTTGTTTGCCCCCGCGCGCTATTGGCGGCCTAGAATAACCGGACGCTTAAAAATACGGATTCAAAGGAGACAAAGGTTGTGCGGGTTTCAACGTCCGCCTGCCGCTCACCGCCATGACCCGTCCGCAAACACCACAGACGACGCATCGAATCGCGCTGCTCTTCAACGCGAACAAGGTCTACGACCGCGAGATCATTACCGGCATCGGCAACTACTTGCTGTCCACGCGCGTGGCGTGGGACCTCTTTCTGGAAGACGACTTTCGCTGCCGGTTGACGGGCATCGAGCGCTTCGACGGCGACGGCATCATCGCGGATTTCGACGACCCTGCCGTGAGCGAGGCGCTGCGCGACTGTCCATTGCCGGTGGTCGCTGTGGGATCGTCATTCGAGGACCCCGCGCAATATCCCCCGGATTTACCCTATATCGCAACGGACAACAGCAAGCTCGTCTCGCTCGCGTACACGCATCTGATTGGCGCGGGCCTCGAACACTTTGCGCTATACAGCCTGCCGCAAGCGCAAGAAAACCGCTGGGCGCAGCAGCGCGAACTTGCATTCGCACATTTGCGCAATGCGGACGGTCACAGTGCCGAGCAGATTCAAAGCGAGATCTATCGCGGTCTTTCCACGAGCGCGCCTTCATGGAACCAGGCGACCGAACAACTCACCGCGTGGCTGCGCGAATTGCCGAAGCCGGTCGGCATTATTGCCGTGACCGACGCGCGTGCGCGGCATTTGCTACAAGCGTGTCTGATTGCGGGCATTCCGGTGCCGGAAGAAGTCGCGATTATCGGTATCGACAACGACCCGCTCACGCGCACGCTCACTCGTATTCCACTTTCTTCCGTGATTCAGGGTACTGAGGAAATGGGCCGCACCGCGGCTCACCTGTTGCATCAGATGCTGCATGGCGCGCGCTTTCCTGGGCGGCGCATTCTCGTGCCGCCTGTCGGCATCAACGTACTCGAATCGACCAGGCATCAGCCGCTCGCGAGTCCCTATGTAATGCGCGCGCGGCATTTTATTCGCCAGTATGCTTGCCAGGGTATTCGCACTGAACAGGTGGCCGACTATGTCGGCGTGTCGCGTTCGTCGCTCGAAGAGTACTTTCGACGCGAGCGCAAGTGCACGGTGCATCAGGAGATCTTGCGCCATAAGCTCGATGTCGCGAAAGCGCTGCTTGCAAAACGCGATGCGTCGAGCGCGGAAGTGGCAATACGTTGCGGCTTTACGTCGCTGCAGTACATGTACGCCGTATTTCGTCGGGAGCTTGGGTGCACGCCGCGCGAGTACCAGGAGCGCGCGAGCTTGACTCAGAGTTCGGCGCCAGGCTGAGCATGCCTTTACTTTTTTATTTTCTATCGACGACATGATCAGCATCGCACAACTTTCTTCCGAGCCGTGGGGCACGCTCAACGGCGGCGATCCGGTACGGCTCTTTACATTGCGTAACGCGCACGGCATGAAGGTCGCGATTAGCGATCTCGGCGCGACGCTGGTTTCGTGGCATGCGCCGGATCGCGCGGGACGTCTCGGCGATATTCTTCTCGGCCACGACACACCGGCTCAGTACTTCGCGGCCACGACTTTTATGGGCGGTCTGATCGGCCGCTGGGCGAACCGCATTGCCGACGCGCGTTTTACGCTCGACGGCATCGAATACACACTCGACCGCAATGAAGGCGCGAAGCTGCTGCATGGCGGAAGCGTCGGTTTTCATCGCGCGATATGGGACGTGAGCGAGGACAATGGCTCGCTGTTGATGCGGCTCGAGTCGCCGGAAGGCGACGCTGGTTTTCCGGGCAATGTGACCGCACAAGTGCGCTACACGCTCGACGACGACGGCACCTTGACCATCGAATACGAGGCCATTGCCGACGCCGCGACGCCGCTCAATCTCACGAGTCACGGGTACTTCAACCTGACGGGCCGCGCGGGTGCCGATATTCGCGGACACATGCTGTCAATCGACGCGGACCGGTTCTTCGAAGTCGACGCAGCGATGATCCCTTCGAAGTTGGCCGACGTAGCGGGCAACGCATTCGACTTCCGGCAAAGCGCGCCGATCGGCGCACGCCTCGAATGGCCGCATGCGCAACTCGTGCAAGCGGGCGGATTCGATCACTGCTATGTGTTGCGCGATGCACCTGGCGGCGCAGGCAAGGTGCGAGAAGTCGCGTGTCTTTACGATCCCGGCAGCGGCCGCGAACTGACCGTGTCGACGGATCAGCGCGGCTTGCAGTTTTATAGCGGCAACTTTCTAAGAGGCGATGCAGGACGCGGCGGAGCTCGCTATCAGACACATGCGGGACTGTGTCTGGAAGCGGGCGGCTTTCCGAACCAGGTCAACATGCCGGAGGAACAGAATGACGTGATCCTGCGACCTGGCGACACGTACCGGCAAGTGACTGCGTATCGCGTGGGTGTGCGCGAAGGCGTGTGACAAAACGCCTTCATTTGCAGTCGCTGGGATTACAGCACGCCGACTTATCAATTGCTGCAAGAGTGAATTACTGCATTGGGGGTTTGCCCTCGAATAACCGCTTCCTACAATCCGCGCATGGTGCCGACGATCCACAGCGGCATCGGACGGCACCATTCCCGGAGGGAAGCATCATGAACACGCTGATCAAGGCAGTGACTCTTGCTGTTGCGCTGGCCGCGCCAGTTGCATCGTTTGCACAATCGGAACAGCCGCTCACGCGCGCGGAAGTGAAGGCTCAGTTAAAGCAGATCGAACAGGCCGGTTATAACCCGGCGGCTGCAGTGGATGCCAATTATCCCGCCGATATCCAAGCGGCCGAGGCTCGCGTTGCCGCACAGAATGCAATGGCTCAGAGCGACACGACGGGTTACGGATCGACGGCAACGGGATCGTCGCAAACGGGAGCGGCCGCGCCGGCTCAGTGACAACCGCTTTTCCGTAGATACGACATCGCACAGATTCGCTTTAAGATGACCGCTCGAAACGAGGAGCGGTCATGGGATCAACCGTCAAGAATTCATTGTTGTGGGTGTTCGAGCCTATCGAGGACGACCCCGGTTTCATGAGGAAGCGCTTATTCGGCTTTGAAGCAGCTTATGTCGATGGCTTGCTTTGTCTTTCGGTCGGCAATGGCGAAGAGCCGTGGAATGGATTGCTGGTATGTACATCGCGCGATCGACACGCAGATCTTATTCGCGAGTTCCCTGAGTTGGCACCGCATCCTGTACTCGGCAAGTGGCTTTATTTGTCGCAGACGCATGAAGAGTTTGAAGCGCTGGCGGGCGCGGTGGTTGAAGTAGTCAGAAGGCGGGACTCGCGTGTCGGCGTCGAGCCCGCGGCAAGAAAGAAGAGCGCGAAAAAGAATCGCTTCGTCTGACGGCAACGCGATCGACATCTCGCGATGGGTCCCATCGTCACCTACGACACGAAGATAAGCGGAAAGCACCCGCTTGCGCAGTACGGCGAGTTTTATGGCAACCGCGACGGTTGCTTTTCATCCAATCTGACGCGGGCCTGCACGCTCGTCGCGACAACTCATTCGCGCGCGGCGACTCAATCTTTCGCCTCTGCGTTTCCAATCAGAAAGACAAACAGTAACGACCCAGCGCCGTCGCCGTTCGCGCCGAGCGCCGCTTCGGCATGCTCAGCCACGGCGAATGTTATTATCGGAAACACGCAATACAATCGCCCTTCAGTAGCAAACAAAGCAGCAACTCATGGACACGCACATCACGAAGCCCGCCGAACCCTTGACGACCGATCTGGGCCGTCGCGTACGCGCCGCCCGTCAGTCGCAAGACCTGACGCTCGAAACCGCGAGCCGCCTGTGCGGCGTCTCACGCTCGACGCTCTCGAAAGTCGAAAACGGCCTCATGTCCCCGACTTTCGACGTGCTGCAAAAAATCGTCCTCGGACTGAAGATCGAGATCGGCGAATTGTTTGGCTCTGCGCCGAAGATCAGCGCAAATGGGCGTCGCGCACTCACGCGCAAAGGCGAAGGACAGCGCCACGCATATCGCGGCTATCAAATGGAATTGCTCGCGACCGATCTCGCGCACAAAGCCATGCTGCCGTTTCGCATCCGCATTTCGGCGCACACGCTCGATGCGTTCGACGACTGGGGCCGCCACGAAGGCGAAGAGTTTCTCTACGTGATTAGCGGCAGCGTGTGCCTCTATTCCGAGTTGTATGCGCCGACGCATCTGAACGCCGGCGACAGTCTCTACTTCGACAGCCGCACCGGCCACGCCGCAGTGTCGACGAGTGAAGAGGATGCCGAAGTATTATGGATGGCGACAAGCGCCGACATTCCGCAAGCACCCGCAATAGACGAATCGCCCCGGAAGTAGCGCAACGTCTCAAGCGTTCGCTTGTCCTCGCGCTTGTGCGAGCGCACTGAGATTGCCTTCGCCGAAACCATGATGTCCCTTGCGCTGAACGATCTCGAAGAAAATCTCGCCGGGTCCGCGGCGCACGAAAGTCTGGAAAAACAATAGCGGTATACCGTCCGCGCCAATCTCGCCATCCACGAGAACATGCGTGCGCTTCAGGCGCTCGACGTCGAGTCCATGTCCCGGCAAACGCGCGTCCAGTTGCTCGTAATAGCGCGGCGGCGGCTCGACAAATTGCACACCGTTGGCAAGCAACTGCTCGACGCAAGCGAAGATGTCGTCGGTTGCAAGTGCAATGTGCTGCACGCCCTCTCCCGGATGATCGGGCAAGTATTCGTGCATCAGGTTCGTACGGCGCGTGCCTTCCTCGTAAAGCGGAATACGGATCGCGCCGCACGGCGACACCATCACGCGCGATTCCGCCGACACATGCCAATTCGCGTGCAGTTCGTGAATCTCGCGGAAATTGAGCAGATCGCGATAGAAGTCGAGCCACTCCTGCATGCGGCCTTCGCCGACCGTTTGCGTCAAGTGATCCACTGCGACGAGGCCGGTGCCCGCATGGCTCAGATCCGCCTGCGCGGTGTCGATCTGGATCGGACGGAAGTCGATGTCGAAGATCGAAATATCGCCAAGCCCGCCGCGCTGGCCGCCGCGTCCGCGCCAACGGTCGACAAAGTAAATGTGTGAATCGCCAATGCCCTGAATGGCCGGAATCAGCAACTCGCCTGCGCCGATTCGCTCGCCTTCGAACGCCCACGCGCCGAGTTCGATTGCGCGGTCGAAAGCGCGCTGCGCATCGGCCACGCGAATGCCGATTGCGCAAATGCCGGCGCCGTACTCTTCGGCGTAGCGCGCGGCGAACGAATCCGGCTCCGCGTTGATCAGGAAATTCATTTCGCCCTGCCGGTATAGCGTGACGTCCTTGCTGATGTGGCGCGCAATCGCCTTGAAGCCGAGCCTGACGAACGTGTCGCCGAGCGCCTGCGGATCGCGCGAGGCGAACTCCACGAATTCGATGCCGGCAGTGCCGAGCGGATTATGCTCAGGCGCCGACACAGCGCGAAGCGCGGCCTCTGGAGTGGGCAAGTCGCTGGGCATGGCAATCTCCTTGTACTGTGTTTCGACGCTGTTTTCTGTGTGGCTCGTCGCGGTGGAAGCTGTGCAGCACTCGCAGTGTGACACTGCGTGGGCGAGGTGACGCAACCGCGCGCGGTCGTCGACGGCTTTCGCACCGTGTTTTTACACCGGCTCGCGCCTGGTTCGCAACTTGAATTTGTACTGGATGGTTCACAAACACCGTGAGTCGGGCGCTCGAATATCCGGTGCTCCGGTGAGCGCAATGAGCCTGAAACGCCAACTCTGTTACTTCGCCGCCGCCGTGCGGCGCACCCGCTTGCGCACAGGCTTGCTCGCCAGTTTGCCGCCGCTCGCCGCCATCCTCGATTGCGCGACCTCTCGCACCGCGTCGATAAACGCACGCCCCACCGGCGAAGGCTGCGTGTCCGAGCGCCGGATGAGACCGACCGGTTCGTCGGTGCCCGCAAACGGCAACGGCAAACGCACGAACATGCCGTGCGCCAACTCGTACTCCACTGCACTCAGCGGCACGAACCAGACGGCGTCGTTCTCGAGCGTCAACGCGCGCCCCGTCGACACCGACAACACTTCGACAAACGCGGACAACGGCAGCACGCCCCATGCGCTCAGCAGACTGTCCGCCGACTGCCGGATCAGCGTGCCGAACGGCGGCAACACCACCGGGAAATCCTGCAATGCGGCGGACGGCAACCCCGGCGTGTCGCCGAGCGGATGCCCCGCCCGCACGACGGCGATCAGCGGTTCGCTGAACAACTGCTCGAAGCTGAGTCCGACCATGCGCTCGGGATCGGCGAGCCGCCCGACCGCGAATTCAATCGTGCCCGCTTTTAGACGCTCGAGCAATTCGGGGTTCGCGCCGGTTGCCAGACGCACGATCACGCGCGGCCAGAGCGACGCGAAGCGCTTGAGGACCGGCGGCATCAGCGCGGCGGCGACGGTCGGCAGAATACCCACTTCGAGCGTGGCCGCCGCGGCGCCTTCGGCGCGCGAAAGCAGATCGACGCCTTGCCGCAATGCGCTGACGCAGGCGCTCGCGTGCGGCATGAAGAGTTGACCTTCGCGCGTCGGCACTGCGCCGTGACGGCCCCGTTCGAACAGTTTCACGCCGAGAATGGCCTCGAGTTCGGCGACCGTCTTGGAGACGGCAGGCTGCGTGATCGACAGGCTGTCAGCCGCTCGCTGGACGCTGCCGAACTGGGCCACGGCCAGAAAGCACTGAAGATGACGGAATTTGACGCGACTGTCCGCGAGGCTGCGTTGCATAACGGCAGGTTATACGAAAAACGCCAAAACGTCATTTTTCATAACCATTCAGTTTGGATAAAGTGACTTCACAAGCCCGTATCCCATAATTGCCGAAGGAGACATCGATGGACGATTCCTTTCTCAGCGCGCGCGATTTCGCGTCGCATCCCGAGTACATTTATCCCGGCTACGGTTCGTCGGTTAAACGCGGTCCCACGCGTCCGCTGATTCCGTTGAAGGAAAAGCTGCGCGATCAGCGCGTGCCCGTCTACGGCACCGAAGACCTCGGCGCGCTCGACAACGATCTGACCCGCAACGCCGTGCGTAACGGCGAGCCGCTCGGCGAGCGCATCATCGTGACGGGCCGTGTGCTCGACGAGGGCGGCCGGGCAGTGCGCAACACGCTGGTCGAAATCTGGCAGGCGAACGCGGCGGGCCGTTACGTGCACAAGGTCGATCAGCACGACGCGCCGCTCGACCCGAATTTCTTGGGCGCGGGCCGCTGCATCACCGATAACGAAGGCCGTTATCGCTTTCTGACGATCAAACCCGGCGCGTATCCGTGGGGCAATCATCCGAATGCATGGCGCCCGAATCACATCCACTTCTCGCTGTTCGGCGAGCATTTCGGTTCGCGCCTCGTCACGCAAATGTATTTTCCGGGCGACCCGCTGCTGGCGTTCGATCCGATCTTCCAGGGCACGCCGGAGCATGCGCGTGACCGGCTGATCGCCAACTTCTCGCTCGACACGACGCAAGAGTCGTACGCGCTCGGCTACGACTTCGACATCGTGCTGCGCGGCCGCAACGAAACTCCGATGGAGCGCTAAGCCATGACCACTCTCAAGCAAACGCCCTCGCAGACGGTCGGACCGTACTTCGCGTACGGCCTGTGCCCGCAGCAATACGATTTCGACTTCAAGAGCCTGTTCACGCCCGTTCTCGCGGACCGCGAGGCGGCCGGCGAGCACATCACGATCGTCGGCCAGGTGTTCGACGGCAACGGCAATGTGATCGGCGATGCGATGCTCGAAGTGTCGCAAGTGGACGCGGACGGCCGCTATCCGGAATCGCGCGACGAAATCCTGAAGACCGGTTTTCGCGGCTTTGCCCGCGTCGGCACGGGCACGGACCCGCACAAGCGCTTTGTCGTGGAGACGATCAAGCCCGGCCGCGTGAGCGCGGACGAGGCGCCGCATCTGAACGTGATCGTCACGATGCGAGGCATGCTGCTGCACACGTTCACACGCATTTATTTCGAGGACGAAGCGAATGCCAATGAACGCGATCCGGTACTGGCGGCCGTTCCGGCCGATCGCCGGGATACGCTGATCGCGCGGCGCGACGCGAATACGGCGAACGTGTATCGCTTCGACATCCACATGCAGGGCGACAAGGAAACGGTTTTTTTCGACCTGTGACGCGGAATCCCTACACTTTCATATAGCTTTCGCCTACACTGAAAGCGATCCGTCAAGCGACTGGATCGCGAAACTCCGAGTAGTTGAGCCCGCCTTAGTGCGGGCTTTTTTTGCGTCCGCTGAAAACGCAGGCTCGATCTGGAGGCTCGATCATCACAACGAGCAACGCAGCCAGCGGCGGATTCTGATCACGTCCGCAATATGATCGTGCGGACCTGGCGCGCCGAGCACGACAATGTCGATCGGCCTGCCGTGCACGATCATTCGCACGACAACGCAGTGTCCCGCCTCGTTAATGAAGCCGGTTTTCTGCAATACGATCGACCGGTCGCCGCTTCTCACCAGCGCATTCGAGTTGTGATAACTCAAACGCGCGCGCGGACCGCCAGGAAATACCCATTGATCGCGATCGGTCGAATACGCGCGAATCAGCGGATAGCGGCTGGCGGCCGCCACGAGCCGAGCCAGGTCGCGCGCCGTCGACACGTTATGCGGCGACAAGCCCGTGCCGTTTACAAACGACGTATGGCGCATGCCGAGCGCGCGCGCCTTCGCGTTCATCGCGGCCACGAAGCCCGGTCTGCCGCCGGCGTAATCGCGGCTCAACGCGGCAGCCGCGCGATTTTCCGACGACATCAGCGCAATGTGCAGCATGTCGTGGCGCGACAAAACCGAGCCGACGCTCAGACGCGAACCTGTGAACTTGTCGAAATCCTGATCTTGGACGGTGACGTTCAGCGGTGCATCGAGCGCGTGCCGTGTATCGAGCGCGACGACGGCCGTCATTAGTTTGGATACCGAAGCAATCGGCATCACGCGATCGGCCTGCTTTTCGGTGAGCACGGTTTGCGTTCGTTCGTCGACCACGAAGACTGAACGCGCGCGCAGCAATGCGCGGGACTTTGGCGTATATCCGCAGCGGGGCAACAGGCGGAGCGCCGCATGGGCTCCTTGCGCCGCATTCGTTGATGCACGCGATGCGGGTTCTCGAGGCTGCCGGTTGCGATGCGCGGTCACTCCGGCAGTACGCCGTCCATTGCGCGGCTCGCGCGCAATGCGTGCGGCGTGGCGGCGCGATTTCGGCGCGAGCTTGCTTGCGTGCATGGAACGCTCGTCGTCGGTGACATGCTTGCGCCTGTGCGCCTTGCGCGTGGCAACCTTGTTCGCTTTGCCGGCGCTTCGCGCTTTGGCCTTCGACGTATGCCGCGCGGGCGGCGAGATATGACGGCTCACGCGAACCGACGCATGCCGTACAGGCTCGTGAGTCGCGCCGAAGGTCCAGCCGACGTTCAGGCACAACAGGCCGAGCACGGCGACATAACGGAGCCACGCAGCAAAACGGAATTCAGGAAATGACGATGAAGGAGTGGGTCGACGGTACGGCATGCAGCTTCCAGTTCTGTGCCGCGCGCGCCCGTGATGAAGAACTGCAGCGGGGCGCGTCGCCGGCAACGACCCGGGGATGTTAAGGGAGATCGCGCACACGATCAATGGCAAATGTCCGCGCCGGTTAATCGCAAGCGACGTCGGTGCCGCGACGGCATTGCTCGCGCTTAGCAGCGAAAGTGGTCGATGTTCTGTCCGGCGTAAATGGCGCGCGCGAGCCAGTCGGGCTTGTCGCCGTAGCCGTCCCACGTATTGCCGAACGCGTCGCGATACATGACCGCGCGCGTCGCGGCGGCGTCTGCGGCTATCGACTCGCCGAGCGCTTCGATCGTGATGCCGTATTCGTCCATGCGCCGGCGTATCCACGCGATCAGGCGCTCACGCGCATTCCCGTCGAGGTCGAACAGCCGTTGTTGTTCTTCTCGCTCTTTCATCATGACCGGTTGCAGCTAATAATGTTTGTGATGGAAATAAAATGGCTAAAAGAACGCGAAGCCTATGCGCTATTCACGCATGATTGAGATGAGCTGCGCGCAATTGAGCTTGCAATGCCTCGCCCGATGCGCAAAGAAACGCATCTGGAAATCATGCCCAGCAAGTCTCGGATTTAAGGGGAATTCGCCGCTACTGCTTGAATCGCACCGCGCTTGCCCGGAGTCCCGAAGCATCTTCAGCGTATGAAACCAATTCTAGCATTCAAACAATTCTGCTTGCAGCCAGCGTGTACTTCTTTGCATTGCGCGGCGCTTATTGTTTATTGCATAGTGAATATCGCCGATGTGAAACCGATTCAATAAAGCAGAAGCGGCACGCTCACGCCCGTGCTATGTTTCGGCACATCGTCTGTTCATACCCAATAGAAACGCACAGGAGACACGATCATGCCTGCCTCAACCGCCATCCTCACTATTCTTGCCGCGCTGCTGTTAGGCGCGATGAGTCCGGGACCGAGTTTCGTCATCGTCGCGCGCAATGCGATTGGTCTGTCGCGCGGCGACGGTCTGGCAACGGCGCTCGGCATGGGCATCGGCGGCGTGTTTTTTAGCGGCATTGCACTGCTCGGCTTATACACGTTGCTGGCGACCGTCGAATGGCTTTATATCGGCCTGAAAGTGGCCGGCGGCCTGTACCTCATTTATCTGGCCTCGAAGATCTGGCGCGGCGCCGCCAAACCGCTTGCGTTCGACGCGACGCAAAGCGTACCGACCAATCCACGTCGATCTTTCTGGATCGGTCTCAGCACGCAACTCAGCAATCCCAAGACAGCGGTTTATTACGGCAGTATTTTCGCGGCGCTTTTGCCGCAGCATCCGCCGCTCTGGTGTTATTTCGCGTTGCCGCCCGCCATCTTCGCCATCGAAGCGGGCTGGTACACGATCGTCGCCTTGTGCTTTTCGAGCAAGCGCCCGCGCGAAATCTATCTGCAGTGGAAAGCCTGGATCGATCGCATCGCCGCGAGCGCCGTTGCAGCACTCGGCTTACGTTTGATCGTGACCGCGCACAAGGTCGGCATCTGACATTGTGCGGACCAACGGCTTTGCTTGCATCGACGAAAAGCCGTTGGCCGCGAACAGGACGGCTATCAGGGCGGCATTGCCAGGCCGCGGCGGGCTGCGAGCGAACGACTCTCCAACGATAGTTACAAGATAAGTGTTGACGCCGGTATGCCCCAGCGGTTACTGTTGCATCCGAAGTTCAAGAAGTTCGATTGCTGTTCATCAATGTCTCGCTCCCTCAGCGGTATTCGTTGTCCTCTCCCTCCTTGACGCTTCAGCCGCTCTTTCGCAAGAGCATATTTTCTATTTCTTTCCTCAAGGATTCTTCATGGATACCGGTACCGTTAAGTGGTTCAACGACAGCAAAGGCTTTGGCTTCATCACCCCGGACAAGGGCGGCGACGACCTGTTCGCGCACTTCTCCGAAATCAGCGGCAACGGCTTCAAGACGCTCGCTGAAAACCAGAAGGTGAGCTTCGAAACCAAGCAAGGCCCGAAGGGTCTGCAAGCGGCCAACATCACGCCGCTCTAAGCAAAGTTTGAAGGGCTCGGTGTCCGGCAACGGACATCGGGCTGCAGCGACATCCTCGCGGAGCTTCGTCTCCCACAGTTGGCGCGCGATCGCTTCAGAGTTGCAGCTATGTCGGCAACTCGCCCGAGCGCCAAACGCCTCGTTGCACCTCATTCCCTTTCGGCTTCAACGCCCTTTTAGCTTTCCGGCTGCGTACTGATTCGGCTCGCAATGGCTTTGAATCGGCTCGTCCGCGCGACTCAATGACAGTTCGCATGGCGGCCGCGCACCCGTACATTATTAAAATACAAATGCAAAACAAACATATTCATCATTACAACGGCTATGCCGTCCAACCTTCGGCGCACCGTCTGCCCGATGGCACCTTCTCGTCCAATCTGCTGCTCGAACGCGCCGACAGCGCGCGCGCGGATGGCCTCTACCAGTTCTATTCGCTCGACTACTTCGCCGACGAAGAACAGGCATTGGAGCATTCCGCACGTTGGGCACGCGAGTGGGTCGATACGCGCGGTTGACGCCACGATAAGCGCGCGAAGTCAGAAGCTCTGATCTATTGCCGCTTATCGTCAAAAGCACAGGCCAGAACGGCCACGCTTTTCCTGCCCAATTTATCGGCACGCGGATAAAGAATCCGCTTCGACAGCCGTTATGCGAACTATGGCGCGGCCTCGCCCGCGCTCCCTATTTCGCGCTCAACGCACCGTCGAATCCGATAAATGAACCGTCTGACACTAAAACAGAAGTTGTGGGTGCCCCTGCTGCTTTGCTGGGTAGCGCTGCTGATCGTGACCGTCGTCAACGCGCTCGAAGCGCGTAGCGCACAAATGGACGCGCGTCGCTCGGCGCTTGCCGACGTCACGGACATGGCGGCGTCGATCGTCGCGGACTACGCGAAGCAGGCGGACGCCGGCAAGCTTTCCGTCGACGACGCGAAGCAGCAGGCCATTGCCCGCGTGACGGCACAGCGTTATGGCAAATCGGGCTACGTGACGATCGTGCGCAGCGACTCCGTAATGGTCGCTCATCCGATGAGCCCGCAGCTCAACGGCAAGGACATGAGCGGCTTTCGCGATGCCAAGGGCTCCGCGCTCTATCACGACATCGCCGCGGCGGGCGGCTCGTCGGCCGGCTCGGGCTACCTGCGTTACTGGTGGCCGAAACCCGGCGAGACCAAACCCAGCGAAAAGATCGGCTACGTGAAGCGCTTCGCGCCGTGGAACTGGGACTTCATCGCCGGCGCCTATATGGACGACATTCAGGCGCAGTTCTACGAGACGCTGCTGCGCTCGGGCGGCATGCTGCTCGTACTCGGCGTGCTCGTGTCGTTCGTCGCGTCGCGCGTGGTGCGCAATGTCTCGCGTTCGATTGGCGGCGAGCCGTCCGCGGCGGCGCAGATCGCCATGCGCATCGCTCGCGGCGACCTCGCGACGCCTATCGACTTGCGTCGCGACGATACCTCCAGCCTGCTCTTCTCACTGCGCGAGATGCGCGATCAGCTCGCGGCCACCGTCGCGCGCATCAAGAATTCGGCCGAGACAATCACGGTTGCTTCGAAGGAAATCGCCGCGGGCAATCTGGATTTGTCGAGCCGCACCGAAGAACAGGCGGCGTCGTTGCAGCAAACCGCCGCCAGCATGGATGAACTCACCAAAACCGTCACGCAGAACGCGGACAATGCGGCGACCGCCTCCGAACTCGCGAGAGACGCGTCGAGCATCGCGGCGCGCGGCGGCGAGGTCGTCAACGACGTTGTCGAGAAAATGGCCGGCATTACCGATAGTTCACGCAAGATCGGCGAGATCATCAGCGTGATCGAGGGCATTGCGTTCCAGACGAACATCCTCGCGCTCAACGCCGCAGTCGAAGCCGCGCGCGCCGGCGAAGAAGGCCGCGGTTTCGCGGTTGTCGCGGGCGAAGTGCGCAATCTCGCGCAGCGCAGCGCGACGGCGGCCAAGGAAATCAAGGTGTTGATCGACCAGTCCGTCGAGCAGGTCGGCGAAGGTTCGACGCTGGCCGGCAAGGCCGGCAGCACGATCGGCGAGGTGGTCGAGGCGGTGCGCCGCGTCACGGCGATCATGAACGAAATTTCGGCGGCGTCGAAGGAGCAAAGCTCCGGTATCGGCGAAGTGAACCTCGCGATTCGCCAGATGGACGACGTCACGCAGCGCAACGCCGCGCTTGTCGAGCAGGCCGCGGCCGCCGCAGGCTCGCTGGACGAGCAGACCGAGCGGCTGCGCGAGGCCGTCGCTGTGTTCAGGGTCGGGCAAGCCGGCTGATCGTTGCCGACGACACACGCACGCCCACACGTTTCTCGCACGCATAAAAAAAGGTGCCGCGAACGGCACCTTTTTGTACAACAAGCAGCTTCTGGTGAAGCTTAGAAGCGGTGACGCAGACCGACCGTAGCAGCCGTCTGGTTCTTCGACGACGACGGAGCTTGCGTGATATCGCCGCTGTAGATCGAAGCGACACCGCCGTCGCCCATTGCGTGCTGGTACACGGCTTGAGCGTAGACGTCCGTACGACGCGACAGCGAGTAGTCAGCCTGCAGGCCGATCTGGTGGTAACGAACCGAGGTCGAGCCACCGTTTGCGGCAACGCCATAGCCCTTGCCGTCGGTGAACGTGTACGCCACGCCCAGGCCGAGAGCCGGGGTCAGGTTGTACTTGCCGTTGACTTCGTAGTTGTTAGCGCGCAGCGATTGCTGAACACCTGCAACGTTGTCGATACGCGATTGCGTCCATGCCAGACCGACAGTTGCCGGGCCGAACGAGTACGAACCTGCCGCGCCGAATTCGCGCTGACGGAAGTTGCCCGTCAAGCCTGCGAACGCGCCGTCCGAAGCGCCGCCGTTGCTAGCCGTGCCTGCTGCGTTCGTTGCGCCCGGGTTGTTCTGCTGTGCGTAAGCAGCGCCCAAACGCAGACCTTGCCACTGGTAAGCAGCGCCCAAGCTGTATTCGCGGTTGTTTGCGAATGCGCCAGCCTGGTTCGAGAAGCCGTACGTGCCGCCGAACGTGAAGCCAGCGTAGTTAGCGCTCGAGTACTTGACCGAGTTGTTGACTGCGAAGCCGCCGTTCGTGTTCAGGTTGTCGTTGTTGAACGGGTGCGCGAAGTACGTGCCGCCCCAGCTGCCCGTTGCGGTCAGCGGTGCCAGGTAGTCTTGCGCTGCGTCGTATTGACGGCCCAGCGTGACCGAACCGAATTGCGCGCTCGACAGACCGACGAATGCCTGACGGTTGAACATGCCGTTGTTGTTAGCGAAACGGCCGTTGTTGATGTTAAAGCCGCTTTCCAACGTGAAGATTGCCTTCAGGCCGCCACCCAGGTCTTCCGAACCGCGCAGACCGAAACGGCTCTGGTCGATGCCGCCGCTGCCGGCTGCCCACTTCGAGTTGTGAGCAACGTTGCTCGTGTAGGTCACGCCAGCGTCCAGCAGGCCGTACAGGGTAACGCTGCTTTGTGCGTGAGCAACGGATGCGAACGATGCGGCAACCGCAACGACGATGAGACTCTTTTTCATGCGTGGGACTCCTGTTCGATAAATTTTCGTTGGGGAGCGGGACCAGCCTCGGCGGTGCACGGAGGCGCCGCCGCCCTTGACGCCGCCCCGTTCTGGGACGGCCGGGCACCCTTGAAACGAAGCGTGAGTGTAGGGGGTCACCCTAATAGCGGCGCGCGCAATTCACGCAACACGGTCTTGCCCGATCCGCAATAATCGAACGGCCGTTTCCGCTAAGTTATTGTTTTTGGAGAATTAACCGGAATAAGGGACAGGCGGGCCGACTGCCTTCGCCATAAAATATTTGCAACTTTTCAATAACTCAAGTTGCGCAAATGCAACAGGTTGTAATACGCGCGAAGCAATACGGGGAGCAGGCGGGCAATTAACCGCTCGCGGAGTTTGCTCATTAATTAAGCACCATTGTCAGCGGGCAATGAGCGGTTAGGTTTATTTACGAATTCCGGGAACTAAATCGAATTAATACTGTCTTCTCGCGTGGATTGCCTATTAAAACCGTATCCAGTTCTCGCGCAGAAAATGAAAAGCCGCCCATTAGGCGGCTTATTGCGATTGCGGAAAGACGCCGCACTCACATTATTCGATGCTGATAAGTGAATGATAAGTGAAGCCTTCAGCACGGGCGTTGCCCGGAGGTGAACTGCGGCGCCGACCGCCGCGTGACAAACCCGGTGCTGAAAGCGGACGGCAATGCATCGAACAGCCTTCCATCTACATTAACGGCACGGCCGTTCGCCTTTTCACGAGTAGTTTCCCCAATTCCGTCGGCTGGACTCCGTGATCTAGGAGTCATCTTCGGGCAGCCCGAGCGCGTCCTCGTCCTCCGGGGAACTGCCGGGCGCCAACGGATCGGTGTCGGGCGGCGTGTCCGGCAACGGACGCGGCTGCTCTTCCGGCGCGTCGAGCGGCTGGTTCGACGGGTCGGCAATGGGGTCGATGGTGGGATCGGTTTGCATGGTCAGCCTCCTGCGGATGGGAACATCTCCCACCGTGAGCCGCGCAACGGCTATTCCCGCTGTGTGCCGCTTCAGCGGCTTGGGCCGAAGCCCTTGATCGTCGATGTAGAAACTGCGCTTGCGTGTAGTGGAAATATCCTGCGTCGTTGCTGCGGCGACATCTTCTCTAAGGGCGATCCGCGCCGGACGTCGTCGGATTATCGGCGGCGCCTGTCAGAAAAGGCTCCAGCCCAAACAGCCACGCAAAGCAGAACGTGATGCACGCCAGCAGGCTGAGTTGACGCGACGGCGCACCGTCGACGACGCCGTGCAACGGCGTGACGAGCACGGGCTGGGACTGTGAAAACTCTGTAGCGGTCTGGTCTTGTGGCATGGCGGTTCTCGTTATTTGACTTCTATCTGTGCGCCAAACTTTAGCAAGGTGCGTGCCGCGCTTGCCACTGTTTTTATTCGCGCTCGGACGAGAGCCGACGGCGTGCTCGCGCCAGGTCGGTGTTTACCCGTCAACCGCGTTTTTCGACTTGCACACACGCCCAGTGCAACACAAAATGTAAGCGCTATCATCGCGACGCGCACACTGTATATGCCGACGCCACCGTGTTCGAACGCCGCCCGGCGACTCGCAATGTAAGCGCTAACACAACACTGGAACGCAGCAACAACGGCGGCAGCAGCACAGCAAGACAAGCCGCCAAGGCCCCGAACCACAGCGCGCCGCCCGCCACAACGCGCAAAACATCCACCCGCCCGGCATCGCATCGGCGCGGTCGCCCAGCAAAACCGCAAACATGAAACGGAGACGACGATCATGAGCGCAACCCCGAGCCACGAGCTGGCCCCGCCCACCATCCGCCGCGCGCAGGTCGTGGCGCTCACGCTGCTGATGGTGAGCGGCATCGTCAACTATCTGGACCGCGGGACGCTCGCCGTCGCCAATCCGTTGATCCGTCACGACATGGGCCTGTCGCTCGGGCAAATGGGCCTGCTGCTTTCGGCGTTCTCGTGGAGCTACGCGCTCTTCCAGTTGCCAGTCGGCGGACTCGTCGACCGGATCGGACCGCGCAAGCTGCTCGGCATCGGCCTGATCGTCTGGTCGCTCGCGCAGGTGGCCGGCGGCTTCGTGTCCACCTTCGGCTGGTTCGTGCTTGCGCGGGTCGTGCTCGGCATCGGCGAAGCGCCGCAGTTTCCGTCGGCGGCTCGCGTGGTCAGCAACTGGTTTCCGCTGCGCGCACGCGGCAAGCCGACCGGCATTTTCAATTCCGCGTCGCCGCTCGGCACCGCGCTCGCGCCGCTCTGCCTCTCGGTGCTGGTCGTGAATTTTCACTGGCGCTGGGCGTTCATCGTGACCGGCGTCGTGGGGCTGATCGTGGCGGCCGTCTGGTTCGCGCTCTATCGCGACCCGGCGAAAGCGACGATGAGCGAAGCCGAGCGCCTCTATCTGGAAGGCGACGAAGCGGACCGCAAGTCGCAGCCGACCGTCACGTTCGCGGAATGGCGCTCGCTCTTTTCGCACGGCACGACGTGGGGCATGCTGATCGGCTTCTTCGGCTCGGTCTATCTGAACTGGGTCTACCTGACATGGCTGCCCGGCTATCTGACGATGGCGCGTCACATGAGCCTGATGCACACCGGCGTGGCCGCATCGGTGCCGTTTTTCTGCGGCTTTCTCGGTTCGCTCACGGCCGGCTGGTTCTCCGACCTCATCACGAGCCGCAGCGCGAGCCCGGTCGCGAGCCGTCGCAATTCCGTGGTTATCGCGATGCTCGGCATGGTCGCGTTCACGATTCCGGCCGCGCTCGTGCAGAGCAATACGCTCGCGATCGTGTGCATCTCCGTGGTGATCTTTCTGGCCAACGCGGCGTCCGCCAGTTCGTGGGCGCTCGCGACAGCGGCCGCGCCGCCGAACCGCGTCGGCTCGCTCGGCGCGATCCAGAACTTCGGCGGCTTTCTCGGCGGTGCGCTCGCGCCCATCTTCACCGGCTACATCGCGCAGACCTGGTCGTTCGTGCCCGCGCTATTGACGGCCGCGGGCATCGCGTTCATCGGCGCAATGAGTTACCTGCTGCTGGTGCGCAAACCCATCGCCGAGGAACCCGCCGCCAACGAACCGATGCAGGCGCCGGCATGAGCGCGCCGGACTCACGAACTCTCTTCAGGAGCATCACACCATGACAAACGCGCAGCAAACTACCTCGTCAATTGAAGGCATCGTCCCCGTGATGCTGACTCCCTTCGACGACTCCGGCGCAATCGACTACGCCGGCCTCGAACGTCTGATCGAGTGGTACATCGCGAACGGATCGGATGCGCTTTTTGCAGTCGCGCAGTCGAGCGAAATGCAGTTCCTCACGCTCGCCGAGCGCGGCGCGCTGGGGCGCTTCGTCGTCGAGAAAGTCGCGGGCAGAATTCCTGTCGTGGTGTCCGGCCACATCAGCGACGATCCGGACGCGCAAGCCGAGGAACTCAACGTAGCCGCGGCCACGGGCGCGCAAGGCGTCGTGCTCGTGACCAACAGACTCGACCCCGCTCGCGGAGGAACGCAGGCATTCGCCGCGAATCTCGAGCGGCTGCTCGCGCGCCTTCCGTCGGACGTGCCGCTCGGTCTCTATGAATGTCCCGCACCCTACCGACGGCTTCTTTCGGATGACGAACTAAAGCTCTGCATCGACACCGGTCGCTTCATCATGCTGAAAGACGTAAGCTGCGATCTGCCGACGGTCAAGCGCCGCGTCGCACTTGCAGAGGGCTCGTCGCTGAAGATCCTCAACGCCAACGCGGCCATTGCGTGGGACGCGATGAAAGCCGGCTCCGCGGGCTTTAACGGCGTGTTCACGAACTTCCATCCTGACCTGTACAAATGGCTGCGCAACGACGCGGCGCAAGATCCCGCACTCGCCGAAGAACTCGCGACGTTCCTCGTGCTGGCTGCCGTCAGCGAATCGCTCGGTTATCCCGCGCTTGCGAAGATGTACCACCAGCGCATCGGCACGTTCGGCTCGATCCGCTGCCGCGTGATCGACTACGACGTGCGCGAACGGTTCTGGGCGCTGGACGCGATCCTCGACAAGATCGTCGCCGGCACCGAGCATTTTCGCGCGCGCATCGCGGCGCTCCGCTAGTACTGCGCGCGCTATGCCGCGCCATGCGTTCCATCGCCGCGATTACGCTGTGCGAAGCGCGGCGGTAAGATGGCAGGCTTCCCGCTTCGCGTTTGCTTTTCGAACTCATGTCCGACACGCCCGAGTCACCCGCTTCCACTGCCCGAACCCAGACGAACCGCGTGCGCCGCGGCACGGGCCGCACGGTGCTGTCGGACGTCGCGAAGCTCGCGGGCGTTTCGACGGCGACCGTATCGCGTGTCTATAACGAGCCCGAGAAAGTATCCGCCGCCGTGCGCGAGCGCGTCGAGCAGGCCGCCGTCACGCTCAACTGGTTCCCCAACGCCGCCGGCCGCGCGCTCGCGTCCACGCGCAGCCACATTGCCGGCATCATCATTCCCACGCTCGACGATCAGGTGTTCGCGTCGCAGGTGAGCGGCATGCAGGCCGCGTTCGCGGCGCGCGGCATTACGCTCGTGCTCGGCTGCTCGAACTACGATCCCGCGCAGGCGCTCGTGCAGGTGCGGGCGATGCTCGCGCGCGGCGCCGAGGTGATGGCCGTGGTCGGCGAAGCGCATCCACCCGAACTCTTCGACGCGTTGCGGCTCTACCGCGTGCCGTATGCGGTGACGTACGCGTATCGCAAGGAAAGCCCGCACGTTTGCATCGGTTTCGATAATTTCGCCGCCTATGTGCAGATGACCGAGCATCTGATTGGCCTCGGTCATCGCTCGTTCGCTGTGTGCATCCAACCGACGCGCGACAACGACCGCGTGCAGGCGCGCGTCGCCGGCATTCGCGCGACGCTCGAACGCCACGGCCTCGCGGTGCGGCCGGAACACATGTGCGAAGGCGAATCCACCATTGCATTCGGGCGCCGCAGTCTGCGCGCGATCTGGGAAGCGCCATGCGAACGCCCGACTGCGATCATCTGCGGCAACGATCACATCGCGCTCGGCGTGTTGCGTGAAGCGCAAGAACTCGGCATTGCGATTCCCGATGAACTCTCGGTGACGGGCTTCGACGACCTCGAAATATCCAAAGCGATTCGTCCGACGCTCACGACAATGCGTGTGGACACCTATGAAATCGGACAGCTCACCGCGCAACATCTGCTCGACGCGCTCGACGGCAAGCGGCCGCAACGCAGCCATGAAGTGCGCGCGCTGCTGCATGTGAGAGAGTCGTCGGGGCCGGCGGCTACGCGCGCGGCCGGCTAAGCACCGCCCGCCACTACCTCGCCATATGCGCGCTTGAGCCGCGCTACGCCTTCTTCGATGTCGGCAATACCCGGCGCTGCAAACGACAGGCGCAGCGACGCAGCGTCGACGTTGTCCGCGAAAAACGCCTTGCCTGGCACGAACATCACCTTGTTGGCGATCACATGTTGAAGAAGCGCGGACGCGTCGATGCCGTTGCCGTTCTCACTCAAACGCGCCCACACAAACATGCCGCCTTCGGGCCGATGAAACTCGAGCGCATCGCCGAGTTGTGCGTGCAGTGCGTTGCATAGCGCCTCGCATTTGCGTCCGTACATTGCGGTAATGCGCGGCAGATGTCGTTCGAGCGCACCGTCCGCGAGATATTCGGCGGCGATGGCTTGCGTCCACGGTGCGCTGCAAAGGTCGACTGTTTGCTTGGCGATCACGCAGCGGCGCGTGATTTCGGCGGGTGCAATCGTCCAGCCTACACGCAGGCCAGGCGCAACGATCTTCGAGAGGCTCGCGAAATGGACGACCCAGTCACGCGCGCCGTCGACTTCAGACGCGAGAGAAAGGATGGAGGGCACGGCTTCGCCGGAAAAACGCAGGTCGCCGTATGGGTCGTCCTCGACGATAAGGAATTGGTACTGCACCGCCAGCTTCAGCAATGCGATGCGGCGCTCGCGCGTAATCGTTGCGCCAGTGGGGTTCGCAAACGTGGGCACTGTGTAGAGCAGCTTGGGTCGCGCGAACGTACCGGACGCAAGAAGCGTGGCGAGACGGGCGACGTCGAGGCCGTGCGCATCGACGGGAACCGTAACGATTTTTGCCTGCTGAAGCCGAAGTGCCTGAAGCGTCGCCGGATACGCAGGCTGCTCAGTCACCACGACATCGCCTGGACTCACCAGCACGCGAAGCAACAGGTCGAGTCCCTGCTGCGATCCGGTTGTGACCAGCATCTCGTTCGGCTCGCACGATACATTGCGGCGCGCCATCAACTGGATGAGTTGGTGCTTGAGTAAGGGTAGCCCGTCGGTGGGTCCGTATTGAAGACACAGGTTCGGGTCGTGATACGCGCGGCCCGCTGCTTGCTTTAGACCGTCTACATCGAACAGATCGCTCGCGGGATAGCCGCCGGCAAACGAAATCATGCCGGGCTCGCCGAGATACTTGAACAGTTCGCGAATCGGAGAGCCCGAAGGATTCTGGAAAGGCGCGGTGAATTCGTACATGTTGTGATGGGCTCGAAGCGGGCGATCAGATTACGTGGATAAAACGCGCGCTACACCACGTTCTTTTCCACAATAGGACGGTTTTCCAGCAAGCGCTGCCAACTCAACGAAGAGAGATCGAGCGACACATAGCGTCCGTTCAGAATCAGTTCGCTCACACCGCGCCCCGTCGCCGGACCTTGCTGAAGACCATGTCCGCTATAGCCATTGGCAAACACACAGTTTTCGATCTGCGGGTGATAGCCGATGATCGCGTTATGGTCGAACACGTTGTATTCGTAGTAGCCCGACCAGCAGTTCTCGACACGCAGCGCCTCGAACTCCGGTACGCGATGCGCGAGCGTCGGCCAGATGACGTCGTCGAAAAGCGCGTGGTCGACTTCGTCGAGCGGCAGATCGTCCGGATCGTTATCCGCGCCCGGCGATGTGCCGCAAATATAGGTCTTTCCTTCAGGGCGGAAGTACACGCCAGTCGGGTCGATCAGCAGCGGACAAGCTTCGAGCCGCGCCGGCGACGACACGTTGAAAATGCTGCGGCGGCGCGCGAACACCGGAATGTCGATGTCCATCATGCCGGCGATCTTGCGCGCCCACGCGCCCGCCGCATTCACCACCGTATCGCATGCATAGCGCTCGCCATTGCCGGCGATTACGTCAGTGATCTTGCGGCCCTCGCGAACCACGCCTGTTACCTCGGCCGCGACATAGCGCGCGCCGAGCGACTGCGCTTTCTTGCGAAGCGCCTGCACGAGCCCGTAGCCGTCGAACCATCCTTCGCCGCTTTCGCCGAATGCACCCGACACGAGATCTTCGACATTCAGCCACGGGAATCTCGCCTTCAGCGTTTGCCGGTCCATCAGATTGATGTCCGCGCCAAGGCTCGTCTGCAACGCGTGATTCTCGCGCAGCGTTGCGTCGCCGGCGGGCGTCGCGAGAAACAGATAGCCGCCTTCATGCAGATCGATCGACGGCCTATTCCCGTCCACTTCGAGAAGCTCGCCGATATTGCGCAGAAATTCGATGCCGTACAGCGACATCTGAATCGATAGCGGCGTCGAAAACTGCTGCCGGATCGAAGCGGCCGATAACGCCGACGACGACCTCGCATAACTCGGATCGCGCTCGATCACCGTCACCGAAACCGTCGGATCGGAAGCGCGCAGGAAGTAAGCGATAGAACTTCCGATAACGCCGCCGCCGACAATAACGACTTGAGAACTCAAGACTTGCTCCCGATTGCACACGGCGAGGCGATTTCAAAAAGCGCCAGCCGACGCAGAATAATCGACCTTGCTCGACAGACCCGCAAAAGCGGGGCCGGCTTAAAAAAACGGCCGTCTCGCAACGGCCGTTATATGCAAAGAAACCCGCTTAACCGATATTGAAGTCGATGCCCTGGGCAAGCGGCAGTGCCGACGAATAGTTGACCGTGTTGGTCGCGCGGCGCATATACGCCTTCCACGAGTCGGAGCCCGATTCGCGCCCGCCGCCGGTTTCCTTTTCGCCGCCAAACGCGCCGCCGATTTCCGCGCCGCTCGGTCCGATGTTCACGTTCGCAATACCGCAGTCGCTGCCCGACGCCGACAGGAATCGCTCGGCTTCGCGCAGGTCTGTAGTGAACACGCACGAAGAAAGGCCGTGCACGGCTGCGTTATTGCCGTCGATCGCGTCGTTGAATTCGCTGTACTTCAGCACGTAAAGAATCGGCGCGAAGGTTTCCTTCAGCACGATCGGCGTTTGCGAAGGCATCTCGACAATGGCGGGGCGCACATAGAACGCCTTCTCATTGCCGGCCACCGCGTGACGCTCGCCGCCGAATACCTTGCCGCCTTCGCTCTTCGCCTGCTCCAGCGCGGCCTGCATGCGGTTGAACGACTGCTCGTCGATCAACGGTCCCATCAGCACGCCCTGCTCCAGCGGATTGCCGATCACGACTTTGCTATAGAGCGTCTTCAGTCGCTCGACGGCCTTGTCGTACACGCTTTCGTGAACGAACAGGCGGCGCAGCGACGTACAGCGCTGACCTGCCGTGCCGACCGCCGAAAAGACGATGCCGCGCAGCGCCAGTTCCAGATCGGCGGTGCCCGAGACGATGCCTGCGTTATTGCCGCCGAGCTCGAGAATCGAGCGGCCGAAGCGGCGCGCCACTTCGACGCCGACGGTGCGGCCCATTTCCGTGCTGCCCGTCGCGCTGACGATATTCGAGCGCGGGTCCGCAACCAGTTTCGCGCCGACATCGCGGCCGCCATTGACGACGCGCGTCAGGCCTTCCGGCGCATCGCCGAATTCCTTCAACGCGTCTTGCAGGATTTTGTCGACGGCAAGCGCGGTGAGCGGCGTTTTCTCGGACGGCTTCCAGATCACCGCATTGCCGCACACGAGTGCAAGCGCCGCATTCCACGACCACACGGCCGCCGGAAAATTGAACGCGGAAATGACGGTGCACACGCCCATTGGATGCCACGTTTCAGCCATGCGATGCCCCGGGCGCTCGGACGCGATGGTGAGGCCGTAAAGCTGACGCGACAGGCCGACCGCGAAGTCGCAGATGTCGATCATTTCCTGCACTTCACCGAGGCCTTCCTGAAGAATCTTGCCGGTCTCGAGCGTGATGATGCTGCCGAGCGCATGCTTCTGCTCGCGCAGTTTGTTGCCGAGCAGGCGCACCAACTCTCCGCGGCGCGGCGCGGGCACGCTGCGCCAGCTTGCATAAGCCTTCTGCGCGTTAGCCAGCGCGGCGTCGACGTCGGCAACCGTGTTGCTCGCGACGCGGCCGATGAGTTCGCCATTGATCGGCGAGTGAACGGCGATGTCGCCCGCTTCCGCGAGGTGGGAAATGCCGAGTTCGGAGAGAATTGTCGATGCTTTCACGATTGAGACCTCTTTGAATTTCCAATACGAAATTTTGGTACGTTCGGAAACTATACACGCCCCGGTTTTAGGCGGCAACACTAAGCGTGCGGCGTGGGTTGCGCGGCGTGCGTGGGCTGCGAGCCGTCATTTCTGATCGGAAATGGCGCCGTCTGCGGCATCGGTTCGAGCGCCTTCATGACCAACTGCGCGATATGCAGCGTTTGTCGGCCCGCTCCCTGCTCGATCTGCTCCCGACAACTAAAGCCGTTCGTCACGACAATCGCTTCAGCGGGAGCGTTGCGCACAAGCGGCAAGAGCTTGTCTTCGGCGATTTTCATCGACAGTTCGTAGTGGTCGGCACTGAAACCGAACGAGCCGGCCATGCCGCAACAGCCCGCATCGAGCAGCGTCCAGCGCACGCCCAGTTTGTCGAGCAATGCCGTGTCGCCCTTCATGCCGAAGATCGACTTCTGATGGCAATGTCCATGCACGACGACATCCGCGTTGAGCTTCGGCCATTCGAAATCAGCGCGCGCGACAAAGTCGGCGAACAGAAACGTCTGGTCCGACAGCCTCTTTGCAACAGGGTCGTCGGGAAGCTGCTTGAGTAGCTCGTCCTTGAAGATGGACAAGCATCCGGGCTCGAGTCCAACTACCGGCACGCCGGCTTTGATGTCGTCGGCAAGTTCATTCACGGCGCTGCGAAGCAGAGCGCGCGCTTCGTCCAGCAGCCCATAGCAGGCCGTTGAAATATCCGTCGTCGATGCGCTCAGATGCATTACGACGGATGCTGGGTTTGCACTTTTGAAACGCGGAACACGATTGCGGGCATTCGGCGTTACTCGGGGGTTCACCATATCGG